>JAEEGJ010008222.1_pt1 | contig 28959 bp, 21 predicted proteins | sample 8958761 | NCBI WGS metagenome assembly JAEEGJ01 (sample SAMN16246546, study PRJNA631951) | gut metagenome | biome: gut microbiome; feature: rumen; material: RS-attached | host: Bos | place: Iran: Karaj | collected 2018-10
TTTTTTCCCCGGCGAGTATCAAAATGGTACTCTGAAATGATACTCAGATTTCCGCAATTGACAAAAAAGTCCTCTCCCGTTTCCAGGAGAGGATAAACCGATGTGCCAAAGATGAACTATAGATATGGACACTCGCTACTGACTAAATCCGGCTGATTATATCCTGCGGAGTTATGTCTTGCATAAGAGAGAAAGCAAACCACTTCTTTCCACAATCCTTCAAGGACGCTCCCATATGATAGGCTTTATCGTCGATGACAAGGAAACTATCGTGGGTATTATTGCATGCCTGAACATCATTGGGAGAATACTTTGCATTATTCTTATTGATATCCCTTTGGAACTGCGCCGAAATCTACTCATTGTAAATCGGACAACCTATATTCTATTATCTCGAATAAGATACAATTAGATTTTTCGTTGTATAAATCTATTTTTGTATATTTACTGGCAAATAATGAACATCACATGGTAAACACTGAACAGAATCACAGCTTAAATCGACTGAAAATCGTGCTCGTTGAGCAAGGAAAAAGTGGACGATGGCTTGCGGAACGGTTAAACAAAAGTGAGCATACCATTTCACGATGGTGCCAGAATAAGACGCAGCCGTCGGTTGCTCAGTTGAATGAAATCGCATCTATTCTTAATGTGGATATAAAAAGCCTTCTTAACCATTCAAGACAGTCCAATGAACAAGAATAAATTTTCATCTTATTTGGAACAATATCATCAGTGGATTATTGCTAATAAAGAGATTGCGTTGAAGGAACTGGCCGAGCGGGAAGAACACGCTAAGGCCATGCAACGATACGATATAGCATTCCTTCAACAGATGTCCCCACAAGATGTCTACAATCTGCTTTCTCCATTATGGGCTATGGGCATGTGGGGCAATAAGCACTACAAGATCGATAACCTGATTGAGACGAATGGGATTGAGCTTATTCGTTCGCAGTTTGCTAACCTTCTCTATGGGAAAGATGCTCTTGCTAAGCGATGGGATGAGTTCCGCCAAAAAATCAATGGAATCGGTCCGGGCATTATGAGCGAGATACTTAACAAGGCATTTCCTGACGAATGCATTCTTTGGAATAGCAAGACAAAAACTGGATTTTCGATCCTTGAAGTACCCAAGACCCCAAAATACGACTCCGCAATGGATGGGAAAACTTATGAATATCTATCGGGGTGCGGACGTGAGATGCTGGATATTGCTAAAAGCATGGGGTACAATGATATGGAGAATTTGATTGCTCTAGACTATTTTATTTGGCAGGAAGTTCAAAAAGATATTGACGAACCTGCGACGGTCGATGTGGTGGAAGTGCCTAAGACCAAAAAGGAATCGGGCTTCGTCCATAATGATATTCGCGACAGGATTAAGGATATTGGTGAATGCTTGGGATTTAAGGCAACAACGGAAGTTAAAGTAGCCAGTGGCGCCAAGGTAGATACTGTATGGGAGGTCTCCATTGGCAATATGGGTAGAATCATCTATGTTTTTGAGGTGCAAACCTCCGGTTCTATTGACAGCCTCATCCTTAATCTGATGAAGGCAAAAAATAACAAAGCGGTGCAAGGTATCGTTGCAGTTTCTGATGCTGAGCAGATAGAAAAAATAAGGAAAGAAGTGGAGTCTTTGGATGATATTAAGAAAGATATCAAATACTGGGACTATACCGATGTACTAGAAGTTCACGAAGCCTTGCAAAAAGCCAATGAGAGTATTAATAGATTAGGGCTTGTGCCAGTGAGTCTGTAATTATAGATATATGAAAGACTACATACAATTAGGACTTGATAAGGGACTTATCTCTTTGAACGAAGACAAGTCACGCATTACTTATGTTCATCAGAAGAAAGAGCGTAGTTTCAGTAATCCGGAAGAAAAAGTACAGGCAGAAACATTTTTGAAGCTGATTTTGGATTACAATTACCCTGAAGTAAGAATCAGGCAATTTGTCCCTGTAACTATGGGAAGAGAAGTTAAGGAGGCAGATATTGTTGTATATGCGGATGACATGTGTTTATCGCCTCATATATTAGTAGAATGTAAACGGCAAGAAGTCAGTGAAGCTGAATATCAGCAGGCTATTGAGCAAGCCTATAGTTATGCTTTTGCTATGCCTTCCGATGTCAAATACGTTTGGGTGACGTCAGGTATCAAGTCTGATTATTTTGAAGTAGATAAAAGCCAAAATACAAGGGACCAACTTCCTGATATTCCTCAATATGGAGTAGAAAGCATTGCAACATACAAATATGTTTATGGGGCTCAATATCTGCCAGAAGAAAAGGGTAAGCAAAAGTTTTTTGACCTTTCTGTAATTGACCAATCTGAATTGACTCGCAGATTCAAACAAGCACATGAAGCCTTGTGGGCTGGCGGACAATTGAATCCTTCCGAAGCGTTTGATGAACTGGACAAACTGATCTTCTGTAAGATTTGGGACGAAAGAAAGCCGAGGAAATTTGGAGAGCCATATGATTTCCAAATCATCACCGTCCCTAAATCTGAGGAAAAAGATGAGCGCAAACGCCGTTTGATTGAAAATGACAATCTTTATAATCGAGTGAAAGAACTCTACGAGGAGGGCAGGAAACGTGATGCCGAAGTTTTTCGTGACAACATCAGATTGACGCCCGAGAAGATTCGAACAGTAGTGAGTTATCTTGAAAGCGTAAATTTGGGTGAAACAGACCTTGATAGCAAGGGCCGTGCATTTGAGACTTTCATGGGGTCGTTCTTCCGTGGTAATTTTGGTCAGTATTTTACTCCTCGCGAGATAGTCGATTTTATTGTGGATGTACTTCCAATCAAACATGATTCAAAAGTACTTGATACATCTTGCGGTAGCGGTGGTTTTTTGCTGTATGCGCTCAACAAAGTACGCAATAAAGCTACAGAGTTTTACCCGAACTGGAAAAATGATACCAAGCAATATGCCAAGTGGTTCCCCTATTGGCATGACTTTGCCCAAAACAATCTATATGGAATAGAAATCAGTGAGCAAATATCTCGTGCTGCCAAGATGAACATGATTATCCATGATGACGGTCACACTAATGTTATTACTTCTGACGGCTTGGTTTCTGATGAAACGTTGCAGATTAAGACGAATAATCATGGGTTTGCATACGGTACTTTTGATTTCATCATAACAAATCCGCCTTTTGGTAGCACTATCCGTCAAAGCGAGCAGGCTTACTTGAAGACTTATCAGTTGGGAAAAAAAGAAGAGGATTGGTTGGCTGTTAAAGCTGTTCCAGAGAGCACTCGAGACGGACAAAGCACAGAAGTCCTTTTCATAGAGCAAGATTACAAATACTTGAAGGAAGGTGGTTATTTAGCAATTGTTCTTCCAGATGGTATATTAACCAATAGCAGTATGCAATATGTAAGAACTCAGATTGAAGAGTGGTTCCGCATTGTTGCTGTTGTAAGTATGCCACAGACAGCATTCGCTGCGAATGGGGCCGGTGTTAAAAGTTCTGTCTTGTTCCTTAAAAAATGGGATAAAGAGCATACTAAAATACTTTTTGATACAAAAAAGGACATTGAAGCTAGACTACTAAAGGATAACAATTATCTTTCACAACGACAGACTTGGGAACTGGAGATTAAAGAGAAGCAGAGGAACAAGGTCAATGAAATAAAAGGCAAACAAAGAATTACTGCTACAGCCGCAAAACAAACAGTAGAATACAAAACATGGAATTCAGAACTGCTTGCTGAATATGCAATTAAGATAGACGATCTTAAAACACATTTACAGGAAGAGTACCAACGAACAAAACAAAGCGAACTTCCAGATTATCCTATTTTCATGGCCATTGCAGAGGAAATTGGATATGATGCTACGGGAAAGAAGATAGCCAATAATGAGTTGAATATTATCGGTGAAGAGCTAAAGAAGTTTATAATAACTATAGAATCCGAAAAGCTATGATCATACAAGGTATTTTAGATAATTCTCTTAATGGACAACTGTGTATTCGTGGTTTCGCAAACATAAAAGAGTTGGCTCGTTTATCTGAAGCTGATTACTCATACCAAAGGGGATTGCTTGACAGGTCCGATATAAGTGATTTTTTGGAAACTCAAACCTATTTATTTTTTCCCGAAGTAATCTTGAGTTATAAATTCAAGTATAAATTTGACGAGAAAAAAGGAGAGCCTTTAAAACTCATCCAGGAAGGAAGAAGTTATAAATCAAATGTCAGAGGTGATCATACTGAAATATCTATAAAAGTTGTCAATCCAAAAGACAATAATGCTCTTCCTGTTAAAGTTGCTGAGCTGAAATTAGATGAGGGTATAGAAAAGCCCTTTCATAGAATTGATGGTAATCACAGACTCAACGCTGCCGAAAAATCCAGCAGCGATAAAGTTGGAAGAATGGTCATTCCTTTTTGTTTATTATTGGGTACTGAATATTATGATGCGAAAGAATGTTGCATTAATAATGACGTGTCTAAGAATTTTGATAAAGCAGTCAAAGTCTTTTTCCACAATATTAACACCAAAACAATCCCCCTTACTTCAGAAGAGAATTTAAAAGTAATGATCGATGATACAGATAATTTCCCAGATGAAGAATTAGAGGACATTTTTGCAGGGAAGCACTCGATACTCACAAGAAGACTTATAAACAGAGTCAATCCAGATATTTTTATTGGAATAAGCCATATCCTGAAAAATAATTACCGCACATATTTTAATGATATTTTTCACAGACTACTTATTGCTGGAATCGATGAAGATGCGGCAGTTGATAGAGTATCAAATTCATTGCAGGCCGTAAGTCAGTTATATAATGACAACGCTAATCTAAAAGCAAATGACAGTTTTGGGCTTTTAACGGCCTTCCTCTGGTATCATATTAATGGTATTGACAAATACAATGCCTTCAAGAATTGGATATTAAATAATCATATCTTTGAAATTAAAGAAGTAAAAGCCAGTTCTATTATCAGAATATTTGATAAACTGATATCACAAGAAATCAAAGTATTTGTGGCAATGCCTTATTTTGAAGGGAAAACAGAAATTATAGAAGAATACAACAAGATATACTCAGAGGTTATCACTGGTATTGCGAAAGAAAAGAGAATCAACATTTCTTTGTTTCCAATTATGTGTAATAAAGGAGCAACGGGGGATCAAATACAAGACATTATCAATAAGATAAAAGAAGCAAAAATAGTCTTTGCAGACATAACAGATAACAATGCCAATGTTCTCTATGAACTGGGGTGGGCAAGGGCTTTGGAAAAGAAAGTTGTTATTATCAAAAGAAAGAATAGTAAGCCAACAAAATCAGACATTCAGAATGACACTTGGCATGAATACGACGATAGTTGCCGTAGTATTTCGCTTGGGAGAATAGCAAAGGACAATATTATTGAAATTTTGAGAAACAATTATGGTCTAGTTTCAGATTAGTTATGAATTATCAAGTTCCCCGAAATATTGACCCCAACAAGATTTTCCTTGTCAATCGCTCAGAGACAAAGGGAAGATTAGATCCTAAGATGGCGCTTTACAATAAAAGAGTGCAGAATTCTTTATTCCCTATGGTGAAACTCAAAAACTTGCTTTTGAGTAAACCTCAATATGGAGCAAATGAATCAGGTCTTGATCGTTTGAATAATACACAACCACGATACATTAGGATAACAGATATTGATGAAAATGGCTTGATTTCAATTAATGAACTAGGAGCGACAGTTGCTAAAGTCGAAGAAAAGTACATTCTTAGCAACAATGACATCCTGATTGCAAGAAGTGGAGCGACAGTAGGAAAGGCATATTTACATAAGGAATTACCATACACCTGTCTGTATGCAGGCTATTTAATACGTTTTCTCGTTGATCCTAGCATAATACTTCCAGGTTTTCTCTTTTCTTACACCCAATTAAACTCATACAAAGAATGGGTAAGCGCAATCCAACGCCCTAGCGCTCAGCCGAACATCAATGCAGAAGAGTATCAATCCCTTGAGATTCCTCTTCCTGATTTACCCACGCAAAAAGCGATTGTTGAGATTATTAATCAAGCATATTTAGAAAAGCAACTAAAAGAAGAAGAAGCTAATGCGATATTGAAAAGCATTGATGATTATTTGCTTGGCGAGTTAGGCATTGGACTGCCTGAAATGGAATCACAGACATTGCAAAATAGGATTTATATTGTGTCGAGGAGTGTTTTGGAAGATCGACTTGACCCATATTATTCACAAGAGTATTTCAGAAATGCTTTTGAGGTATTAGGGTTATGCAAATATCCTGTAGTTAATCTCAAAGAAATATCAAAACTAATAACAAGTGGAATTACGCCAAAATCAGGTGGTGATGCATATACTGAGGATAAAAGCATAGGTATTCCGTTTGTCAGAAGTGGCAATATTTCAATTGACGGCGAACTCAATTATGACGACCTGTTATATTTGAAACCAGAGATTCACGAAAATGTAATGAACTCCTCAAAACTAAAAAAAGACGATATACTGATAGCGATTGTAGGTGCTACGATTGGTCAGGTTGGCATTTATCTTTCTGAGGGAGAAGCCAATATAAATCAAGCGATTGCACTTGTGAGGCTAAAAGAAGGGTATAATGTTCAATTTGTAAAGGAATTAATAAAGTCAAGTATAGGGCAACTTTCGCTTAATCGACTGAAACGTCCTGTTGCAAGGGCAAATATCAATTTAGAAGAAATATCACGAATAAAAGTGGTTTTGCCTCCTAAAGAAAAGCAGGAAGAAATAGTTGCACATATTTCCGAAATGAGAGCGCGAGCCAAGAAGCTTCAAGCTGAAGGAGCGGAGGTTTTGCAAAAGGCCAAAATGGAAGTAGAACGGATGATTCTTGGATAATAGTGTGGTATGGATAGATCAGATTTTTCTCAAAGGCTGAATTCAATCGTCATTCCAAAAGAAAAATCTGAGGAAGAACGCTTTTGTTGCGTTCTTCCTCTTTCCGAAACTCTTAGTATATTTGATTCAGAACCAAAGTGTCACCATTACCGAGATAATTGGGCTTTGGGCACTTTTAGATCACAACCCAATAACCTCCTTTATCGGCCCCTTCTCGCTCAATAACGCCCTCCGCTTTCAGTTTGGCGATTTGCTTATTAACGCCACTCCGTGACATCCCCAATTCGGCTACAAGTTCCGCTATGGTGATGCTTGGATTCTTGCGCATCAGCTCAACGATTTTCTGACCACTTTTCCGTCTACTTTTCAGTCCACTTTCAGTACCCTTCCATGGTGAACTGGTGGACTGAACAAGCCGTAGCGTCAGCTCCACCCGGTCGTCATTCTGGCCAAAGTGTTCCTTGATTTCAGGTGCCGGCCACTTGTTGTCAGCCCAGCCTTTCTTAATCGTATCAGCACCGCTTCCCGCACGTTCGCCGCCGCCAATCATCTCAAACATCTTGTGAAGTGCCGAGTTGCGGCAAATGCTATGACCACCTTCGAAGAAGTCTTCTACACTCACCAGCATCGTCCCCGGATTCGAGAAATACAGCCGGTCAGGATAACGCTCAATGACAGGACCTTCGTAGAGACGTGTCGATGCATGAACAATGCAGTTCACCAAAGCCTCCCTGACGGCCTTATGGGCAGTGGTCTCATCCTGGCGATAAACGCCCTCCATCTGGAAAGGAGTCGGCAATGCTAGAAAAAGCTTGGGCAGGACACGACGATAAAACTGATAAAGATTCGGCTCCCACATACCGTCCGGATAGACACGGTCCGTCCAACGGATGTTCGAATCGCTGCTGAGTTTCTCCCGAAAATCAACGAAGTAACGCGGCATTACGCCCATAATGGCCAATTCTGTACCGAACATCAACACGCCAGCCAGCGTAAAGCCTTTCTCGCCAGTCTCCTGATCCACTCGGTAACCTCCCAAGCGCTGCAGGAACTCCAGGTCACCCAAATCATTCCAGGCATGACCTTCATGACGTATCTGGAACAGCTGCCGGTACTGCCTGATAGTGGTTGGGTCAAAATCCCGTTCCAGCGAGAAGTTCTTCAGAATACGACTGTCCTGTGGATTGGTAAGAACCATCGCATCAGCAAACATCCGGCTGATCTCGTCCTTCGTGCAAAGGTAATCACCCTCGTAGTTACGCTTAAACGCCTGATTCGGATTCCCGTTGATATAAACCGGCTTCACATCGAATGGAGCGCGAGGAATGACAAATACCAGAACCTTTTTCCCGTCAAACTCTCCCTCAATCACATCCCTATCCATCAGAAGACAATGGCTCACCTTGCCCTTGTTATTGGCGCAATCCCAGAACGTCTTCTTATACTTATCCACCTGCTCATCCGTGAACCCATCGGGCGTGAATCGATGGTTCTTCTCCTTCACACCAAGCACAATCACGCCACCCTTCGTATTTGCAAAAGCCGAATAAGTCTCCCAGAAACTCCCCGGGAAACCACCGAGTGCCGACTTAAATTCAACCTCAGTTCCTTCTTTCTTCTGGCATAACCCCAGAATATATGGCACGAATCCTTTCATACAAACACAAAGATAACAAAAACTCTCCGCATCCGGAAATAAACCTTCACACTCTTTCCTTACTCGCTGATTCTTCGCAACTTACATGCAGAAACCCTAACAAACGACCCTAGTTATTTGCCTCTAACAGCCTGTTGAATTTAGTCATCGAGGTGGCCTTGATATCATCCACGATGTCAATATAGGGTTTCATGGAAGAATAGTCGCTGTGGCCAGTCCATTTCATCACGATGCTCGGTGGGATTCCCAGGGATAAGGCATTTACGATGAAAGTGCGGCGTCCCGTATGAGTGCCGACCAACTCCCACTTGGGATGGATCTCGTCGGTTCGGACGTTACCTTTATAGGTTGTAATGCGTATTTCCTCATTGATTCCGGCGAGTTTGCAGAGTTCCTTGACGTCTCGGTTCATCGCTTGGTTGGTGTAGTTCGGCAGGGCCTTGTTATCGTTGAACGGAACATCCTTGTATTTCTCCAGAATGGCCTTTGTGAGGTCGTTAAGCTCGATGGATATACTATCTGCCGTCTTGACGGTCGTAACTTCAATATGGTCGCCTTTAATGTCGCTTCTGCGAAGATTATTGGCGTCGGAGTGACGGAGTCCTGAGAAGCAGCAAAACAAGAATACATCCCGGATTGGATCCAGGTATGCCTGAACTCCTGACAATTGAAGATTGCGGACACGGGCCATCTCCACCTTGGTAAGGTAGATTACCTTCTTCTGGGTTGTTTTCAAAGTAGGTTTGAATGACTTATAAGCCATGTTCGTGTTGTAACCGTTTTCGGTCGCCCAGTTCAGGAACCAACGGAGAAAACGCAGTTTCTTTTCGATGGAAGAGTTTTTCAAGCCGATGATGTCATCATGGTCATATTCTTCCCTGTCCCCTTTCTTCTTGCGGGGAGTCCTGAGTCTTTTGATATCCCGGAAATAAGCGACAAACTCCGCTAAGGTAGACTCAGTTAGGTCTGAGAACTTAAGGTTCTTCTTGAAAGCCTTGAGGTCTCTCCGCATCGTCTCCATCTTTGCATAGGTAGCCGTTGTCCAGGCATTTTTCTCCCCGCTTTCCTTAACAAACTTGTCGTAAACTTCAAAGAAGTCCGAGGCTTTAGGCTTACGTTCATTCTTGGGTTCCGGATCCGGCTTCTTGGGTACAATCCCCTTTATTCTTTCCTGATACTTGTCGGCAACTTGCTTTTTCGTCGGATTGATGTCGTTGACCTCGAAGTATCTGAAGGCCGTCACCATTTGCTCACGACAGTTGCGAAGTGTGTTGTTAATAGAAATGGTTGTCTCTCCTTTTGGCCCCTTATATCCTTCCTTCACACACTGATTCTCCGCATCCCAGGCATCAAGGCTGTTCACCTGACAGCCCGTAGAGGTTATCAGTCGCTGACCATTGAAAGTAGCATGTTGCTGGATTTGGAAAAGGCTCTTTTCCTTTCCATAGGGACGGAGTTTGAAGGCAATCTGGTATTTCAGAATCATTTTGTCACACGATTTAACCGTTTCGTGTCACAAAAATGTGACAATTTTCTGTAAATTCCAATACCTACACCCACAATATAACGCAGTACAATAATGATTTCTACAGTCCTCTGTGGCAGGTTTTACAAGATTTTCGTATCTCCTATGCTCCACAAAAATCCCTCTCAGATCAGTCTGAGGGGGATTTTTCGTATCTAGTGGCCCAAAAAATGTCCCATTTTTATTCCCAAATTAATAACAAAAGATGTATACACTCTATTAAAGTCAGTTCAAATTTCGATACAAGCTACAAGAAGGAATAATAACTCTCCAGCCAATCAAAAAAGAGAGCAGTAGAGTTGAATCGCCGGTGGTTTTTGTTATCTTTGCACTGCATGAAACTCGTTGTACTCATATTATCCTTTCTACTCTCCTTCCTCTCCGGAGGAAGAACAGAGGTAGTTAATACGAGTTCACAGGATAATGGGCGGTACAGTGTATCCGAAAGTCAATCAACAGAGAAGACTGCAGATTATACCCAAAACAGGGAGCTCTGCATAACGGCTGCGCAAGGATATACTTTTGCAGGAGGTGGCAATTCGAATTCTGTTTCGATCCGTCTCACCCAGTCCGGGAAACGGACCTCGCCTCAGGTACGCTCCACCTTTCGAATCATCAAAGGTGGAAAAATCATTGATAACAACCATTTACATCCATTCCTCGCCCAATCTATCGTGCATCAGGCGGGAATGTATATTTCTGATAGATACCTGTTTTCCATTTGCAGCCTCCGGCTATAGCAGATTGTCAATGCTCTTTTGACAATAGGACAGTTATCTAATAATCAGAACAACCATCATGACAATTATCTGGCTGCTGGTCGGCTTGGGGCTTATCGTCCTGGGTGCTGACTGGCTCGTTGAAGGCGCTTCCTCCATCGCTAGGAGGGCTGGCGTCAGTGAATTCGTAATCGGCCTTACCATCGTTGGCTTTGGGACTTCGTGTCCGGAACTCGTGGTAAGCCTCACGGGAGCATTTGAGGGAAATGCCGATATCGCCGTCGGCAATGTTATCGGCTCCAATATCTTCAATGTCCTGTTTATCTTGGGCCTTACGGCGCTGTTATGTCCAGTCACAATGACTCAGGACAACCGCAAGAAGGATATCCCGCTTACGCTTGCTGTTACGGTTCTCTATCTGGCGATAGGCCTGAACCGCACACTTTGGGGCATCGGCCAGACCGACAGTCTTTCCCGCTGGGAAGGTGCGCTGCTCCTTGCCATTTTCGCTGCATTTATAGTCCATTCATTCGTCACCGGCAAACCCGCAGAAGATGCAGCCGAATCCAAATCCCGGAAACTGTGGCTGGCCATTCTCATGGTCCTTGCCGGGCTCTCCGGACTGATATTCGGAGGTAATCTGTTCGTGAATTCTGCCACGGATCTAGCTCGGATGCTCGGTGTCAGCGACAAATTCATCGCCGTTACGATTCTGGCCGGAGGCACATCCCTCCCGGAACTGGCCACCAGTCTCGTGGCCGCCCTCAAGAGACGGGACCAACTGGCCCTCGGCAACATCCTTGGTTCTAACGTCTTCAATATCCTCCTGATTCTGGGCTCTTCTGCCCTCATTACACCGCTTTCCTTAGCATCTGTGACATATGTCGATGCTTCGGTGCTCACGCTGAGTATGATCCTGTTGCTCCTTTGGGCCTACACTGGCCGAAGAGAGCGGATCGACCGCTGGGAAGGCGCACTGATGCTCCTGCTTTTCGGAGCCTATTACACTTATTTGTTTATCAACTTATAATCATGCAAATCAAATTCAAAAAGGTTCACACAAAAAAGGACCTCATCATATCTGCCATCGTACTGGCCGCCGGCATCGGCCTCTATTTCATCAACGCCGGACTCGGCATTTTCCTGGCCGTCTGCGGTCTCTTGATGTTGCTCTTCTATAAAGAAGGCTACATGCGGGAAGGGGAAGATGTCGCTCTACGGAAGGAGGCTGTTGATATTGCCCATTCTTGCAAAGACTCCTTGAAGGGGTTCCTCGAAGGCAAGGATGTCGAGCCTGAAGTGAAAACCAATATCAATGGCGGTATTATCCGACTGGAAGTATTCTACAATGCGACGGCACCCATTGCATATGCTCAACTCTTTGACTTTTCCAATTACACATATGAGCCCGCAACGGAAATCGTAGAACTGCGCGGTGAAAGAGCGGAAAAACTCATAAACAAACTTAAAAGCATCGCGTAATGGGTACAACTGAAGAAATCAAGATCAAGAAGGTTCATACTTTTCTTGACCTTGCCATTGCTAGTATCGTCCTTGCAGCAGGTATCGGGCTTTATTTTCTTCTTCCCGGCTGGGGCATACTGTTCTGCTTTATCGGTGTTCTGCTGTTTGTTTTCTACAAAAGGGCGGACAAACGCGTAGGAGAGGCCACGCTACTTAAAGAGAAGACTCTGGACATTGATCCAGAGTATCGAAGTGGAATCATTGACTTCTTTGAGCAAAAAACCGATACCCTGGATTTCGCTACTACTTCTGAAGCGGACCATCTCTATCTGGAAGTCTATTTCAATGCCGAAAAGCCAGTAGCGTATGTGCGGCTTTATGATGTGGCGGAGAACCGCTTTGACGCGGCCACAGAAATAATGGAACTTCGCGGCACCAGTGCCGAGAAACTCATCAGTAAGCTTTGAAAATAGTAGAAGAATATGTACAAAAAAGGACCGACTCGAAATGAGCCAGTCCTTTTTCGTTGTTATTCAGTTTATCGAAAGGATCTTAAAACCTCAAAGCCAGGCCTATGCCGTTATCAGTGGCACCTATTGACACGTTTGCGGCTCGAGGTTTAGGGGCGTATCTCCTCACATAGTCGTCCAGCATCCAATCAAGTTGTTTTCGACCTTTCCTCCAGAGGGGGATCCCGGCTATGAGACTGCCGGCGAACCCTGCCGCGCCTATCAAAGCCACCGCATCGTTTTCATTATTGATTCCGGATAAAGCGAATAGGCCGAACAATGGTGCGGATACGAGGCACAGGTTTGTACCCCAGGATTTGGTTGCCCTGGCTTTGCGGTACTGGCTCCCATAGATTGAATAACCTACAGCGTCGCTGAATGGTGTAAGGTAAAGATACGGGTCATAGATCTGCTCGTCAGGCTCGAAGAGCTGAGATTCTTCTCTTACGATCACTTGAGCCGAAAGGCTTACTGAAATGGCCAGCACAGCCATCATTACTAGAATTCTTCTCATATCTTCAAGTTTATTTGTGATGTTATAACGTTTTGCAAAAAGCAAGCCGCATTATATCTCCGAGGTAATAACGTAAATCTCCTAAATTTATTAGGAGATATAAATTAAATGACTATATTCGCGTAGTAACGTCTTATATGTGAGATTAGCTATGAAGCAGACATTAACCGCGAAAGAAGAGATGTTGATGAACATTTTCTGGGCGCATGAGCCTTTGTTCATCAGAGATTTGATCAGTTATATCCCCGAACCGAAGCCTCACTACAACACTGTCGCTACTTTGGTTAAGTTTTTGGAGGAGAAGGGGTTCGTGGAGAGGGAGCCGATGGCGAACTCCTTCCGATACAAAGTCAAGATTAGTGAACGGCAATATCGCGGGAACACGATTTCCAAAGTTGTCGCCCGCTATTATGACAACTCCTATCTCAACTTGGTATCCCAGTTCGTGGAGGAAGACAAGATGGACCTTCAAGATCTGAAAGACCTGATCGCTAGAATTGAAAAGAATAAGAAATGACACCATTTTTATTATATATAGTTCGAGGTGGTTTGTATCTTGGCCTGTTCTACGCATTTTACCTGCTGGTAATGCGTCGGACCACTTTCTTCAGGCTGAACCGGGTGCTCCTTCTGGTGGGGAGTTATCTCTGCTTGCTTCTTCCATTTATCCGGATCCGGCCGACAAATGTCGTTTTGGTCGACCCTGTATGGGTTTTCGGATGGGCATCTCCAGATAACAGATTAGCCGAACATGCTCTCCAATCCTCCTTCCCGTGGAAGGAAATCTTATTGGCGATTTACATCTTTGGAGGGGTCGCTACGCTGACTCTTTACCTGGTGTCCGCATGCAAGACGGGGCGCTTGATCCGTAAAGGAGAAAAAACCAAGAGAGATGGCTTCCGTCTGGTGTTGCTGGAAGAGAATATTCCTTCTTTCAGTTGGGGACGTACAGTGGTGATTGGCTTGAAGGACCTGAAAGATAATCCTGCCATATTCACGCATGAGCTTATGCACGTAAAGTGCCGGCACTCACTGGATCTTATCTTCTTTTTACCAATCCAACTGCTTTTCTGGTGGAATCCGTTGGTCTGGATCGCTAGGGAGGAATTACGCCTTCTTCATGAATATGAAGCCGATGAGCGAGTTATTCAAAATGGCGTTGAAGCTGCTCAATATCAATTACTTCTCGTGCGTAAAGCAGTGGGGGAGCACCGCTTCTCGATGGCCAGTGGTTTCCAGCATGCCAAACTCAAGAGCCGCATCGATATGATGCTCAAACCGTCGTCCTCCCGGTGGATTCGTTGGTCATATCTGGCCATCCTCCCTGTGTTGGCCGCTTTCATGTTGGCTTGTAATCCGGCCATGGAATCCGAGGAAATCGAGCCAGATCCCGAGTTGATTCCTTTCCGGCTGGTGGAACGGAAACCGACCTTTAACGGGGGTGACGCGAATGAATTCTCCAAATGGGTGAATTCGCGGCTCGTTTATCCTAAAACGGCTAAAGACGAAGGTGTACAAGGCCGTGTGACCTTGCAATTTACTGTTGGGACTGATGGAGCGGTCCGGGATGTTGTCGTGCTTAAAGGGGTTAGAGAAGATTTGGATACGGAGGCGTTACGTGTGGTCTCCGCTTCTCCGAAGTGGGACCCCGGCGTTAGGGCCGGCGAAATCGTTCCGGTCACATTTGTCTTCCCTGTTATTTTCCAACTCAGATGAAAAGATTATTATTCATATTATCAGTCTCGATGGTCTGCGTTCAGCTCGGTGCTCAGACAACCCATCGTGATTCAGTGCTGGCCGAGGCGCGCTACCTGAAGAGTATTTACCGCACCGATGATGCCATCGAGAAACTCTCGGCATTGGTACGGCCGGGCTCAATGGATGAAGGTGTACTGGCTGAGCTGGCCGACTGCCATTTTCAGAGCGGAGCCTATGAGGATGCGCTCGGAACATATTATATGCTATCTTCATTTGCCCAGGACAATATACTCTACAAGATCCGTCTGATGCAAGCCTCTTATCGGCTGAAGGCATATCCTCAGAGTATCCAGGCAGGGCAGGCGGTTCTCCAGAGGGATTCCATCCCGGCGGTCGTCAGTTTCATGGGTGATGCTTTCAAACAGATGGAGAAACCTGATTCGGCTTTATGGTACTATCGGAAGTCATTGGCTCTGAAGCCAATGAACGAATCGGTCCTGTCAAAGGCGATGGGTATTCTTCTCGATTCCGAAAACTATGATGGGGCGATCGCTCTTAGCGAACCTTTCCTTGCCGAGGATCCTGACAATATGACGATAGCGCCACTGCAAGGCGTCGCCTTTTATCGGAAGGGAGATTATGAGACCGCCAGCAAGGTGTTCCAGCGTCAGGAGGATATTGGCAATGACACCTACCCGATCCACTACTATCTGGGTCAGAGTTACTGGCACGATCTGGTTTTATACCGGGCTGATAAAGAACTCATTGCCGCATGGCAGATTGACTCCAGCGATGTGGGATTGGCTTATGCCATCGCCGCGGCGAAAATGGATGCTTACCGTCCGTTTGACAGGGATGTGAAACCTTGGCTGGACAAAGCTCTGAAGATGCTGGAGCCGGATCCTGCCATGATGTCCCGTATTCATCAGCAATATGGCCTAGGATACTACAAAACGCAGAATTCCTGGGATCAGGCCATCGAACATTATAAAGAAGCCTACAAGTATAATCCGAAGTTTATTTCGGCCCTCTCCACCATCGCTTATTGTTATCAGATGAAGAAAGATTACAAGCAAGCACTGGATTGGTATGAAAAGTACCTTAAGGTCGCCCGTCCGGGCTCGAACGGCTATGAGTTCGCAGTCGACAATGTGAAATACCTTAAAGGAGAATTGTTTATGGAAGAGAAGTGAAATTGTTTGTTAACTTTCAAGGGCTTCAGACGTCTAAAGTATATACAACGATATTGGTTTTCCGCATGAAACGAACATTTCTCACCGCTTTTTCTATCCTGGCACTGTGCCTTTCCGCAAAAGCCCAGGTCTTCATATTGAATGATAACCTAATGGACGGAAGGATGGCCGAGGTCAGCGGCACCGTCGTTGACTCTCTCACCAACGAGCCGATTCCTTTCGCCTCGTTCTATGTCATCCCCGCCAAGGACACCACGATCAGCAATTTCACACTCACCGATGCCGAGGGTAAGGCCAAACTGGAGGATGTCCCTTACGGCAACTATGTCCTTCGTGTGGAAATGCTTGGTTATCATCCTTTTGTATTAGAGAAATATTTCCGGGACAGGATGGTGGACATGGGAACGATCAAGCTCAAGATCGATGAGAATTACCTTAATGCGGCGGTCGTGACCGATGTGGGCAATCCGATTATCGTGAAACAGGACACCGTCGAGTTCAACGCTTCGTCCTTCCAGGTCGGCACTAACGCGATGCTCAAAGATCTCCTGAAACGCATGCCGGGAATGGAGATTACTGACGAGGGTAAAGTCAAGTTCAATGGCAAGGAGATTGACAAGCTCACAGTAGGCGGACGTACATTTTTCTTTGGAGATCAGTCCACAGCCCTGAACAACCTGCCCGCATCGATCGTGGACAAGATAAGGGTGATCGACCGGGAGTCGGAATCCACAAGGGATACGGGCATGCAGGACGGAGCGAGGGAACAAGTCCTCGACGTTGCCTTGAAGAAGGAATATGAGAAAGGCTGGTTCGGCAACGCCGGCGTGAAGGGAGGAACCACCGCGGCTCATGATAAGGACAACCCCTTGAGGGATGACCGAGGCCTGCTTTACAGCGGTAACGCGCTTGTGGCGGCGTACTCGGAGAAAGATCAGTTGACCTTGATCGGCAACGGGATGAACATCAACGACGCGGATGGAGTGGTCTTCGTGGCCGTCAGCGCTGACGGGACCACCAGGACCAGCAATATCGGCCAGATATCCTCGGCCGGGCAGCTGGGAGTGAATTACAACACACAGAGAATCAAGAACTTCGACACGACTATAGGAAGCAACTATAAATATGGTGACTCTCGTTCCGGGAACAAGTCATTCAGGACCACCTTTCAGGATGACGGGAATATCTTTTCTTCCTCGGAGAATTCCGGGAGGGGGTTCTCCAACTCTGTCGCGGCTGACGCTGAGATAAAGAAGGAGAGCGGCAAGGTTAGGGTACGTATAACCCCGAGTTTCTCTTACACCTGGAACAATGACTTCAGTACTTCAACATCAGAGACCTCAAGGGAGGGCTTGTTCATAAATAGTTCAAAAGGCGATGTCCATAGCTTAAGCTCCACCATGAGGCTATATGACTACAACGCCATCACCTTCAGGGACCTTTGGGGGAAGAAAAACCGGTTTATCGAGTTCCAGGCGAGCTTCACTGTCGGAGACACTGACGGAGAGAGCGATGAGGTCAGCATTGTGAAAACAGCCGCCGGAGAAGATCGTAGGGACTTGAGGTACCAGTCAGACTCAAAGTACCGTATGGTCGGAGGAAGGGTACGCTACGCTGAGCCGATCGGAGAGAAAATACTCCTCTCGGGAAGCGCTTACCTGTCTTCCACTAGCCAGAACAGTCTGCGTGACGCTTTCGACGCCGCCGGGCGCAACGGCTTCTATTCCTCCGAGTCAAATGCCCACACAATCAGCCAGATATACGACATGACCGCCCAATACAAGTTCGCCACTACAAGCTGGATAACACTTGGAGCCAGCATGTCGGGGCTTATGAATGAGACATATTCCAAAAGTTATGGAGTTTCAAGCACCACAGGCGCTGGAGAGTGGTACTGGCATGCGACCCCCACCTTGCGAATCCAACACATGGTGGGCGACAATCGTTTCACCGTGTCCACGTCCGGAACCTCGCGCCAGCCCGACAGAAGCTCCATGGTACCGGTCATGAATATCGCCGACCCGTCCAGGCCGGTGATAGGAAATATCTATCTCAAACCAGGTGGATACACCACATTCGTCGCCAGCTTTGACCGTAACAACAAGAAAAGATTCTCCAACCTTATGATGACCTTCTACGGCACCGTGAACACAAGACCTGTCACCTACGCCCGCTGGTACGACTCTGACGGTATCATGTATGCCGTGCCGTTGAACTCGAAGAAGAACTCTTTCAGCTCATCGCTATACTCGAGTTACAACACTCCGCTTGACAGCGGCAAAAAGTGGTTCCTGACTTTTGGAATCAGCGGAAGTGTCATACGTTCAACCAGTTATCAACCTAAGGGTACTCTTCCTGGAGTTGATAAGGACAGTTTCGACTATTCCTCGTTCATGGATTCTTTCTGGGGAGATCCCAAAGGGAACCTGTTCTTCAGCGGAAAGAGCGGCTTTTTCGAGGGTAATACCACCAGCTATGGTTACGATCCCAGCGTCACTTTGAGATATAGCTCCGGAGGCTTCACATGGAGAGCTTTCTCCTCGGCTTCACGGGAAATCGCCCGCTATTCCTTGAATAAGAATCTCAACATGAACACGTTGGACTCTTCCGTCGGGTTATCCGGCAACTACCGGACAAAACATGAGTTTGAGTTTGACACTGATCTCACATATCACTGGTACCGGGGATTCGCTGAGGGGTATGGCGATCCGGAATGGAGATGGAACATTGAGATTTCGAAGAATGTCAAGGCGTACACATTCAGCTTGCATATCCATGATCTCCTTGACCAGACCCGTAACCTGAACCACACTGTCACAGCCAACTACGAGCAGGACTCCTACACTCTGGTTATGGGACGTTACATTCTTTTCGGGGTCAAGTGGAACTTCGGCAAGATGAACGCTGTCAACAGTCAGAGAGCTCAGAACGCCGCTTGGAATATGGCGTTCTAAGCGGTCTCGCTGACAGTGACGTACATTTTTCCAAATACTTTTTTTTATATTCGCGGGACAATTTGATGGAATATGTACAGACAGAAAGGAAGCCCCGTTTATCTATTCTCAATAGTCCTTGTGGCGGTCATCGGGGGACTGCTGTTCGGATATGACACGGCTGTCATTTCAGGTGCTGAGAAAGGACTCCAGGCGTTTTTCAAAGGAGCGTCAGATTTCAACTATACTGACGGACTCCACGGTTTCACGAGCTCCAGCGCATTGATCGGCTGTATTATTGGAGCCTTCATTTCGGGTATTCTGGCCTCGAATCTCGGCCGTAAGAAGACCCTTTTCGTGGCGGGTGTCCTGTTCCTTCTGTCAGCTCTCGGGTCATATTTCCCGGAGTTCCTGTTCTTCCAGAAAGGAGTCGCCACAAAGGGATTGCTTGTGGCTTTCAACTGCTACCGCATCCTGGGTGGTGTCGGCGTCGGTCTGGCCTCTGCCCTCTGCCCGATGTATATCGCCGAGGTCGCTCCCGCGTCAAAGAAAGGTAAGCTGGTCTCTTGGAACCAGTTCGCCATCATATTCGGTCAGTTGGTAGTCTATTTTGTCAACTACCTGATTATCCGTTCCCATGCCAACGATCCCGCTGTCGTCGAATGGACAAATGCTGTCGGCTGGAGGGTGATGTTCCTTTCCGAGGCGGTTCCGGCGGGTCTTTTCGCTTTGCTGATCCTCCTGGTTCCCGAGACTCCTCGTTTCCTTGTGCTCAACCATCGTGACGATGAGGCCCTTACTGTGCTGTCCAATATAAATGGCGAGGCCAAGGCCAGGGAGATTATCTCTGAGATAAAGGATACCGCGGTGGAGAAGAAGGAGAATATCCTCGCATACGGTTTGATGGTCGTTTTCATCGGCTGCATGCTCAGCGTGTTCCAGCAAGTTATAGGCATCAACGCCGTGCTGTATTTCGCTCCGAGAATCTTCGAGTCGATGGGTGTGTCGAATAACATGCTCTTCACTGTCATCATGGGAGTCATCAATATCAGCTTTACTCTGGTGGCGGTGTTCACCGTGGAAAAGATCGGAAGGAAACCTCTGTTGATCACCGGTTCTCTCGGAATGGCTCTGGGCGCTATTGGAGTGGCCATGAGCAACGTCGTGAACCTTCCCGCTTTCATCCCTGTGCTCAGCATAATGATCTACAGCGCATGCTTCATGTTCAGCTGGGGCCCGATATGCTGGGTATACATCGCCGAACTCTTCCCGAACACGATACGTTCCGAGGCGACAGCCATCGCGGTGGCCTTCCAGTGGATATTCAACTTTATAGTGTCCAGCACTTTCGTGCCGATGTACAACTGGAGCCATTTCTTCGCTTACGCCCTTTACGGTGTGATCTGTCTTATTGCCGCTCTCTTCGTCTGGAAGCTGGTCCCGGAGACCAAGGGAAAGACTTTGGAGGACATGACAGGCTTCTGGAAAAAGTATTTGATCTGATTTGAATAAGGACATCATAATCTCAGCTCTTGGCGCCTTCCACAAGGTCGACCTGGAGGACATCCGCCACTTTTTCGGGGCGGATGTTCCTTCTCATGTACGCAAGAACGAGTTTGTCCAAAGGCTTGGAGCCTTCATAGTGGAAAGACCCCAGGAATGGCTCGGGAATATGCTCGAAAGGGATTTAAGGCTTCTTTTGACCCTTGTTGAGGCTGGACCGGAAGTACCTGTGGTTCAAGAGTATCCCGATTATCCTACCGTCTTGGAGACTGTCGGTCTGCTGAGAGTTGACGTGTCGGGAAAGGATTTCAAAGAGATATGGATCCCGAAGGAAGTCTATGATATTGTGGCTCCGCATATCCGTGAGGCGATATCCAGGGGAGAGACCGACGGAACTTTCGAGATGGAAAGGGCCGCTTTCGGTTACCTCAATCTTTATGGGGTCCTGACTGTGGATGAGTTCTATGAGAGGATGCTGGAATATAATGATTGGGCTGGGCGTTGGAGTGTTGAGACTTTCACATCCCGGCTTGTCGAGAGCCCAGTTTTCAAACTCTGCAGGATAGATCTCGGGGGAGAGCCTCACATGAGCGCTCCGGGCATATACGAGCCTGCCAAAATATTGTCGGGAAGAAAAGAGTTTCCGGATCTGGGCGGTCTCCGCGCTTTCACTCCGGAACAGGCGATCGAGGCTGGTTCCGGCGCTCCTGAATTCGTTTTCGGACTGGGATCGCCCGAGGGGAAGAAGCTTGTTGAGATGCTGCTGAACCTGGGATATTCAGGCAATGACCTGGTACTTGAGGAACACGACATCTGGATGAATTCCCAGATGGTTTGGGGAGATGAAGCCACTGAGGAGATATTCGGCTGCGTGTCTGACAGAGAAGACGACATCGAGACTTTCGAGGATTATAACGAATGCATGGAGATTGTGGCGGCCTATGCCAACAGCCTCCCGAAATGGCTCCTGGGAGGTCATTCGTCAAATGAGGCTAATTGCCTGAAAGTTATTCTCCAAAGCGAGGATGACCCGATTATGGATATAATCCGGAAGAATCCGTATATGAGCTTGTATGTTCCTCCAGTTCCGGGGGATGAGCCTTGCCCTTGCGGAAGCGGACTGTCTTACCGCCTCTGCCACGGACGGAACGTCAATTAGAAGAATTCTCAAGAAGATTCGGGCGCAGGAGTTTTGTGCGCTCAAGAGCCTGCTCATCCTGCCATGCCTGGATCAGTTTCGGGTTCCCGCTCAATAGCACATCAGGTACTTTCCAACCTTTGTAATCGGCCGGCCTTGTGTATACAGGAGGGGAGAGCAGACCGTCCTGGAAACTGTCGCTCAATGCTGAAGTCTCGTCTGTGAGCGCTCCGGGGATCAGCCTGACTATCGAATCCGCCAGTAACGCGGCCGGGATCTCACCGCCACTGACCACATAATCCCCAACCGATATCTCCCTTGTGACAAGGTGCTCCCGAATCCGATGGTCTATGCCTTTATAATGGCCGCAGAGGAGGATCAGGTTCTCCTTGAGGGATAACTCGTTTGAGATCGCCTGGGTCAGTATTTCCCCGTCGGGGGACAGATAGATGACCTCGTCGTAGTCCCGCTCGGATTTGAGTTCCGATATCATCTTGTCGACCGGCTCGACCATCATGACCATACCGGCGTCACCACCATAGCAGTAATCATCGACATTGGCCCGGAGACCGATGCCATATTTTCTCAGATTGTGGACATGGATTTCCACGAGGCCTTTTTTTATGGCCCTGCCTACTATAGAGTGCCCCAGCGGGCTTTCCAAGAGTTCCGGTACTACTGTCAGGATGTCTATGCGCATAAGAGGATGAGTTTCCTTTCGCGAAAATAACTTTTTTATTCGGTTTTTTTGAGTATATTTGTAAAATGCTGATTATGGCATGAATGTGTGTAACTCTAAATAATTGAAGTATGAGTGAAGATTTTGTTCCTGAGGTGAACAATACCCCAGATGTAGAAGAGACCAAGAGTCCTCTGAAGACAGTTGTGGAGAATGTTTCTGAACTTGCCGCGAAGGCTGGCGACCTGGTAGGTGATGCCGTGTCTGAAGTTGCTGCGGGTGTAAAGGAGACACTCAAGGAAACGGTAGAGGCGGTTAAGGACGCTGTGTCGAAGGATGACGACAAGGTTGAGGAAGTAGTTGAGGATGAGGAGGAAAAGGATGAGATGGTCGAGGAGACTGTCGACCTTGGCAGCTTGACGCTGGCCGAGTTGTCCGACATGTTCGACAAGCTATCGCAGGATGAGAACAGGATGAAAAGATATAAGGAGGCCGAGGCTATTAAGTCGGCTTTCTATAAGAGGCTTTCCAAAGAGAAGGCTGAGGCTGGACTTGGTTCCAAGGTTGATGAGCCTTCTTCAAGGGAGGACGTGATCGAGGAGGTGACCCCGGCCCCCCAGTCCGAGGAGGTCAAGGATAATCCTTTCGAGGCTATGGAGACCGCTTTCAAGGGTGTCTATGCCAATTATAAGAGAGAGCGTGCGGAATTTAACCGCCAGCAGGATGCTCAAAGGGAGGATAACTTCGTCGCCAAACAGGCTGTGATTGAGGATCTTAAGGCTCTTGTTGAGAAGCAGGAGGATGTGAGCTCCACGTTCCCGGCTTTCCGTGAGCTCCAGAATCGTTGGAGGGAGATCGGTCCCGTTCCCGCCACCAAGTTCCGTGACCTGAACGACACATATCAGTTCTATGTCGAGAAGTTCTACGACATGGTCAAGATCAACAGGGATCTGAGGGATCTTGATTTCAAGAAGAATCTCGAGGCGAAGCAGGAGTTCTGCGAGGCTGCTGAAAAGCTGGCCGAGGACGATAATGTGGTCGAGGCTTTCCGCGAGCTCCAGAAGCTTCATGAGCAGTGGAAGGAGTACGGCCCGGTCGCCAAGGAGTACAGGGATTCTATATGGGATCGCTTCAAGGCCGCCACAGCTGTGATCAACAAGAAGTATCAGGCTCATTTCGAGGGACAGAAGGAGAAGCAGCAGGAGAACCTTGAGGAGAAGACCAAGCTCTGCGAGCAGGTTGAGGCCATAGCTGAGAAAGAGGTCAAGTCCTCTGGTGAGTGGAACCAGTTGTCCACAGAGATCGAGGAGATCCAGAAGAAGTGGAGGACTATCGGGTTCGCCACAAAGAAGGAGAACCAGAAGATATATGACCGCTTCCGCGCGGCTTGCGACAAGTTCTTCGCCCGCAAGAGGGAGTATTATTCCCAGTTCAAGGACTCTATGAACGAGAATATGGAGAAGAAGCTCTCTATCATTGAGAAAGTTGAGGCCTTGAAGGACAGCAAGGAGTGGAAGAAGACCACCGAGGCCATCATCGCTCTCCAGAAAGAGTGGAAAGAGATCGGCGCCGTGCCTCGCAAGAAGTCAGAGCAGTTGTGGAAGAGGTTCCGCGCCGCTTGTGACGAGTTCTTCGCTGAGAGGGATAAGAATTCCAAGCCTGAGAATGACTATTACGGCAACCTCAGGGCCAAGAAAGCCCTTATCGATGAGATTAACGCCTATGAGCCCAAGGACGCTGAGGCCGACCGTGCCGCCGCTCAGGAGTTCGCGGAGAAATGGCGGAATATAGGTTTCGTCCCTTATAAGGAGAAGGAGAGTATCCAGAAGGCATATTCAGAGGCCATCCAGGCCAAGTTCCCGGATTATTCACCGAGGACCGCCAGGTCTGCCGCTCGTGGTGCCGCTCCCGCCCGCAAGCCTGTGAGCGAGAAGGACCGTCTTGTCCAGGAATATAACAAACTCCAGCAGGACATCGTCACTTACGAGAACAACATTGGCTTCTTCTCCGCCTCGAAGAATTCCGAGCCGCTCATCAAGCAGATGCAAGAGCGTATCGACGCCGCGAAGTTGGAGCTCAAGGAACTTGAAGCCAAGATAATCAAGGCTCAGGAAGGGGAGGAAGAGAAGTAAAGGATGGATAAGAATAGTATCACAGGCATTGTCCTGATGGGATTGATCCTGTTCGGCTTTGTCTTCTTTCAGAACAAGCAATATCAGAAACAAGCCGCCTATCAGGCTCAGCTCGACTCGATAGCAGCTGTGGAGCGCTATAGGGCGGACTCCGCGGCTGCCGCTGACGCTTTGAAGGATACTGCCCGTCTTAGAGACCTTGCCCTTCAGGGCCAAGATGCAGGCCAAGTGGCTATAAGCCAGGCTGTTTCTGTTTATAAGGATTCCCTTCTCGAGGCTGCCCACTCTGGTCAGGAGGAGATAATAACTCTTTCCAACGATAAGTTCGAGGTTGCTTTCACGACCAAGGGAGCCCAGCCGTATTCGGTTCTCCTCAAAGACTATAAGACTTACGGCGGGGATGATTTGTATCTGTTCAAGCCTGGTAACAGCCATTTGGGAGTTCAGATTTACGCCGGAGAGATGGTCAATACTTCTGATTTCATATTCTCCGTGGCTGAGAAGACTGACACTTCGGTTGTGATGCGGTTGCCCTTCGCCGGCGGAGGATACATAGAGCAGAAATACTCGATCCGGGAAGGGGAGTACCTTGTATCTAACTCCTTGTCATTCATGGGTATGGAGAACGTGATTCCGAAGAATGTGTTCTCCTATGACCTGGATTATATGATGACTATTCCCCGGATGGAGAAGGGATACAAGAATGAGACACAGTATTCCAAACTCAACTGGTACTTCTCCGGTGAGAAGAAGCCGGAAAGCATAGGTCGCGCCCGTTCAGCTTCCAAGAGGGTGGACAACAAGGTCGCTTGGTTCGCTTTCCAGCAGCAGTTCTTCTCCGCGATATTCAGGGCTCCGAAGGAATATTCATCAGCTGAGTTTGACATCAAGTTCTTCCCTGAGGACGATGCCGACAACAATCTGATGGCTTGTCAGGCGAGGATGAGGGGAGACTTCCAACCCGGTCAGAGAGAGACGGTTATCCCGTTCGAGTTCTATTTCGGACCCAACCACTACAAGACTCTTAAGTCTTACGACCACAAGTTTGAGAAGATCATTCCCTTGGGAGGTAGCGTTGTCGGACTGTTCACGAAGTACGTGATTATCCCCACATTTGACTTCCTCCGTAAGTTCATCTCCAACTTCGGGATCATCATCCTTATCATGACGCTCCTGATCAAGTTGGTCGTGCTTCCGTTCGCCTTCAAGACCTATTCTTCATCAGCCAAGATGCAGGCGATCAAGCCTGAGATCGACAAGTTGAACGCAAAGTATCCCAAGCAGGAGGACGCGATGAAGAAGCAGCAGGCCCAGATGGATCTCTACAAGCGGGCTGGAATCAGTCCGATGGGAGGATGCCTTCCTATGCTCCTTCAGTTCCCGATCTTGTGGGCGATGTTCCGGTTCTTCCCGGCATCTATCGAGCTTAGGCAGCAGCCCTTCCTTTGGGCTGAGGATTTGAGCGCTTACGACTCAATCATCAACTTCGGCACCAGAGTGCCTCTGCTTGGTGACCATATCTCCCTTTTCGCTCTCCTGATGGCGATATCGATGTTCTTCTATTCGAAGTTGACAACCGCTTCCCAGCCTGGAAGTGACGATCCGCAGATGGCTTCGATGAGGTTCATGAGCGTGTGGATGATGCCGATTATGATGTACTTCATCTGTAACAGCCTGTCTTCCGGATTGAGCTACTATTACCTCCTTTCCAACTTGATCACCATGTTGGAGACATGGGTTATTAAGAAGTGGTTCGTGAATCCCGAAGAGATCCAGGCTAAGCTGAAGGCCACCGAGGGCAAGAAACAGCCCAAGAGCAAATGGCAGCAGCGTCTTGAGGAAGCTCAAAGGATGCAGGCCCAGATGCAAAGGGAGCAAGCCAAGAAGAATGGTCGCCGATAATTTAAAGAATGTTCTTTCGAAACTGCCGCCAGAGGTTAAACTGGTGGCAGTTTCCAAATTCCACCCCACTGAAGATATTCTTGAGGCCTACAATGCCGGGCAGAGAAGATTCGGAGAGAATAGGCCACAGGAATTCGCCTCCAAAGTGGTTGAATTGCCAGGTGATATAGAGTGGCATTTTATAGGCCATCTCCAGACCAATAAATTAAAGTTGGTCTTGCCGTATGCTTCTCTTGTGGAATCTGTTGATTCCCAGCGACTTCTTGATGCGATTGAGAAGTGGGGGAGTGAGCATGACAAAGTCATAGACGTTCTTCTCGAGTTCCACCTTGGGGCCGAGGATACAAAAGGCGGATTCACTGAAGAAGAGATAGAGACAATCTTGGGCGGAGTCGAAGGGCCCTTCTCCCACATCTGTTTCCGCGGCCTGATGGGCATGGCGACCAACACGGATGATGTCTCTGTGGTCGAAGCGGATTTTGCCCGGATAGAAGCCTTTAAAAAAAGCCTGGAAGACCGTTATGATCTTCCAGACTTTACTGAGCTTTCAATCGGGATGTCTCATGACTGGCCTGTCGCCATCAGGCATGGAGCCACTATCGTGCGAATCGGCACAGCCATCTTCGGCCCGAGAGTATATTGATTTAAATACCATTTCTCACTTCGAGCCTGACCGTATGCCATGTTCCATTGGGCCTTTTAACCTCGAATGTGATTATGGCCGACTCTCCCTCTTGTGCACCCACCTGACGGAAGTAAATCTTCGCATGCTTATTAGCATCATTTGCGTAATAACCAAATTTGAATTTACTGTTTGTGGAGCTGACCCATCTAAAAGAAGGATCATATGTCAATTTGTCTGAAATTGAACCTGCGCAATCATAGTCATAGATTGTGAAGTATCTCTCACTTCCATCTTTGTTGACATAGAAAAAGTATGGGGTGGCTGAAGATTCTTCAACAAGTAGAGCATAGTTGGAGAGATCTTTTAGCGCTATACCGAATCGTGGCTCCTTCACCGTCATCTTCGTGGTGGCGATCTCGACATCATAATATTTGAATGTCAGCGTGGCGGTTCCGTAAGCGTTGGCATAGCTTATGTGATCGGTATTACCGTAGGAGACATCGTTTGAGATGATACTCGTGCTAGAGGATTTGATCTCGAATTTAGAATAATTGGAGCTGCTAAGCGTGATTAATTTGCCGTCCACCTTGTCGTAATAGCTGAAACGTATAGATCTGTTAGCGTGTCCGGATTGCCCGTTCCAGTAGTACGTCGAGGTGGCGCCCAAGGCTGATCCTTCGTATCGCACCTCGATCGCATGGATCATTTTCAGCGTGACCGTCTTGATCGTGATATCCTTATACTTGAAAGTCATGACAGCTGTCCCTTCTCCTTTAGCCCAACAAATCTTGTATGTGGGACCGGTACCGGCGTATTTTATTACATTATCATTTGACGAAGTCACCTGGAAATCGTTAATCTGTTGACTTGTCACCATAGGCATTGCCTTACCTTCTGTCTTATTGTACAGCGTGAAATTGATGTTATCATTAACCCGATTCATAAGGATCGACAGGGTCGATGGTACCTCTTTATTATTATAATAAATAGTGTACTCCTTGACCTTTACGTTGATCTTGCGGGTCATGCTTCCGTATTTCATCGTGACAGTAGTGGAACCACCCTTTTTACCGGTGATCTTCCAGCCATTGTAAGCGCTAATACCTCCGGCTCCACCAGCGAACATGAGCTCTACGCTCGCGACATTTGAATTTCCGGAAGTGATAGAGTTGGTATTCAGGATAGTACGAATCTCAGCGTTGTTGACCTTATCAAAAGGCATCAATGTGACAGTCTCTCCTAGATCGATGGTAAGATTGTAATTCTCAGTCATCTCTGTAGAGCCCTTCTTTACGGTATATCTGGTAGTGACAGTGACATCGCAGGTGGCTGTCTTTCCGTTGTGGGTCTTGGCGGTGATGGTCGCCGTACCGGTTTTGACAGCCGTGATCTTACCGGCCTTGTCAACAGTCGCCACAGCAGTATTGGAGGAACTCCAGGTCACCTCATGGTTGGTGGCGTTAGCGGGCGCTACAGTAGCGGCGAGCTGAGATGTCTGACTCTCCATCAACGATAAGGTCTTCTTGTTGAGAGTCACCCCTGTCGCTGGGACCGCTTTGTCAGTCACGGTCACGGTGCAAGTGGCGGTTTTGCCGCCGTCCTCGGTCGTCGCGGTGACCTTGGCTGTGCCGGTCTTCACGGCGGTAACCTCACCATTCTGGTCAACCTTGACAATCGACTCGTCTGAAGAGCTCCACACTACATTTTGGTTGGCGGCGTCCTCAGGGGAAACGGTCGCGACAAGGATCGCGCTACCTTCTATTGTGAGAGTAAGTGATGTTCTGTTAACCGTTACTCCGGAGACGGGTGTCGGCTTCTTAGTGACGGTCAACTCGCAGGTGGCTGTCTTCCCGCCATCTGTCGTCTTCACGGTTATGGTGGCCGTG
>JAEEGJ010008224.1_pt1 | contig 28953 bp, 28 predicted proteins | sample 8958761 | NCBI WGS metagenome assembly JAEEGJ01 (sample SAMN16246546, study PRJNA631951) | gut metagenome | biome: gut microbiome; feature: rumen; material: RS-attached | host: Bos | place: Iran: Karaj | collected 2018-10
TTCTCCGGGCTCATCTCGGATATCTCGATAGCCTTCTCCGAGAGTGTGGTAAGAGGCATCGTGATCCTTCCCGTCATGATTATGATCAACAGAACGTTCATTACCGAGACAACGGCAAAGATCGAAAGGCACAAGACCTCGGAATACTGGATTGAAGCCATCAATGCCTTATAGTTCTCCGAATTGTTCTTGAACTGCTCGTTGTTAAGGCTGTAGATATAGACATTCAGGTAGTTGTAAAGCTGCTGGCATTCCTCATAGCGCTTTGTATACTCCATGATGTTCCTGCCTCGCTTTGCCGATACCGCGTTATCCGCAACAGTCAGGTAGTTCTCGGTCATCTTTCTGATATTGCGTTCGGTAAGCTTACTCTTGTTGTCGGTAGGCTGGCTGTTAAGCTCCCTTAACTGTTCCATCATTTCCTGGGAATACTTATAGTACGCTTCGAGCTCATCGGTTCCCTTTGACTCGAGATAACCGGTAAGGCTGTTCTGGATCTTATCAAGGCTGTCGGAAATGCTGTTTAAGACATCGTTACTTGAATAGACCGCGTCCATCTTGTTAACGATAGTGTTGAGGTTAACGTAAACAAAGACATTGATCCCCAAAGAGATAAGCGTAGTGAGCAGAAACACAAGAACCAGCTTGTGCCTGAGCTTGAGGTTTCTGAAGTATGAGTTAAGTTTCTTCATTTTTGCCCTTTGCGCCCTGCTGCTTTGCTGCCAGAATATCTATCGTTATAAGCTCGTAATCCGTGCTGAAATAAGCGCTGACATTACCCATTTCCTTGTACTCGTTAAGTGCGTCAACGCAGAACTTTGCCATCTGTTCCGTTGCTACCGTAAATGTTGCGTATACAGAACCGCGCTCGATCGCTTTCGTTACAGTATCCGAATCGTAGTAGCCTAATATCTTCGTGCTGCCGACACGGTTACTCTCGACAATGCTCTGGTAAACGCTTCTCGTGTTGATATCGCTTAAGCAGACTATGACGTCCGGAAGAACGGTAAAGCTGTCAAGCAGGTCTTTAACGTTCTCCTGGATGCTGAACGCCGTATTGCTCGTAATGGTCTCTGTTGTAAGCTTTATCTGCGGACCTACCGGATTTGCTGTGGCAACCTTTTCCTGAATAGCAGTAAGGATTGTGTTCTGATTGGAATACTGGGAATTCATCAGTACAAGGACAGACACAATCTCTCCCGACTGCTTTTTGCTGTCTCTCGCGGCATTTAATATCTGTGTGCCGTAATCGGTTCCTACACTGAAGTCGTTCATTCCGATAAAGCTCTTCCTTACCGACTTGTTGTTATCGGTGAGAACAGTTACAACGGGAATACCTGCCTGATCGGCCTTCTCGATAAGCGCATCGGTCTCTTTTGTTCCGTCGCCCTGAACGATTATTCCGTCGACCTTCGAATAGATAGCGATATTGAAAAGATCGTTCTTCGAGTAGTTTGAAGTCAGGCCGCTTCCAATCCTCTCAACAAAGCAGTCGTTGGCTTTTCCGTATTCGACCAGGTCTCTGTAAAGGCTGTTCGAGAGCGCATCATCCGTATCATCGGCTATAAAGGCATAAACGTGTTTGTAGCTGTTTATCTGAACGTTGCCGCCGGAACTGTAATCGTTTACGCGGTTATAGAAATAGACAAGTCCGATTATGGTCGCAGCAAACAATGCCAGCGAAGTTGCCGCCAGCAACGTTAAGATAAATCTTCCTCTGTCTGCTTTCCTCTGCTTCACTATCAGCTTTCCTTTATACGCGTACGCGACTTTATATTTTAATTTACGGAAAGGTCATTAGCAAGTTATGCTAAAATACTACTCATCCTGCTTCAGCGAAAAGGAGGCCCTGCGGACAAATGGAGAACAACACGGACAGAAGATTTGTCTATCTCGTGGAAGACAAGTTCAGCTATCATCTTGAAGCTGACGACATAACAGTGGTCGTCGGCACAGTTCACGGGACCGTCAGGGTGCGTGATGAGGTCTATGTTATCGATCATACGGGAAAGACACTCTTAACCGAGATCAAGCAGCTTGAAAGCGTATCCGATAAGGGCACAGAACACCCCGGATCCTGCACTGACGGACCGATAGCACTTTTGCTGGGGATAAGCCCCTCCGAGATCGATAAGTATTGTGTCGTCACAAACATACGTCCATGGGTCAGCAAGGATGTTAACCAGGCAGTTGAGAATCCATTCCTTTTAGGACTTCTTTACGGCGACCGTTTCAGAGATGATCCTTTGTTTTTCAGTAAATTCGTCTATGCGCTCGCGCATGCTCATTTCCTCTCGCCCGTCATTATGAGCAAACAGCCTTCGGAAAACGGCGACGGAACCGCAACGGTCGAAGAACAGACACAGGTAAGCTTTCCTACACTTGCAAACAACAAGTATCCCGGGAAAACAACTCTTGCGGTCTTTACCGACTGGGTTGAACTGGGAAGATGGGCAGATGCCCCGAAAGGCAGTGACGGCAAGGTCCAGACTGTGATCCTCAGATTTCCGGATATCGTTCATCTTGCTGCAGATCCGGGCATCAACGGCTGTGTTCTCAACGCTTTCGGACCCTTGAACCTTTTCATACCGACATCGCTGATCGATCAGATCACTTCGCTTGAGGGCTACCGCGCGGAGAACGGAGATTCTCCGAAGACCGACAACTGACCGTCTGTCAGATATCTTCGGGATCTTCAAAACCGATCCCGTAATCGATCATATCCATGACTTCCTCGTTGGTCCTTCTTCCGCCCTTCTTGCGGTTGCAGCGCCAGCAAAGACACTGTAGATTATCCACGTCGTCTCCCGATCCGCCCTGCGCGACTGACTGTATGTGATCGGCTTCAAGCAGAAGATAATCACCTAATCCTTCTTCAAAGCTGTCCATATAATCCTTGGACATTCCGCATATCTGGCATGTGTAATTGTCACGCTCGAAAACATATTTCTTATCGGCCGCCCTTATCCTGCGTCTTCCGGCGATCTCGCGGTACATCATTTCCTGCTTCATGAGCTGTCTTTGCTGTCTCCTGTACAGATAAGCGAAGAACGCCATTACCAGTACGGCAACAGCAAGAAGAAACGCCAATGCAAAGATGATGATCGTCTGATCAGGTAAGTTCACATCCTGCATGTCTGTCTCACTTTACCGCGCTGGTGCCGATGAGCAACGCCATCAATATTCCGAAGATGACGGGAGGTGCTGCCAGGACCGTGATCGTAAGCTTTACGTGACGCTTCTCTTTGAAGCATGCAAATACGGCTGCTATAACATCAAGACAGAAAAACATCTGCATGACCGAACCGATTATCGGGAAAGCTATACTGCCTGCCTTACCGCCGTTCCTGCCTTTGAAGACACCTTCCCTGCCCGCCTTGATGAAATAGACGATCATGAACGGAGCACTCTCGCTCAGCGAAATCCAGCCGATTATGCTGAGGACGATAATGATCGGCGGAGAGACAAAGATCATTATTACCACCGGGGTGAAGATGAGAAGGAAAAATATCGCGATAAGCAGGCCGCCGGCAATAAAGTACGGGATAAGTCCGTACTTGATGATAATTGACGCGCCGAGAAAGAATCTTCTGTCAGTCTTCCTGTAGCAAATGACAGCGATCGCGGTGTTTGCTATGGTAATGACCAGCGGGAAGAACAAAAACGCGAACTGTGATACTGAAAGCCCCGTGTCTTTATACGAGTCTCTCAGAAAATTGCTCGCGATAAAAAACAAGATGATATATCCATAGGTCAGGCAAATGCTTATTATCGGCCAGATATAAAAAGGGTGAAAACCTCCCTTGAATTTCTCCTTTGGCAGAGGAACCTGCTGATACTGCTGCTGTGCGTAATACGGCTGTTGATAGGACATATCAGACCTCCTGTATCAGAACATCTGAAAGGGCGACATGTCTTTCTGATGTCCCGCTGCCCTGTTGTAAGTCATGTTCGTAACTGCGATCATGACCCAACCTATGAAAAACAAAAGGAAAAGATAGATTATTCCCCATCTGACATCTCTTCCGAACTTCTTTGAAAGAGAGACCGCAGTAAGCACTCCCAATATACAACCCAAAAGCTGTCCGACAGTCGGGATCAATGTCAGGAAGAACATCCATCCCTTGTATCCTGATATCTCATAAAGTGTATAGCTGTTATATACAGGCACCAAGGCTTTCCAAGGCGCTTCTCCTGCCTTGTCGAATACCGGCCACAAGATAAGCGAAAACATCAGATAGGCTGATATGCACAGGAACGGGACCCATAAGACCATAAACTTAAACTTGTTTACGAGCATAAGTATAAGGATCAGGGTAAAGCAAATACCTGCAATACCCGACATTATGATCGGCCACCAAAGGGTAAAATCGATCTTCGTGATATCGAAATCACGTATCCTCTTAAGTCTTTGTACCTTCGGCCTGGGTTCTCTCTTTTTCCTCTCTTTCCTGACCTTTTCTTTCTTAAACTTCGGAGCTTTCTTTGGCTTCTCGTTTTTCTTTTCAGGCTCTGATTCAAAGCTCCTGTAACCCCAGTCCTTTCCTTCGGTTGCAGTCTGCTCCGGTCCGGAAGACTCGTTTTCAAAGCTTGTATAACTCCAGTCTGATCCGGAGCTCTGTGAGCCTGCATTCGATGAACCGCTGTCAAAGATAACGTCACTTTCCGCGATAGCGCTACCGCACTGTGAGCAGATATACATGCCGCCTATCTTGTTATGTATCGTGCCTCCGCATTTGGGGCATTTCTTTGTCTCGGCCATAAATATCCCTTTCGATTGGCAATATACAGATAATATCACTTGAAAGACTTTAAATGTTCGTGAGCATTTAGGTTTTCTTGACAAGATTTTGCCACGATACTAAACTCTCCTAGGCAATATAATATAAATATATTAAGGGTTAAGGATCACTGTTTTGGCCAGTAAAAGATTAGGATCATTCTTAAAGGCGGCTTATTGCGCAGGAATAGCAGTTATGACTGTTTTGTTTTCCATGCGCGATTCCAGGTCCAATCTGATACGCGAAGCGGTTATCGAAGCAGGAAGTCCGATCACGGTGGAAAGCTTTTTCCGCAAGGCTCCTGAGGAAGCAAGCTTCATAACTGATCTGTCTTCCATAGACACATCAGTTCCTTCGGTCTATAAGCTCATACTTCATTACGATCTCGTTTTCACTGAGACTGTAACGCTTCATATAGAAGACACCGTTGCCCCTAAAGCAGACGGCGTTACAAGAACGATCCGGTCCTACGAAGACATTCCCCAGGCTTCGGAAATGGTCGAAAATGCTTATGACTTAAGCGGCATTTCCTCCATCGAATACGTTAACGAACCTGATATCAGCAACGGCGGGATAATTTATGCGCCTATTCGTCTGACAGACAGCTACGGTAATTCCTCCACGGTTCAGGCAAGATTCGTAGTCACTGCTGACACAACCCCTCCGGTAATATTCGGAGTGTCTGACTCAACCATGGAACAGGGCCAGTCCCCTGACCTGACTGCCGGTGTTTATGCGACCGATAACATCTCCAAGAACGTTCCCGTACGTGTAGATGCAAGTAAGCTCGATATAACCAGGCCGGGAACCTACGAGATAACTTACATAGCCAAAGATGACGCAGGCAACGAAGCAACCGCGAAATCTTACGTGACCGTAACCAAAAAGGCGGCAGCAAAGAAACCGTCCGGAAAAAAGAAAGCCAAAAAGTCATCAGGTTCATATAAAAACGTTGACGCGATCGCCGCAAAACTCGCAAAACAGCTTAGAAGGGGCAGCAATGTCGAGACGGCACGCGCTATCTTCAAATGGGTACACAAAAATATCCACTACGTTCATAACGCTTCAAAGCTGACCGGAAAAAGAGCGGCTTACCAGGGTCTGACAAAGCGTACCGGAAACTGCCGTGTCTATGCCTACACATGTCAGATCCTTCTTAACAAAGCAGGTATCAGGAACATGATCGTATCCCGCTATCCTGTTACCACCAGACACTTCTGGAATCTGGTATATATGGACGGAGGGTGGTATCACTGTGACGCCACGCCTTTCAGAGATCATCCGAAACTGTATTTCAAGCTTACCGACGCACAGCTTGATTACCACCACAGATTCAAGAAGAGCAAATATCCGGCCCGTGCGACAAAATAACTGTGATATCATCTTATATCGATACAGGAGGAGATAAATGAAAAGATTAGTACCGGCAGCTGTCCTGCTCAGCATTGCGCTGATGTTCACGTCATGTTCTGCCTCAAAAGATACAACACCGGAACGAATATCCGGCGGTCAGACCAAAGTTGCCGCATCTGAAAACAAGGCATCGCCGGACAACGGCAAGAACACGGCCGAGAACGGCTTCAACATTACTTATAACGGTGTCAGGATAGATCTTGATGAAGAGACCGAGCCTATCGTAAAAGCTATCGGAAAAGATTACACATACACCGAGAATCCGTCATGCGCATACGTCGGGATCGATTACACATACGATTACAAATCATTTATTATCTACGCGCAGGAAAAGAACGGTAAGATAGTCGTCAATACTATCGAGGTACGAGATGATTCCGTAGACTGCGGCGGCATAAAGATAGGTCAGACATTGGACGATGCAAAGAAGGTTTACGGAGAACCCTCAATCGTTGAGGAACTCGGCATCATTTATATTAAGGACGGCAAAAAACTGCAGTTCGTAACAGACGGAACAGGCAAGATAATCTTCGTCCTTTTTGCTCACGTAACCGACGATTAACCCGCATTATACATCCGATACACCAAGAAAAAGGCTCTCCGTTATCCGGAGAGCCTTACTGATTCAGTCTGAAACCGTTAAGTCTCAACAGGTGTGGTCGTGTCTTCGAGTGAAGGCAACGGATGCTTGAACTCCTGAGATGTCATCTTTCCCGAAATAGGATCGACAAGCGTGAAGAATCTGACTTTGGTAGTGGTCAGAAGATATGAATCGTAAACCTTGTAAAGATTGCCGCTTACCTTATCCCAAAGGATAAGCATGTAGCCTCCGTCCCAGTTGTACTCAACGTTATAGAGAAGGTCAACCTTACCGCGGTTCTCCTTCTTCTTGTCATTGGGAAGATAGCTCGTGTATTTTGCGGTATTATCCTCGTAGATCTCAAGCCTCTCGTCTTCGGTATTCGCAACCTTCTTGTTGTTCTTACCTGTGAAGACCCATTCGCCGTAAAGCTGTGTGTCCCTGGACTTCGGAGCGGAATCTATATTGTTGTTAAAGAAGTCGAAATACATTCCTTCGGCCGCATAAGGAAGTCCCGTTATCCTTAATTTGTGGCCGTCGACTTTGCACTCGAGCTGGTTGAATTTCTTATCGCCGCTGGCCGAAAGATCGACCGTGCATGTATGCTCATCCTTGTCTTTAGACTTGTATGAAGTCCTGATCTCAAGGTTGGGATCGACGTCTTCTTTTGCCTTTTTCCTTAACTCTCTGTATACAAAAGAACCGTCTTCCTTGAATTCAAGGATTCCGCCGGGATAGGAGTTATAATTGGCACCGATCCAGATACCGACAAGGCTTTCTGTAGGTGTCTTGGGTTCTGTTGACGTCGGAATGGTTTCAGAGGTAGCCTTTGTGGGTTTGGTCGTGATCTCAGTAGTGGCAACTGTTGCTTCGGTGGTCATTGCCGTAGCACGAGGCGGCAGTATCCTGTCGCATCCCGAAAGCGTTGCAGTCATGGCAAGTACCATGAAACCGGCCGCTATCCTCATCTTCTTCATCGGCTCTCCTCCAATTGAGTCAAATTGATACTCATAAATAATAACTCAAAATTTATACACAGTAATAAGAAATATGTCAAGGAAATCAAACGTTACAAAGATGTAATCAGGCTGTAAGACAAACGAAAGGCGCCCCTTTGAGGCGCCTTTCACGGGTTTTGTCAGTTTCTGACTCTTATGCTGCCTTTGATTCAGATGTTTCAGAGCTCTCGGCGGAGGACTCGGAAGGTGCTGAACTCTCGGCAGGCTTTGTCTCAGAAGTCTCTTCAGGCTTGGAAGAATCTGTGCTGCCGCCAACCTTGGACTGATCGATCTTCTCGACATAATCGAATTCATCGATATAACGTGTGACTGCCTGATTCTTAAGAGAATCCATATCGGCAAAGCCATAGTAGTACCAGCTTCTGTAACCTACTGTACTTGTGAACTTAACGTTCTTGCTCGTGTACATTCTGAAAGAGCTCAGATCAACGCTGCTCGATCCGTCAGGAAGGGTAGTGAGGTTGTTGATGTAGCAGTAGCTGTAGAAGACGTTATCCTTTGAATAAGACTTTTTGTTATAAGTATGAGTGTTGTGAACAACATTACGGTAAACGAATACCATCTGGTTGTTTGAAGACCTGTTGTTGCTTGTCTTGTTTGTAAGGAAGTAATATCCGATGCACTCGGAGCTTACAAGAGTCTCGTCATTGTTTGTGATATCTTTTGCATGACGTGCCTGAACAGTAGCATCAGCCTGTGCCTGGAGCTTAGCCATGAAGTCGGAAGAGATATCCTCAGGCTTCTGAACATATGTGGCAAGACCGTCAACAGTAACAGTCTTGGACTCAGTTGCAGGAAGAACTCCGTAGTTCTCGAGCAGGTATCTGCTCAGATCTGATCCGCGTGAAGTGGTGATGGTAATAGTATCGCCGTTATTAAGAGTGTCGTTCTTATCAAGGCGGAAACGCAGACCGTAAGGGTTATCGCCTGCCTTAACGGATGCAGTTGCATAAGGAGCGATGCCTCTGTATTCGACAGAAACATCCTTGAAGATATCAACGACGCTTGCAACGTCAAGACCCTTAACAGTATCCGAATACTTTGTCTCAGTGATCTCAACCTTGAAATACGTAGCAAGTGCCTCGATAAGTACACTTCTCCACTCGAAATCGACTGTATCGCCGTTGGAGAGCTTATCTGCAACGGTACGGCCGTTTCTTGTGTAGCTCTTGAGAAGCTTCTCGAAAGCCTCGAGCGCCTCATAATCACCGCCATAGACGAGCTTGCCTTCTCTGGTGTATCTGATTTTCTTGCCGTACTGTTCTTCGAACTTGTCGTAATCGAATTTGAAAGCAGCCTTGCCGACTGTATCGTAACCTGTGTACTCAAAGCTTGTGAACTCGTTGAGGTCGATCTTTGTGTCACGGTTGACAAGGATAACGACAATGGTGATAACGGCGATCATAACGAGAACAAACGCAGAACCTCCGATGATAAGAGGCAGAAGCCACTTATTCTTCTTGGGAGCTGCTGCATTTGCAGGAGCTGCGGGAGCGGGTGCAGGTGCAACAGGAGCAACAGGAGCTGCTTCTACGGGTGCAGGTGCAACTTCAGCTGCAGGTGCTGCTTCGGGTGCGGGTACAACTTCAGCAACAGGTGCTGCTTCAGCCACGGGTGCTGCCTCGGCAGGAGTTGCTTCAGCTGCAGGTTCAGCAGCTTCTGCAACAGGTGCAACTTCCGCAGCGGGTGCTGCTTCGACGGGAGCTGCCTCAGCTGCAGGTGCGGGCGCAGCTTCTACAGGAGTTCCGCAATTTCCGCAGAATGTAGCATTCTCAGGAAGTTCGGAACCGCATTTTTTACAGAACATAACAATCCCTCCATTTTCGAAAAATCAAATATACCTTTAATAAACTAAAATAAATGCGGTGTCAAGCATATCAGAACTTGATAACGACAGGAGCCTCGGTAAATGAGGAGATCGTAGCCGTTGCGTCCTTGAAATAGTAAACAACGGTATTCCCGTCTCCTGCCTTATACATTCCGCCAAGGTCAGGATATGCGTCAAGCATTGACTGCTGGGCCTCTATTCTGTCATCTTCAACGAGCTCGCCTGCTACGCGTATCCACTTTCCGTCCTTGAAAGCGCTGATCTCGACCTTGGGATTTGCAGCGATCTGCTTTGCGACATCCTTTACTTTTCCGGTCTGGATGTAGAGTTTGCCCTCGAAAACGTTGACTGTTCCGAAAGGTCTTACTCTCGGCTGATCGCCTTCTACCGTAGCAAGATAATAAACTCCGGCCTGCTTAAGAAAATCATTTACTGTGTTCATGGCATTTCCTCCTCTGTTGTTTCGCTGTTATCAGTACCATCGTATTCATCGATAAAGCTTTCTATGCCTTCGCTCTGGTTAAGCACTCCGCCTCCGTTGGGAAGAAGGATCTGACCACCGATCATGAAAGGATAATAGATCGTATAGCCGGTATTCTTTCCTTCTGTTATCACGGTACAGGCGGGGACTTCACCCGAACCTACACACCTGATGAAAACATATCCCGGGTTTTCTGTCTTTAACAGCTCGGGGCCGTCTTCTTCATCTCCCAGGATGATCCTGACGCTCGTGACATCATCACTAAAGCAGAGAAACCAGATGTCCGTACCTCCGCAGTCAATAAGACGGCTCGCATCCGCGCCGGTCAAGTCTTCTGAGACACCCATCTGCGAAAGGACAACTTCCAGTGTAGCCGCGTTCTCGGATTCGCCAAGATAAGTAACTCCGACTGCGTTCCCGGATTTGATAAGTTCCTCCTTTTTAGCATTGAAAGTGTCTTTGGTAAATGTCGCATCAGTCTTAGTCTCTTCCGTAGAATGCTTAGACTGCGTTGTTTCGCCGGTGCTTTCAGCGGTTGCGGCAGTCGTAGTCTCATAAGCAGATGATGAAGCCACTGCCTTTGCCGTGAGGCCGTCCGGAGTCTTGATACCCGAGCAACCTGAGATCACGGTCATGCCGACCGCAAATGCCGCCAACGCGGCTGTTGATCTGAGTTTAAGTGATTTCATTAACTATCCCTTTCTTTCCAAGTATATCCAATGGTGATTTTATCATATATTGCGAACTTAAAATAAAATTAAAATAAAGTGCAAACACAAAAACAGCAAAAAGCTAACAAAAAACTGACAATTATCTAACTATATTAAAAGCACGAACTGTTATTTCACAGTAAAATAAGCTATCATTTCGTTTAATAACCATTATCTTGGAGGTTCGTGTTATGGCATGTTTTCTTGTACCTACGGGTGAAGCGATCGTTACTACTGTTATTAAGGCAGTTGCAGACAAGAAAGGCATCGAGAGCCCTTTTATCAAGCGTATGAACTGGCTCAACAACATGCTCTGGGGCGGAAGCGCTCTGCTCGCTTTCGAGCACGTATGGCACGGCGAGGTTACCCCCTGGTTCCCTTTCCTGACCAATGCCGCCACACCCGAACAGGCTTCCGAGATGCTTCGCGAGATGGCTACAAGCGGTGTTGCTATGGCAGTTCTCGTTACATTAGCCTGGATCGCGATGGTATGTATTTCGATCTCGATCTCGAAAAAGAACATCAAAGCCGAGAATCCTGCCGTTGTGCCTGACAGTAAGGAAGCCTGACATGACGTTGCTTATAACGGCGTTTGCCGCCATCATCTCCACGATCGCATGGTACAACGTAAAAGCTGACCGTAAGCTCGGAACCCTTGCTCTTATGTTTTGGGGAGCTTCTCTCATGTGGCTCGTGGATTCCGTTGTTGAGTACATTGAAGCACCTGCTGAGTTTTTCGCACCTGCGGCTTCTGACATGATCAACGACTCTTATCTCGGTTTATCAGTAGTTGCATTGGGTCTTATCATCTGGCTCATCGTCCTTCTGGTAAAAGATCCCGACGGCAAGATCCGTGCAGCTCTTGCACATAAGTAATGCCGCGCGGTAAAAATAATTAATGTGCGCCCTGCTTGTTACGGCAGGGCGTTTTATATCAGCTTTGATGATGTTATTCTAGATACAGAAAAGCTAAAGAGGTGCTGAATGGATGACATAAAAACTCTTCTTTCTAAGGTTGCAAAAGGCGAGATGACGCCTGAGGAAGCCGAACTCAGCCTCAAGATGAAGCCTTTTGAAGATCTTGGGTTTGCCAAACCCGATACCCACCGTGCCTTAAGGCAGGGCACTGCCGAGGTTATCTACGGTGAGAGCAAGACTCCTGAACAGATCTCCGGTATAGCTGACGGTCTGCTCAAGGCAGGACAGGAGACTGTCATCATCACAAGGCTCTCGGAAGAAAAGTCCAGGCTCGTCACCACCCCTCTCACCTACTACAAAGAAGCACGGATCGGAGTCTGCGGCAAAGTACCGGAACCAGACACTTCCGGCAAGATAGTCATAGCGACAGCGGGAACATCAGATATTCCCGTCGCTGAAGAGGCAGCTGTGACCGCCGAACTGCTGCGTAACAATGTTACACGCATCTACGATGTAGGAGTAGCAGGCATTCACAGACTTCTGGCACATTCGGAAGAGATAATGTCCGCGAAGGTCATCATCGCCATTGCAGGCATGGAAGGAGCGCTCGCAAGCGTCATCGGAGGTCTTGCCGACTGTCCGGTCATCGCCGTACCGACGAGCGTGGGATACGGTGCTTCGTTCGAAGGCATTACTGCCCTGCTTGCAATGCTTAATTCATGTGCGAGCGGCGTCAGCGTAGTTAATATAGATAACGGATTCGGAGCAGGATATCTTGCCAGCATGATCAATCATATCGGAGGAACCGCAAAATGAGGATAATGTACATCGAGTGCAACATGGGAGCAGCCGGCGATATGCTTACCGCGGCTCTTGCAGAAGCAACAGGTGACGTTAAGGGCTGCGAGAACACACTGAATGCCCTTGGTATACCCGGAGTGTCTTATTCGTTCGTTCCTTCGGTAAAGTGCGGGATCACCGGAACTCATGCGGAAGTGGCCGTCAACGGAGTGACCGAAGACGAACATATGCATGAGCATCACCACGAGCACGAACACGAACATGAACATCACCATGAGCACGAGCATCACCATCATCACAGCTCGCTTCACGATATCGAGCATATTATCGGCGACCTGAATGTTTCCGATAAGGTTAGATCAGATGCTATAGCGGTCTATAAGCTGATAGCTGAAGCTGAGAGCAAGGCACACGGACGTGATATCACCGAGATCCATTTTCACGAGGTCGGCACCATGGATGCTGTCGCTGATGTCGTGGGATTCTGCACGCTCATGGAGAAGATCGCTCCTGATAAGGTTATCGTCTCACCGATACACGTGGGATGCGGTGAGGTCAAATGCGCTCACGGAATCCTTCCCGTCCCTGCACCCGCAACGGCACATATCCTTGAGGGCGTACCCGTTTACGGCGGCGAAGTCAGAGGCGAGCTCTGCACACCAACCGGTGCTGCACTTCTGAAGTATTTTGCATCAGGGTTCGGAAAGATGCCCGTCATGAGCATCAGCAAGACCGGTTACGGCATGGGAAAGAAAGATTTCGAGCGTGCAAACTGCGTCAGGATCATGATAGGCGAATCAGATGAAGAAACGGCAGAACGCAAAGTCGCAGAGCTCTGCTGCAATGTTGACGACATGACCGGAGAAGAGATCGGTTATGCTACTGAGCTCTTAATGAAGCAGGGCGCATTGGACGTCTTCACTACCCCCGTCGGAATGAAGAAAAACCGTCCCGGCATCCTTATAACATGTATCTGCAGACCCGAAGACAAGGAAAAGTTCGCAAAGCTTGTCTTTGAAAACACGACGACGATAGGCATACGTTATTCGCTTAAGGACAGATATGTTCTTGACCGTCACGAAGAGACTGTCTCCACAAAATACGGTGACGTAAAGGTCAAGATCTCGGAAGGTTTCGGCGTAAAGAAAGCCAAACCCGGTTACGATGATGTCTCGGGAATAGCGGATAAGAACTGAACCGTCAGATCTCCCCTGCCTCGACAAGAGCGTTAAGCCATTCGGTGATATCTTTTGCTTTGACGGTTGCGGAAAAACGCGTACCGTTGATCCATTTACCGCTGTCTTTAGCAAGTGATGCAAGGTCTGTCGCACTTGAGCCTATACCGCTGCTTCCGGAAGTGCAGAACGGTATTACCTTCTTACCCTGGAAATCGTGGCTTTCAACAAACGTATAAAGTATCTTCGGAGCCTTGCCGAACCAGATAGGATATCCAATGAACACTGTGTCATAAGACTCCCAGCCGGCAATATCCACGCTTATCTCAGGTCTTGAAGAAGCATCATTCTGTTCTTTTGAGGCACGGCTCTTTCTGTTCTTGTAATTCAGATCTTCGGTCGAATAAGGCTTGGACGGAACGATCTCATATGTCTTGCAGTTCGCTGCAGATGCTATCTTGTTCGCGACATCCTTTGTATTTCCTGTGCAGGAGAAATAAACTACGACCGCCTTGCCGAAGCGGCTGATACTCTCTTTTGCGGAGCTCCCTGAAGTCTCGTAACCCGTTGATTCCAATAGCTTTTCTGTGGCACCGGTCTGTGAAGTATCCGAAGTCACGGACGAAGGGGATCCAGAACAGGATGCAAGGCCCGCCGCCATTGCGGCAGTGATCACTAACGACAAAACCCTCTTGAATAATCTCATCAACTCATCTCCTTTAACGCTTCCATAACGCCGTTTTCATCATTAGTATAGCGCGTTATGTGCTTAGATATCTGTTTAAGGTCAGGATGCGCATTTGCCATGGCATAGGATTCACCAGCGGCTTCGAAAAGACTTACATCGTTAAGGTAGTCGCCGAATGCCGCAGTCTCTTCTTTTGATACTCCCAGCCTGCTCTGTATCGCCCTGAGAGCCGCACCCTTGCCGACAGAGGAATTCGCTATGTCTATCCAGCTGTCGCCTGACAGAAGGACTGACAGACCGTCATTACGTTCAGGCAATGCCGAATACACCTCTTCGGCACGGAAATCATTCACGAAGACCGCAATCTTGAGTATCCGGTCCTTTTTTGCGCACGAAGCGAGGTCATCGTTATATTCGATCCTTGCATAGTACTTACTTGATTCTTCCTTTGCCTGACCGCCGCAGTTCCTGACATATGCGCTTTCAAGGCCGCAGACCAGAGGTTCGCAGATTCCGTTTCCGGGGAACTCGTCAAGCACCTTAAGCGAATCGGAAGTCTTCATTGAATCAATATAGAGGAATTCGCCCGCATGATATACGCATGCTCCGTTCTCGGCAATATACCAAAGATCATCCTTTATCTCCGAGAACTGTTCGAGGAGCGCATAAATCTGCCTTCCGCTCGCCAGTACAAAGACCGTATCGGGATGAGACTTTACCCAGGAAGGAAATTCGGGAGGAAACCGCTTCTTTGAATCCAGAAGGGTTCCGTCCAGGTCCAGTGCCACTATCTTGATCATACTCATCCTACCTGCTTCAGCGCCTCCGATTCGGAAAGTGACGGATAGTAAGTCAGAAGGATATGCTTCACACCTGCCGCCTTGGACATAAGGCACGGATAATCACTTAAGTTCCTGCCGTATGCTTCAGGCATGAACATGGCTGCAAATATCCTTGCACGGTCCTCATAAGGACTTGCGCACGCGTAAGAATCGGTGAAATAAACCTTTGAAGGATCTCCCTCGTTCTCGGGAACATACGGCGCTTCGCGCGAGCCTGCGCTGATTTCGGAATAAGCAAAGCCTTCCGGATTATATTTGTTCCAGTCCTCAAAGATAGTATCTGGATTGGCCATCCTGCTTTCGATCGTATGCATCAGTTCGCGGCAGAACGTCAGCGGGATATCGCCTTTGCGGACATCAATGGCAATGTAATAAATATTGTCGCCGGAGAACGAATATCCTTCAACTCCTGACTTCTGATCGATAACGTCGATATTTCCCGAAAGCAGTACGCATATGCCTTCCTTCTTGGTCCACTTGAACTCATCGAAGAACTTGTAGTTGAATTTCATCAATGCAGCATTCAGCTTGTTCATTGCGTACAACACTTCAACATCGGTATTGAGAGCTTCGAGCTTTGCATCTTTGGAAGCAGGCTTGATAACGTCTTTTCGGCTCAATATCTTGATCCTGTATTTGAACTCAAGATTTTTCTTAAGCAACGCAAGGTCTTTCTTTATCTTCTGGTTATATGCATCGCCCGCCTGTTCATTCAGACCTGCGGAATCGATGAAATACAGATTGCTTGCGTACTGGGCGTAAACATAACTTCCGTAAAGCCCTTTGAGAGATGCCCCTGCAGTGAATTCCGCTTCAGACAGAACACAGATCTTCTGTCTTGAAGGAATGTAGTACTTAATCTTTCTGTCAGCCTGATCGAAGAAGAACATCTTAAGTCCGTCGAAAACCGTGCTTCCGGGCCTGCAGGGATTCTTTCCCGGGAATGAAGCGGTCCTGGGATTCTTAAAGCTCGTGACTATATATTTTCCTCCCGCGGTCCTTACCATTCCGGCATCTGACAGTTCAACGTTATCAGGAAGATTTCTCCAGTACACGTTCCTGTTGACGTCATAAACACTGCACTTTCCGGATTCCGGATCTTTCATGCTCTTGATCTTTATATAAGTGTTATCTCCGGTGGAGTGATAGGCCATCACCTTGTACTCACGTGAATCGAGCATTCTGTAAGGCTTATCCTCGTCAAGGTGGATTATCCTCAGTTCAGCGCCTTCTTTAAAGATATAGCCGTCCCTGTAAGGGAAAAGGTTAGGTTCTTCAACTGTCCTTATGGTTCTGTATATCTCGTGGAGGTTGAAGTCGTAGAAGATAGTTGCGTCATAGGTGTTGAAACGGATACCGAAATCAAGGAGCGTTGCAGTTCCGTTATTGACAGTGATGTCGCAAAGCGCCGATCTCTCAAGGTTCTCGATGTTGATCTTGCGGAACTGATATTGTCCGCCGGCACCTGAAAGACAGTATGCATATTGTCCCTTTACTATGTAATCGGGAGCGTCCTTCGCTGTCAGCCCGAGCTTGTAGTATCCGACATTTTCAGACACACGGCCGAAGGGAACGGCGATCTCCTGCATCTCCCCTAAAGTCACAGAACCGGATCTGCCGTTATCCTTCTTTGTCTCCGAAGGTACGGTTTCCGTCTGACTTACGGATGATTCGATAATACTCGGCGCAGTTTTCTTATCACAGCCTGATACGGTTCCGGCAATTGCCGAGATCGTAAGTAAAGCCAGCGTTATTCCTGTCAGTTTTCTTCTTCCGTTTCTCATTTTCACCCATCCAGATTCTTAAAAATATCCGTATCCTTTAAAGCCGGATACATCTTGTACAAGCGTTCTCTTATATATTCCGCCTTGGCTTTCAGCTTCGGCAGCTCGTTTATCCTGCACTCATCCTTTTCGACTCCGAGGATGTTTTCGAATATCCTTGCACGGTCTTCAAGTTCGTTAGTCATCGAATACACATCGAAAAAGTAGATATCATAGCCGTCGGGGCCGTCCAGGGAATATTTTGAATCCGGAGTGCCCGCATAGCTGTTGGCATATTTGAATCCTTTCGGATTGTAGTTTTTCCATTCCGGGAAAAGAGAAGATCCGTCCGTATTCTGCTCCATGGAGTGCATCAGTTCGTGACAGAAGTTCTTTCCGGTGTAATCGGTATTGATGTTCAGGATTATGTAAAACCTGTCTTCCATTCTGAAGGCCACGCCGCCTGCATCTATTGACGCACCGTCATTATTAACCTCAGTGCTGCCTGTCATGAGAATGTAGAGACCCTGTGAGGTTCCATAGCGGAATTCAGTAAAGAAATCCCTCCCGAAACGCTTGATGTATTTGTATATCTGCTTGATGGAATAATAGATCCTGCAATCGTTCTCTACGGGTACGGCTTTGATATTGTACGACAGATGCTGTACCGCATTCTTACCGGTAAGGATATTGATGGAATACTTATCCCTGATCTCAGTCTCCATGTCATCGATCATGCCGTGAAGGATGATCGTGTACTCGGCTACAGGGATCGCTTCCTTCCCGCTTACATCGACTTCGTATATATCCTGTTCAAAGGCTACAAACAATTTGTTTCCGTGCAGGCCTAAGATGTTTATGCCGTATTTTCCGAATTCATGCTCAGAAAGCTGGCAGATTGTCTGTTTCGCGGGATCGTAGTATTTCAGTGTCATGTCATCGGGATCTGCCAGATAGAACGCCTGACCGTCGAAATACGTATTGAAAGGCGCGCCTTTATACTGGGCTTCATATTCGTGACCCTGAGACTCTGACAGGCTCCTTACCATGACCCTTCGGGCATTAAAATCGTAAAACCCGCCGTTATAGTAGCTGAAGCCCATATCGGCGATCTCCTCATACTTATCATCGCCGACATTGTAGATATAGAACGCGAAAGCTCCGGACTCGTTGTTATCGCTGAAAAGAAGCCAGGTGTTGTCAGAAGAGCTGTTGCTGCTCAGCATTGAGAAATTGCCCTGCTTAAGCTTCCTGAAAGGCTCTAACTTACCGTTATTGAGCAGCAAAAGCTCCTCGCCGTTCATTACGATGTAAGTGTCTTTATAGGGGATTATCTCTTCGTAGCTGTCGCCATTGGGGATCTTACAGATCTCATTGAGTTCAAGATCCATGAAGGTTACTTCTTTTGCATCTTCTATCCTCAGAGCGTACCTGTAGAGATTGTAATAGTGGTCCTTATACTCAAACCGGGCAATACCCGAGCTTGAAGGGTCTTCGCTGTCTATCCTTTTGAGTTCGTATTTATCGTCAACGCGGGCAAGATAATATACGTATTTGCCATCAACTGCGTACTGCGAGATCTCACTGTCATCAACAGGGCCAAGACCGTAACTGCTGACGTTGTCTTCAACCTTGACAGGCTTGATCTCGTACTTTTCGTAATTGCTCTTTTCTTCGGCAATCTCCGAAGACGTTACAGATGTTCCTTCCGGCTCTTTAGTCTGTCCGGCAGGGGTGCATCCTGCGAATAAGAGCGCCGCAATGCCGAAAGCCGCCAGCACTCTGACTGCCATGAATGCTTTATTTATCCGTCTGTTTTTTTCTTCTTTTAAAAAAATCATGTAAAGAGTATACCTTTTTGCCATGTTCATTCGGTCTTTGCCCCGAAAGTGTCTCGGAAGCGTAACATAACGGTTAGTCTCACACAACAGAAATCCGAGGCAAAGTTGCTGTTTACTAACCGGAAAAATGTAGTATAATCCGCTCATGAGAAATTTTTGGTTTACAAGCTTTGCCTTTACTTTTTTTGCCCTCACAAAGAGCGAATAGTTTTCACTGCCTGTAGACCGAGAAGAGATTAAAAGAGGATTTAAACCCCGCAGTGAGACAAGCTGCGGGGTTTTTGTTTTCAGCAAAGGAGAAGAACATGACACAGAAGGAATCAAGTGCAAGGATCGAAGAGATCGACCGCGAGATAGCAAAGCTCGTGGAGGAACGTTTGGACGCGAGCCGCAGAGCTGATGAAGGTCTTCCGAATTCCGAGATCGCTCTCAAATGCAGACGTTATGAAAGAGGCTTTTTGAACAGTCTCGAAAACGATTACAAGGATATCAGCGGCTACGAAAGAGTCCTTTTCCAGGCGCTCTTCAACATGAGTCATTCCTATAAGACCTCCGAATACGGTACAAAGACAGAATTGGCAGACCGTATAAAAAAGGCTGTCGAAGAGACTCCGAAGCTCTTCCCTTCTTCAGGCATGATAGCTTGCCAGGGCATCGAAGGAGCATACTCACAGATAGCAACTGACAAGATCTTCGCCAATGCGAACATCATGTATTTCAAGACTTTTGACGGTGTATTCCAGGCGGTCGAGAGCGGCCTTTGCGAATACGGAATGCTCCCGATAGAGAACAGTTCATACGGTTCGGTAACCCAGGTCTACGATCTCATGGCAGGCCACAGATTCTATATTGTCAGAGACTACAGGCTTAAGATAAACCATCAGCTTCTGGTTAAGCCGGGGACAAAGCTCGAAGACATAAAAGAGATCTACTCGCACAACCAGGCAATAGGCCAGTGCAGCCAATTCTTGAAAGAACATCCGGATATAAAGATAAACGTGGTACTGAATACGGCAGTCGCGGCAAATATGGTCGCAGACTCTGAAAGAAGTGACGTTGCGGCTATTTCTTCTTCTGACTGCAGAGAGCTCTACGGACTTGAAGCGATCCCGGTCAACATCCAGAATACCGATCACAATTACACCCGTTTCATCTGCATTACCAAGGATCTCAGGATCTATCCCGGGGCATCCAAGACGTCGATCATGCTCTCGCTGGGACACAAGCCCGGAGCTTTAGCGGATACCCTTGCAAAGTTCTCTTCTCTTGGACTTAACCTCACAAAGATCGAGTCGCGCCCTATAGCGGGATCTGATTTCGAATTCATGTTCTATCTCGATTTTGAGGCTTCGGTCTACTCTGATGAAGTCGTAAAGCTCTTATGCCAGCTCGACTCAGAGCCCAACGATTTCACATATCTCGGCACTTATATCTGATATAGACGATCGTAATCCAGCACAAAAAGAGCGTCGCTTCTAAATGAAGCGGCGCTCTGTGTTTTTCGCGTTATACGTATCAGAAAAGGCCCAATTTCTTAAGCTGGTAGAACAAAAGGAATCCGCCTAAAACGATAGCTGCGATACCGTAGATATATTCGGTTGCAGAACCTTCGAGATCAACAAATTTCCTGTTTTTAGGATCGAAGATTATCTTAACAGCCTCGCCCTCTTCATACTTGAACTTCTTGGGATCTGCAGGAACTCCGCCCGGGAGCGTGAGTTCTTCGCCTTCATAAGTAAAGTTGAACACGGGATACTGGGTTCCCCTCTCATCCTGAAAACCGACTAAACGTCCTTCAAGATGAATACCTCTTTTGCGTGAAATAAGGCACTTGATGATAAGATAGAACCCACAGAAAGTGATAAGTCCGTAGAACACTGCCAAAAACATAATTTACCCTCCAATAAATGAATCAATCCGGCCGGATCGCCCTGACCGGGCAGACCGAAGTACATGCCCCGCAGGAATCGCAGAGATCGGGATCGATCCTGTAAGAGCCCCAGCTTCGTCTGATCGCATCCATCGAGCATGTAAACTCGCATTTTCCGCATCCGTTACATTTTCCGGTTATCTCATAAGCCATATTCCGATCCCCTTTCCATGCAGGCATTTATCATGCTCACAATAGTTGAACATTTACTATTCTACCAATAAATGTCCGAGAACTAAAACAGTGCCGGAGTAAATATCAATATGCCATTGTCTTATTCTAAACCAGTGAGCCACAGACAAATAAACAACCCGCAGGAAATTCCCGCGGGCCGTGTAACATGCTGATCAGTCGGTAATGACCGGATTATCTTGCGAAATTGACGATCCTGACTGTCTTGTTTGTCTTGTGAGACTTGTGGCTGTTAGCCTTCATTGCCTTAGCCATCTTCTTCATCATGTTCTTGATTGCAGCCTTCTTAGCAGCGGCCTTCTTCTGTGCTGCTCTCTTCTGAGCTGCCTTCTTGGCTGCCTTAGCCATCTTCTTCATCATAGCCTTTTTAGCCTGAGCTGCTTTCTTCTCTGCAAGCTTCTTAGCTGCTGCCTTCTTTGCAGCTGCTTTCTGAGCGGCTTTCTTGGCTGCGGCCTTCTTAGCTGCTGCTTTCTTTGCAGCTGCCTTTTGAGCCTTAGCGATCTTCTTCATCATGGCCTTCTTCTGAGCTGCCTTCTTCATCTGGCTAAGCTTGTTAAAGAAAGTCTTTCTTGCCTGCTCGATCTTCTTCTGAGCGGCCTTCTTCTGAGCTGTCTTCTTGATCTTCTCGATCTTATTCTTTACATCCTGATTGAGCTTGTAGCTCTTCTTAACAGTATGCTTTTTATAGTTTGTAGCCTTCTTGCTGCTTGTATTCTTCTTTGTTTCGGTTGTCTTTTTGGTACTCTTCTTAGAACCGGTATCCTTCTTGGAACTTGTATTCTTCTTTGCGTCGTGATTCTTGGTACCGGGATTGATTGCGGGATCGCCTACAGTCCATGTACGGGGAGTTGTTTTCTTGAAACCATAACCATTTATTACGGGTGTAGTTGTCAGATGAATGACCTGCGTTTTGCCTGTGTTCTTTGTCGACTTGGAAACTTTCTTTGCTGTCTTCTTGGTTGTCTTATTGGTTGTTTTCTTTGCAGTCTTCTTGGTTGTCTTGGAAGGCTTAGCTGTCTCGATAGGAACCATCGTAATGTGCTTTGCACCATCTGCTGACTTGTCGGATACATTCGTACCAACCAAAGCCTTAAATACTACCGGAGCCTGCTTTTCCTGATAAGCATAGCTGAGGTTTTCTGTTGACATGTCTTCTGCTAAATCAGCTTCGCCGGCTGCCAGCTGTGTTGCTAATCCGGATCTCTGATATACCGGCAGCATATTTGCATTGGCTGCGCATCCGGCTGCTGCTATGGAAGCGGTGAGTACTGTGCTTGCGAAAAGGATCATTGCTTTCTTGTTCATGTTTTTTTCTTCCTTGTTTTGAATTTTTTTGTCGTTTTTGCTTGACGTCCTGATTTAATCATTAGCAGCAGGTCAACTCAATGAACAGTAATTATCGTTTATGTCGGTTAAGCAACAGTATGAAATGAACTTGTTGATTATCCTGAAAATACATGAAAACGTGTGCAGGTTAATACGCCTGAACATGCTTATTAAATAAGTTTTTCGCTGATGAGTTCACAGATTGAGCAACTTAAAGTGAAGTGATATGAGAATATACTGCAAAACACAGTGAAGTTCTCTGTAGACATCTATTCCTGATACTCTAACGTAGAACTAAACATAGAATTAATTAGGGAAATAAGAATAATAAAAACCGCCTCATACGAGACGGTTAAAAGAACAATACAAATGCATTTGCCGATCAGGTGATAAGTCTCGCATCCGGTTCATCCCAGTCAAAAGAAGTCTTCACGCCTTTCATGCATGCGATAGATGCCATGCCGTGAACGATCGACCAGGTTTTAATCATTTCTATTTCCTGTTCTTCAGCAGAGATCTTTATCCCGTTTTCTTTAAGATGCTTTTTATAGTACTTACGCAAAAGAAGAAAAGGCTGATAATCGTCTTTGTTTTCCTTATTCATCTGAAGATGAACGGATATGTTCTGTTTGCCGAACAAAAACATAAAGTAATCAGGATTGCGGGAAAAGAACGAGATGTACGCTCTGCCCATTGATATCAAAGCCTCGTCAGCGCTGTCTGCACCTTTTACCGCAGCCTCAAGTTCCTCTGTAAACTTATCAGTTACGCTGTTCTTGATCGCATAAAGCAGTTCTTCCTTATCCTTAAAATGCGCATAAGGAGCGGCATGTGAAACATTGCAGGCGGCAGCGGCTTTGCGCAGGGACAGTGCCTCTTCACCATTCTCATTGATTATCTTTATTCCTGCATCTATCAGTGCCTGTCTCAGATTGCCGTGATGGTATTTGTCAGCCATTTTGAGTATTCTCCTTTATGTCTCTTAAGATCCTGCATGTCTCATCAGGATTTTCCCATAACGGGCTGTGTGCAGCACCGGTGATCTTATAAAAACCTTTGGCCGGTGCGCTTATCTTTTCATTGTATTCCTTTACAAGTTCCCAGGGACAGTTGTAATCGTATTCACCGCTGATGAAGAATACCGGAACCTTCAGTTCAGTAAGGCTCTCCCTGTAATCGAAACCGTCCAGTTCGGAAGCCAGAGGTGTTGTCCTGTACATCTTCATGGAGACGACATAGTTTATCTTCTCTTTCAATGTATAACACCCGGCTGTGATTATCGGCCACGTAATCCCCTGAAATTCATCTTTATCCCTGATCGTTCCGCCGCCTGCAGTATGCAGGAGCATTACATATGAATACCAGTCCCTGCATTTGACTTTACCGTTATCAATATGATCTACTGATGATTCAAGCTTATCCAGATTTCTCTTATCGCCGCGTCTTGTAAAGACCTTTTTCATGAAGTCATACATCAAAGTGTCGTTTTCATATGAGTCCGTTACACACTGCGCCATACCGATATAAGCATAGTAATTCTCAGGATGTCTTTCAGCCTCACGGAGCGCTATATGCGATCCGCCCGAAAATCCCATTATATAGATCTTATCCTTATGGAAACGTTCCTTAAGATAACCGGTCACAGCCTGCGTATCATTGAGCAGGTTCGTAAGAGTGATCTCATCCTTTCTGACTTTGCCGTCATACGCGATACCCATCCATCTGTAGTCCCAATATACAACGGTGAAATCATCTTCAAGATGCATGTCTTTGTATTTATCGGTAAAAACATAATCATCCGTACCCGGGCCGCTGGAGACCAGAAGGAGAACAGGATTATTGATGTTCCTGCTGTTAATGAAGAAGCCGTTTGGAGCACCGTTAATATCAATCACGAACTTTTCAGACAGGCTCTCCGGTTCCTTATATGTCCTTATCTTCCCGGGGCTCATGAACGCCCATACAGCCAAAAGCAGCAGTGGAACTGCCAAAACACAAAGAACTGTTACCATCATCCGCTTTTTCGCTTTCATGTATACTCCAAACTTGACACTGTCAAGATTGAGTATATCAGCGAACTTTACATTGTCAAGATTAAACTTAAACCTTTACTCTCCATGTTTTCGGAGCATTCCTGGAAACGAGCTTTCTCATGATAAATACAAACAGGACCGCAACGACTACCGTTACTGCAAGTACGATAAGCGAATGCGCAGGGATCCACATAACAATTGCAATTATTATCGAAAACACCGTCCTTGCGGCGGCATAAGCTCCGCTCTTTACCGTAACCGTGGTCGTGAACGGCTGGAACAGGTAGTACAGGGCAAGCCAGCTCATCGTATAGGTGACCACCATCGCTGTTGCGATAATGAATGTGACAAAGTATTGGAACGGATATTCCTGGCCGCCGGTGGCAAAAAGAACGAGATTTGCGGCTATGGCAGAAATGAATGCCGGAGGAAGATTGATCTTTAACAGCTGCTTAAACCTGATGTCAAACAGCTTCATTATCATCTCCCTCTTCTTAAAGAAACTGAATGTCATGAGGCTGTTGTCGCAGTTGATATACATGGCCTGAGTGCACTTGAATGAGTTCTCGGCCATTGTTATCGGAACTAAAAGCCCGAACAGCTGAAAGGAAGCGCACCATCTGAAGAACTGAAACGAAGAATCCTCAAGGTTTACCAGCGGATCTTTAAATCCTTTGAACGTGAAAAGATTGACCAGATTATTCATTACCATGTTCCGGCATGCATCTGCGCCATTATCCTCATAATAAACGGCTATAAACAGATAGATAATGAATGCCAATATTGCCAGCATGATAACCGAGAAAGCAACAGGCTTCATGATGAGCATCTTCATGTGTCTTTTAACGAACAGGGCATTTAGATATTCAAAACCTTTCTTGTCGCTTTTAAAACTGCCGTCCGCTTTGATCTTCTTAAATGATCTGGTCTGGTTTTTAGCTTCGACCGCAGATGCTTTTTCAACCACATGACCGTCATGCAGTGCCTTGCGGTGAAGAGTTGCATCCGTATTCTTAAGCACAAAGAAACCTATAATGCCAAGGATTGCAAGAAGGATCGCGCATGCAATAACAACGGGCATCGGTACATAGTAACCGTTGATTATCATTATCATCAGAAAAGGCATCAGCAGGATGACCGCAACCAGCTTGAACACGTCTCCGGCATAACTGTTGCGAAGCGGCTTATGCTTTTTGCTCATCATCTTATATCTTAAAGAAAGGAATCCCGCGCCGAAGAGCTTAATGAGTACCGCAAGGAACGGTATGACAAGCCATGCCCAGAACGGACATCCGATAAGTACCGTCACCGGACCTACCAGATAATACCCGATAAACATCTTGCCGAGTTCATATGCAAAGAGCGTGTTGTTGAGCTTCTTTGCGTCCATGCGGATCATGAAGACAAGGTAATCCTTCTCGGGCGTCTTTTTGAATATATTGGTGTTAAGCAGTACTCCGATCAATGCATACAAGATGAAGAAGAAAAGAGCAAACATGCCAAAAATGCTGCTTTCGCTCATGCCCGGGATCATATCGTGAGATTTGTATGCCGATGATAATACCCATGCTGCAATATATACACAGGAGATTCCTGCCATCTTCCCGATAAACAGGGCTCCGACTTCTTTAATGATATGGAATATCCAGTAAATGACCTTAAGAAAGGCCGTCTTGTACAAGCGGTCAGGGATCATCTTACCGATAACGGGTGTCTTCTTAAGGGCGAAAACGAGGCTGTTGTAACCGATGATGCTCCTTAAATGAAGAACCTTGGGAAGGATCGTGAAAAAGTCCTTAAGCATCATCTTCATCCCTCAGCGCGGCAATTATCTTCTCCTTGAAGTCACTGTCGCCAAGGTTATTCTTATCGATCGGCTCAAGCTTTCCGTGATTTAAGAGAACTATCTCGTCACAAAGATCTACTGCAACATCGAGAAGGTGTGTTGAAAAGACAGTGATATGGCCATCTTTCTGATTCCTTATCACGTTCTTCATCTCTTCGGCAACGATAACGTCAAGTGATGTCAGAGGTTCGTCCAGGAGCATGAGCCTGGGCTTTGCTATGATGTTGACCAACATCTGCATCTTGTTCTTGGTGCCGTGGGAATAATCCCTGAGAATGCGGTCACGGTCATCTTCAGGGATCATCATGTAATCGAAATACTCATCTATAGTCTTATCCGGAGTGATCTCCTCATGGACCTCGATGAAGAACTTCAGGAACTCTCTGCCCGTCATGAACTCAGGAACGGTAGGCGTGGATACGACATAACCGATATCTTCAGGCTGCAAAGCTATCTTTCCGGCTGAATCTTTTTCATCGCGGAAGTAGAACTCGCCTGAATTGAACTCGATATCGCTGTTGATACAGTTGAATAACGTAGTCTTACCGGAACCGTTGCGTCCTAAAAGCCCGTAGATCCGGCCCTCTTCAAATACAAAACCGCAGTCTTTAAGAACCTGCTTTGAGCCGTAGCTCTTTACAAGATGGCTGATTACAAATTCCATTGCCCTATCCCCTGTCTTTTAATTCCTGTGAGATTATAGCACTATTCTACCGGGGAAATACGCGCAAATCTCAGGCAAGAATATCACCCGAATTCCGTAAACGCTTTGTCTGTATGCTTAAGTCTGTAAGTCCTTGGTGTAACACCTGTCTTCTCTTTGAAGACCTTGGAGAAATAGCTTTGCGTACAAAACCCCAATGAGAGCGCGATCTTAAGATAATCGTAGTCAGTCTGCGAGAGAAGCGCACAGGCGGAATCTATCCGGAATCCCATCAGGTACTCCCCTACCGTCATGCCTGTTTCATGTTTGAAAAGTGTTGCGAGGTAGTTTGGAGAAAGCCCTGTTATTCCCGCAAGATCTTCCAGTGATACTTTGGCATTGAAATGCGATGTGATATGGTCAATGCACTGAACTACAGGTTTTGAATACTGCTTTGTCTTGCGTGAATCACGCACAAGACCGACCAGATAAACCCAGTAATCGTGATTAAGCTTGACTATCTCCTCTATGCTCTTTGCCACATCCGCTTTTCTTATATAGATGTCGCTCGATGAATAGGCAACTTCCTGCGGAGCACCGCCCTCTATGGCAAACCTCGTCGCAAGTCCCGTGTTGACTATAAAGAGATATCTCATATTCTTCAGCGGGTCTTCAGACAGTTTTCCCTGAAGGTCAGCATTAAACACGCTGTCAGAGCTCTCGACAGCCCTGTCATCACCTTGTGCCAGATAGAAGAACCTTTCAAGTTCCTCTCTGTACGTAATATGCATGAAACTGCTCTCCGCATTCTTATGTACGAGCCTGCGGATCTCACCGGGGTCTATCAGATAGTAGTTTTTCCTGTCCATATCTCTCGCTTAAGTTTCTTATACAAATCGTAAGATTATTATATAACCAAACCCTGCTTGTTTGTATATTGAATCTGAACCTGAATGATACTCCAAAAATGGTGCATCGTTCAACGGAGACAGGAGAATATAATATGAAATTTGACGTTACTATGAGGAGAATTCTATATGCAGATTGGCATTAAAACTATTTGCGTGTTACTGGGAGCATTATTCATGTTGTCAGTTGCCGGATGTGGAAAGCAACCTGAAGAACCAAAGAGCTCTGAAACAAAAAATGATGTACCGGTAACTACTTCGAGTGAATCTGCCACAGATGCTTCAGCGGCTCCGTCTTCCGGGGGGGATGAAGATTTGAAAGACTATAACAGAGCGTTCTGTGTTGAGTATGACAAAATGTTTATCAACTACAACAAAAAGTATGATACTTCTGTTGAGGCTTTTTCACATGGGTTTTATTGTATAAGTAAATTTGTAAGTAAAGATTCGAAAGAGAGGGACTGTGTTCCGGTGCTTGTTTGTTATGATGACGAAGTGTTCGGAAAGCCTTTTGACGGAAAGTTAGATGATATTTTCAATATTTACAATAATGGTGATATTTTCAAGGCTGCATCTTGTAGTATAGCTGTTAGCGGAGTTCCTTACAATATGAATGATGAAGTCGTTCTTATTGAAACCGATTCATCTGAAAAAGTAAATATAAATGGAATCGATACGATTCATTTCACCGGTCATGCAACATACAATAAGTCCAGTGATGAAATCCTGAATATCTACATTACTGGATACACTTTCATCTATAATGAAAAGCCATATATGCTCGCAGGAATAATATTCGGTGATAAAGACGGTGAAGATCTGCGCCAGGAAATGGATAAAGAAATTGACTGTATGATGAAAACTGTCAGAAGCGAAAAGATAAAGGAAGGAATTACTATTGACTGAGTATTTCTTGTTGATTTGCTTTTTGTAAAGTTGATAAGAAATATAAACAGGATAATCAACTAAGACAAACAGGGGTTTCTTGAGGAGGCGAAATGAAAGAGCTGATCATTCCATCAAAACTGAACGAGGGCGATACAGTAGCTTTTATTTCGATTTCAGGCGGTCGTGCCGGTGATAAAGATATGCTTCCAAGATATCTGCTGGGTAAAAGGAGATTCGAAAAGATCTTTAATGTAAAGGTGGTTGAAACTCCTCACTCACTGAAAGGGAGCAATTACCTTTATGAGCATCCCGAGAAAAGAGCTGAAGATCTGATGTGGGCTTTGAAG
>JAEEGJ010008228.1_pt1 | contig 28949 bp, 17 predicted proteins | sample 8958761 | NCBI WGS metagenome assembly JAEEGJ01 (sample SAMN16246546, study PRJNA631951) | gut metagenome | biome: gut microbiome; feature: rumen; material: RS-attached | host: Bos | place: Iran: Karaj | collected 2018-10
CTCATTGCCGCTGCCGAGAAGGCCGGTCTGCGTCTGTATCTTGGTTCCTACCCCATAACTCCCGCTACCGATATCCTGCACGAGCTGTCGAAGCATAAGTCGTGCGGCGTCATCACCGTACAGTGTGAGGACGAGATTAGTGGTGCCGCCTCAGCCCTCGGCGCATCGTTTGCTGGTGCTCTGGGCGTGACGTCAACTTCCGGTCCCGGCATCTGCCTGAAGTCAGAGACCATGAACCTCGGCGTCATCATGGAGCTGCCCCTCGTCGTCATCGACGTTCAGCGTGGCGGTCCTGCCACAGGTCTGCCCACCAAGTCGGAACAGACCGACCTGCTGCAGGCTCTCTTCGGCCGTAACGGCGAGAGCCCCATGCCCGTCATTGCCGCCCTCAGTCCTACTGACTGTTTCGATGCTGCCTACCAGGCTTGTAAGATTGCCCTTGAGCACATGACTCCCGTCATCCTGCTCACCGATGCCTACGTAGCCAACGGCAGCGGCGCCTTCCGTCTGCCAGACATCACGAAGCTCGACGGCATCAACCCGCCCTACGTTCCTGAGGAACTGAAGGGTAAGTGGACACCTTATATGCGTGCCGAGAACGGTACTCGCTATTGGGCAATACCTGGTCGCGAGGGCTTCACCCACATCCTCGGCGGACTGGAGAAGGACTCTCAGACAGGTGCCATCTCGACGAATCCTGAGAACCACGACCTCATGACTCGTCTGCGCCAGCAGAAGATTGCCAATATCCAGGTTCCCGACCTTGAGGTTGAGGGTGACCAGGATGCCGACCTGCTCATCGTGGGCTTCGGTTCTACCTACGGACACCTGCACTCCGCCATGGACGAACTGCGTGCCGCTGGCCATAAGGTTGCCCAGGCTCAGTTCAAGTACCTGAACCCGCTGCCAGCAAATACTGCCGACGTGCTCTCTCAGTACCGTAAGGTTGTGGTGGCTGAACAGAACATGGGTCAGCTCGCTGCCTATCTCCGCATGAAGGTCGACGGCTTCACACCCTACCAGTTCAACCAGGTCAAGGGTCAGCCCTTCGTCGTCAAAGAGTTAGTCAACGCATTCGAGGACATTTTAAAGAAGTAAAAAGCTATGAGTTATACAGCACAAGATTATAAGAAAGGACAGCCTCGGTGGTGTCCTGGTTGTGGTGACCACTTCTTCCTGGCCTCGTTACACAAGGCTATGGCCGAGATTGGCGTGGCTCCAGAGAACATTGCAGTCATCAGCGGTATCGGCTGTTCAAGCCGTCTGCCGCACTACATGGCAACCTACGGCATGAACACTATCCACGGTCGTGCAGCAGCCATTGCTACTGGTTGCAAGGTGGCTAACCCCAAGCTTACCGTCTGGCAGGTCAGTGGTGACGGCGACGGTCTGGCTATCGGCGGTAACCACTTCATCCATGCCAACCGCAGGAACATCGACCTGAACATGATTCTCCTGAATAACCGCATCTACGGTCTGACGAAGGGTCAGTATTCGCCCACAAGTCCTCGTGGCTTCGTCTCGAAGTCAAGTCCTTACGGTACTGTTGAGGATCCTTTCCGCCCTGCCGAGCTTTGCTTTGGTGCCCGCGGACACTTCTTTGCCCGCTGCGTGGCTACCGATGCCAAGGGTACTGTCGAGGTGCTTCAGGCTGCCTACCAGCACAAGGGTGCCAGCGTGACGGAGGTCCTCCAAAACTGCGTCATCTTCAATGATGGATGTCACGAGGCCGTCTATAACAACGAGGGTCGTAAGAAGAACGCCATCTATGTGCGTCACGGCGAGAAGCTCGTGTTCGGCGAGAACAACGAGTTCGGTCTGGTACAGGAAGGCTTCGGCTTGAAAGTCGTAGAGATTGGCAAGGACGGCTACACCTTGGACGACGTCTTAGTACACGACGCCCACTGTGAGGACAATACGCTGCAGCTGAAGCTGGCCCTGATGGGCAACGGAGATGGTTTCCCCATCGCCCTCGGTGTCATCCGCGACGTGGAGGCTCCTACCTACAACGACGCTGTTCACGCACAGTTAGCTGAGGTTAGCGCCCAGAAGAAGTATCACAACTTCACTGAGCTCTTGAATACCAACGACACGTGGGAGGTAAAGTAAGCTTTATCAGAAGGAAGTAAGTTACTCTTCCATCCTGTCATCTATGTGGCCGCTCCAGAGATACTTCTTGGTCTCTTGGGCGGCTACTTTACTGAGTAGCAGCAAGGCCACGAGGTTAGGAATGGCCATCAGGGCGTTCATGGTGTCGGCAATGTTCCAGATGATGTCGAGGTTGATGATGCTGCCGAAGAAGAGTGCCACGATATACATAATACGGTAGAAGCGGTTCGACCTGCGGTGCTCAATGTAGTTGACGGCACTCTCGCCATAATAGCTCCAGCCCAGAATGGTGCTGAAGGCAAATGTCAGGATACCGAAAGCCAGTAGCGGAGCGCCGATATAGGGAATCTTCGAGAAGGCCACCTTTGTCAGCGCAGCCCCGTCGGCATAAGTGATGTCGGGGTAAGCGAGAATGCTACTGACAAGTACCAGACCTGTCAAGGCACAGATGATAACCGTATCCCAGAACGTGCCGGTACTGCTGACCAGAGCCTGGCGAACGGGGTTACGCGTCTGGGCGGCAGCGGCAACAATGGGAGCGGAACCCATGCCGCTCTCGTTGCTGAACAGACCTCGCGCTATGCCGTAACGCGCTGCCATCATCACCGTGGCTCCAACAAAACCGCCTCCTGCCGCCGACGGGTTAAAGGCCGACTGTACAATGAGCTGGACAGCAGGCCATACATAATGACTGTTCATGATGAGGATTATCAGACAGCCAATTACGTAGAAAACGGCCATGAACGGCACCAATATGGTACATACACGGGCTATGGCCTTGACGCCTCCCAGAATAACGCTGGCGGCAAGGATACAGACAAAGAGTCCTACACTCCATTCTGGCAGACCGAAAGTCTCGCTGGCTAAGAGTGCAATACTGTTGGCCTGTACCGTACAGCCGATACCAAACGAAGCCAAAGCCGTAAACACCGCAAAGAGGATGGCTAACCAGCGCAGGTTGAGACCTCGTTCCAAAGCATACATCGGTCCGCCGTAGGTGCGTCCGTCCTCAGACCTTACGCGATACTTGACGGCCAGCAGACCCTCGGCATATTTTGTTGACATGCCGAAGATGCCCGTCAGCCAGCACCACAGCACAGCTCCAGGTCCGCCCAGCGTGACTGCAGTAGCCACACCGACGATGTTGCCAGTTCCGATGGTGGCGGCCAAGGCTGTGGCCAACGCGCCAAACTGGCTGACGTCGCCCTTGGCGTCAGGGTCTTTCTTGAAAGACAGTCGAATGCCTAAAAGCAGTTTGCGCTGTGGTATGCCCAGTCGGAAGGTCAGAAACAAATGTGTGCCTAACAGCAGTATAATCATCGGCCAGCCCCACAGGAACCCGCTCAACATCTGAAAGAATTCATTGATTGTCTCCATCTCTTTTAATGCTTAATGCATAATTCTCAATTGCCGTAGGCAATAACTCCTCATTCAAAATTCTTAATTCAAAATTCCCTTATACTGTATCGCCAGCATTGTCAGGTCGTCACTTTGTTCGGCGTCGCCCACGAAACCCTGCACGCTCGCCGTCATCTCCTCGATAAGAGTCTGAGGTTGATGTCTGTTCTCTTCCAACATCCGCTTGGCAACGTTCCAGATGCGGAGGTCGCCAAACTGCGCATGCCGTCTGTCCTCAGCTTCGTTCAGGCCGTCCGTAAAGAGGAAAACGGTGGTCTGCGGATCGATCATCACCGTCTGCTGCGTGTACTGGAAGTCCGAAATGATGCCGATGGGCAGATTCGGTTCACACGGCAGGCTTCCCACGCCTCGGCCTACCAGCAGCGGCACATCGTGTCCCGCATTACAGTAACGCATCAGACCCGTCGCTAGGTCAAGGACTCCCACGAAGAAGGTAACGAACATGTTGGTGTCGTTGCCTTCTGTCATCGCCTTGTTCAGCGTGCTGACAATGGCTAATGGCTCTGACACATGGGCGGAGATATTACGGAACAGCGAACGGGTGACCGCCATGAACAGCGAGGCTGGAACACCCTTTCCCGACACGTCGCCAATACAGAAGAACAGCATCTCTTCGCGGATGTAGAAGTCGAAGAGGTCGCCGCCGACACCCTTCGCTGATTTCAGCGTACCGTAGATGTCTATGTCGTGGCGCTCGGGGAAGGGCGGGAAGGTCTTGGGCAGCATCGACATCTGGATGTCGTGGGCAATCTTCAGCTCACTCTCTATGGATGCTTTCTGGGCGGTAGTGGCACGCAGTTCGTTGGTATATTTGACCAGCGACCGCTGCATCTGCTCAAACGAGTCGCGCAACTTATGGATTTCGTCGTGGCTCTTCAACGGAGGCAGCACTGTCTGGAAGTTTCCCTTGGCCACCTCGTTGGCCGAAGTCGCCAGCTGCGAGAGGGGCTTGACCGCTTTCTTGACAGACCGACGACCGAAGAAGTAAACTACCAGCAGACCTATCAGGATGGACGCGATGGCAATGCCTGCAATGGAGTAACCAAAGAAATCGAAATAGATTGTGGGTATCACGATGGACATGGTCCAGTTGGTGTATTTTACATCCTGAGAGCATACAAGGACATTTTCACCGTCAACCACCATCTCGTTTTTGCCGAATAGGTTGAAAGCGAAATAGGAGTTTTTTGTGACGCTAGGTTGAACGCTCTTTCTGACGAGACGCTTTGCATCTGGGTGTACTAAGAAGGTACCCGCGCTATCAGTCATATAGTAATAACCTTGGTACTCTGCACTCCATTCTTCAGTATCGTTCCTGCTGGATGTCTTCATAAACTGTATCTTCTCATTCAGCCATTCGAGCGACAGGTCCACTCCTATCACAGCCACCGTGCGCTGCTTCTTGTCGCGGATGGGCATCAGGTAAGACACCAATGGCGACTGAGCGCTGTCGTTGTCAAGGAAAGGCTTGGCCCAGTAGCCGCTTTCGCTGGAGATAGCTTCCTTGAACCACTCGGCATTCACGTAGTCGTTGCCTTGGTCGCAGGCGTTCTGCGACTCCATGATGATGCTGTCGCGCCGCTGGGCGTAGGGAGCAAACAAGCGTCCCTTCTGGGGATAGTAGCCTTCGACGAAGTAGATGCTACAGCTGCGCATGTATGGATTCAGCTTCAGCATCCGGTTAATGATGTCGTACATGCGGTCTGGTTTGTCCAGGTTCTCTTCGACGAAGGGTGCCGTATTGGTGGTAGCCGTGTAGAGGTCTGAGGTGATACGTCGTATTTCCTCTATCTCACCGCTCAAAAGACGATCGGCGATTTCCAACCCACCAGTTGTTACGATACCGTAGGTCAGCTGGAACAGCAGGTACACGGGTAAGATCATGATGATAATCATCCTCAACATGATGCGCCACGTCAGGCGTTTGGCAAACGAACGTGGGTAGCCGGTTATAGGTTTCTTCTTGAAAAAATGCAGCATAATAACACTAATTTGTTTGCAAAGATACATTTTTTATCTTACCTTTGCAAACAAAAACCGAAAAAAACGTTTATGAACGTACAGATTGAAGAGAGTTGGAAGGCACATTTGAACGAAGAATTTGCGAAACCCTACTTCGCACAGCTGACGAGTGCCGTTCGTCAGGAGTATCAGGCTGGGACTTGCTATCCGCCAGGAAAGTTTATCTTCAACGCCTTCAACCTGTGTCCTTTTGACGAGGTGAAGGTGGTCATCATCGGACAGGATCCGTACCACGAGCCAGGTCAGGCTCACGGACTGAGCTTCTCGGTACAAGACGGCATACCCTTCCCGCCCTCGCTGCAGAACATCTTCAAGGAGATTCAGCAGGACTTGGGTACGCCCATTCCCCTGACTGGCAACCTCTCGCACTGGGCCGAACAGGGTGTACTACTGCTCAACGCCACGCTGACCGTCCGGGCTCACCAAGCTAACAGCCATTCGACGTTAGGCTGGCAGCAGTTTACCGATGCCGCCATCCGTGCCTTGGCAGCCTCGCGCGAACATATTGTATATATGCTTTGGGGAGGCTATGCTCGTTCGAAGTCGTACATGATAGACAAGCAGCGGAACCTCGTACTGGAGTCGGTCCATCCTTCGCCTCTCTCTGCCAACCGTGGTGGCTGGTTCGGCCAGCACCAGTTCTCACGTTGTAATGCCTACTTGGAACAAAACGGCATGGATCCCATCAAGTGGTAAATTACTAATTTAAAATTTTTAATGACTAACGTTCCCCCTATCCTCGAGGTCGGCGGCGTGCTGATTTCCTCTGAGATACTGACAGAGAAGTTCTGTTGCGACTACGAGAAGTGTAAGGGCATCTGCTGTGTAGAAGGCGATGCCGGTGCGCCAGTTACCTTAGACGAGATCGGCAGTATCGAAGAGATGCTGGACGACGTCTGGCCTGAGCTCTCTGCCTCGGCTCAGAGCGTCATCGACAAGCAGGGCGTGGCTTATGCCGACAAGGACGGCGACCTCGTGACTAGTATTGTCAAAGGGCGCGACTGCGTCTTCACCTGCTACGATGGCGACAACTGTCTCTGCGCCCTCGAAAAAGTCGCCAGAAAGAAGGCAGCAGCCAATTCTCAGTTCATCAAGCCCATCAGCTGTGCGTTATACCCCATCCGCGAAAAGAACTTCGGGAACGAACTTATCGGCCTGAACTACCACCGCTGGGCCATCTGCAAGGACGCCGTAGAAAAAGGGAAGGCGTTGAACCTTCCCGTTTATCAGTTTCTGAAAGAGCCGCTCATCCGCCGCTTTGGCCAAGCGTGGTATGACGAACTCTGCGAAGTCGCCGATTTAATTCTTAATTCTTCCTGTAGTCCGACGGACTCATTCCCACGTGTTCCTTGAAGTATTTTCCGAGGAACGACTGGTTGGGGAAGTTCAGCTCTTCGGTAATCTCCTTGATGGTCTTTGAAGAGTTCTTCAGCTGCACCCGCAGTTCCAGGACGACGTAATTGTCTATCCACTCGTTGGCGGTGCGCTTGCTGACCTGCTTGCAGATGTCGGAGAGGTACTTCGGCGTGATGTACAGTTTCTTGGCATACCAGGAGACGAAGCGCTCGCTCTTGTAGTTCTCTTCCAACAGGTGGATGAACTGTGCAAAGAGCACGTCGGCACGTGACTGCTTCCTATCGCCCTGCTGTTCTATACGCCAGATGACGTTGCTCATATCGTAGTACATGGCTAAGAGCAGTGACTTCACTAACTCCAGGCGATAGTGGTGCTCGTGGTCGGCCATTTTCTCACGGATGGTCTTGTAGTAGTCTGCAAAGACCTTCTGCTCCTTTGGTGTCAGGGTGACCACGGGGTTGTTCCGAGAGAAGAGCAACAGCGATGAGACGTTCTTGACGTTCTGCACGAAACTGTGGTAGAATGGCGTTGACACCATGATGCAGAGGCACTCGAAGTCTGGCGTTGCGGTGTAGCTGTCGACGATGTGTCGCTCGGAGACGAAGAAGAGGTCTCCAGGGTTGACGGTCTGCTGGGTGGTGTCGATGGAGTATTGTGCCGATCCTTGGCGGCATAGTGCCAGCATGATGAAGTTCAGGCGGGTTGGCTTGTTCGGGATACTTCCTGCCGGAATGTTGTCCGTCAGCACCAGTCCTTCTTCCATGTACTCGGGATTGCCCCAGCGGCTGGCTTCTTTGAGTGTCGTGTCGATGATATGTTCTGTCATGTCTTTATGCGTCAATGTTGGCGTAGGTGGCATTCTTCTCAATGAACTCGCGGCGTGGCTCGACGTCGTCGCCCATCAACATAGAGAATATCTCGTCGGCTTCGGCGGCATTCTCGATGGTCACCTGCTTCAGCAGACGGTTTACGGGATTCATGGTGGTTTCCCACAGCTGCTCTGGGTTCATCTCGCCCAGACCTTTGTAACGCTGGGTGTGGAATCCTGAGGCATTTTCGTCGCCTGCCACATACTTGTCGATGAAGGCCTGGCGCTGCTGGTCGGTATAGCAGTATTCGCTTACCTTCTTAAAGGTACACTTGTAAAGCGGTGGCGTAGCGATGTAGAGATGACCCTCCTGAATGACCTTCGGCATGAAACGATAGAAGAGCGTCATGATCAGCGTGTCGATGTGAGAACCATCGACGTCGGCATCGGTCATGATGATAATCTTGTCGTAACGCAGCTTATCGACATTGGCCTCCTTGGAGTCCTCTCCATCCACACCAAAGCGGACACCAATCGACTGGATGATGTTCATCACAGACTCTGACTCGAAGACACGATGCCACTGAACCTTCTCGACGTTCAGGATCTTACCTCTCAGCGGCAGGATAGCCTGAGTCTCGCGGTCACGGCCCTGCTTGGCGGAACCACCTGCGGAGTCACCCTCGACGAGGAAGATCTCACAATCTTTCGGGTCTTTCTTTGAACAGTCAGCCAACTTGCCAGGCAGGCCACCACCAGTCATCGGGCTCTTACGCTGAACACTCTCACGAGCCTTGCGGGCAGCAATACGGGCAGTTGCAGCCAGAATCACTTTCTCGCAGATGGTATGAGCCTCCTTTGGATTCTCCTCCAAGTAGTTCGTCATAGCCTCACCTACGGCTTTCTGTACGGCACCGTTCACCTCCGAGTTGCCCAACTTGGTCTTGGTCTGACCCTCGAACTGAGGCTCGGCGACCTTAACAGAAATGATAGCCGTCAAGCCCTCGCGGAAGTCATCCTGAGCAACCTCGATCTTCGCCTTCTCAATCTGCTTGCGCAACTGGTCGTCCTCGTCGGCATATTTCTTCAGCGTACGGGCCAAAGCAATACGGAAACCAGTCAGGTGGGTACCACCCTCGATGGTATTGATATTGTTGACGTAAGAGTGGATATTCTCTGAATAGTCGTTGTTGTAGAGCAGGGCCACCTCGATGGGCACGCCGTCCTTCTCTGTCTTCAGACAGATAGGCTCTCCTATAATAGAGGTACGGTGACGGTCCACATACTTCACAAACTCCTTCAGGCCTTCTTTAGCGTGGAACACCTCAGGCTGCTTCAGATTGCCCTCCTCGTCAGGACGGAGATCGGTCAGCGTAATGGTGATACCGGCATTCAGGAAAGCCAACTCACGCATACGGCGGGCAATGATGTCGTACTTATATTCAGTAGTCGTAAAAATGGTGCCGTCAGGCCAGAACTGCTGACGGGTACCGGTCTTGTCCGTGTCGCCCACTATCTTCACGTCGTACAGGGGCTTGCCCTTAGCATACTCCTGCTGGTAGATGTGACCGTTGCGGAACACCTGTGACAGCATGCGAGTGGACAGGGCGTTGACACAAGATACGCCGACGCCGTGCAGACCGCCCGACACCTTATAAGAACCCTTGTCGAACTTACCGCCAGCATGCAGCACGGTCATCACAACCTCCAAGGCCGACTTGTGCATCTTCTCATGCTCGTCGACGGGAATACCGCGGCCGTTGTCCTGGACGGTAATCGAGTTATCTTCGTTGATGGTCACCTCGATGTGAGTACAAAAACCGGCCATCGCCTCGTCGATAGAGTTATCGACGGTCTCGTTCACCAGATGGTGAAGACCCTTCTCGCTGATGTCACCGATATACATGGCCGGACGCTTGCGAACGGCCTCAAGTCCCTCGAGCACCTGAATGTTACTCGCGGAATAGTTGCTTACATTATTCTGTGTTTCTTCCATTGTTGTTTGTGTAGTCATTTTAGGCTGCAAAAGTACAAAAAATCTACGACTTAAACGAATGAAAAGTGTTTATTTTTTATAAAAGAAATGAGCAAAAAATAACGGGCAAAACAATAACCCTTCCATTTCTTTCCTACTTATAAAAATAAAAGACCGCAAACCCGTCAGGGTGCAGCCTTTTATCGTTAAAAATTTAATCTTTAATCTCTTAAAGCTTGCTGATGTGCTTTGCCAGACTCGACTTCAGGTTGGCAGCCTTGTTCTTGTGGATAATGTTGGTCTTAGCCAGCTTGTCCAGCATCTTCTGCACCTTCGGGTACAGGGCAGCAGCCTCATCCTTGTTAGTCATTGCACGCAGCTTACGGACGGCGTTACGCATCGTCTTGGCGTAGTAGTGGTTGTGCTCAGCACGCTTCTTGTCCTGACGAATTCTCTTCAGGCTCGACTTGTGATTTGCCATTTTACTTAATGTTTAATTTTAATTATGAATGTTACTTAAAGCTTGTGGGTCTTGCGCCGCTGAAGGCTGCCCTGGGCGGGAATCAAATCTCAAACTTTCAATTCTCAATTCTCATCCCTCTGCCACCCTTTCCGTCGCCGGTAGCACTTGGCTGTGCAGATGACAGATTTAATTTTTCTACTTTTCTTTCTTATTTATTATTTAGGCCGCAGGCGCTTCATTATTCATTATTCACTAGGCCGCAGGTCGCTCAGTCGTAGTCCCTAGGAGAGTCGAACTCCTCTTTAGAGAATGAAAATCTCTCGTCCTAACCGATAGACGAAGGGACCAAACCATTCACTTTTCGCAAAAAGCGGGTGCAAAGGTACACATTATTTATTAAATATTGGCAAACAGAATGCAAAAATCTTTCTCCATACCTCAATATTTAACATTTGTTTGCCAAAATTCCCAAAAACCCGTTCCACTCATTTCCAGCTTTTCTCGTTTTTTCGAGATCCTTATAATCCCGAAAGCATCCCAAAAATACGAAATCTTCGAAAACTCCTTTTTTCGTCTTTTCGGTTTTTCGTCCTTTTTCGGAATCCAAATAATCCCGGAATCAGTCCTATTTGCACGATAAGATAAAAAGTTTAATTTTATATAAAAAGTACCTACATACCTACATAAACTTTTTAAACTATTGTATTCCAGAGGTTTAACCTATGTAGGTAACCTACATTTATCTACATTCACCTACATAAAAATGCCGTTTGTCCGCAAATTTCGTAAAGCAAAATTGTGATAAAATTGCCATATTTGCAAAGTTTATGCACATCAAAAATCATCAAAATCACCATTTCTTTACCAAAAACCACGACACTTTTTGTCAGAAATCACGGTACTTTCCTTCAGAAATCACCTAGAAAAGTTGCAGAAATCACGGCACTTTCCACTGGAAATCACCTAGAAAAGTTGAGGAAATCCAGTACTTTTCCATCAGTTTTCCTAAGGAAAAGTGACGGTAATAATTAAGAAAAATACGGTCAAACTTCTGAATGTAGGTGAATGTAGGTAAATGTAGGTTACCTACATAAAGCAACCTTCTTATATACAATAGTTTAATTAGTGTTATGTAGGTATGTAGGTAGATTTGCATTTTTAAAATTCTTTTTGTGACAAAAACATGCAGTGTTAAAATAAATTCCAAATATTCTTGTCATTATTATCATTTTTTGATGTTTATTTTTTGATGATTTCAACAAAAAGCATTATCTTTGCCATGAAATTACGCTTGTTGGACAAAGACATCATCACCCGTCAAGCGTGCTAAAGTACTTAACTATATTTATCGTTATTAAAAACTTTATTCGGGGCTGCCGTCTCACGACATGGGTTACAGCCCCACTTTCTTTTACTTTTCGTCATCGTCCTCGCCATCGTCGCCCATTGCCATCGCCGAAATCGAAGACACCACAAAAAACAATTCGCAAACCGCCAAGCGATTTGCGAATTATTTGTCTATTGAACCTTAGTGACCGTCAATGAGGTCAAAAAAGGTGGAGTGTCAAAATCCAGATTAGAAGTCTTCGTCGTCTTCCTCATCCTCCCAGTTAGCCTGGCCCCTGCGCCTCGGCGAGAGAATCTTGCCACCATTATAGGGGTTATCGCCAGTAGGAATAGAGTTACAGAGGAATTGCGTTGTTGCTATGGTCACAACCATTGAGTGCGGACTCACATATTTCTTCTTCATAATGTAATGTCTTTTAGTTTGTTACTTAATCACGACCTTACGGCCATTAATGATGTAGAGGCCGCCCTTCTTGACGTTCTCAACTTTCTGACCTTGCAGGTTGTAGCAATTCTCGAGAGTCAACGGAGCATTCTCAACGGCATCGATACCTGTTACGTCATCGAAGTTGATAATCAGACGAGAACCAACACCAGAAACTGACGTAGCATCCAGATATGCCTTGCCAGCGGGTATTGTGGCTCCCATCTGAGACAACGACTGGAACTCAGCTCTGTCGCCTTCACCAACTGACAGAACGTAGAAGTTGGCGTTTGCATCAAGATTCGTTTCACCCAAGCAACCTACGAGCAGGTTACCAGCAAGTGCAGTAGCATCAGACTTCTTCGTAGCATATACCGTGTAGTCACCCTTGGCACCCTTCACCAGCAGACCGGTTCCTTCCTTCACCTTACCACTGGCCTCTGTCAAACCAACCGAGTTGGTGTGAACGTTATCTGCAGTCACGTAGAACACCTCCAGTCCTTCAGGCAGTTCGTCCAGGTCGAGAGCGTACTCGCTGGCAAACGTAGCGTAGCCATACTCGCTGATGGCAATGTCAACCGTAGTAGGATTAACTTTCACGCTGCGGCTTATTGAATAAGTAGTGTTGCTGACGTTCTCTGTAGCCGTGTACGAGTAAGTGCCGCCCTTACCAGCTGCTCCTGTCACGGTGACCTTCAGCGTGGTGGTCATCGTAGGCTCAAGCAATGTCATAGACTCCTGGCCGAAGTTCATGGTTTCGCCTGAATAGGAAGAGAACTTCACAAGGTTACCGTTGGCAAGCGACAGGTTGCCCGACTTGTTCCAAACATTGGCCCATGGGTCAGAGTCAGTACCGTCAGGATCGAACCGGCAGATGATGAAGTTGGTCTTGTCTTGCAGGTCAACACTCCAGAAGCCATCGTTGATGTTGGTGAACTCAGACCAAACGCCATCCTCGTCAGTGTTCCAGCACCATGCCTTCAGCGTGCAGTCGGCGGCAATGTCGTTGTTGCCAGACTTAGTATTCATATAAAGGATATCGCTGGTAGCAGCACTCCATGTAGCGGTATACGTTTTCTCAGAATCTGAGGTATCGGTAAGAGTTACACTAACGTCCTCAGCATGCAGCGTCGTAGAACCAGTGTTCGTCACCTTGACGTTGAACGTAGCGGCGAACTCGTTGTCGGCATCGGCCTGAACAGGCGACTCAGCAACCTCGAAGCTGTTGATAGCCAGCGACGTGACATGAGCCACGTTGAAGGCATCGTACTGATACAGTCGGATGAGAGGTTGGGTATTGTCATCACTGGTGTTTACGACAATCATCACGTCATAAAGGGCCTCCTCTTCGGGAGCATTGGCAGACAGACTGATTGCCTTCGTAGCAGTAGCACCTATTACTTCTGGACCATCGGTAACCCACGGAGAAGAGAAGCTTCCGCCACTCTTACGATAGTAAACCCAGACGTAAACATTCTCCTCGGCGTTGGCCAGCAGGTTGGCAATCTGAACAGTTGCACTTACTGCCTCATTAGGAGTATAATCCGTCTTCAAGCCAGAAACACCAACAAACATCAGGTCGTGGTCAGGCAAATCGAGTTTCTTCACACCAGTCAGGTTGTCGACAGATGCGTTAGAAGCTTCGAACATCACGTAACTGTCTGTTGTCAGCGCATCGAGGCTGAAGTTCTGAACTTCCGTTGTCAGCGTCAAGGTCTTAGCCTCACTCCAGTTGATACGGTCTTCAGAGGTGTAGACCTTCAAGGTCTGCTGGTCGTTGCCAGAATAAACCTTAGCGTCGAAACTCAGCACGTCTTTGCCAGCAGCGATACCGAGTTTCTCAGTAATCAGCATTTTGTCGGTGCCAGTATATACGTGAGCTTCGCCACCCGAGACAGTCCAGCCACCATTGTACCAACCGGCAGGCATGCCGTTGGAGAAGTCCTCAACGAAGTCCGTCTCGTCAATGAGCGTAGCGGTGTAGTTTACAACAAAGTCGCCTACCCAACCATCAGAGTCTATGGTCAGCGAACCGGTCACTTCTCCGTAAGTACTGCCCGGGTTTAACTCCACCTTAATCGTAGCCGTCTTGCCAGCAGGGATGGTCAGCGTGTTGTCTGTCTTTGTCACGCCCTCGTCAGTAGCGGTTACGCTGAAGTTGAAGCCCTCTGTAACACCTAACGTCGAAACGAGGTCAGCGTTACCCGTGTTCTTCAGTACATAAGTAGCCGACGCGGTAGCGCTAAGGATACCAAAGTCCTTTGTGCTGCCATTTACGACAGCTACGTCACCCTCAGTCAGAGCCAGTGCGGGAGCTGAGGTCTTGGTGAAGCCCTGGATGTCGTCGAGCTTGATGTTGCTTGCCAAGAACTCAACAATAACTGTACCAGCGGGAACGCCAGTCACTGACATCTCTGCCAAACCAGTACCATCTATACTATGATTCACATAGTCGCTCCAGGTTGCGCCGCCGTCGGTAGAGTAGCGGGTCTTCAGCGACGTCACGTTGCCTTGACCAGAAGCATTTCTTGCAGCCTTGAAGGTCAGTGTCTCGCCCTCAGCCACGGTGAGCGGAGTGGTCACGAGAGCAGAAGCCGTCTTGGTGTTGCTCTGGACAGCATAGTGGTTAGAGCTGGCTGTGCCGATGTTCCAGTCGGCACCGACCTGCCAATTCTCGGGGAATGTGCTGTCCTCGAAGTCAACAAAGAGGTAGTTCTCGTCTTTCACGTTACCTGTGCAAGGAATGGTGAAGCTGGTAGCGTTGAGAGCATCGAAGGTCAGCACCACGTTGCCACTCTTGTCACCAGAAGATGCAGTATTCATGCTTACTGTAAAGTTCTTGGAGCCACCAGCATTAACAATTAGTGTTCTGGAAACAGGATTATAGCCAGTTACCTTATAGTGACCAAGATTATCCTTGGTACCATCCATCCAATAGCCTTCATAACCAAAGTCTGTAATATCTTCAGTCTGTGCACCATTACCATTATTGAAAATAAGACCTACAGCACCATCTGGAATAGGTAACACAAATAGTGTTTCGCCATAATCGTTAGTGACGGTTTCAGCACCTGTACCAGGCCATTCTCCCAAAAGTGGAGTACCATCTTTGTCCCATGCGTAAACATTGGCCGATCCCCAGCCTAAGTTATCTGTTAACTTCAGCGTATTGGCATAATCTGAAACAGTGAAATCTCCACTAGAAGCAAACGAAATGCTCAAATCAGCATTACCGCTGTTTGTAACAGTAAATGTCTTCTCAGCAGTTGCGCCAAACCTTACGCTGCCAAAGTTCTGAGTTGAACCGTCAGTATTGATGGCAAAGTTTGCACCTGAAATTCTTTCACCACCATAGAACATGCGGATAGCCACCTGACTTCCATGCAATGCGATGTAATAGTTTCCTGCAACGAATTCATTTGGAGTGGTTATGGTGAATGTCTTAAATGAAGATGTCAGCGACACTTCTTCGCCAATAGCCGTCCAGTTTGTTCCGTCTGCAGAATACTCGAGTACCAAATGCTGGTAGCTTTCGTCATCTGAATATGTACCCTTAGCTTCTACGATAAATTTTTCGCCAGCAGCTACGGTGAGCATTGGGGTCTTCAGGCGTGCATTGCTTGAAAGATACCATGCAGTTGTAGAAGCGCCATTAGCTGCACTGTAATTCCATGTACCCTCTGAGGTCCATCCAGAAGGCAGGGCTGTGAATCCAGACTGATACTCTTTATTGGTATCGCGAACTGTTCCACTCACATTAAATGTAAATGCGCTTAAACCATCGCCAGTGGGAGTAACCACAATAGAACCATTGGCAGTAGCATCGGGCATTGTGATTGTAAGAGTCTTCTGTCCACCAGCAGGAATTGAAGTGGCATTGTCCTCTACAACAGCGGTAAAGCCGTTGGCACCGGTGGTGTTAACACTAATAGGGGTAGCCTCTGCGCCAGGATTGCTCAGGATAAATTCTTTTGTTGTTCCTGCAGTAGCAAGACCAAAATCATATGCATAAGGAGATGTCAGCTTCGTTTCTAAGCCCTTCTCAGTAACTACAAAAGCTGGACCTGTTGCTTCCTCATATTCCGTATAAGTAACGTCTAGTAATCTAAGCTGGTCACTAGCAATGCAGAATGCAACATATGTAGCTTCGTTTCCTGCATTATAATTGTTCGAAGATGTTGTTGTAGAGATACTATACGATTGTGCTTCACTTTTATCAACAGTAAAAGTTCCGTCACCAACATCTGTAACTTTATTGGTCACATAAATAGTTCCATTATTTCTTCCCATCTTGCATCGGAAAGAAACATTTCCAGAGACTTCCTTCTTTAAGACAAGCCATACGTTATATGTATAGTTGCTTGAATAGCCTGTTATATAGTTTGCATCGGCACCATCATATTCATTATGTTTGTAGTTATAATCACTACCAAAACGGCCATAAGTGCCATCATTACCAGGATAAACATACCAGTTGTCGCCAAGCGTCTGACCACTGGATGTTGCAGCATAATTAGTAAAGTCGTCTGTGACGGTTTCTGCCCACGCTGGGCTTACACCTCCTGCAAGGAGGGCAAAGAGCATGAGGAGTAGTAGTCTACTCCGTCGTGTTAGGTTAGAGTAATTTTTCATAAGCGTTTTTTGTTAGTTAATATTGAATGAATTATTATGTTTTATTTAATCACGACCTTGCGGCCATTGACGATGTAGAGACCCTTAGTGGGCTGAGAGACGCGACGGCCCTGCAGGTCGAAGTATTCATTGTTCATTGTCTCATTATTCATTAGCGTAGCGCTGATGCCTGTGGTGCTTGGCTTGTCCTTGGTGATGGCAACATCAGTGAAATAAGCCCAGACGCTGGCAGTAGTCGTAGAACCGTTGATGAGGATTTGCTCGAATTCATAGAACGCCTTTTCTTCTTCGTTATAGTAGAACACCATGTCTGTCAGCGCCTCGCCGTTGCTGCCGCAGAAGTAGATCTGTTCACCGTTGTACATGCCGATATACTGGCCGTTGGGGAAAATATAGGTCTCAGGACCTTCGCCCTGATATTTTGCCCCGTGCATCCAGGCATTGCCGGTAATGGGGTTGGGGAAGTTGAAGGCAATATTGTCGCCATCGAACTCTATTTCCATCTGCTCGACATCGCTTAGGGTTTCCTCTGAACCACCATTCTGATAATGGAAGGTGTAGCTTATCCACCACGTTTCCTTGACGGCAGTAGAGGGAGCGAGCGTAAAGCCTTCGAAGTTGTCGAGGTAGAGATTCTCCGTACGGATGCGGAACCGGTAGGTTCCTGCCTCTAAGCCGCTGACGGTGTAGGTCTCGAACTCTGTCTGAGTGTTGCGAGCCTCACTGAGGAATGGGGTCCAATCGCCACCGTCCTTCTGGTATTGCAAGACAACATCAGTGCCAAACTGGTAAGACTTGGCCTGGAAGGTCATCAGTTCGCCGGCGTTGACGGTGAGTTTGGGCGTTACTAACCAGCTGTCATAGCCCTCGAACTTGCCTTTTGCCACGCCATCGGCAAAGGTCCATCCTGTTCCGACCATCGTCCAACCTTCAGGCAATGCATTGCCCTCGAAGTCCTCCGTCCAGGCATTGGGGTCCTTGATACTGGCTGTTGCCTGAAGCGTGACAGCCTCACCGACATTGGGCGTCACGGTGATGTTGGCTGTATGAGCACCATACGCCTCTGCATCATAGATACAGGTGATGGTAAACGTTGCCGAAGCATCTGGCTCGACAGTCAGACTGGCAGGACTGACCACAAAAGTGGTATTGTCGGAGGTAATAGTTGCCACCAGCTCGGCATTACCCGTATTGCTGACCGTAACGGTTTGTGAAACATTTTCCGTCACTTGGCCGAAATGTACCACAGTCGGGGTAATGTTCATGACAGGCACAGGATCTGGATCGGGGTCCGGATCTGTACCAGGACCAGGGTCATCTCCAGAACCTTCGATCTTCGTATAGGTCACGTCGTCAATGCATGCTGAATACAATGCAATGGCAACCTGTCCCTTATAAGTGCCCAAATCGAAGGTTTCCTGCTTCCAAGTACTGCTCTTATATGGTGCGCTCTGGGTAATGAGGTCTCCCAGCGCATTGCCGTTGTACTTGTAGATGTACAGCACGCCATTGGGATATGAGCCGCTGGCACCGTAGCTGCGCCAATAGAGCGACAATGTCCCCTCGATGGCTTCTGTCACCAGATAGTTGTCCGTAGCAGACTTGCCATTGCTCCATACACCCTTTCCTGAACGGGCACGGTCACTGTCGACATTTACATTGCCGACAGTGACCCATCCTTCAGGAAGTCCGCTATTGAAATCAGCTGTCTCAGCACCAGCAGTCAGACAACTCCCGAACAGTGCTGTTAAAAGAACCAGAGCTGAAAGAATGTCTTGCTTAATTTTTGTCATTTGGCAAAGTTCTATAACTACTAAATTCTCACCTTGACGGTCTTGGTTCCCACCTTAATTATATATAAGGAGCCAGTGTTGAGGCTGATGTCGGCCTGTGAACCGGTGAGTGTCTGTGAGTGCATAAGGCGGCCGTCGGTGGTGTAGACGTTAACAACATCACCCTTCTGGGCGTTGGTAACGTGGATGCCATTGGCACTGCCTAAGATTTTTGGTGTAGAGAGGTCGTTTGCTGCAACGATTGCCGACGGTGTGAGTTCTTCGAAGATGACGATGAGCTTGGAGTGCTCGGTGGTGACGGCAGGAGTGGTCACGGTGTTGTTCTCGACTGTGAGTTCAGTGCCGTTGAAGGTGACGCTATGCAACTTCCAGCCTTCGGCGGGCTCCAGGTAGTAGGTGTACTGCTTGCCTATCTCCACTTGCTGCCAGATGCTTCCGTTCTCGGCGTGCTGCAGGGCAATGTAGGTTCCTTCGACAGGCTCTACTTCGCCAGGCTTGAAGGGATCCTCGGTAGCATCGTCGCTGGGGTCGTCGCCATCGGCCCAAAGGGCAGAGAACGTCCAACGGTTGTCCACCTTAGCCAGCTGTGTGGCCTCGCCTGTGGTGATGTCCACCTCGTAGAGCGCGGTGTCGTACTTGCCATTGGTACGCCACTCCTTGTCAGGAAGTGAAGACCAGGAGCCATATTCGTTGATACCCTTGCCGCTGTTGATATAGCCTACCCAGTACATCTTGTTGGGATTGCTCTTGGCAAAACAGGCTGCCTGACGCTTATACTGAGAGCAGTAGCCCGTACCATGGTCGTAAATGCTGACGTAGTCGGTATAGGTCTCGCCGGTGCTTGAGTCAGTGGTCTGAACGGGCTTGGTGAGCATGAGACCCGTAGTGAGGTCGAACTCGTAGAGCTGTGCGCCGGCCAGATTGTTGTTGATATCGCGCACCTTGCCTTCCTCGTCGACGTAGCCGCTGCTGCCGCCACTGGTAAGTGCAAAGGCACGTCCCTCGCTATTGATGGCGAAGGTGATGAAGTTATAATAGTAGAGTCCCGGAGTAATGGGAGTAACCTTCATAGTAGCAAGGTCGATGGTGCACAGGCAGTAGCCAGCGTCACCGTCGGTCATGTCGGCATCCTGGTCTTCAAAATAGTCGGGGTCGCTGGTAATCTCGGTAGGCAAGTCCTGACCAGTGAGGTAGAACAGACCATAGACCTTGCCGTCCTTGGGGTTGTAGCTCATACCAGCAGACTCCAGATGAGCGCTCTTAGGAAAGATCTCTGAAGAAAGGAGGTTGCCGGTCTTGGCGTCCCACTTGCGAACTGCGAAGAGCTCCTCGTCGGTGGTGGACTGCTCGTCGCGAGACATGACGGTGACCAGCTTACCAGCTACATAGCAGGCGCCGGAGTTGCCTTGCATAAGGTTAAAGTTGTTGGCCCATATCTCTTTTTCGTTGTTGCCTTTTATCTCGGAGGCTTCCACGGGAGGTTCTTTTTCAGGTGTGGTGAGTGTACTACCGTTCCACGTCATGGTGTAGAGACCCTGATCTACGATGAAAATGGCTTTCCCTATTTCGGAGTTCCATCCTAAGTAGGTGGTATTCATCTGTTCACCATCGTCATAACGGTTGTTGTGGCCGATGCCGTTAATCTTCACAGACTGGGCATTCAGAGCCAGTACGGAAAGTGCTGCAACAGCGAGTGTTGCAAGTTTTTTGCTTATCTTCATAAAGTGTTTAAAAATTAAAAATTTGTTTTGAGCGTTTATTTTCGGGACAAAAGTACAAAACAATTCGCAAACCGCCAAGCGATTTGCGAATTATTTCATATAAATGGTTACAGGGAAACCGCACGGGGGGACACCCCCTTTGCGGTTGAAATGTTATCTATAGACGTCTTCTTTTTTCAGTTCCACGACCTTGCCAAAGCGGGCGAGGGCTTTCATGTCGGTGAGCTTCTTGTCGCCGATGATGAGCCAGACGCGGTTCTTGTTGCTTGCGATGTGTTGCTGGTGGAACTGTACGATGTCTTGGGTAGTTACACTTGGCAGCAGGCGGACCACCTCCTCGTTGGGGTCGGTGGCGTAGCCTTCCATGCGCTGGTTGGCAACATAACTGGCCATATTGCGGAAGGTGGGATAGTCGTTCTGGATGTCGCTGATGACACTTTGGCGGGCAGCATCGAGATTCTCTTCCTTCATCGGCATATAGTGCAACAGCGAGTCGATGGTGGTGAGGGCTTCCAACGTCTTATCAGCCTGGGTACCTGTGGCGGTGATGTATCCCAAGGTTGCCTGCGGATGCTGGGCGAGACTGGTGGTAAAGCCCCTTCCACCAGTGCTGTAGGCCAGAGAGCGGAACTCACGAACGTTCTGGAAGAGTACTGACGACATGCCGCCACCGAAGTACTCATCCAACACCTTGAACTTCACGCGCTGTTCGGCTGTGGGCAGTGGGCTGACGGCGTCGTAGCTGATGACGTAGTTCTGGCGCGACTTGGGTACGTTGTAGAAATAGACCGTAGGCTCTGAGTACTGCTGGAAGGGACGGAAGGTGTCGGCCTGCGGCTTGGTGCACTGGGCCAGAGGTAGTGCGTGTTGCGACTGAGTCGCAACATATTCTAAAGGCTGGCGACCGCAGTAGAACAGCTCGCAGTCGTACTGTTGCAACTCACGGAAGAGACTGAGCAGCTCGTCACTCTTCAACGCCTTGATTTCCTTCTTCGACAACTGGGTGAGGAAGGACGACTTCTGACCATAGAGGATGCGGTGCAGCATTGGCTTGAGCACATCGTCCTTCTGCTTGCCGAAGCTCTTGCGGTCCACCTTGTCGGCATCCTTGGCTTCGTCGAGGGCATCATCGTCGCCCTTGGCACTGCGTAGGAAGTGTGCCAGGAGTCGGAGGGAGGGCACCAGCTGAGCGTCAGGACCTGTCAGTTCAAACTTGAAGGTCTCCTCGCCTACCCCAACCTCCATCGTAGTGCCCAAGCGTTGCCAAGCCTGTTCGAACTGTTGTTTCTTCAGGGAGTCGGTACCCAACTCAGACAGATAGCCTGCCAATACATCCAGTTTCGGGGTATGGAGTTTGCCGTCCTTGTAGCGTAAAGTGAAGGTAAAGATGTCGTTGATGGGGTTCTCTTTATAATATAAGGTGGCGTGGGCGTTGAGCTTCTGAATAGTCACATCCTTCTCGAAATCAACGGTACGGATGGCTGCCGGTTTGACAGGTATCTGCTCCAACTGCTTGGCAAAGGCCGACTTCGCATCCATGTTCTTTGGCACTATGGGTTTGTAGCCAGGCTGCTTGAGCGTCTCCTTGTCGGGTGTGCCGTATTTCTTTGACAGGGTGATATAGTTGGCATCATAATACTTCTTGGCGGCAGCAATCACGTCGGCCCTGGTGATTTTCTTGATATTCTCAATCTTGGCAAGTACATCCTGCCAGGTCTTACCTTTCGGATAGATCATCACCAGCAATTGGGCACGCTTGCTGATGGTCTCTAACTGCTGCTGGGCCTCCATCACGAGTTCACGTTTGAGAGCCTCCAACTGTTCGTCGCTGAAGTCGCCATTCATGATTTTCTGCATTTGTTCCTTGACACGTTCCTCGGCGGTCTTCATCTTGCCAAACAGTTTGGGAACGATAATCACCGCTGAGCCCGCAGCATCGTCAAGACCAACGCTGAAAGCTGCTGCCAGCATCACTTTGTGCTCGTTTTTCAGCGAATCTAACAGTCCGGCTTTACCGTTGAAGAGCAGTTTGTTGACAATGTCAAGTGCCGTAGCATCCGGCTCATACTCTGTGGGCGACTTATAGACCATAGCCTCCATGCCAAAGAGGGGAATGGGGAGTTTTACCTCGTACCTCTCGTCTGCTTGGATGTCAGGCATCGGACTGTAGCCGCGTTGTGGAACAGGCCCCGTCTGAACACGTCCGAAGGGCTGTTCCAAAAGGGCTGTCAGCGTTGAATCGGGCGTGATGTCACCACAGAGGACGAGACACATATTTGAGGCCACGTAGTACTTCTTATAGAACGCTTCCATGTCCGAGAGTCGTGGATTCTTCAGGTTCTCCGTCGAACCAATGATGGGGTAGGCGTAGGGCTGTGTCTTGAAGACATTGCCAAAGATCTTCTCTTGGAGGTCGCCCGTCATTTTATCAGAGGAGCGGTTTTTCTCCTCATAGACATTTTCCAGCTCACCCTGGAAACCACGGAACACGGGGTGCATCAAGCGCTCGGAGTTCAGCCAGCACCAATGCTCCATAAACTGCGGCATAAACAAGTTGTAGTAGAAGGTCAGGTCGTAGCTGGTGCCAGCATTCAGTCCGCTGCCGCCATACTTCGATATCAGGCGGTTGAACTCGTTGGGAATCATATAGTCGGCAGCCTTCAGACTCAGCTCGTTAATGTGCTGCTGGATGAGTGTGCGCTCGGCCTCATCCTTGGTTTGCGACAAGAAGTCGTATTGCGCCGAGATACTGTCGAGCCAGGGCTTCTCCGCCTGGTAGTCGATGGTGCCCAGGCGGTCGGTACCCTTGAACATGATGTGCTCAAAATAGTGGGCAATTCCCGTATTGGGACAGTCCTTGGCACCAGCCTTCACTACGACGGCTCCGAAAACTTTCGGCTGAGAGTGGTCTTCGTTCAGCCAGACGCTCATGCCGTTACTCAGTTTCAACTCTTTGACTTGGAGCTGTGCATTGACAACCAGACTTGTCAAAACGACAGCAATCACCAGAATAATCCGTTTCATATTGTGCTTACGTTGTTCTGTTTTGTTTCATTTAACATGCAAAGGTAGTGATAATACAAAAAAACTTCGTAACTTTGCACCCCGAATTAAAGAAGTTTAAGGAAAAGAATAATAGTATAGGTAAAAAAGTAAAAAAGTAAAAAAGTAGAAAATAGTAAAACTATAACGATTATGGCAAAGAAAGCATTATTGATGATTCTCGACGGTTGGGGAATCGGTAAGCATGGAAAAGGCGACGTGATTTTCAATACGCCGACACCGTATTTGGACTATTTGACCGCAGTAAGCGCACACTCTCAGCTGCAGGCTTCTGGCGAGGACGTCGGTCTGCCTGACGGTCAGATGGGTAACTCGGAGGTGGGTCACCTGAACATCGGTGCCGGTCGCATCGTCTATCAGGACCTGGTGAAAATTAACCGTGCCTGCAAAGACGGCTCAATCATGGAGAACCCGCAGGTGAAGGCTGCCTACAGCTATGCCAAGGAGAACAACAAGAAGCTGCACCTGATGGGTCTGACCTCAGACGGTGGCGTACACTCAAGCCTCGACCACCTATTTAAATTAATAGAGATCGGTAAGGCTTACGGTCTGAAGAACCAGGTGTTCGTACATTGCTATATGGATGGTCGTGATACAGACCCCAAGAGCGGCAAGGGCTTTATCCAGCAGGTGAGTGACGTCTGTGCAGCCAATGATGCTGCTATCGCCAGTATCGTGGGTCGTTTCTATGCGATGGACCGCGACAAGCGCTGGGAGCGTGTGAAGGAAGGTTACGACCTGATTGTCAATGGTGTTGGTAAGCAGGCCACTGATATGGTTCAGGCCATGCAGGAAAGCTACGACGAGGGTGTGACCGACGAGTTCATCAAGCCTATCCACAATGCCGCTGTCAATGGCTGCATCGAGGAGGGCGACGTCGTCATCTTCATCAACTTCCGCAATGACCGTGCCAAGGAGATGACCATCGCGCTGACTCAGGAGGATATGCCAGAGCAAGGCATGAAGACCATCCCTGGCCTGCAGTACTACTGCATGACGCCATACGATGCCAACTTCAAGGGTGTTCACATCCTCTTCCCCAAGGAGAACGTTGAGGACACGCTGGGCGAATACCTGTCGAAGCAGGGCAAGAAGCAGCTGCACACCGCTGAGACGGAGAAGTATGCTCACGTCACCTTCTTCTTTAATGGTGGTCGCGAGGCTCCTTACGACGGCGAGGACCGTATCCTGGTTCCCTCTCCGAAGGTGGCTACCTACGACCTGAAGCCTGAGATGAGTGCCTACGAGGTGAAGGACAAGCTGGTGGAGGCTATCAATACGCAGAAGTACGACTTCATCGTCGTCAACTTTGCCAATGGTGACATGGTGGGACATACCGGTATCTACAATGCCATCGCCAAGGCCGTATGGGCTGTCGACCACTGTGTGGAGGCTGTCATCGAGGCTGCCAAGGCCAACGACTACGAAGCCATCATCATTGCCGACCACGGTAATGCCGACAACGCCATCAATCCCGATGGTACGCCGAACACCGCTCACTCGCTGAACCCCGTGCCCTTCATCTATGTAACCAACAACAACTCGGCTACAGTGAAGGACGGTCGTCTGGCCGACGTGGCTCCCTCCATCCTGCATATCATGGGTCTGGAGCAGCCTGCTGACATGACGGGTGAGAACCTGATTACAGACTAAGGTTTCGAAGAAGACACAAAAAAAGGGGCTCCGCTGAACCCCGAACCTTTGTTAACCTTAAATCTAATACTATGAAAAACACTTTGCAAAGATACGGCATTTTAGGAAAAATGCAAGAAAAACGGTGTTAAAAGTGGTGTCCACAAAACACTTTCTTGACATAAATCAACTAAAAATTAAAGTTTTTTGCCGAAAATTTGGTCGTTTACTTTTTATTTCCTATCTTTGCAACCGATAATGACATAGGTAGAAAGTAGGGATTCCGACATGAGACGAGTCGGGATTCTTTCTTTTTACTACGTCAAACAAAGAAAAGTAGAAACGCTGAAGAATAGAAATAACTACAAATATAATAGTATAACATCAATAAGTAAATCGTAAAAAACTATGGCATACATGTCTCAAGAAGGCTACGATAAACTGTTAGCCGAACTGCACCGTTTAGAAGCGGTAGAACGTCCGAAAGCTTCGGCAGCCATTGCCGAGGCCAGAGAGAAGGGCGACCTGAGTGAGAACAGCGAGTACGATGCCGCCAAAGAGGCACAGGCTCATCTGGAAGACAAGATCAACAAGCTGAAAGCCACCATCGCGGAGGCCAAGATTGTTGACACTTCTCGCCTAAGTACAGACTCCGTACAGATTCTGACAAAGGTGGAGATGACTAATCTCACCACGAACACGAAGATGAGCTACACCATCGTCAGTGAGAACGAAGCTGACCTACGTGCTGGAAAGATCAGCATCAAGACCCCTATTGCCCAGGGCCTGCTTGGCAAGAAGGTGGGCGAGGAGGCTGAAATCAAGATTCCACGCGGCACCATCAAACTGCGCATCGAGAGCATTTCAATTGCATAATCCACCGTTATCACATTTAACGCTGGTCTCTTTTTTACGTTATTACGTTATCTCGTTATTACGAAATTATTAAAATCAAAGAAACTATGGATATTTTCTCAAAGATTGCCGCTGGAGAAATTCCCAGCTACAAGTGCGCCGAGAACGACGAGTTCTACGCTTTCCTTGACATCAATCCGCTGGTGAAGGGTCACACACTGGTGATTCCCCGCCGCGAAGTAGACTACTTCTTCGACATGGATGACGACGAGTTGGCACGTTATCAGCAGTTTGCCAAGCGCGTGGCCATAGCCATCAAGAAAGCTTTCCCTTGCAAGAAAGTAGCACAGGTAGTGCTCGGCCTGGAAGTGGCCCATGCCCACATCCACCTCATCCCCATGCAGAGCGAAGCTGATGCCGACTTCCGTCGTGAGAAGATGAAACTCTCGGAAGAGGAATTCAAGGAGATTGCTGCCAAGATTGCAGAAAACTTTGAAGATTAAAGATTAAACATTTAAGATTAGATTCGCTTCGCTCAGGAATATGCCAAGTCACGTGTGCTTGAACACGAAGCGGACAAGGATGAAGTTGACGGGGATGGCAATGGCATAGACTGCCAGAGGAGCCACCTCGTTGCTTAGTCCAAACCACAGGAAAAGGTTCAGCAGAACAATGTGTAGGCAATAGTTTACCAGGTGGGCACCACTGAATCCCATGCCGTTTTTGACGGACGCTGACCTGTGGAAAGTGAAGTGGGCCGACAGCCAGTAGTTGACCAGAAAACTCAGCACATAGCCCACGGTGTAGGCAATGTTCACCTCTATCCAGTGCTGTAGCACCCAGTAGATGGCATAGTGCAAGGCCGTCGACACAACGCCGACAATGCCGAAACGCACAATTTCGTAAGCTGTATCTTTCTGTATCATGCTGCAAAGATACGAATAAGCGAGTGAAAAGCCAAATTTTATAATTCACAATTCATAATTATTTTGATGGTACCCTTCAATAAACCCTATAGTACTGGTCGCGAGCTGCAGTATATGGACGAGGTTTGTCACTCGATGACCATGTCTGGCAACGGCGACTTCACCAAACGCTGTCACCACTTCTTTGAACAGCGATATGGGTTCAGGAAGTGTCTGCTTTGTACGTCAGGCACTGATGCCCTGGAGATGTGCGCCATGCTTTGCGAACTGAAACCAGGCGACGAAGTCATCGTACCATCATATACCTTTGTCTCGAGTGCCATTGCCTTCCTTCGTGAGGGAGCCAGCGTGGTGTTTGCCGACAGCGGTGCCGATAATCCCAATGTGACCGTTGATACCATCCGTCCGCATATCACGCCACGAACCAAGGTGATTGTGGTCGTACACTATGCCGGTGTGGCTTGCGATATGGATGCTATCATGGCACTGGCCGAGGAGCATCACCTCTTGGTCGTCGAGGATGCAGCACACAGCATAGACTCTTTCTATAAAGGGCGCCCCTTGGGCAGCATAGGACACTTGGCTGCTTTCTCATTCCATGAAACGAAGAATATCAGCAGCGGCGAGGGTGGCATGCTGGTGGTCAACGACGAACGCTTTGTACGCCGCTCGGAAATCATCTGGGAGAAGGGTACCAACCGAGCTGAGTTCTATCGTGGCATGGTGAACAAATATGGCTGGTGCGATATCGGCTCGTCGTTCCTTCCCTCTGAGTTTAATGCCGCCTTCCTCTGGGCTCAGCTCGAAGCATTGGACGACATCCAGCAGCGCCGTTGCCGCATCTGGGAAATCTACGACAACATCCTGCGTGGTCATGTGCCGGCAGACATCCAACTGCCCTCTTTGCCTGACTATGCTACCAACAACGGACACATGTACTACTTGGTTTGTTCGTCACTCGACTACCGCACAAGGCTGATGGGTTGGCTTAAGGAACATGGCGTACAAACCACTTTCCACTATCTGCCATTGCATAGCAGCGATTATTACAAGGACCAGTTCCACGGCGAGCCGTTGGTGAACTGTGACCACTACGGCGACTGTCTGGTACGACTGCCGTTGTTCTATGAACTGACCGACGAACAGGCAACAGACATAGCGCGCCTCGTGCTGGAAGCTACACGCTAAAGATTTTTTAGAGATAGCGTGAGAAGTAGCGTACAGGATACCATACGCTAACAAATCCCACTGCCAAAACAGTTACGAAAATCAAAATGATATCCATCGGATGGACGCTGACAGGATAAGCGTCGACGATGAACGACCCCTCGCTGGTGCCAAGACGAACGAGGCCATACTGCTGTTGTAGCCAGCAGAGCAATAGTCCGAGGGCAATGCCGATGGCGGCACCGATGGCACTAATCATACGACCCTCGAACAGGAAGATGCGGGTTATCTGACTCCGCGAGGCGCCAAGGTTACGCAGCGTGCCTACATCGTCGCGCTTTTCGATAATGAGCATGGACAACGAGCCGATGATGTTGAAGCAGGCTATGATGAGGATGAAGGTGAGGAAGATGTAGGCAATGAGTTTCTCGACCTTCATAATGCGGAAAGTATCGTCCTGCTGTTCGTAGCGGTCGCGTACCAAGTACTTTTCACCGGCTATTTGCTGGATATGTTCCTTGACGCGGTCGAAGTTGCTACCGCTCTTCAGGCGCAGTTCAAGTGACGACAGCATACCGTCCTGTGCAAACAGTTGACGGGTGAAATAAATGGAGGTAAGGATATAGTTCTTGTCGTATTTGCCTTGTTTCATGCTAAAGACGACGCCAGGGGAGTAGAGCTGGTCGGAAACAAAGCCCTCTTCAGCATCGGTCAGGCTGATCTGGCCTTCACGACGGGGAGCGAAAATGTGTAAGGGCTGGTCGTAGGTATAGCCGAGACCTAAGAGGTAGGCCACGCCTAAGCCGGGAATGCCGTAACTCATATCGGCAGCATGCAGTTCGTAAGTGCCGTCGCCTTGCAGAATCTCACGGATATGGGTGAGGGAGTCGAAGTTGTCGCCAACACCTTTCAACTTGACCATGAGCTGACGGTCGCCATAGACGGCAAGGGCTTGGTCTTCAAGACACTCAGTAGCCACATCTACCTCCGGCAACTGGCGTATCTGGGTGAGGATGGGGTCGTCGGCAGGAGCAGTCTTACCTTTAGCCGGTGTCACCTTGATCTGGGGGTCCATCTGTGTGAAGAGCGAAGCCACCATGTCGTGAAAGCCATTGAACACGCTCAGCGTCACCACTAAGGCCATAGTAGCCACAGCCACCCCCACGACGGAGATGGCACTGATGATGTTAATGGCATGAGTTGACTTCTTGCTGAAGAGATACCGCCGAGCTATGTA
>JAEEGJ010008233.1_pt1 | contig 28932 bp, 26 predicted proteins | sample 8958761 | NCBI WGS metagenome assembly JAEEGJ01 (sample SAMN16246546, study PRJNA631951) | gut metagenome | biome: gut microbiome; feature: rumen; material: RS-attached | host: Bos | place: Iran: Karaj | collected 2018-10
CCAATCCCCGCCTCAAACCCCTCCTTGCCTCCAGATCCCGTTCTTTCACCCCCGCCCAGGTCGCTCTCATCTTCTCAGAGCTCGGCGAACCGTAAAGTGTGCTGCGGGCCTCTAAATAAGAGCCACTTAATTTCTGATAATCGATTTTCTACGTAGAGATAAGCGCCCGTTGGAATAAAATCCAGTGGCGTTTATTTTATACACACATTTAAGAGAGAGTAAACACTTTCAGGAAAGGCATGCCAGCATGACTGAAACATGTGAAACAGTGAAACATTTCGTATTTTGATTTGTGCAGATATTTTATAGAAACCTCTATATATATTTTATATATATTATAATATATATAAAATTAAAATATAATAAATAATAAAATGTTTCATCTTCCTCCATCCGAAGGTCACTGTCAATTCCATCCGAATTCAATTAAATGAATTTAGCAAATGTTTCGGTGTTTCACTTGTTACACTGGCTTCATTCAATATCGTTCTGTTTTCCATATCGATATGAATTATTCGTTTGCAAACGATAAGGAGAATATCCGATAACTCCAAATTTTCGGGCAAATTTCATCGCTTTTTATGCAGACCGTCTGGTAAACTCACTGGCAAACACTCGGGGACGGTTCTTTTTTCAAACACCCGGGGACGGCGCAGCGGGTCAAACAGGAAGAACCGTCCCCGAGTGTTTGAAAGATACGCTTCGACTGCCGGTAAAAGAAAAATCCCCGTTCATTTACGAGCGGGGATTTATTCAGATATTGATTGGAGCGATTATTTGATCAGTTCCACACTGCGCTTGAGAAAGCGGTCGAGGGCCTCGCCCTTGAGCATGCCGTTCTGGAGCAGGGCCAGGTCGATGAGCTGGTGGACAACGGAGTTCGACTTGGCATAATCGGCGATGACAGCCGTCTTCTTGTCCTTTTCGGCCTGTACGGCTTTCTCTGCCTCGGCCTTCTGGTCTTTCTCCTCCTGGGTGATCTCGTCGTACTTCTTCTTGTCCTGAGCCTGACGGATGGCAGCCAGACGGGCCTCCTGACCTTTGAGTTCGGCAACGATGGGCTTGAGTGCCTCGGCAGTGGCTGCCTCGCTCTCGTCGAGCACGCGCTTTACCAGCGGATGGTCGCTGTTGAGCACGAGGTTGAATGAGTCGGGCATCTGACCGTAGAAGCCCATGCCTGCCTGGAACTTGCTCATGTCCTTCATACGGCGCATGTATTCGTTTTGGGTGATGACCACCGGACGGGCCTCGGCGCCGAGGGCATCGACCTGTACCATGAACTCTGTCTTGTCGATCTTAGGCAGCTGTGTGCGGAATACGGCTGACAAATTGTCACTCTGCTCGTCGCTGAGGTTTGACTTGGGTGCATCGCTCTTGACAATCAGACGGTCGATGATGTCGCTGTCGACACGGGTGAAGCGGCTCTTCTCGAACTTCTGTTCCAGCGTCTGGATGGTGGGCACGTCGAGCTGACCGTCGAGCAACAGCACACTGTAGCCCTTGTCCTGAGCGGCCTTGATGTAGCTGTACTGCTCTTCCTTGTCGGTGGCATAGAGGTAGACGAGCTGATCGTCCTTGTCCTTCTGATTGGCCTCGATGAGCGTCTTGTACTCGTCGAAGGTGAAGTATTTGCCCTCAGTGTCCTTCATCAGGGCGAACTCCTTGGCGCGGTCGTAGAAACCTTCCTCTGAGAGAATACCATAGTTGATGAAGAGCTTCAGGTCGTCCCATTTCTCCTCGTACTCCTTGCGGTTCTCGCCGAAGATGGCCTTCAGACGGTCGGCTACCTTCTTGGTGATATAGGTGGAGATCTTCTTCACCTCGCGGTCGCTCTGCAGATATGAACGAGAGACGTTCAGGGGGATATCGGGCGAATCGATGACACCATGCAGCAGGGTGAGGAACTCAGGCACGATGCCTTCTACCTGGTCGGTCACAAAGACCTGGTTGCAGTAGAGCTGTATCTTATTCTTCTGCAGTTCGATGTTGGATTTGATTTTGGGGAAGTAGAGGATACCTGTGAGGTTGAAGGGATAGTCGACGTTGAGGTGGATCCAGAACAGCGGCTCGTCGCTCATGGGGTAGAGGGTGCGATAGAACGACTTGTAATCCTCGTCCTTGAGCGTTGAGGGGGTCTTGGTCCACAGCGGCTCTACATTATTGATAATGTTATCCTCGGCGGTATCCACCATTTTGCTCTCTTCCTTCGACCACTCCTGTTTCTTACCGAAGGCGATGGGGACGGCCATGAACTTGCAGTACTTCTGGAGCAGGCCTTCGAGCTTGTACTTGTCGAGGAACTCCTTGCAGTCGTCGTCGATGTAGAGGATGATGTCGGATCCGCGATCCTCGCGCTCGGCATCGTCGATCTCGTAGGCGGGTGAGCCGTCACAACTCCACTTCACGGCTTTGGCACCTTCTTTCCATGACTTGGTGATGATCTCCACCTTCTTTGATACCATGAATGAAGAGTAGAAGCCGAGGCCGAAGTGGCCGATGATGTTGTTGGCATTGTCCTTGTACTTCTCGAGGAAGTCGGTGACACCCGAGAAGGCGATCTGGTTGATATACTTGTCGATCTCCTCCTCGGTCATGCCGATACCGTGGTCGCTGATGGTAATGGTGCCTTTGTCGGCATCGAAATTCACACGGACGGTGAGGTCGCCCAGATCGCCCTTGAAATCGCCCTTCTCCTGAAGGGTCTTCATCTTCTGTGTAGCATCGACGGCATTGGAAACCATCTCACGGAGGAAGATCTCGTGATCACTATAAAGAAATTTCTTGATGACTGGAAAGATGTTCTCAGTCGTTACGCCAATATTACCTTTTTGCATAATCTTGATATTTTATGTTATTGTTTTTTTGCCAAGAATCATGCAAATACTGTGCCAAACTGAAAAGAGGCAGCATCTGCCATGTGCAGACACCACCTCTCCTTCATAAGTAGTATGTGGATAATTTACTTGAAAATAAGCTGAGCGAACTCAAAGAGGCTGCGACGCCAGGTGTGCCACTCGTGGGCAGTGCCGGGTGATTCGTAACCAACGGCGTTCATACCGAGCTGCTCCTTGATGTTCTTGGCTGCCTCAACACAACCCATGTTCTCCTTGCCGCCACCGCTCATGAAGAGCAGCTTGACATTCTTTGCGAAACCTTCTGAATTCTTCACCTGATCGACATTCCATGCACCGCTGCTGAATGAACCTACATAGGCGAATTTCTCAGGATTAGCAAGCGTGATCTCACGTGCCTGCATACCACCCATTGACAGACCGGCATAAGCACGATGCTGAGGATCGGCAATCACACGGTAGTTCTTCTCGACCATGGGGATGATATCGTTGAAGAGCACGTTCTTGAAACCTTCAGAGAAGCCACCGAAGCCACCGAAGCCGCCACGACGCTGGCCACCCTGACCAGGAGCGCCCTGCGGACGCTGACCTCCTTGCGGGCGCTGACCACCCTGAGGCATACCCTGAGGACGTGGTCCCTGACCTGCACCGGGAGCACCCTGAGGACGGGGACCGCCACCGAAACCACCGAAACCACCCTGCTCACCAGGACGGCTGGTGTTCAGACCGTTGTCCATCACGATGATACAAGGAACGGCCTTGCCCTGGGCAATCAAGTTGTCGAGAATCTGTGCGGTATGGCCCTGCTCGGCCCATCCGTACTCGTTCTCACCCATACCGTGCTGCAGATACAGAACGGGGAATTTCTTGGTGGGATTAGAGAAGTACTCAGCAGGCAGATAGATGTGGCAACGACGCATCTTCTCTGTATAGGTTGACCAATAGAATACCTCGCTGACTGAGCCCTGCGGTACATTCTTTACCTGCCAGAAGTCCTGGTCGGCAGAGGGAATTTCAATACCGCTTCCCCAACGGCTGGCGCCATAATAATAAAGGCTGCCCGGATCGGGTACAGAAGCACCGTCGATGTTGAGCTGATAGTAGTGGAAACCTTCGTCCTGAGGCTCGGAAGTACCAGTCCATACACCGTTCTCATCCTTGGTCATCGAATAGATCTTACCGGCGATGTCGAGGCCTACAGCCTTAGCATCAGGAGCTGAGATCTGGGCACGGACCATGCGCTGTGAATTGACCATCGGGTACTGCTTGTTATCCTGATTGGAGGATGCGGGCTTGAAGTCTTCAACCACGTTTTCGGTTACTGAAGGAACTGTGGGATTCTGTCTGGGCGCTCCAAACTGAGCATAAACTGTCAGGCTTGAGAGAGCCAGCAGAGAAAGAAAAATCTTCTTCATAAAATGATGTTTAAGTTGTTAATAATGATAAGTTGATTTTTTAATTTTATAAAAGTTTGACGCAGTCTTTACTAAAAAGTAAAAACTGCGTCAAAATACTTAAGATATATTAACAATATCTTACTTGCCGAATGCAGTAAGTTTGCTCTTGATTTTGTCGACGTAGGCATCGATGGTGGCCACTGCGACAATGTTCACCACATCACGAACAGAGGCTCCGAAGTCGATGAAGTGGATGGCCTTATTGAGTCCCATCTGGATCGGGCCGATGATTTCGGCATCGCTACCCAGCATCTGCAGCATCTTGTAAGAGGAGCGGGCAGAGGTTAGGTTAGGGAAGATGAGTGTGTTGACTTTCTTGCCCTTCAGGCGTGTGAACGGATACTGCTCATCGCGTAGTTCATTGTCGAGGGCGCAGTCCAATTGCATTTCTCCGTCGATGGGCAGGTCGGGATAGAGTTCCTGCATCTGCTCGACAGCACGTTTCACTTTCTTGGCACCTGCACTGGTGGAAGAACCGAAGTTGGAGTGGCTCATCATGCCGATGACGGGCTTCTCGTTGAAGAAGCGTACAGCGGTGGCTGCGAGTTTTGCGATATCGACGAGGGTGTCGGAATCGGGATTCTCGTTCACCAGTGTGTCTGCGATGTAATAAGTGCCCTTGGGCGAGTTGATAATGTGCATGGCGCCAAAGTGCTCGTATTCCGGACGGATACCGATAACTTCATTGACAACCTTGATTGTATTTGAGTATTTCGTATAGAGACCTGTGATGAAAGCGTCGGCCTCGCCCGTCTCTACCATCATCATACCGAAGTAGTTGCGCTCGAACATTTTATCGTTGGCCTCCTGGAAGGTGTAGCCCTCGCGTTGGCGTTTTTCGGTGAGGATACGGGCATAGCGCTCACGACGCTCCTGCTCGTTGGGGTGGCGCAGATTGACAATCTCGATGCCTTCAAGTGAAAGGTCAAGACTTTTTGCTAACTTGGTGATTACCTCGTCGTTACCAAGGAGCACGGGGTGGCAGATGCCTTCGGCTTTGGCCTGGACTGCAGCCTTGAGCATAGTGGGGTGGACGGCCTCTGCGAAGACCACACGCTGTGGATGGGCAGCAGCGGTAGCATAAAGTTTCTGCGTGAGTTTTGTCTCCTGACCTAGCAGCACGCTCAACGAGTCCTTGTATTCATCCCAATTAGTGATCTTTTTGCGGGCCACGCCGCTTTCGATGGCGGCCTTTGCCACAGCAGCAGAGACCTCGGTGATGAGGCGTGGGTCGACAGGCTTTGGGATGAAGTAATCGCGTCCGAAGGTGAGGTTGTTCACATGGTAAACATCATTGACCACATCGGGTACAGGCTGCTTAGCAAGGTCTGCGATAGCATGAACGGCAGCAAGTTTCATCTCCTCGTTGATGGCGGTGGCATGAACGTCAAGGGCACCACGGAAGATATAGGGGAAGCCGATCACATTATTGATCTGATTGGGATAGTCGGTACGACCTGTAGACATCAGCACGTCGGGACGGGCATCCATAGCATCCTCATAGGAAATTTCGGGCACAGGGTTGGCGAGCGCGAAGATCACGGGATCCTTGGCCATCGTGCGGACCATATCCTTTGAGAGCACATTGCCTTTGGAGAGGCCGACAAACACATCAGCATCTTTCACGGCCTCAGCCAGTGTGTGGATATCGGTGCGAGAGGTGGCAAAGAACTTCTTCTGGTCGTTGAGGTCCTGACGTTCGGTGGAGATCACGCCTTTTGAGTCGAGCATCACGATATTCTCCTTTTGGGCACCGATGGCCATATAAAGTTTGGTACAAGAGATGGCAGCTGCGCCGGCACCGTTGACGACGATCTTCACCTTCTTGATATCCTTGCCGATGACCTCCATCGCATTCTTCAGACCTGCTGCGGAGATGATGGCTGTGCCGTGCTGGTCATCGTGCATAACTGGGATGTCGAGGGTCTTCTTCAAACGTTCCTCGATATAGAAACACTCAGGTGCCTTGATGTCCTCGAGGTTGATACCGCCAAAAGTCGGGGCGATGCGCTCTACGGCCTCGCAGAACTTCTCGGGATCCTTTTCGGCTACTTCGATATCGAACACGTCGATACCACCGTAGATTTTAAAGAGCAGACCTTTTCCCTCCATGACGGGTTTGCCACTCATGGCACCGATGTCGCCCAGTCCCAAGACGGCAGTACCGTTGGAGATGACAGCAACCAGGTTGCCTTTATCCGTATACTTGTAAGCATTGTTGGGATCTTCCTGAATCTCAAGACATGGGAATGCCACACCTGGGGAGTAAGCTAAACTTAAGTCAGTCTGTGTTCTGTATGCCTTCGTGGGCTTTACTTCGATCTTACCGGGTCGTCCGCTCTGATGATATTCGAGGGCTGCCTCTTTTGAAATCTTTACCATTTTTATGTTGCTATTAAGTGTATTATTATCCTTTGAAAATGAGTTTTTTTGCAAATCGCCCGCAAAATTACAAAATTTTTTTTCTTTTTATGCATCCTTTGTTACTTTTTCATTCTTTTTTTTGTATCTTTGTAGCCAAAAGTGCAAGAATATGCAAGAAAAGAAAACTATCACGGCTTATAAAAAAGGTTTGCGCGAGGTGATTCTCGAGACGGCGATGAAGGCTTTCCAGGAGAAAGGCATCCGTGCGGTGAAAATGGATGATATCGCAGAAAAGCTCGCCATTTCAAAGCGGACGATGTATGAGATCTATGCCACCAAAGAAGAATTGCTCTATGAAGGGGTGAAGGCTTTTCGTGAGCGCCAGAAGGCGAAAATTGCTGAACTGAGCAAGGGTAAAGACCTGATGGAAATACTGGTGAAGTGCTATCGCATTAGGGTGGAGGAGTCGCATGGCACTTCCCTGGCCTTTTATAATGACCTCATCAAGTATCCGCGTGTGCTTCGTTTCCTGAACCGCGAGAAGATGCATTCAAGAGAGAATCTTTTGAAGTTTTTTGAACGTGGTGTCCTTGAAGGCTATTTCCGAGATGATATCAATTACGATCTGGCAGCTCGCCTGTTTGACGCTATTGCCCGCTATGTTATGGAGCAGCGCCTTTACAGTCAGTATAGCATCGAGGATCTGTTTACCAGTCTGTCGTTTGTCTCGCTGCGAGGACTTTGTACGGAGAAGGGCATCAAGAAACTTGAAAAACTGCTTTAAACGTCCCCATAAAGATAGCCGCTGAAACTTCAGCGGCTATCTTTTTATAATCTGAAATCGTTTCTTACATGAAGGCGACAGTAAGTCCTGCCATCACGATGCTGACCATCGACATCAGTTTGATAAGGATGTTGAGTGACGGACCGGAGGTGTCCTTGAAGGGATCGCCCACTGTGTCGCCAACGATACAGGCCTTATGGGCAAACGAACCCTTGCCTCCGAAAGCACCTTCCTCGATATTCTTCTTGGCATTATCCCAAGCACCGCCTGCATTGGCCATGAAGACAGCCAGTGTGAAACCGCCTGCCAGACCGCCTACCAGCAGTCCAAGCACACCAGCGACGCCCAGCACGCAACCCACAACGATGGGGATGATGATGGCGAGTACCGACGGGATAATCATCTCGTGCTGAGCAGCACGGGTAGAGATCTCCACACAACGACCATAGTCGGGTGTACCAGTACCTTCGAGGATGCCGGCAATTTCCTTGAACTGACGACGAACCTCCTGCACCATCTTCTCAGCAGCACGTCCTACAGCCTCCATTGTCATACCACAGAATAGGAAAGCTGCCATTGCACCGATAAAGGCACCCACAAGTACCTTCGGGTTCATCAGGTTCACCTGGAAGTAGTTCATGAAGTCAGGGATATTGGCATCAGCAGCAGAGATGAGCTCGCCCTTGACATTCTGCATCATCACGTCGGCACGAGTCATCGCAATCTTAATCTCTTCGATATAGGATGCCAACAGAGCTAGCGCTGTGAGGGCTGCAGAACCGATGGCAAAGCCCTTACCGGTAGCTGCTGTAGTGTTGCCCAGAGCATCGAGGGCATCTGTGCGGTGGCGCACTTCTTCACCCAACTGTGACATCTCTGCATTACCTCCAGCATTGTCGGCGATAGGTCCGTAAGCGTCGGTAGCCAGCGTGATGCCCAGTGTAGAAAGCATACCTACAGCAGCAATACCTATGCCATAAAGACCATGTGACAAACTCTCGGAAGTCATTGAGAGATCGAAACCATTGGCACAGAGGTAGCTGAGCAAAATGGCCACGCCAATGGTGATGACAGGTATGCAGGTAGAAATCATACCCGTACCAATACCTTTGATGATGACGGTAGCAGCACCAGTCTGTCCAGCCTCAGAAATCTTCTGTGTCGGCTTATAGGAGTGAGAGGTATAGTATTCTGTTGCCTGTCCGATGATGACACCTGCGGCAAGACCAGAGATGACTGAGAAAGAGAGACCGAGCCAATTCTCGATACCTAAGAGATAGAGAATGGCAAAGGTGGCGATGGCGATGAGTATTGCCGAGACATTGGTTCCGAGTGAGAGCGAGTGGAGCAGGTCCTTCATCGTTGCACCTTCCTTTGTACGGACGAGGAAGATACCTAAGAGTGAGAGGAATACACCTACAGCTGCAATCAGCATCGGGGCAATGACAGCCTTCAGCTGTATGTCGAGACCGGCCACACCGAAGGCAGCGGCTCCTAAGGCAGCGGTAGAAAGCACACTGCCACAATAGCTTTCATAGAGGTCGGCACCCATACCGGCTACGTCGCCTACGTTGTCACCTACGTTATCTGCAATAGTTGCGGGGTTGCGGGGATCATCCTCGGGGATATCAGCTTCAACTTTACCTACGATATCGGCACCCACATCGGCAGCCTTCGTGTAGATACCACCGCCAACACGAGCGAAGAGGGCCTGTGTCGATGCACCCATACCGAAGGTCAGCATCGTGGTAGTGATAGAGATGAGGCCGTCTTGGTCGAAGTAGTTCAGCACCACGAACCATATGGCGATGTCGAGCAGTCCGAGACCCACGACAGTGAGACCCATCACAGCACCTGAACGGAAAGCAATCTTCAAACCCGCGTCGAGGCTCTCACGGGCAGCATTGGCTGTACGTGCAGAGGCATAAGTGGCAGTCTTCATACCGAAGAAACCTGCCAGACCTGAGAAGAAACCACCAGTCAGGAATGCGAAGGGAACCCAGGGGTTTTGTACGTTGAGGCCATACGCCATGAAGGCGAAGAGGGCACAAAGCACCACGAAGACAATACCTACTACCTTGTACTGCTGTTTGAGGTAGGCCATTGCACCGTTACGAACATAGAGCGCAATCTCTTTCATGCGAGGCGTACCTTCGTCGGCCGCCATCATCTGACGGAAGAAAGTGTACGCCATGCCCAATGCCACAACCGAAGCTATGGGCACGAGCCAGAATACGGAAGGAATGATCATTGTTTGTGTTGAATTAATTAATGGTTTATAAATTGATGATTATTCGTCAACGTAATCCGATAGTTGTGCAGCCTCGTCGTCGGGATCCTCGCTACCGAGGTCCATCATCGTCGAGTAGTTGTCCTCCGTGATCTGGTCATCATCAGGATCCTCCACTGCATCATCTTCATCGTCGTGGTTCTTATAGTCATCTTGCACCTCGAAGTCCTCGTCATCATCGAGCGCCTTGTCGTCCTCGTCAGAATCAAACTTCATCTTGGGTTTCTCCTGTTCAGGCTTGAGTTTGGCGAAGATCGCCTCCACCCAGTTGCCCTTAGGAATCTCTAGCACTTCAAAACCATCGTCTACCTTCTTCTCATACATGCCGCCTTTCTTGTGCAGACGGTCTTTGGGCAAAGTCGTGGTCGAAATATCAAAACCGCTCAGGATGATATCTTGTACTGACTGTGCGAGCGAGTCCCAACCGCCTCCAAAATTGCGTTCAATCACCTCCAACAACTTGTTTGCCGAGATGTGGCGGATGTTTTCATAAGTTAAATCAGTGACGCGGAGGATGGGCTTCTTCTTGATACCCCACGAGAGTTTCTTATCCTCAATTTTAAGTGTAAAAACTTTATAGCCCTTTTTCTCATAAGCCTTCTTCACTGTGTTAACATCTTCCTTGATATCGAGAATTTCGAAGGCACTGCGTATCAGGTCTATGTAATGACGTAAGTTCTCGCGGATATCTGCATCCTTAATACCGGAATCAAGCATACGGACCACGTCATTTTCCTGTACATCCCAAACTGAACTTTTTGTAAGTGTCTTTAATGACACGACATTCGTGTCTTCTGGTTGTTGTTTCGTTTTTGCCATTTTTGTTGTTTTTTGCTAATTTTCTGCAAATGTATTAACTTTATTTATTATTCACAAGTTTTTTGGCCATTTTTTTTGTTCTTTTCGCATTTTAGTGTATCTTTGCACTTCAAATATGTCACAACCATTGGCTGAAAGACTTCGTCCTCGCACACTCGACGACTATATCGGGCAGCAACATTTGGTAGGCGAGGGTGCTGTCCTGCGGAAGATGATCGATGCAGGACATATCTCGTCGTTTATCCTTTGGGGACCTCCGGGTGTTGGCAAGACGACGCTGGCGCAGATTATTGCCAATCGGTTGGAGACGCCATTTTACACGCTTTCGGCCGTGACCAGTGGCGTGAAGGATGTACGCGATGTTATTGAAAAGGCCCAGAAAGGCCGTTTTTTTAACGAGGCGTCGCCAATTCTTTTCATCGATGAGATTCATCGTTTCTCTAAATCACAACAAGATTCCTTGTTGGGAGCTGTTGAGCGAGGCGTGGTTACGTTGATTGGTGCCACTACTGAGAATCCTTCCTTCGAAGTGATTCGGCCGTTGCTATCACGTTGCCAACTCTATGTGCTTAAATCGTTGGAGAAGGACGATTTGTTGCAATTGCTCGACCGTGCAATTCATAACGATGTGGTGTTGAAGGAAAAGAATATCGAGATTAAAGAAACAGGGGCGATCTTAAGGTTCAGCGGTGGTGATGCCCGCAAACTGCTGAATATCCTTGAGTTGGTTGTTGAGTCGGAGAGCCCAGAGTGTCCTGAGTCTTCAGAGTCCTCTGGGAAAAACGCTGCCCCTATTGTGATTACCGATGAACTGGTGAATCTTCGCCTGCAACAAAACCCGTTGGCTTACGACAAGGGCGGTGAGATGCACTACGATATCATCTCCGCTTTTATCAAGTCGATTCGTGGTAGTGATCCTGATGCAGCATTATATTGGCTGGCTCGGATGATTGAGGGTGGGGAAGACCCTTTGTTCATCGCCCGAAGATTGGTCATCTCTGCTTCTGAAGATATAGGTCTGGCTAATCCTAATGCCCTGTTATTGGCAAATGCAGCCTTTGATGCCGTCAACAAGATCGGATGGCCTGAGGGACGTATTCCTTTGGCAGAAGCAACGGTCTATTTGGCCACTTCTCCTAAGAGTAACAGTGCTTATCTGGGTATTGATGCAGCCCTTGATTTGGTGCGTCAAACGGGAAATCAGCCTGTGCCATTACCCATTCGCAATGCCCCTACACAACTGATGAAGGAACTGGGCTATCACGATGGTTATAAGTATCCTCACGACTATCCTGGCCATTTTATTCCTCAGCAGTATCTTCCCGATGAGCTTGTCGATGAACGTATTTGGCATGGGCAACACTCACCTGCAGAAGAGAAACTCCTGGAGCGGATGATCAACTATTGGGGAGATCGATTTAAGAAATGAATGAGGTCATATATATCATTGAGTTGTTAGGTACCTTTGCTTTTGCCATTTCTGGTATCCGCCACGCTGCAGCTAAGCATTTCGATTGGTTTGGCGGATATGTTTGTGGCATTGCTGTGGCCATAGGTGGTGGTACTATCCGTGATGTGATGCTTTCCACCACACCTTTCTGGATGACCACACCTATCTATCTGATCTGTACTGCTGTGGCGTTGATGACTGTCGTGATGTTTGGTAAATGGATGGAACCTTTGAAGAATGCTTGGTTTGTGTTTGATACTCTAGGCCTTGCCCTGTTCACTATTGCCGGTATTCAGAAGAGCCTGCTCTTTGGACAACCTTTCTGGGTGGCCATCATCATGGGGTGTATTACAGGCTCTGCGGGTGGCGTCATCCGTGATGTGTTGCTCAATAATGAACCTGTTATCTTTCATAAGGAGATTTACGCGATGGCCTGTGTGCTAGGTGGTGTCGTCTATTGGGGCCTTGCAGAGTTCGGCTTGTCTGTAGAGTGGTGCGCCGTCACCAGTTTCTTTGTCACCTGCCTCATCCGCTTCCTCGCTGTTCGTTATCACATCTCCTTGCCTGTCCTTTCAGAAAAGACAAGAAATGAAAATGATAAGCCTGTGAGAAAACCATCTGACTACGCAGGATAATTCTAGCGTCGCTTTTCGGTGATGATGCCGTGACGATAGGCGTAAAGCAATTCCTTGAGATCACGTACTTGTGCACGAAGTTCTTCACCTTTGTCAGTATCTGCCACAAGCATGCGATGTGCCGACATCTCCACAATCTGAATAGTAGACTTGATATCCGTTTCGCGAGCAATGGCGTCGCGGGCTGAGGTGAAAGGCTCATGCTGTACAAGTTGGAAGCCTCGCGAGTGATAAACGAGCGTATAACCGGCGATGCCCGTCTCCTTGTGATAGGCCTCTGAGAAGCCACCGTCGATAACCATCAGCTTGCCACCAGCCTTAATGGGATTTTCGCCCTTCGATGCATGCACGGGCACGTGACCATTAATGATGTGTCGGTTCTCGCCTTTCACTTCGAAGGCATCGAGGATCCGATCACAGACGGCCTCGTCGAGTCGCAGTTTGAAATAATTACCTTTTTCTTCTTTGAACGTTTCGACATCTTTGAGGAAATAGCGTTCGAAGGTTGCCATCTTCGATTTGTCGAAAAGGGGTGAATCCTTGCCACACCAGAGGTAGAGGAAATAGTCACGGGCATACTCTCTGGGATATTCCTCAGGGCTGGCAGCAAACTCACTACTGGCGCTATTCGTCTGGAAGGCTGCACGGATGAGCATACCAATATTGTGCATCAGGTCTCTGCCTGCGTATTTCTTGCCTGGATAAATTTCCACTTCTTTTAGCGAACCGTCTTCGTTCAAAGGAATAGAGGCATGGAACAGTAGGTTGGAGTTGTGGATGGCATACATACAACCATGCGAGAGCATCGTGCGGATATGCTTGTGGAGTTTCTCTGAGATGCGGAAAGAGTGGTGGAGTTTCTGCATGAGCAGCGTCTCCTCTTCTGTGAGCTGGTTAGGCGTTGCTGGATTGATGGTGGGGAAGTGACAAGAGACCATCTCGTATTCGTGCCCATCAATAGTGCAGATTTTATGTTCATAGTCCACATGGTCGAACAGGCTGCGGTCTTCCATCTGCCATTCGGGATGGCGTTTGAAAATCTGTGCCTCCTCCTTGAACTGTATCACGGCGATGGCCTTATGCATCTTGGCAGTGAGTTGGCGCGTCTTCTCGTCCATCTCGTTGCCAGGCAGCAATCGGGGGAGAAATTCCTCGCAAGGATCGTCACCATAAATTTCGAGGGCGAAAGTAGCCAAGGGTACGAGGTTGATGCCGTACTCCTCTATGGTACTCAGGTTGGCGTAACGCAGGCTTAGGCGTAGCACATTACAGATGCAGGCATCGTTACCAGCCGAGGCGCCCATCCACAGAATATCGTGATTGCCCCATTGGATGTCCCATGAGTGGTACTGGCGCAGCGTGTCCATGATTTTGTGGGCACCGGGACCTCGGTCATAGATATCGCCGAGGATATGTAATTGATCGATAGCCAGGCGCTGAATAACGTTGCAGATAGCACATATAAAATCGTCAGCACGGCCCGTTGAGATGATGGTATTCACGATGACAGCCACATAAGCCGCTTTGTCGATATCATCCGTGCGCTCATGGAGCAATTCTTCGATAATATATGAAAAGTCCTCAGGCAGCGATTTACGTACTTTACTGCGTGTGTATTTCGAGGATACATCGCGACAGACGCGTACCAACTGATGAATGGTGATACGATACCAGTCGTCGAGGTCGGCCTCCTGAGCCTTGATTAGTTCGAGTTTCTCCTCTGGGTAATAAATGAGTGTGCAGAGTTCTTTTTTTTCCGACTCACGGATGGTATTGCCAAAAAGTTCATTCACTTTACGCTTGATGTTGCCTGAGGCATTTTTCAGCACATGCTGGAAGGCTTCACTCTCACCATGGAGGTCGGCCAGGAAATGCTCCGTGCCCTTAGGCAGGTTCATGATGGCCTCGAGATTGATAATCTCCTTGGCTGCATCAGCGATAGTGGGAAATGATTGTGATAGCAACTGTAGATAGTGCTTGTCGGATTCGTTGTAGTGGTGGTTAGATGTCATATCTTTAGGTGATTAGTTATATTATCACGTATTTTTTGCGTTCCACGATCATCGATAGGATCTATTGGCATGTAGCCTTCGTCAAGGAGCGTCTGCTCGTGGAGCACCTGCATCAATCGACCTGCGAACTTTGTCAATCCTTTCTGCTCAAAAGACTCTAGCAATAGGTCGTCGTTGATGGTATCACGATAGAGCTCCCGGGTGAGCTCAATGAGGTGAAGCAATAATGGCTGCTTTTCTATTTGGCGGATCATGCGCACCAAATAGTCTGTTTCGTCGCCCTTATATTCTCCAATCAGTTGCTTGATGGACTGTGGACGATGATAGTTTTCTGGAAAGTAGGCGGGCAGCTGCTCTGTGTCGAGGCTGAGGGCTGAGAGACCGAGGATATTGATACCATAGTCCACGTAGTTACGGATGTTCTGATGCTCTGCGTAGATGAGCATACGTCTCCAATCGACTGCTTTCGGCATATTGAGTTCTGTCCATCGCTTGTCGCCTAAGATACCAGCCTTGATGATGGCAGACATTACATGCAGCGTGTCATCGTCCATCTGTTCGAGTACATTCGAATCGAGTATTTTCTGATACACTGCGAAGGTCTGCGAGCACATTTTCTCGCGGGTGGTACTATTAGTGATGACGGCATTGCTGATGACTTCAATGCGGGGATTCCATTTCAATTGCGCCAGATAATGATGTTCCATCTTGCCAAAGGCAATTAGTGCATAGGCCTTTTCTACAAAGGGCTTTTGCCAGAGGGCGGTCTTGCGGAATTTCTCTTGGAGAGGTTTTTCTTCGAGCACCCAAGGCTCTAATTGTCCATGAGGCGAGAGCACAATCCGGATGCCTTGTCTGCGGGCGAAATTGCCAGCATTGACGATGCTGTATTGCCAGCATCCGTGACAATGTACAATGTCGGGATTAAAGTTCTTGCAGATGATCTTGAAATCAGCGAGGTTGCTCACAGCTTGCACCTCTGCACTGAGCTGCATGCCATCCATGAGTTGGGCGACGTGTTGCGCCACCATTTCATCGGATTTAGGATAGACGTGCAGGATTTTCATGCTCAGAAAAGATTACGGAACAGTATGCTCATCCGGAGGCTTAACAGACGACCGAATCCTACAGGCTGATCAAATAATTTCAACAACTCATGGGCCTTGTCTGCTTTGACGACGATGAAATCATACTTGCCCCTCAGTTTCCTCATATGTGTGCCCTTGTGGCCGTCAGCCCGTTGGCGCTCGCCTTTGACAATATAGTTGCTTACCGCCTCCAAATCCTCGAACAGACTCATTTGTAGCTTGTCTTTTTTGTAGCGAGCCAGCATGATGTCCGATCCATTCCCGATATTACTACCGATGGTCTGAAGCCAATTGTCGTCCTGCGGAAATGAATTGATGTCTGAAAAGATAATCCATTCATTCTTAGACGCTTTTACGCCTATAGTGAAAGCAAGTCTTTTTCTTGTGGTATGGATATCAGGCTTGGGGAGGAAAGTGGTATAGAGATGAGGATACTGTTGCTTCATGAGTTTCAGTACATCATCAGTATCGTCAGTCGATGATTCGTCGACGACAATGACCTCATAGCCAGGCTCATAAGTCTGTGTCAAGAAAGCTGGTAAGTGCTGTTCCAGATCGTTGCCGTTGTCGTAAACGGTCATGATGACAGAGAATTTATTCATCGCTGAGATATCCTTTGGGTAGTTTCCTGCAATTATATTGCGAGGCCATGATTTCGCCATAGGCACCTGCACTACGGATGGCCAGCAGGTCACCGCGATGCGTCTTGTTCAGGTCTATCTGCTTGGCGAAGACATCGGTAGACTCACAGATGGGTCCCACCACATCGTATGCCTCTTTAGGCTCTTCGCTGCTGATGTTCTCAATCTTATGATAGGCCTGATAGAGGGCCGGACGAATAAGGTCAGGGAAGCCTGCATCAACGATGGCAAAACGCTTTGTGGCACCTTCTTTAATATATAATGTACGCGTAATGAGCGAACCGCACTGGGCTACGACAGCACGTCCTAACTCAAAGTGCAGCGTCTGACCGTTGCGCAGTTTGAGCTTCTTGGCGTAGGTATCGAAGTAGGCCTTAAAATCAGGAATAGGCAGACGGTTGGGATGTTCGTAGTCAACGCCTAATCCTCCGCCCACATTGATATGCTCCACTCGTATACGGTGGCGCTCCAGTTCGTCCTGCAGTTCATTCACACGATTGCAGAGGGCCTGGAAGTCACCCATGTCGAGTATCTGTGAACCGATGTGGAAATGCAGTCCTACAAACTTCACATTCGCCATCTTCGAGGCTTCTTCGATTACTTTGAGCATATCGCGCATTGCGATACCGAACTTGTTCTCTGCGAGTCCGGTTGTGATGTTTGCGTGTGTATGGGCGCCCACATTGGGGTTCAGACGGAAGGCGACGCGAGCTACCTTGCCTTTCTTCGCAGCCAGTTCGTTGATGACCTCCAGCTCGGGAATGCTCTCGACGTTGAAACAGAAAATGTCACTATCGAGACCAAGATTGATTTCCCAGTCGCTCTTTCCCACACCAGCATAGACGATCTTCGAGGCGGGGAATCCTGCCTTGATTGATGCTTCGATCTCACCACCGCTCACACAGTCGGCACCCAAGCCTGCCTCGCGGATGATACGCAGGATCTTAGGGTTCGCATTGGCCTTTATGGCATAGTGCACCACAAAGCCTTCGTGCTTGCCAGCCTCCTCGTTAATGGTCTTCAGCGTCTGGCGCAGCACCTCGCTATCATAATAGTAGAAAGGTGTCTGGATGTCCTGAAACCTCTCTATTGGAAATTTTCCTTTTCCCATCGTCTAGTCTTTCTTGTTCTTGTTTATTTGTTGAAGATCGTGTCGCTGAGTTTCTGGAGGGCACGTTTCTTGTCTTCCTCACGGATAAGGAACGAGATGTTGTAGTTCGAGCCTCCATAGCTCACCATACGTACGGGGATGTCCTTCAGGGCATCGAGGGCCAGGGTCTCGAAACCGATGTTTGACCAGTCGAGGTCACCCACAACACAGATGATACACATGCCGGTGTCGACGGTGACGGTACCGTATTTCTTCAATTCGTCAACAATCTCTCCCAGATGAGCGGAATTGTCGATACTCATCGAGACGCCCACCTCAGATGTGCAGACCATATCAATGGGTGTCTGGTAGCTCTCGAAAATTTCAAATACCTTGCGCAGGAAGCCCGTCGCCAGAAGCATTCTCGACGACTTGATTTTGATGGCGATGATATTGTCCTTGGCAGCGATGGCCTTGATCTTGCCGTATTCAGTGGCGTTGCTGATGGTGGTTCCCTCGGCATCGGGGTCCATCGTGTTCAGCAGGCGTACGGGGATACCAGCATACTTCGCAGGCTGCACACAGGTGGGGTGCAGGATCTTGGCACCGAAGTAAGCCAGTTCGGCGGCTTCCTCGAAATGCAACTGATGAACGGGCTCCGTGTGATCTACTACACGAGGGTCGTTGTTGTGCATACCGTCGATATCGGTCCAGATCTGAATCTCCTCAGCACCGATAGCGGCACCCACAAGCGAAGCCGTATAGTCGGAACCGCCGCGTTGAAGGTTGTCGATCTCACCATAGGCGTTACGACAGATGAATCCTTGGGTAATAAACACTTGTGCACCCTCATTCTCCTCGAGGATGGCATTCAGCTTTTCCCTGATGTACACAGGATCGGGCTCCGAGTTTTTGTCGGTGCGCATGAAGTCGAGGGCATTCAGCAGCACGGCCTTGATACCAATCTCCTTCATATAATTCACCACCATATTGGTCGACATCATCTCGCCCTGTGCCACGATGCTCTTCTCTTCGAAACTGGTGAACAGTTCCTTGGTGAACGAGCGCAGATAGTCGAACTCTCCCTTCAGGAATTCACGAGTGGTCTGCTTGGTTTCATCCTTGGTGTAGAGTTCCTCTACGTGACGCAGATACTTCTGCTCCAGACGGTTGATTACCTCATTGGCGCCATCTGGATTCTTCTTGTAGAGATAATCCGAAATCTCTACAAGCGAGTTGGTAGTGCCAGACATGGCGGAGAGCACGACAAAGACGGGTTCTCCAGACTTGGTGACGAGTTGTGTCACCTCTTTCATTCTCTGAGGAGTGCCGACGGAAGTTCCGCCGAATTTCATTACTTTCATATTGCTATATATTTTTAATTTTCAATTATCCATATAATATATTATCAATTTTGTCCATCTTGCCGTCGTCACAACGATACACGATGCCTGGGTATTTGTCGAGCAGGGGCATGTTGTGTGTGGTCATAATCACAGCCGTTCCTTTCTGTGATATTTCCCTCAGCAATTGCAGGATATTGTCGGCTGTCTCTGTGTCGAGGCTACCGGTGGGTTCATCAGCCACAATCATCTTAGGATGGTTGAGGATGGCTCTGGCGATAGCGATACGCTGCTGCTCACCGCCAGAGAGTTCGTGAGGCATTTTCTCAGCCTTATCGTCCATCTCCACATCGTGAAGCACCTCGCGAATGCGGGTGTCAATCTCTTGCTTGTCCTTCCATCCTGTCGAATTGAGTACGAAACGCAGGTTCTTGTAAACATTGCGATCGGTAAGCAACTGGAAGTCCTGGAAGATGATGCCCATCTGTTTCCTCAGGGCGGGAATGTCCTTGCGGCGTATTTCCAACAGGTTTTGTCCCAGCACTTCAGCTTTTTCCGCCTCGTCGATGTCAAGTTCACAATAGATGGTCTTCAGCAGACTGCTTTTACCGGAGCCTACGCGTCCGATGAGATAAATGAAGTCGCCTTCGTTTACTTGAAAACTGACATGCTCGAGTATGTTTTCGCCCTCTGTCTGACAGATATTCGCTTTCCTGTAATCTACTAACATAAATATTATTTTGCAAACGAATTCTTTTCCTTATTCCATTTCACCTTTGGCTTTGGCCTCGCGACGTTTCTTGTCCCAATTGGGATCGTGTCGCTTTCTGAGTTCTGAGGCAATATCTTCAATGCGCAGCCCCTTACTGGTGAGCAGTACAATCAGATGATAGATCATATCCGAAGCTTCGTAGACCAGTTTCTCCTTGGTGCCGTTGGTAGCTTCAATCACAGCTTCTAGGGCTTCCTCACCAACTTTCTGGGCAATGCGGTTGATGCCATCCTTGAAGAGTGAGGTTGTATAACTGCCCTCGGGCATCTCCTTGTGGCGCTTGTCAATGAAATCCTGCAACTCCTCAAGAAAGAGTAGGGGATTGCTTTCGTTCTCTTCGCCCCAACAGGTGTCAGTACCCTTGTGGCAAGTGGGACCGTCAGGCAATGCCTTTACCAGCAGGGTGTCGTTGTCGCAGTCCACAGCGATGCTCACGAGGTTGAGGAAGTTACCGCTTGTCTCGCCCTTGGTCCAGAGACAATTGCGCGAACGGCTCCAAAACGTTACCTTTTTGGTCAGCAACGTTTTGTCGTATGCCTCTTTGTTCATATAACCAAGCATCAACACGTTCTTGGTGTTGGCATCTTGAATGATGGCGGGCACCAGGCCGCCGCACTTTTCAAAATCTATTTTCATATGCGTACGTTTATTCCTTCTGATTTTAAATATTGTTTGAGTTCGGGGATGGGAATCTCGCCGAAGTGGAAGACAGAAGCCGCGAGGGCCGCATCAGAATGTCCCTCGATGAAAGTATCGCGGAAATGCTCCTTACAACCCGCACCGCCACTGGCGATAATGGGGATTGAGAGATTGTCTGCCAGTTCGCGTAGAGCCTCGTTTGCATAGCCTTCCTTCACACCGTCGTGGTTCATCGAAGTGAAGAGAATCTCCCCTGCACCACGCTCCTGAGCCTCATGGGCCCACTCGAAGAGCCCGCGCTCCGTGCGCTCACGACCGCCTTTCAGATAACAGTGCCAGCCATCTTCATCCAGTCGCGCATCGATGGCGCAGACACACACCTGAGAACCGAAGCGATTTGTAATCTCGTCAATCAATTCCGGACGCCGGATAGCGGCCGAGTTTACACTCACCTTGTCGGCACCGGCATAGAGCAGACGCTCCACATCAGCCAACTCATTGACACCGCCACCCACAGTGAAGGGGATATTGATCTCTTGAGCCACACGTGTCACCATCTCCGTGAAGGTCTTGCGACCCTCGAAACTGGCTGTGATATCCAGAAAACAGAGTTCATCGGCGCCTTGTTCGCTATAGGCCTTACCCAATGCTACGGGGTCGCCAGCAGAGCGAAGGTTCACGAAGTTCGTGCCCTTGACGGTCTCACCGTCTTTCACATCCAAACAGGGTATTATGCGTTTTGCCAGTCCCATAACTCTTTCAGATTGATTTTGCCTTCATAAATAGCCTTTCCAAACACGACAGCGGGGATGCCGGCTGCATCGAGGGCTATGATGTCTTCTTTTGACGATACACCACCGCTGGCAATAAGATGCAACGCTGGGTAGGCGTCCATCACCTGTCGGTAGAGATTGATGGCGGGACCTGAAAGGGTACCGTCCTTTGAGATTTCCGTACAGAGCACATTCTTTACGCCTGCATTCACATATTTTTCGAGGAATGACAACAGGCCCTCGTCGGAATCCTCCTTCCAACCGTTGATACTTATTTTACCATGCCTGACATCAGCACCCAGTATCATTTTTTCTGCACCGTATTTTTCCAACCAACCCATAAACAGATCTGGATTCGTTACAGCAATCGAGCCTACTGTTACCATCGAGGCTCCGGCTGCAAAGGCCTTCTCGAGATCCTCATCAGTCTTGATGCCACCTCCGAAATCAACAGTGAGATTCGTTTCGGTGGTGATGGCGCGCAGAACGGCATCGTTGACGATATGCTTCGACTTAGCGCCGTCGAGATCCACGACGTGCAGACGGTTATACCCGATGCGTTCAAACTCCTTGGCCATATCAATAGGATTACCGTAGACCGTTTTCTGGTCATAATCGCCTTTAGTCAGGCGCACGCACTTTCCGTCTATTATATCTATGGCAGGTATCAGTTCTATCATAACTCTAAGAAATTTCTTAAGATTCTCTCGCCTATCTTGCCACTTTTCTCTGGGTGGAACTGGCAGGTGTAGAAATTATCCTTGTGCATCGATGCCGAGTAGGGCAGGATATAATCGGCTGTGGCGATGGTCTCAGCACACACAGGCACATAATAACTATGTACGAAATAGACATAAGGATTATTGCCCAACCCCTGCATCAACGGCGACTTTAAGTCGTAAAGGTTCTGCCATCCCATGCAGGGCACCTTATCCTCATGCTTCTTGGGCATGAAGCGTTTCACTTCTGCATCGAAGATTCCAATACAATCGGCATCACCCTCTTCTGAATGCTTGCAAAGCAATTGTTGCCCCACGCAGATGCCGAACACAGGCTGCTTCAGGTCGCGGATTACCATGTCGAGCTTACGGGCCTTCAGGTATTCCATCGCCTCGGCAGCATGACCTTGTCCTGGAAAGAGTACGCGGTCGGCCTTCATCAACTGTTCTGCGTCATCGGTCAATATTGGTTCGATGCCCATTCGTCGGAGGGCATTCACCACCGAATAGATGTTTCCTGCGTTGTATTTGACGATTGCTACATTCATTATGAGAAGATGATCGTTTTGTTCTTATAAGTGAGAATTTTGCGCTGGATATGTTTCGAGACAGCATGTGAGAGCACGATTTTCTCCAGATCTTTGCCTTTAAGTACGAGACTGTCTGGCGTGTCCTTATGCGTGATGCGCGTCACATCCTGTTCGATAATCGGTCCTGCGTCCAGCTCGGCCGTCACATAGTGGCTTGTGGCGCCAATGATCTTCACACCGCGTTCGTAAGCCTGGTGATAGGGCTTTGCACCGATAAACGCTGGCAGGAACGAGTGGTGGATGTTGATGATGTGATGCGGATATTCGGCAATCATCTCGTCGCTGATAATCTGCATATAGCGGGCCAGCACGATAAACGAGATGTCCTCCTTCTTCAACAGCTCCATCTCGGCAGCCTCTACCTCGGCCTTGTTAGAGTGGTCTTTCTTGATGCTCCACACATAATAGGGAATACCGAACTGGTCGGCCACATAGCGCAGATCCTCGTGGTTCGACACGATGCAGGGGATGTCGCAGTTAAACTCACCAGCCTTCCAACGTGCCAGGAGGTCGTAGAGGCAATGACTCATCTTCGAGACGAAAATCGCCATCCTCGGACGCTTGTCGCTGTAATAGAGCGAGAACTTCATCTGATAGCGCTGGGCGTAGAGCGTGGTGATATAGTCGTAGAGCTTGTCGCGGGGGATGAGGAATCCCTCGAGCTCCCATTCTATGCGCATGAAGAACATGCCATCTACCTTGTCTACATACTGATCCAGGTAGACAATGTTGCCTTTGTTGTCGGTTATAAATTTGGTTACTTCTGAGATAATGCCCTGTTTGTCGGGACAATGCAGAAGCAGAATTGCGGTCGTTTCCATCTAATTTTCGTTCTTATTTTTCAAAATCAGTGTGCAAAGTTACGAAAAATATCGCAACTTCCCGCAATAATCTCCAAAAAATCTCACTTTCTACTCAATAAATTGAGTAATATTGATTTATGTCACACAGATTTAGTTGCCGTCAGGTTTGGTGAGATTACTGCCCGACGACATCTGCCAGACGAATTGGTCGGGATTGTCGGGTTGTGCAGGGTCGAAATCCTGCCATTCCTGACGCAGATAGTTGGCCAGGGGCGACTGGATCTGTTTCAGTCCCATCACCACCATCTTGGCAATCTCCCAGGCACCGAAGGGGTTAAAATGGGTGTTGTCGGCCAACGGCTTGTCCTGATTGGCGAAAGTGTTGGCAGGGTAGTGCACCAATGCTCGCTTAGAACCTTCCACGCCTAAAGTCTCGTAGAAAGTGGTTGACATCTTTGTCAGGTCAATCACGGGCACTTGTTCGCGTTGTGCCACAGCTTTCATCGCTGCGGGATAGTCGCCGTGGGTGTTGATGATATGGCCTTGGTCGTCAAACGATCGTCTGGCCGTCGGTGTGCAGAATATGAGATTGCCGCCAGCCGCCTTCACACGATCTGCAAATATTTTCAGATTCCGCGAATACGAGTACCAGGCGCCGTCGCCGGCCTTCTTCTCCTTCTCGTCATTATGACCGAATTCCACAATCACATAGTCGCCTTTTTTCAATTGCGAAAGGATCTTGTCCAGACGCAACTGGGCGAGGAAGGATGTGCATGAAAGGCCGCTCTCGGCGAAGTTGGCGATGGCCACCTGCGGACCGAACCAACGGGTGATCATCTGTCCCCACGAAGCCCAGGGCTCGTTCTCTTGGTCTACCACCGTCGAATTGCCGCAAAGAAAGATTGTTGTAACATTTGTAACAGGCTCTATCTGAATCCGTTGTACGGTAGGCATTGAACCACAGAATGAAAGGTTCAGCGAGTCGTCCCAGTTCTTGTAGTCCACCTCTCTCGGCTTCAACTTTACGCGTGTTCCGTCCTCAATCACCGGACTGTGTTTGTTCACGATAAACTCTACCGTCGTGAACTTTCCTTTCTTCGTTACGACTTCATCCACGTAGTGTCTTCTTGATTCTGCACGTACCACTGTTTGTCCGGCTTTTTTCTTGTTGCCAAGCGTCACCGTCACGCGGTAATTCCCGTCGGGAACGGCTACCGAGAAGTTAAAGGGTTGCTGACTCACTTTGTTCAATACTGTGTCGATCACTTGTGCGTTGCTGGCCATCGTCGGACAGAAGGCCATGATTAGTCCTAATAGCGTTTGTTTCATCGTTTGTTTTGTTTTTTGCTGCAAAATTACAAATTTCTCATTAAAAAATCAACACAATTCAAAAAAATCGTCTATTTCGGCATCAACTGTGCGCCGTATATTACCACAATTTATCCTGGCATTTTTACCAGCTCGTCGCACAATTCGCTGACGGCGGTGCGATGGGTGATGAAAAGCATGGTCTTTTGCGGGTATGTCGTAAACAGACGGCGGTACAGTTCGCGCTCGGTGGGTTCGTCGAGCGAGCTGCTGATCTCATCGAGCAGGAGGATGTTGCCAGCGTGGAGCAGTCCGCGGGCGATAGCGATACGCTGGGCCTGGCCTTCACTGAGTCCACTACCCCGCTCTCCAAGTTCGGTGTCAAGGCCGTCGGGCAGGTCGAAGATGAAGTCGGCACAGGCGGTATGCACCACTGCGCGCAGCTCGTCGTCAGTAGCATCGGGCTTGGCCAGTTGCAGGTTGTAGCGGATGGTGCCGCTCATCAGCGTGTTGCCTTGCGGCACAAAACACAGATCACCACCAACAGCAACCTTGCCACTTGTCGGTTCGATAAAGCCGAGAATCAGCCGGAACAGCGTTGTTTTGCCGATACCCGTCTCCCCCATGATGGCAGTCTTCGAACCCGCCTTGAACACATGCGTGAAGTGTGAAAGTATCTCCCTATCGCCCTTGGCATAACTGAAGCTGACGTCATCGAAACGAATGGCAGAATCAGGGGGACAGGTCGCGTGATTCGCTCGTTTCGAGCGATCATGGACCTGTCCCCCTGATTCCATTGCCATCGATTCTGATAATTCCTCGAGGCGGTCGATGCTGGCGGTAGCGTGGATGATGCCTGGCACCATATTGAGCAACTGGAGTATGGGATGCTGAATCATACCGACGAGTTGCAGGAACGACGTCATCACACCAAAGGTGATCGTGCCGTTGCGCAGGCCGATGCCGCCCCAGACGAAGGCCAACAGATAACCCAGTCCGAAGACGCAGCCCATGATGACCCGCGTGACGACGGTAAACCGCATGCGCCGCATCACATTGCCGCGAAGACGCTGTTGCATCGAGTCGAGGCGGTCGGTCACCCATTGCTCCGCCCCCAGGGAGCGCAGCACGGCATTATGCTCCATGCCCTCCTGCACCTGCATCTGGATGCGGCTCTCGTCTTGTCGGATGTCGAGCGTCATCTTGCGCAGCCGTCTGGCGATCAGTTTACCGAAGATGATAGCCAAGGGCGTAAGCAATAGCAGAGCCCATGCCAGCCGCTCGTCGAACCAGCGCATCAAGAGGAAGGCGCCACAGAGCTGTATCATGGTAATGGCCATCTGCGGCACGGTGTCGGTGCAGACATTGCTCACCTGGTCGATGTCCTTGGCCAGTCGTGAAGTGACATCGCCCGAGTGCAGTTCCTGTTCGGTATAGAGCGGTCGGCGGAACAGACCGCTGAAAATCCTGAGGCGCAGGGCATTGGTTAGTCGGATGCCGGCAGTGGTCGACAGCCAATAGCCCACCTGGCTCATCATCACGCCGCCCACGACGGTGCCTACCAGCAGCAGTACCATTCGCAGCACCTCATCAGCCGAGCCTGTGCGGATGGTCTCGTCGATGAAGCGTTTGCTGAGCCATACCATCAACAGTCCGAGGACCACCTGACAGATGCCCGCCACCACGCGCACCACGATATGCCAGCGTATCCCGCGCGAATGCGCCCAAAGCCACCCGATATATTTCATCCGATTACTCTATGACGTTAACGCTCTCCCACTCCGCGATGATGTCGGCGACATCCTTTCGGGCTGTGTCGGCATCGATGTCGTATTCCTCACAGAACTTGTCAGCCAAGGCTTCTACGGTGAAGTCGCCCATCGCCTGAGCCTGTTTCCAGAGCCAGCCGGCCGACTCGTTGAGCGCCAGCATCTTTCCGAAATTGATGGCACCGAGCCCCTCACCTACAATCACACGTTCGCCGCACACCTCGCGCAGCACAAATCCTTTCTTTATTCTCATAATCGCTTGTAAATTGCCAATAAATATCTTCTGATGGGGCGCAGCCAGTACCACATCTTTGCAGCCCGCTTCCGCCACCCGTTGTATAAATAATGCCTGCGCTCCTTATCATCCACCACATGCGTCACACGAGCCTTGATGTCATTGAGCAGGCAATGTTCCCTACCTGCCAGATTGCCGTCGCCCATCAGCGTGACCCGTTCACCGTCGATGCTGACGACCCTATGCACCACATACCGACGGCCGTCGACCCATGCCAGCACCACATCGCCAACGTCTATGAGTCCTGGTGCATGCAGGATAACGCTCTCCTTGCCCCCGATGATAAACGGCAGCATGCTGTTGCCATTCACGGGCAGCGTCACACTCACACCATCCTTCACCAATCTGATGGCTTCCTCAATGATCTCATTATCAGTCATAGCGTGATAGTTTCGTTACACAGTCTCGCCGCCGCTTCGTCGGGCAGACACGCCAGATGCCACACGGGTATGGTAGAGGCCAGTTTGTTTTCTGTCTCATGCAGTCCGTCGGCAATCGACGTCTCCCAGCGCTTGCCGCTGATGCTCTCCATCAGGGCGACGTAAGCCGCGATGCCGCTGAGCCGGCAGATCTTGTTATAGGGCGCCTGACTCAGCACCACGATGCCCCCCAGAGGCTTGCTCACATTGCGATAGCAGGGCGTCTTGCCGCTCCAGGGCGAACCATACACCACTGCCGTGCCATCATCAGCGATACGCACCACGGGGTTGTCGTCGTTCATCAGTGCTGTGTCCTCGATATGTTGCAGCCAGAGTCGGGCGTGGGTGCTTTTCCCCGTGCCGCTGGGGCCGAGAAACAGATACCCTTTGCCAGCGTGCGCGACCACTGCCGCATGGAAGAGCACCGTCTGCTGGTCGGCCGTCGCCAGCGCATAGAGCACCATCAGGGCATTGTCGATGGCGAGTTTCGTGTCACAGCCCGTCGTGATGAGCCGTCCTTCACGATAGTCGGATGAACAGACGAGCCAGCCTGCCGTCTGGTTGTGCCAGATATATTCAAACACGGGCTGTCCGTCGGCCGTCCTTCCGCAGACGATTTCCTGTCCCTCGTCCTCCTGGCGCCACTCCTCGGTATAGCTTACGGGGAGACCTTGCGCGACAGTCAGCGAGAAGGCCAGCGCCGCCTCGTCACAGGCAAACGGCTCATAATTCTGCATCAGCGAGAAGTGCGCCGACTCGCCGCCGACACAAAACACATGTCCTGCCACCTTATAACATCTTGTCTCTGTCATGATGCAAAATTAAAGATATTTATTCAAACAGGCAAATTCTATGAAAAGATTTTTATGGCCTCACCTGTTATTTAACATAGTTATACAAGAAAAATCCCTCGCACAGTTGTGCGGGGGATTCTTGTTTCAGAGCGTAATGGGTCCGAAACCCATGCAACTCGTGGTCGTGATGGCCGTCAGGAAGGCCGTGAGTGCGGCTACTATCACCTTCACCGCTACCTCGATGACTCGCTTCTTCATGCGTCACCTCCCTTCCGGTTAATCCTTGTCGAGGCCATCGTCGCCATCGTCGCTACCGCTGACCGTACCCGTGTTGATCACGAGGCTAGAAGCCTGTCCGGGCATGGCGAAGTTACCGGTGTAGACGCCATCGTTCTCAGTGAGTTCGATCTGCGAACCATTGATGGTTGCCGTGGGCACCTGACCTGCAGCAGGCGTGATGCTGATCTCCACCTCGTCATCCTCATTCAGGTTGGAACCCGAGGTCACAGCGTTGCCATCCTTGGTGATGCTTGCAGAACCACTACCGCTCGTTGCGATGGTCAGCGCATAACCCTGCGGGGTCTGCGAGCCGCCCTGACTAGAGCCACCGTTATTACCCTGCGAACCGCCCTCGCCACCAGTCTCGTCGCCCTCAGGATCCTCCACGGTTCCTGCGTCGGTCGAGGTCACGCGCTTCACGATGTCACCGTTGCGGTCGTAGCAGGTGATCTGAATCGAGGTGTTGGCCAACTCATCCTTCAAATCCTGAGTAGGCGTGAAGATGATGCGTCGAGTTGAAATCAGCGAGGTCTTCACGTCCTCAACCTTTGCCACACTCTTGGCGCGCAGGCCGAAGCGCATCGAACCCAGTCCGGGCAACGCCACACTGTGACCTTCGGTCGCCCATGCCTTGATCACCTCGCCAGCTGCATCCCAGCAGGCCTTCATCACACCCTGACTCACACCTGAGCGCAGAGCTGCCTCACGGATCACCTTCGCCTGGTTCAGCGCGATGTACAGGTCGGGCTGCATCACATAGCGCCATACGCCGGGATCATTCTCATCCTTCGTGAACTTAATGTTACGTTCAACTGCTTTTACTTTCAATGCCATAATCTAAATCCTTTCTTTTTAATGGTTAATAAATTGATTAATTGTTAATAGATGTTGTTAATTATTTTTACTTATCTCCGAAACGACTCCGTTTTTGGCTTTGCCTAGGAAAC
>JAEEGJ010008234.1_pt1 | contig 28929 bp, 19 predicted proteins | sample 8958761 | NCBI WGS metagenome assembly JAEEGJ01 (sample SAMN16246546, study PRJNA631951) | gut metagenome | biome: gut microbiome; feature: rumen; material: RS-attached | host: Bos | place: Iran: Karaj | collected 2018-10
CTGCTTGGCTGGATGCTGGCTCCGACAGATCCGCGCGACTTCACTCTCAAGTTCCAGAGCACGGTTGACGGCAAGGACATGAAACAGCTGAAGGGCACAGGCTGCTACTGCGTGAAGTACAAGGAGTATTGGGCAGACGGCGAAGAGCACTACGAGGACATCGAGCTCGTATGTCAGAAGCTGGAGAATGGTCCTGTAGCTTTCGAGAATCCTTGGAAGTAAACGAGTAAGCGAGAGCAGAGTGGAGCTCGCTCCAACTCGCTGAGCGCGAGTTTACTCGATGCGAAGCATCAAATAGGTGATATAGCAAAGCACAGCCAAAATAACCTTTTGAGAGATGTTGAAGGGTTGGCAGAAATCAGTTCTGCCGGCCTTTTTTTGTGAAAATTAATACGGTTTTATTTTGCATTTTGCCCGAATTGCACTAACTTTGCCATCCAAAGAGAAAATACGATGGAAATAGAACAAACTAAATTCTGTACGGCAGAGAACAACAATCATACCTATCCCTTTATCAGTCGTCCGGCGGCAGGCACGCTATGTTATCCGTTTCGTCGCATAGCCAAGGGCGTCTCCAACCGTATTGCCAAGGCATTCCTTATCAGGCTGAGGGAGTGGTTGCCTGCAGAGATACAGGTGCTAGATGATGTCTGTGTTAATGTTTCAGAATACTTACCGCCACTACGGGTGGACATCGCCCTGTTGCGGGAAGACCAGCCTGACTTCCGCATAGATGTAGAGATAGACGTGCCTTATACTAGAGACGGTGAGCCAGTACACTATGTAGCCTGTGGGGACCAATTTCGAGATGCCCTATTGAGCCGTCATGGGTGGACGGTGGTGCGTTTCGCAGGACAGCAGCTGCTGGCAAATCCGAAAGCATGTGCCGACTATCTGTTGCATCTGGACAATCCTTCGGCCTTGATCTCCGTGAGCCGATGGACACGCAACGAGGCACTGAAGGCAGCTGCCAGAGGAGGGGGCTATCCTGAAGAATGGCAACAGCTGGCTCCCCTTCCGCTAACGGAAGAGGAACGCCAATGCGGACAGTTGGTGAAACCGTTTCCACGCACCTTTGAGATGGAGGAGAAGATGGCGACCTTTACTGATGCAGGACGCTATGAGCAGGATCAGCATATCGACTTCGAACCCTACGAACATATCTACATATACGACGGAAGGATAAGGCTGCTGCCCGTCAGTTCGCTGATTGCTTATTTCTTCGATGAGTTTAATGCTCTGCAGATGGCGTTTCAGCAATGCGAACGTTATATGATCCCTATAGAGGAGTCGCTGGACAAATGGGAGAGAACGGGGCGTCTGGCCAGTGAGGTGGGGACCTTCGTGCATGCCCAGACGGAGAACTATTTCCGTGATGGTTCCTTCGAGACCCTTTGTTCCCTCCGTTTCGGCAACGAGACGGAAGTGATATCCGTAGAACGTGAGCGGGATCATTTCCTTCGTTTCGTCAAGGACTATGATATTCACCCCTACCGTCAGGAGTGGCCCGTCTATGACACAGAACTGAACATAGCCGGCACCATCGATATGATATGTAGGAATGCTGACGGCACTTTTACCATCTACGATTGGAAGCGCAGCAGCAAGGTGGTGAATGCTCTGGGACAGCCCATCACAGAGGGCTTTGGTGGCAAGATGAGTAAGAATGGCATCGGTCTGCCTGATACCTCCTTCTATCACTACTGCATCCAGCAGAACCTTTATCGCTATATGTTGGAGACCCACTATGGCTTGCATGTCAAAGCGATGAATCTGGTGGTGCTCTGTCCCGACTATCCAACTTATTATGTGGTTCAGGTGCCGAGGATGGAGGAGGTTATCAGTCAGGTGATAGGTGTCTGTAAGATGAAAGACTTGGGTCACTATTTGTTGGTATAGTCTGCTTTTTTCTCCAATAATGCAATCTGTTTCGCCTTTTTTGTGTAACTTTGCACGCGAAAGATGATCCGCAGACACAACCTTCTTATGATATTGCTGTGCTTGCTGTCGATGACAGCCAGTGGGCAGTCCGTCCGTCGAGATACTGTTACGGACAGGACTCATCAGCTTCGTGAAGTGATGGTGACAGAGAGTCGTCGTCAGCAGGAGGTAACGAGTACTGCCCCGCTACATATTATCAATCGTGAGCAGATGCTGAGTCTGGGTGTGACGGATGTGGCCGATGCTTTGCATCGTATTCCTGGCGTTACTCTCCGTGACTATGGTGGTGCAGGAGGTCTGAAGACGGTCTCTGTGCGCGGTTTTGGAGCCAAGCACACGGGTGTGAGCTACGATGGGGTGATGCTGAGTGACTGTCAGAGTGGTGAGATAGACCTCTCACGCTATTCGCTCGACAACGTGGATCAACTGTCGCTTGTCATAGGTGATAACGATGATATCTTCATCCCTGCTCGCAATGCCTCTGCACCAGCCATTCTGAATATTCAGACCATCGGCATGCCCTCCGCAGACAAGCATCCGCATCTGACGGCACAACTGAAAATGGGTTCCTTTGGCTATGTGAGTCCTTTTTTGCGCTATGAGCAGAATGTCAACGACAGACTTGCAATCTCAGCTGTTGGGGAGTATGTCTATGCGGAGAACGACTATCCTTACGAACTGAAGACGAATGGCACGACAGTCAGCGATCGCCGTACCAACAGCCGGATGAACAGCGGGCATGGAGAGTTGAACTTCGTGTGGTGTGCCGATACCTTCAATCGCCTGAGCGGCAAGGTTTATTATTACGACAATGACCGCCAGTTGCCAGGAGTGGTGCACTATTATAGTAATCTAAGCAAGGAGAGCTTGCGCGACCGCAATTTCTTCGGACAGTTGATGTATCAGACTTACCATCGCAAGGGCTGGTCGCTCAAGTGGCTTGCCAAATTTAATTGGAATGCCTCAGTCTATAAGAATCCCCTGATTCCGAACAACAACTACGATGCCAGCTATTGGCAGCGCGAGGGCTATACTTCTGCTGCCGTACTCTATACGCCGTCGGAGCAGTGGGCATTCGACTATTCGGCAGATTATAGCTTCAACAACCTGAGTAGCGCAGAGGTCAGGACGATAGGTGTGAGACCTTATCGCCACACCATTCTTCAATCGGCTACCGCTAAGTACCGCAGTGGCAGACTGACAGCGCTGGCGCGCCTGCTCTATTCACTCTATCTGAATGACGCCAAAGACGGGGAGAGCAGTCATAACATGCGGCGATTGTCACCTTCGTTGTCGCTTTCGTATCAGTTAGTCGAGGATGAACAGCTATTCTTGCGTGCATCGTATAAGAATATCTTCCGGGCACCGACGTTCAATGAGAGCTATTATTTTCATTACGGCAGTACAGACCTTCTGCCAGAGAGTACCGATCAGCTGAATGTCGGTATGACGTGGAAGACGCAGATGGATGGTCTCGGTCTGCAACTGACGGCTGATGGCTATTACAATCATGTAAAGGATATGATTGTGGCAGTGCCGTATAATATGTTTATCTGGACCTGTGTCAATGTAGGAAAGGTACGTGTGCTGGGAGCCGAGTTGACGGGCTTTGCCTCCTATCGGCTTAGTGACTGTCATACCTTGAATTTATCGGGCAACTACAGCTATCAGCAGGCAGAGAACCGCACTAATCCGTCGTCGCCTAACTATGGTCATCAGATAGCCTACATACCGAAACATACGGGAAGTCTTGCCGTAGGGTGGGAGAATCCCTGGGTCAGTCTCTCCTTGCACGGTTCTGGTATCAGTAGTCGCTGGGCCGACAACAACCATGCTGAAGGTATGAAAGTGAAGGGCTACTGGGATACTGGTCTGACAGCCTACCACACCTTTTGTTGGGGTGGGCAACAGCTGGAGGCCCGCTTCGACGTGAAGAATCTTTTCGATACCCAATATGAGATCGTCCAGTTCTACCCCATGCCGGGTCGCAGCTGGCAGTTATCAGTGAAATATCAAATCTAACAAAATAACAAAAAGATGAAAAAGTACATTCTAAGCTTTGCGATGATGGTGATGGGCGCCTCGCTCCTCACCTCTTGTCTGAATGACAATGACAACAACAACAATCAACCAGTCAAGATTCCCATCACAACAGGACTCTATGTGGTGAACAATGGTCAGTGGAACAAGAACAACGGTAGCCTGACTTATTTCGACTATACGACGTTGAAGGCCCAACAGTTGTTCTCTGGTGTTGGTGAACTTGGTGATACGCCAAATGATGCTTATACCAAGGGTGACACCATCTTTATCGTGGTGAGCACAGACAATATGATTGTGGCATATAACAAGAAGACGAACAGCGTCATCGACCGTATCAGCACTACCGACGAGATGGGTGAGGCCGAAGGTTTCACGCCACGCCACATTATTGGTTATGGTGACAACATCTTCTTCACGACTTATGGAGGCTATGTGGCCCGTTTGGATGCCAAGACACTGACCGTTACAGACAAGGCAAAGGTGGGCTCTGCTCCAGAAGGCCTGACACTGGGTGGTACACAGGCTGCTCCTGTGCTCTATGTCTGCAATAGCGACTATGGTTATGGTAATGCCTCCATCTCAAAGATTCCTCTGGCCTCTAACGGCAATCTGGGCAAGGCCGAGACAATCACCAACGAGAATATTCGTAATCCGCAGGACATCGTAGCAGTAGGTGATGCTCTCTATTATCTGGATTGGGGTCACTATACGGAAGACTATTCCAAGCAGCTCGATGCAGGTCTCTACTACTATGAGAACGGTATTTCGAAAAAGATTATTGAGAACGCAACAGGCTGGGGTGTTGGTATGATCTATGTGAATAGCTATGTTGTCGGTTACAATTTTGTGACCTTCAATGATCCTTATGGCAATGAAGGTAACCCGACCTATAGCACGTTCAACACCTATACGCGTGGAACAACTACGCTGACGCTGAAGGGTGATTCTGGTTACGAGATCTTCAGCCCTGCAGCTATCGGTGTGGATCCGCTGACTGGCAATATCGTCATTGCTTCGCGCAGCAAGGATCCGGATACAGGTTATGCAAGCTATACACTGCCGGGCTATGCCAACATATACAACAGCGAAGGCAATTACATTAAGGGTACCAACTTCCAGACTGGTATTGAGCCTCATGCCATTGGCTTTACTATTGGATCACAACTTATCGGAACTAAATGAAAATCGTCTGCGGACTCATCATCACGCTAACACTCCTTTCCTGTGGCGGGCGCTCTGCCCACCTGCAGGAAGGCGGTGATAGTATCCCGTTCAAATACGCTACGCTGCCCTCCATCGTCAAGTATGATGGCTATACGGTGTTCACCCTTGCCAACCCCTGGAAGGAGGGCAAGGCACTCCACACGTATGTCCTCGTGCCAAGCAATGCACCCTTACCCGTCCATCTGCCGAAAGGAACGGTGATCCGGACCCCACTGAAGCGGGTGGTAGTTTTCACGACGGTTCATTGTGCCTTGTTGATGGAACTGGGATGCCGAGATAAGATTGCGGGTGTCGCTGATTTAAAGTACATCAAGATACCTTGGATTCAGCGACAAGCAGCCAAGGGACGTATCGCTGATTGTGGTGACGGGATGAGTCCAATGATAGAGAAGATTATCGACCTAAGGCCAGACGCCATCCTGCTCTCTCCTTTTGAGAATAGCGGAGGTTATGGCAAGCTGGAGGAAATCGATATCCCGCTGGTGGAGTGCGCCGAGTATATGGAGGTGTCGCCATTGGCGCGAGCTGAGTGGATGCGCTTCTACGGACTGCTGTTTGGCTGTCAGAAGAAGGCTGACAAGCTCTTTGAGAAAGTGGATAAGAACTATTGCGACCTGCAGCAGAAGGCGCAAGAGGCTGGCGAAGGGCGCTCTGTGCTCATCGATAAACAGGTGGGTTCTGTATGGTATGTACCAGGTGGTCAGAGCACCATCGGACAGATGGTGAAAGATGCCAGCGGCCGCTATCCCTGGGCCGATGATGACCATAGTGGTTCTCTCTCCATGCCTTTTGAGCGGGTGCTGGAGGAGGCCTTCGATACGGAGGTGTGGATGTATCGCTATGATAGCGACAAGCCGATGACCTTCGACGACCTGCTGGCTGAGAAGGAAGGCTATAAGGAGTTCCGGGCTTTCGAGACACGTGAGGTCTATGGCTGCAACGTGCGTACTTCGCTTTTCTATGAAGAGTCTCCTTTCCATCCAGACAGGCTACTCAGTGACTTCATCCAGATTCTTCACCCCGATATCAAGGGACTGCCGCCCCTCCATTACTACAAGAAGTTGCCTCAGCCTTCAGAGTGATGATGAAGAACAGTTTCGTGCACGCCTCTATCAATGACTGATTATTCCCACCGCTGGGACTTCTTTGTTCCCAAGGTGGGAATGTTTTATTCCCAGTGTGGGAATATCTTGTCCCCTTATTGGTTCTGATTTTCGCAGTCGAGATTCGTGCCGTCTCCGATAATGGCAGGTTATTGCTCAATAAGGCACGAGTATTAAATAATAAGTGGCATTTATCGCGAGACCTAACATGTGTTTCAGAAGAACTCCCTATTATTTTAGAATTTGATTTGAAGTCTGTACTCGGGTATGATCTCCACCTTTTTGATTTCCACTACGGGGCCGTTGGTGAAGTCGGGAATGGCCTCACGGGGCAGGTCGCGCAGGAAGGGAACATCGGATCGGAGGGGACGGACGTAGAAAGTCATCGGATCGGTCTTCAGGTCATTGTAGTAACGTTTCAGGCCGATGGTCCACGGCTCGCCGTGATAGAACTCATCCTGTACCAGTTGGCCCTTCATGAAGGCCATTGCCACATCGCCTACATAGTGGATGCGGAGGAAGTATTCTTGCACTTGGGTAGGGGACGGCAAATCCCCTCCAACGTTAAGGTGAGCGGTGAGAGAAAAACGGCGGGGGCCTGCCTGCTTGACATCAAACTGCGGAGTGATGGCTTCGACGGTGGCGGTCTGAGGCTTGAACCCCAGCCTGCTAGGATAGACGATGTAATCGACCGTGTTGCGACCCAGACAGAGCAGGTCGGCTCCATCCTCACGAGGCAGTACGGTGGCATCGGCTATGAGCAGACGGCCATTCACCTTGAGGGCGTTCAGAGCCTGCTGGCGCGTGAGTGTCGTTACCCTGACGGTCTTGTCAGTAGCGGTCTTTAGGGCAAAGGTGCTCTTAAACCCTGCCACGGGCTTATACAATGCCTTCCCTTTGACTGTAGCTTTGTCGAAGAGATACTCCGTTGCCATACCTTCGGGCGCAAAGAAGAAGTAATGCTCCACACCATTGTCGTCAATCTTCATTAGCAACTGGGCAGTGGCGTATTTCAGCAGGGCATCGTTCATATCGAGGTTAAAGGGCAAGATGACGCTCTCATCTTTTGGTAGTGTGAAGGTGCCGCTGGCAGGGATGCTTAATACTTCGTCTTTCAGATTGAGTTTCAATTGAAGGTCTGTCATATCGTGGCGCAGCGTGTCGTGGTCTTGGAAGTTGACCATGAAGACGAAACCCTTGTCATCCTTCATGCGGACAGCCCAGCGTAGGTCATCGACATTGTCGCGAGTCATCTTCTGCCACCCCTCGGGCAGTACGGTCTCCATCGGAGCCAGACGGTCGCCGAAGTCTGCGAGGAAGGAGTGCAACAGACGCAGGTTACGATACATCTTGCCCTCTAGTCCGAACTCGCCAAGCGGTGCCTGGAAATCGTACGACACTTTCGGCATGCCCATCGGCTCGTCTTGGAACGAGCCGACGCCGCCAATCTGTTTCGGCGTAGAACCACCATGATACATGTAGTAGCCGATGCCGTTGGAGCCACTACCCAGTGTGCGCACCATCAGACCCTCTGCAGCCTTGGCCGTCACGATGGGACGACTGGCGTAAATCATCTGGATACCGGCCCCCATCTCGGCACAGAACGAGGGATAGTCCTGTGGGTTATAGCGCGTGGGGGCATAGTCAGCCTCCCGCGTCAAGTCCTTGAATAGGAGGAAGGGCGACATCTGCGGCACCTTGTCCCAGAAGGGATAGGTGTAGGCAGCAGTCACGGGGATGGCTTCGCCCTCAATCACGGCAGCGTTGCCCCAACCTGTAGCGGTATAGAATGGCGTGACGATGCCAGCCTCCTCAGCCATCCGCTTCAAGATGCGCATGTGTTTGTCGCCCATCTCGGCGCCCGTGGCTTTCTTAGACTGTACTTCCACCCCGATGTTGGCCTCACCAGCGTTGTACGATGCTGCCGTATAATCCTTCTGTTCGCCAGGGTAGCAGATGGCCCAAGGGGCTGCCGAGTGTTGCATCTCATTTTCTAGTTGGCAGCCGATGATGGGGCCGCCATCCTTGTAGTAGAGACCCTGTGTCTGACGGCCAATCTCTGTATAGAGTCGCTTTACCAGTCTCAGGTATTCGGGGTCGTTGCTGCGCACCTCCAACGGCTTGGCGAAGAGCCAGTCGGGAAAACCGCCACTGCGTATCTCACCGTGACAGAACGGGCCGATACGGATAATGACGGGCATCTCGTGCTTCTTACAGAGTTGGAGGAAGTAGCGCAAGTCGCGCTGACCGTCCCAACGGAACTGTCCTTCCACCTCTTCATGGAGACTCCAGAACACGTAGGTTGGCAACACATTGACACCGCCAGCCTTCATTTTCAGGATCTCCTCCTCCCACTGCTCCCGAGGGTAGCGCGCATAATGGAACTCCCCCATCACGGGAATCACAGGCCGCCCGTCGATGGACATATAGAAGTTGTTCACACTGATGCTGCCACCTGTCGGTGACGAGCCGCCCATCCGCAGGTGGTCGCTCTTGATAACCTTCGGCATAGCAGGTGCCGTAATCTCATAGACCTTCTGGGAAGATACTGAAACAGACAGTCCGACAAGTGCAGTAATAAGGAGTAATTTGTTCAAGCTGCTCTTCAGATGTTAGGCTCGTCCCATACCTTGGTGCGCTCGCAGGCGGTGGGAACGGTCTGATTGCCGATCTTCAGGATGAAGTCACCCTCTTCGAGTGTCCACTTGCCGTCGGCACCGACGAAAGCAAGGTTCTTGGCAGGCAACTGGAAGGTGACGGTCTTTACCTCACCAGGCTGCAGCTCAATCTTCGTGAAGTCACGCAGACGACGGTTGTCGGGCACAACGCTGGCCACAAGGTCGCTAGAGTAGAGCAGAACAGCTTCCTTACCGGCACGTGAGCCTGTATTCTTCACATCGACACTGACGGTCAGTACGTCGTCGGCAGAGAAGGTTGCCTTATCAACTTTCAGGTTTGAATACTCAAAGGTGGTATAGCTAAGACCATAGCCGAAGGGCCACTGCAGCGAAACCTTTGCATCGTAGTTGTAGGCGCCTGCCATCGTACCGACTTCCTCAGAGACTTTATAGTCGTAGGTGTTGAGTGAGTTGATCTCACGTGGATAGGTGTAAGGCATCTTGGCAGAGAAATTAGCATCGCCAGCGAGCAGGTTGGCGAGTGCGTCACCACCATAGTTGCCTGGGATGAGAATATCCACAACAGCCTTGGCCAGCGGCTCGATGTCAGCGATGAGGCGCGGACGACCTTCGTTGAGTATGAGGATGATGGGCTTGCCAGTCTTGGCGAGTTCCTTCACGAGCTTACGTTGGTTCTTGGAGAGCCAGAGGTCTGTGAGGTTGCCTGGTGTCTCGGTATAAGAGTTCTCACCGATAGCTGCGATGATGATATCAGCTTGAGCAGCTGCTGCTACAGCCTTGTCAATCTGTGGTTCATTTTCATCGTAGTAGGCACCGTCTTCATTATAGGTCACACCCTGTTCGAGGATGATGTTTTCCTTGCCGTACTTGTTGCAGAGTGCTTCGTAGATGGTGTTGTATTTCTCAGAGAGGTCTTCGGCCTTAGAACCCTGCCAAGTGTAGCTCCAGCCACCGTGCAGACAGCGCATCTGGTTGGCATTAGGACCCGTGAGCAGGATTTTCTTTCCCTTGGCGAGTGGCAGGATGCCGTCGTTCTTCAGCAGCACCTCTGATTCCTCTGCAGCCTTGAGAGAAGCCTGGGCAAACTCTTCACAACCAAACTTCTCGAAGCCCTTGCCGCCAGTGTTTGGCTCGTCGAAGAGGCCTAAGCGATACTTCGCACGGAGGATACGGCGCACGGCATCGTCGATACGCGACATCTTCACCTTACCCTCGTTGACGAGTTCCTTCAGCAAGATACAGAACTCGACGCTATAGGGATCCATAGACATGTCGATACCGGCATTGATGGCGATGCGGATGGCGTCTTTCTTATCCTTGGCCACTTTCTCACGAGAGAAGAGGTTGTTGATGTCGGCCCAGTCGGTCACGAGGAAACCGTCCCATTGGAGGTCTTCCTTGAGCCATTTCGTGAGGTATTCGTAACTGGCATGTAGGGGCACTCCATTGACGGAGGCTGAGTTGACCATCATGGTAAGGGTACCAGCAAGGGCTGCTGCCTTGAAGGGCTCAAAGTATTTCTCGCGGATGATTTGTGGATTGAGGTAGGCGGGGGTACGGTCCTTACCAGTCCAAGGGGCACCATAGGCGAAGTAGTGCTTCGTGCTGGTACCTACGTGGAAACGGTCGATATGATTGTTGTCCTCGCCCTGGTAGCCTTTGATTTCAGCCACAACCATCTTAGCGTTCAGGATGGCATCCTCGCCAAAACTCTCATAGACGCGAGGCCAGCGGGGATCACGGCTCAGGTCAACGACTGGGTTATATACCCAAGGACAATTGGCGGCACGGCTTTCGTAGGCCGTAATCTCTGCACCTCTGAAAGCCAGTTCTGTATTGAAGGATGCACCTAAGTTGATGGGCTGTGGGAAGAGTGTACCGCCCTGTGTATAGGTGACACCGTGGTTATGGTCGAGACCGTAGATATCGGGAATGCCGAGATACTTCATCGACTTCTTCTGGATGAGTTGTATCCACTGCTGCCACTGAGCAACGGAAGAAGCTCGGGTGCCAGGGGCATTTAGGATGGAGCCTACCTTCCATTTCGAGATGAGGGTGTCGAGCATGGTCTCGTTGAGCTTCCACACTCGTTTGGTCTCTCCCTGATAGATATCCACGGGATAGCTGCCGAAGCGCTCGAGAATCTGTGCATCGGTCAACTTGAGTATGGCCTCGACTTCCGCCTTTGGCGTGCCGTATTGCTGCATCACGGAACGTACTTTCTCACGATCGATCTTGGCATTTTCTACGGTGGTCTTTCCCATCACGTCGAGGTTCAGTTCGAGCATCTGTCCGATTTTCTCATCGAGGGTCATCTTCGATAGGGTCTTCTCGACCTTTGCTTCCAACGCTGCATCGCGAGGGATAGCGGGCTTCTGTGCCTGTGCAGCCACTGCAACACAGGACATAAAGATAGTCAATAATGTTGTTCTCATAAAAATCTGGTTAGTTATTGAATAATTTCGGTGCAAAGATAAGAAATATTACTGATATACGAAAGTGATTCTTGTCAAATCTATAGAATAAAAATGGTTAATTCGCAAAAAAGTTGTAATTTTGCAGGCGCAAGGCGTGTTGAGCTTGATGAACAAAGGTGTGATATATTGCATTGGGTTGGGCCTCGTTATTGTAGTGCTTTTTGTCCTGAACCTGCTACTGGGATCGGTATCGATTCCTGCAGGGGAGGTGATGCGTATTCTCGCAGGTGGCGAGGCTGCCAAGGGGTCATGGCGGTTTATCGTGCTGGAGTCGCGGCTGCCTCAGGCTATCACGGCGACGCTGTGTGGGGCTGCTTTGGCCGTCAGTGGCCTGTTGTTGCAGACGGCTTTCCGTAATCCTTTGGCAGGTCCAAGTGTTTTTGGTATCAATAGTGGTGCCGGTCTGGGTGTGGCGCTGGTGATGTTGCTCTTTGGTGGTGGTCTCTCAGTGGGCTCTCTTCAGTTGAGTGGTTTCGCGGCCATCCTGTTGGCTGCCTTTATCGGGGCAATGGCGGTGATGGCTGTCATCTTCTTTTTCTCAACCTTGGTGCGTAATAGTGTGATGTTGCTTATCATCGGCATCATGATTGGCTATCTCTCCAATTCGGCCATCTCGCTACTCAACTTCTTTGCTACCGACGAGGGGGTGAAGTCGTATCTGGTCTGGGGCATGGGCTCTTTTGGTGGCGTGTCGCTGAAAAACCTACCTGTATTTGTGACGGTCACTCTGGCCGGCATCGTAGGGGCACTTCTATTGATAAAGCCGTTGAATGCCTTGATGCTTGGCGACCGTTATGCGGAGAACCTCGGGGTGAACATCCTGCGGGTGCGCAACTGGCTGCTCATCGTTACGGGCATCTTGACGGCTGTCACCACGGCCTTCTGTGGACCAGTGGCTTTTATCGGACTGGCGGTACCTCATATTGCCCGTCTGTTGCTCACAACCGACAACCATCGACAGTTGCTGCCTGCCACACTACTCTGTGGCGCGGTGGTTGCACTCTTCTGTAATCTCCTCTGCTATCTGCCAGGGGAGGAGGGGGTGATACCCCTGAATGCCGTGACCCCTCTCATCGGGGCACCTGTTATCATTTATGTCATCGCAAGAAAAAGGTAAAAAAGGTAGAACAACAAGATATGGCACGAAAGATCTTTCTGATAACTGGCGGGCAGCGCTCGGGTAAAAGCAGTCATGCCGAACAACTGGCATTAAGTCTGGCACCTGATCCCGTCTATATGGCTACGGCTCATGTGTGGGATGAGGAGTTCAGGGAGCGGGTGCGCCGTCATCAGGCACGACGAGGACCGCAATGGACCAACATCGAGGAAGAGCAGTTGTTAAGTCGTCATGATGTTAGTGGGCGTGTGGTACTTATCGACTGTGTGACTCTTTGGCTGACGAATTTCTTTTTTGCGGCTGATGGGCAGGATGTAGATCGAGTGCTCGACATAGCCAAGGATGAGTTTGACCGTTTTACGGCACAGGATGCTACTTTTATCTTTGTTACCAATGAGATAGGTTTGGGCGGGGTCAGTGAGAATGCTCTCCAGAGAAAGTTTACGGATCTTGAGGGGTGGATGAATCAGTATATCGCCCAACAGGCTGATGAAGTCATTTTAATGGTATCGGGGATATCGGTAAAGGTAAAAGGGTAAAAAGGTAAAAAAGTAAAAAATGAAATAATGGGGAAATGAAATCATTCAATATCCAACCGCTCGACCGCTCGAAGCAGGATGCAATCCAGCAGAAGATAGACAACCTGAACAAACCTAAGGGTTCGCTTGGGAGACTGGAGGAACTGGCCATGCAGATATGCCTTGTGCAACGGACGCTTTCTCCTTCGTTGGCTCATCCTTGTCATCTGTTGTTGGGTGGTGATCATGGCATCGAGCGCGAGGGTGTCAGTGTGTCGCCTCGCGAAGTCACGTGGCAACAGATGATCAACTTCACGCGTGGCGGTGGTGGTGTGAATATGTTCTGCCGTCAGCACGGCTTCCATCTTCGCATTGTCGATGTGGGTGTCGATTACGACTTTTCTGCTGTGTCGGGTATCATCGATAGGAAGATAGCGCGTGGCACGAAGAACTTCCTCTATGAGCCGGCGATGTCGGTCGAGGAGTTTGACAAGGCTATTGAGGTAGGTGCTGGTCTTGTCGATGACTGTGTGGAGGAGGGGTGTCGTGTGCTCTGCATCGGTGAGATGGGCATCGGGAATACGTCGCCGTCGAGTATCTGGATGAGTCTTTTTGGAGATATTCCGCTTGAGGACTGTATCGGTGCGGGTGCTGGTCTTGATGCACCGGGTATCCGCCATAAGTATGAGGTGCTTTCGCAGGCGGTGTCGCGTTTTACGGCGTCTTCTTTCAGCGAGGAGGGCGCATTGGACATCTTGCGCTATTTTGGTGGCTTCGAGATGATTGCTACTATCGGGGCAATGCTCCGTGGCGCCGAACAACGACTCGTGGTGTTGGTTGACGGCTTCATCATGACGGCCTGTGCTTTGGCGGCCATCCGTCTCTATCCAGCAGCGAGAGAGTATATGATCTTCACGCACTGTGGTGACGAGTCGGGTCATCGTCGGATGCTCAATCTTGTTGATGGGCGGCCTCTGCTCTCGCTTGGACTGCGGCTTGGTGAGGGGACGGGGGCGCTTTGTGCTTTCCCCATTATCGACTCTGCTGTGCGCATGATGAACGAAATGAACAATTTCGACAATGCAAAAATTACGAAGTACTTTTAAGAGATGGGGGTGTTTAGATTATTTAGGGTGAAGGCGGAGGAACGGCTTCAGACGGTGATTGCCCTGGCAGTGATCGTGGTGCTTAACGGCTTGTTTATCTATCGCATGCATGGGTTGTTTATGCAGCCTGGGTTTGGGGGTTATTGGAAAGTGTTCGAGCGCGAGTTGCACTTGTCGGGCTATGATCCGCTGACTTATCTGACGGTGACGGACTGGGATGTCGTCTATCAGGTGTATCGTCATCCGCTATTGGCCTTTATGATGTGGCCTCTCCATGTGGTGAATGAGGGGCTGACCTCCTTGTCTGGCGTCAACTGTGTGCAGTATCTGGTGGCTTTGTTGCTGATTGCTTGTTCGATGTATTCCTATATCTTCCTTTATAGGATTCATCGAGAGGTGATTGGGCTGAAGCGGGGTGACGCTACGTTGCTGTCGGTTTACGGCTTTTCGTTTGCCTATATCCTGTTGTCGGTTCTGGTGCCCGATCATTTCACGATTTCTATGTTCTTGCTTCTGGTGACACTCTATATCTCTGGTGTGTGTATCAAGAAACGACGTGAATTCAAATGGTGGCAGTCGGCTCTCTTCTTCTATATCACTGCTGGTGTCACCCTGTCGAATGGTATTAAGGTGTTTCTTTCTGGATTCTTCGTCAATCTGAAGGATTTCTTCCGACTGAAGTATCTACTGTTGGCGGTGGTATTACCAGCCGCCCTGCTATGGGGTACGGCGGTGTGGGAATACCGTACCTATGTGTTGCCGAAGGAAAAAGCACGGGCAGAGATGAAGGAGAGGCGAGAGAAAGCCCTCGAAGAGCGGGTGGCACAGATGACCACTGAGGAACGGGCTCGGTATGAAGCCAAGAAGGCACGGCGAGAGGCAGTGCTGAAGGCGCAGGCTGCCAAAATGGGTGAACCGATGGAAGACCATGGTTTCCTGAAGTGGACGGATATCTCCACCTCACGGTGGCAGACCTTCTATGAGAATCTGTTTGGCGAGTCGCTGCAATTCCATCAAGACTATTTGCTGGAAGATACGCTGGTGCATCGGCCGGTGTTCGTGGCTTATCGCTGGACGTTGAGTTATGTGGTCGAGGGATTGATCCTGCTGCTATTTGTGGTCGGCGTATGGTGTGGGCGTCAGCAGCGCTTTCTGTGGCTTTGCCTCTGTTGCTTAGGTTTCGATATGTTCATTCATCTAGTATTAGGCTTTGGCATCAATGAGATCTTCATCATGGCCCCTCACTTTATGTTTGTGCTACCGATAGCTACCGCCTATCTGCTGCAGAAACTGGTTGGACTGGCTGCAACGATGGTGAGGGTCAGTGTCCTGATGTTGACGCTTTGGCTCTTTACCTATAATGGTTATTTGTTGATAGACTTCCTCCTGTCGCCTATCCGTGCGACCCTTTAGGCATGTCGCTCGGTGCCGAGCCATTTACGGAGGCGGCGGGTAAAGGACTTCCCAATATGACGGAAGCGCCCATAGCGCAGGTTTAACAGGAGTTCCTCTATGGAGTTTTGTATCTTGATCCATGGATGGTTCCAGGCATTCGCCTTATAGAGCCGTTCGAGGTAGGCCTTGTGCTCCGTCATCTTTGTAGGATGGGTGAGCGGAAAGGCTAGTTCATGGCGCTGCATGGTGAAGATACGACGAAGCCGATGGGGCGTGGTCTTGAGATCAGCGGAGAAGTGGGTGGAGTCGGTCATTAGTCCGATGTTGCTGATCTGGTTTTGTGCCGGCATGATGGCCAGTGAGTCATGAAGCAGCATGTCGGCCCAGTAGATGGTCTCGAAATACTCTTTGCCACTCTTGCTGTGGTCGTCGAACATCTGTATCATGTCACTGCGCAGATGACGCTCGTTGGCGATGGTCTCCAGTTGCTGGCGTTTGGCCGGATCACGCATGAAACCATAGGTGGGATCCCAGCGTTCGGCCACGCGTCGCCATGAGGCCCACCCCCAGATGCTGAAGGCAGAGGTCAGGAAATAACTGTCGGCGCCGCAGTCTGTAGTTACCTCGTCAATATTGAAGCCTGCTATCATCGAAATGCGCTCGTCGTTTTCATAACGGTCGAGCATCTCCTTGCAGAACGGGAAAAAGGATTGTGCCGGGACCACATCATCTTCCAGAACGATGACCTTATCGGCCAGTGAGAAAGCCCACTGATGGGAGCGGAAACCTGAAGGGTCGCAGCCTTGATTGTGGTCTAGATACTGACGGTGTACCTCACACGCCCAGTCGATATGCTCGTCGCTGGCAATCTCGCGGCAGGCTTCGATGCCTGGCAGATCCCGTTCGCCGCGAGGACCGTCCTGATAGAGCAACAGCTTCGAGGGCCGTGCCTGACGCACAGCCTCGAACACCTGTCGGAAGGTGTCGCTGCGCGTGAAGAACAGCAGCAATACGGCGATATCGGTCTTGGCGGGATATTTCATTTTTGGTGCAAAGATACAATTTTTTGGCACGGATTACACGGATTTACACGGAATTTTTATATTTTTGCAGCAAAATATAAGGAATTAGCATATGCAAGCAATCATCTTGGCGGCAGGAATGGGTCGCCGGTTAGGAGATCTGACGAAGGAGAATACGAAGTGTATGGTGCCTGTCAACGGTGTGCGGCTGATAGACCGTCTGCTCGGACAACTCTCAGGACTCAGTCTGAAGCGTGTCATCATCGTCGTGGGCTACAAGGGGCAGGAACTGAAGGACTATATCGGCCATCGTTATGATGACCAGCTCAAGATAGCGTACGCAGAGAACCCGATCTACGACAAGACCAATAATATCTACTCCCTTTCGTTGGTCAAGCAACAGCTACAGGAAGATGATACACTACTGATAGAGAGTGACTTGATCTTCAGTGACAGCCTGTTCCAGATGATTATAGCCGACCCTTATCCTAATCTGGCGCTGGTGGCGAAGTATGAGTCGTGGATGGATGGTACGATGGTGCGCCTTGATGCAGACAACAACATCGTGAACTTCGTGCCTAAGAAGGCCTTCAAGTATGAGGACATTGATAGTTATTATAAGACGGTGAACATTTATAAGTTCTCACGCGACTTTTCGCAACAGAAGTATGTACCCTTTCTGGAGGCCTATTGTCATGCATTAGGCAATAATGAGTACTATGAGCAGGTGTTGCGCGTGATCACACTCCTCGACCATGCCGAACTCAAGGCACTGCCCATTGGCAACGAGAAATGGTACGAGATAGATGATATCCAAGACCTGGATATCGCAGAGACCATCTTTGCCGAAGGCGATGAGATGCTGCATCGTTTCAATTACCGATATGGAGGACACTGGCGTTTCCCGAAGATGCTGGACTATTGCTATCTGGTGAATCCCTATTTCCCGACAAAGCGTATGAAGGACGAACTTCGCAGCAGTTTCGACACCCTGCTGACCGAATATCCCTCAGGAATGTTCGTCAACTCGCTGTTGGCGGGTAAGTATTTTGGTATCCGTCAGGATTATGTCGTTGTGGGTAATGGTGCCGCAGAACTTATCAAGAGTTTGATGGAACGCTTGTTAGCTGGCCCGTCAGCAGGTAAGGTAGGTGTTATCTATCCGACGTTTGAGGAATATCCCCATCGTCTGAAGCAGGAGGATATCGTTGCTTTCCAACCGGATAACCGTGACCTGAAATACACGGAAGATGATCTGATCGCCTTCTATACAGGTAAGGGCATCTCGAGTCTGTTGCTTATTAATCCCGACAATCCGTCTGGAAACTTCATCAGCATGGCAGGTCTGCAGAAACTGTTGGCGTGGAGCAAGACACAGCAGATACAGTTGATTGTTGACGAGTCGTTTGTGGATTTCAGTGACGACTTTGAGCATAACACCCTGCTGCGTAATGAGACCCTGGCCGACAATCCCCAGCTCGTGGTGATGAAGAGCATCTCCAAGTCGTATGGTGTTCCGGGTCTGCGCTTGGGCATATTGGCCAGCAGCGATGTAGCACTCATCAAGTGGATCAAGAAGGACATCTCTATCTGGAATATCAATTCGTTTGCTGAGTTCTATATGCAGATCTTCGGCAAGTACGAGAGCGACTATCTTGCTGCCTGCCGTAAGTTTATTGCTGAGCGCAGACGTTTTGAGGTGCTGCTCCGGGAGATACCTTATATGCGCGTGTTGCCGACGCAGGCTAACTACTTCTGTATAGAACTGACAGGCAAGTATTCATCTGCAGAGTTGACCAAGCTCCTGCTCGAACGTTATAACATCATGGTGAAAGACTGTGATTCGAAGAACGGTCTGAAAGGTCGTAATTTCATCCGTATCTCCGTTCGCAGTCAGCAAGATAATGACCAACTCATAGCAGCCCTTAAGGAATTGTCATGAAGCTACGTGTGTGTATCTGTGGTGGTGGCAACTTAGGCCATGTCGTGACGGGATTTCTCGCCATTCACGGCGATTGTGAGGTCAGTCTGCTGACCCGCCATCCGGAACGCTGGCAGCGACAGCTGACCATCCGTCTGCCTGAAGGCGACACTAGACAGGGCGAGATCAGCGTCATCACAAGTCAGCCGGCAGAGGTGATCCCCACCGCCGATATCGTGTTACTTTGTTTGCCGGGTTTCTCCATCCGCGAGGAACTGCAACTCATCCGGCCTTTCCTACAGACAGGTACGGCCGTTGGCAGCATCGTCAGTAGTACGGGCTTCTTTTTTGAGGCACTGGAATTGTTACCCACCACCACACCATTGTTCGGTTTTCAGCGTGTACCCTTTATTGCTCGTACCACAGCATACGGGCAGGCCGCTGACCTTTTGGGGTATAAGCCGTCATTAAACGTGGCCATCGAGCAGACAGCCGACAAGGCACGGCTGTGCAGCACACTTGAACAGTTGTTCCATACGCCCACCACGCTGATGCAGAGCTATTATGAGGTAAGTCTCACCAATAGTAATCCTATTCTGCATCCTTCCCGTCTCTATACGATGTGGAAGGACTGGCATGAGGGCATCGTCTATCCTGTACAGCCGAAATTCTATGAGGAGTGGACAGACGAGGCTTCAGCGCTGCTGATAGCGATGGACTGTGAGTTCCAGCAACTGCTTCAGGTGCTGCCTGTGAGGGAGGGGAGTATCCCCACGATTCTCGACTACTATGAGAGTTCCGATGCCGCGTCGCTTACCCGTAAGCTCCGTTCGATACAGGCTTTCAAGGGTATCCTGGCTCCGATGAAGACGGTAGAGGGTGGTTTTGTACCAGATTTCAGTAGCCGTTATTTTACAGAAGACTTTCCCTACGGTCTCCGCATCATCCAGCAGCAGGCCAGGAAGCATCAGATACCAGTACCCACCATCGACCGCGTCATGGCTTGGGGAATCAAAAAGACTGCCTTATGAATCAAGATGAACTCCGCGCCCGTTTTAATCCCGATGGCTCGCTGTTGCGCCGCCAGCAACTTCGTATGCTCGATATATTGTTGGAGGTCGATAAGATCTGCAAGAAGCACGATATCCGTTATTGGCTCAGCAGTGGTACGTTGATCGGAGCGATGCGCCACGACGGCTTTATCCCTTGGGATGACGACCTTGACATCGAGATGCTGCGCAGTGATTATGTCAGACTGATGAAGGTGCTGCCCTCAGAACTGCCTGACTGGCTTGCCCTGCAGAACGACGAGACTGACCCGAACTACTTCTATTTCTATGCGAAGGTGCGCGACCGCCGTTCACGGATGCTCGAGCAGAATGGCTACGACCGTCTGTGGCTGGAACAGGGTATCTATATTGATATCTTCCCGATGGAACGTCACCCTATCTGGCTTCATCAACTGACGGAGAAGACCGTGGGGCACATGTATAAGATATGGCGTACGAGCACAGACGACGAGAAGAGCATCAAGGCGGTGCGGCGTATCTTCAATTTCAATAACCGGGTGCTCTTCCCTTGTCTAAGAGCCGTGCTCTCACACATGTCTTTCGGTTCGGCTGTCATTACCAGTGGCATGGGAATCCCCTTCCACAATCCAAGGTTCCTCGATGAGATATTCCCGCTGACGACACACACGTTTGAAGGTCTGCAACTGCCTGTACCGGGCCATGCTGATGCACACCTGCGACATATCTTTGGTGACTATATGCAGTTGCCTGACCTGAATAAACTTGCGCCCCATGTCGGGAAACTAGAGTTCTATGACGAATGAGACTATAGCGGCGAAGAAGCCACGTCTAGGCTGGCTTGATGCACTACGGGGATTTACGATGATTCTCGTGGTGACCAATCATGTGGCCCTGAAATCGTTCGGCATGCAGATCCGCTGGTCGACAGCCCTGCAGTTCTTTCTCCTCTTCCGCATGCCGCTGTTCTTCTTTATCAGTGGTTTCCTGGCCTATAAGGCGAGTCGCCTGTGGGATGCTCGTATACTGCGTGAGCTGTCGTTGAAAAAGATGCGGGTACAACTGATACCGACGATTGTGTTCTTCCTGTTGTATCTGGCGATGATTCCATCAGCACCTTTCCTCGATAGTCTGCAGGAGGCTTTGGCATCGGGCATGAAGGCTGGCTACTGGTTCACCCTTGTGCTGCTCTATATGCTGCTCACTTATTATCTGTTCTCGTATGTTGAGAGCAAGTGCTTGCCTCGTCGCTTGTCATGGATTCCCATCACATTCCTTTTCGTTGTCTCACTCTGTCTGTTTGAGACCTGCTATCTGCCCCGTTATTTCTCATGGGCTTTAGGCTATAAAGGTGAGCCGAACGCATTTATGAACTATTCCAGTTTGGTGGAGATGATCCGTTACTTCCCGTTCTTCCTCTTTGGTACGATGGTTCATCGTTATTGGGACCGGGCGCAGCGATTGATGGATAGCTCGTGGTTCTTTCCTGTGGTGACGGTGCTGGCAGTGGTCTGTACCCTGGAAGTCATCGTGTGGCATAACCTGCGCTTGGCTTGGGCTTCATTCCCCCATACGTTGGCGATGTTCCTCTTGTTGTCGATGGTATTCATGTTCTTCAGGTATTACCGTGATTTCTTCGAGCAGACACGTTTTGGACTGTCTTTGCAGTTCATCGGTCGTCGTACACTTGATATATATCTGCTCCATTATTTCTTTCTGCCGAAGTTGCCGATGGTGGGTGAGTTCTTCCGGGTGAATCGTCACAACTTCATCCTTGACACCACTGCCTCCCTAGCCATCGCTTTGCTGGTAGTGGCCTTCTGTGTGCTCGCCTCTAACATATTGCGGGTAAGTCCTTTCCTGAAGAAATATCTTTTCGGTCGTTAGTGCCTCTTGCGCTTGGAGAAGATGAAGTCCATGCACTCCTGGAGAATGACGGCTCCTGCAAGGCGCATGACTGCATAATAGAGTAGTGAGGCTGTGACGACTCGGCTGAGTAGTTTCAGCCAAAGGTTATCGATAGCTTGTGTCATGAAACCTGTAGCTGCCATGACTGCTGCGGCAGCAAGGGCAAAGGGCACCATGTCTTTCAGGAAGGCCAGCAGTCCGTAACCCATCAGACAGCGCACGAAAAGCTGCCATACAAATACCCATAAGATATTTAATAAGGTATAGGCGGCTACCATGGTGTAGATACCCTGTTGCCAAAGGCCGACCATCAGACCTATCTGAAGGACGCCAAGGACAAGCGTACTCCACAGATAGATGTCACTACGGTGCTGACTGATGACGGCATCAGTCAGTAGTGTCGAGAGGGGCATAAAGGCACCACTTAGACAAAGCAGAGGTAAGAGCGAAGCCGCAAAGAGCCATTTCTCACCGATGGCCAGTATGATAAACTCATGAGCTACCAGTCCGAGGCCGAAGAGTAGTGGGAAGGATATGAAGGCCGTGAATCGCATCATCTTCCGCAGTACAGCTAACTGCCGTTCCCGTTCATCATCAAGACCGACGAGAACTGTCTGATCGACCTGTTTTAGCATATTTCCCACCAATAGGAAACACTTAGAACTCCATTGGTAAGCCTGGTTGTAGTGGCCCGTATTCGCCTCCCCATAATAACGCCCTAAGAGCAGGTTCATGATGTTGCTATTGACCTGCGTGAGGATGGCGGAGATCATGATTCGTACGCTGAACGGGAACAGTCTGCGGATAGGCTCGAAGGTGACGGAGAGCGACGGGCGCCAAGGACTGAAGTACCAGAGCAACAAGGTGTTGATGGCGATGTACATCAGATACTGTGTGGCGAGCGCCCAGTAGCCGAAACCCTGCCAGGCCAGGAACACACTGACGAGACTCGACGAGAGTGTGGCTGTCATACCGCATTGGGCAATCTGCCTGATCTGCATCTGCTTCGTCAGATAGGCCGATTGTGCCATTCCGAAGCTGGAGAACACAAAGCCCAGAAACACGTAACGGCTCAGGGGAATCAGTTTTGGCTGGTGGTAATAGTCGGCAATGAAGGGAGCGGCCGCCCATAATACCATATAGATGAGAGCACCAGCAAGGATATTGAACCAGAACACTGCGTTATAGTCGTCGTGAGTAGGAGCCTTCATGTTGATAAGACCGGTCTTGAATCCACTTGCCTGCAACTCGTTGGCAATGACGGAGAAAACGGCGAGCATGGCCGTCATGCCGTAGTCGGAAGGATCGAGCAACCGCCCGAGGATGATACCGAAGGCCAATCCGAGCAACTGCTGCACACCGTTGTTCATCCCGCCCCAGAAGAGCCCCTTCGCTGTCTTCTCCTTTAATGACTCCATATCCAGTCTGCAAAGATACTAATTTATTAAGAATATATGGAATAAGAAAGATGAAATTTTTGTTATTCAATACTTTTTTGTACCTTTGCAGCGCTTAAACTCAACCATCTCATTACCGACGTGATCAAGAAAAGTATCATCTATATTATAGGCATCATTGGCTGGCTGCCAATGAACCGTGTTTGTGCCCAGGTTCTGATTAACGAACTGATGCAGTCGAACGTCGATTGTATCATGGATGACCTGAACGAGTTTCCAGATTCTTGGGTGGAGTTGTATAACGCGGGCGACGCACCTGTCAATTTGAAGGATTACCGCTTGGGCGTGAGTGACAAACCTGATGACGGGGCCTGGCAACTGCCCGATAAGACTCTTGCGCCGCGGCAATATGCAGTGGTCTATTGCGACAAACAGGCACAGGGAATGCATACCGATTTCCGTCTGGAGACGGCCAATGGCTGTGAGGTATGGCTGTTCAACGGGCAGACGGTATCTGACAAGGTGACGGGATTGAAGAAACAGCCAGCTCCCAATATCGCCTATGGGCGCAAGACCGACGGCAGCGAGGAAAAAGGCTATCAGACCATACCGACCCCCGGGGCCGCTAACTGTGGCGAGGTGTCTGATAAGGTGTTAGGCGACCCGGTATTTAGTGAATTGGGAAGGGTCGTCACAGATGGGCAGTCTCTGACTATCGAGTTTACACTACCCAAAGGCAGTCCTGAGGGTACGGAGATCTATATGACTGTTGACGGCTCGGAACCGACGCGAAACAGCATGAAATACACGTCACCCCTGACTGTTTCCAATACCAAGATCGTGCGTGCCCGTCTGTTCTGTGATGGTTGGCTTTCTCCGCGCTCTGTCACGCAGAGCTATATTTTCCACCCCAGACAGATGACACTGCCCGTCGTCTGCATCGCCACCGACAAGCGCTACCTGAACGATTCGAAGATTGGAATCTACGTCGATGGAAGCTATCAGGCAGGGAAGAAAAATTATGAGTTCAATTGGCGACGCCCGATGAATATCGAGCTGTTTGAAGAAGCAGGACAGCCCAGTGTCATCAACCAACTCTGCGAGGCCCGTGTCGCTGGTGGCGCCACTCGGGGCGCTAAGCTGAAGACCTTGGCCGTCTATGCCCATAAGCGTTTTGGCAAAAAACATCTCGAGTATGAGTTCTTCCCCGACCAGAAACCGGGCATCAGCGAGTTCAAGAGCATCATGCTCCGTAACTCTGGCAATGACTTCGACTATCTCTACATGCGCGATCCGATCATACAGCGGACGATGGCCAGTCATGTTGACCTCGACTGGCAGGCTTGGCAGCCCGCCATCATCTATATCAACGGGGCCTATAGGGGCATACTCAATATCCGGGAGCGCAGCAACGAGGATAACATCTGGTCAAACTACCAGAAGCTGGAGGACATTGACATGGTGGAGAACTGGCGCGAACTGAAAGCAGGCAGCTGGGATCACTACAACCAGTTCATGGCATTCTGCAAGGAACAGGGCCATACGCTCGCGGAATATGAGCAGTGGATGGACTGTAGCGAGTATGCCGACTTGATGCTGGCCAACCTCTACTTTAACAATCTGGATACTCCGGGCAACAACTGGATGATGTGGCGCCCGAGGACGGAAGACGGGCGCTGGCGCTTCGTAGCCAAGGACATGGACTACACCATGGGCCTCTATGGCGATCCAGTCGATTATAAGATTATCGAGTGGCTCTATAACCCCAACTTCGACGGCGGGCATAACTGGGGGGCCAACAGCTATGATGGCACACGTATCTTCCGCCGGCTGATGGACGATCCGGACTTCTTCCGCCTGTTTATCGACCGCGCCACCATCTATATGGGCGACTTCCTGAACGAGAAAGGTGTCAGCACCGTGTGGAATCCCATGTACGACTACTTCAAGACTGAGTTCACCTACCACCGCCGCCTCTATATGCAGAACCCCTGGTGGCCTCGCGACTACAAGGAGGAAATGCGCGACGTGCGCAACTGGCTTACCCGACGCACCAACCTGTTTTACCAACAGCTGGGCAACTACTACCAGCTGGGCTCTCCCATCTCGCTGACGGTCAATGCCTATAAAAGCGCGGCTATTCGATTGACCTTCAATGGCATCCCACTTTCACAAGGCTCTTTCGACGGTCAGTTCTTTAAGGACAGAGAGGTAACGCTGGAAGGTGTTGCACCTGAAGGACAGGTTGTCAAGGGTTGGAAGATTCTGACCGTCACCCATGATGGCAATATCGAGACTCGCCAGGTCGATGGCGCTCAGTGCTCCTTCACGATGCCCTCTTGCAGTTCGCTGGCCGTCGATGCGATCCTGGCAGATGCTACTGCCATCGAGACCGTGAACGACTCCAGGTGGTCGTGGCATCGGGATGGTCAGCGGCTCTTCCTGACAGGCGTACCTGCGGGTACCAGCATCAGCCTTTACGACCTGCGTGGTATGCTCTTGCTGCATATCACGGCTGACGGTACGGACATTACCCTGCCTTTAACAAAAGAAAGGCTGCACATCCTGAAGGTGGGCAGCCAATCTGTGAAGCTATAGTATGACGTTTTATCCTACCTGCGAGCCAGGTTTCACGTCCTTTGTCGTGGTAACCACGCTGAGGCTTTCGTCGAAATCGACGGCTGAAAGGATCATGCCCTGACTCTCGATGCCCATCATCTGGCGAGGGGCAAAGTTAGCCACGAAGAGGATGCGCTTGCCAATCAGTGCCTCGGGGTTCTCGTAGAAGGCTGCGATACCGGAGCAGATGGTGCGGTCGGTGCCGGAACCATCGTCAATGGTGAACTGCAGGAGTTTCTTCGACTTCTTCACCTTCTGACAGTCCTTCACCAGACCGACGCGGATATCGAGCTTTTCGAACTCCTCGAAGCTGACGGTATCCTTGATAGGAGCGGCCTTGTAAGCAGCAGCCTCGTTGGCCTTCTTGGTGGCCTCGAGCTTGTCGAGCTGTTTCTGGATCACCTCGTCCTCAATCTTCTCGAAGAGCAGAGTGGGCTCACCCAGTTGGTGACCGGGCTGCAGCAGGTCTGTCGAACCCAACTGTTCCCACTCGAAGCTGTCGATGGCCAGCATCTCGCGGAGCTTCTTGCTGCTGAAAGGCAGGAACGGCTCGAAAGCGATGGCCAGATTAGCTGTCAACTGCAAGCAGATGTTGAGGATGGTCTCGCATCGCTTGGGGTCAGTCTTCCATACCTTCCATGGCTCACACTCGGTGATGTAACGATTACCGATTCGGGCGAGGTTCATGGCCTCGAACTGGGCATCGCGGAACTTGAACTGCTCCAGCAGCGCCTCCACCTTAGCCTTGACATCCTTGAATTCCTCAAGGGCCTGCTTATCCACATCCTGCAGTTCGCCACAGGCGGGAACAATACCATTCCAGTATTTCTTGGTGAGCTGGAGGGCACGGTTCACGAAGTTGCCATACACGGCCACCAGCTCGTTGTTATTGCGATCCTGGAAGTCCTTCCAAGTAAAGTTGTTGTCCTTGGTCTCCGGCGCATTGGCTGTCAGCACATAGCGCAGCACATCCTGCTTGCCCGGCATATCCACCAGATACTCGTGGAGCCATACGGCCCAGTTGCGCGAGGTCGAGATCTTATCGTTCTCCAGATTCAGGAACTCGTTGGCGGGCACGTTGTCGGGCATGATAAACTTGCCGTGCGCCTTCATCATCACGGGGAAGATGATACAGTGGAACACGATGTTGTCCTTACCGATGAAGTGTACCAGACGGGTGTCCTCGTCCTGCCACCACTTCTCCCAGTTGCCCCACTTCTCGGGTTCTTTCTCACAGAGCTCCTTGGTGTTCGATACATAGCCGATAGGCGCGTCGAACCATACGTAGAGCACCTTACCGTCGGCACCCTCGATGGGTACGGGGATACCCCAGTCGAGGTCGCGGGTCATCGCACGGGGCTGCAGGTCCATGTCGAGCCACGACTTGCATTGGCCATATACGTTCGGACGCCACTCTTTATGTTCCTCGAGGATCCACTGCTTCAGCCAGTCCTGATAGTCGTTCAAAGGCAGATACCAGTTCTTCGTCTCCTTCAACACGGGAGTGGAGCCAGAGATGGTCGATCTCGGGTTAATCAGTTCCGTAGGCGAGAGGTCGCGTCCGCATTTCTCACACTGATCGCCGTAGGCATTGGGATTGCCACAATGGGGGCACTCGCCAGTGACGTAGCGGTCGGCGAGGAACTGCTTAGCCTCTTCGTCATAGAGCTGCGTGGTGGTCTCCTCTGTCAACTTGCCTTCGTCGTAGAGTTTGCGGAACCAGTCGGCAGCAAACTTATGATGGGTCTCAGAGGTCGTGCGGCTATAGATATCGAAGGAGATACCGAACTCCTCGAAACTCTTCTTGATCATCTCGTGGTAGCGATCTACCACATCCTGCGGGGTGATGCCCTCCTTACGGGCACGGATGGTGATGGGCACACCGTGTTCATCCGATCCGCCGATGAACAGCACTTCGCGCTTCTTCAGGCGAAGATAGCGCACATAGATATCAGCAGGCACATACACACCAGCCAGATGACCGATATGCACACCGCCGTTGGCATAGGGTAGCGCCGACGTCACCGTCGTACGCTTGAAGGTCTTGTTTTCCATTATTCTAAATACGTATTTTTGAATTTGGGTGCAAAGGTAGTGCAAAACGAGCGAAATACCAAATTTATTTGGATATTTCCGAGGTGCAGCCTACTTTCGGCGAAGCCAGAGTACGAATAAGTGAGTAAAAAGCCAAAAGTTTTTGGACTTTTTCGAACGTAAGTACCTTTGAGCAAGTTCAATTCATACCTCTCTATTCACCAGAAGGTGTGGGTTTAGGCAGTCGTTCCAGATGACTTAATGGTGCCTCCATGATGTTCCAGGAGAGAACAGCGCCATTGAAGCCATGATTCAGTACAGCCTTCACGGATTCTGAAACATACTCAGGTGAGGTACGGACAATATCTTCTCGATAATTGACTTCAATGCCTGGATATTTCTTGCAAGAATAGCGCTCAATAGCCTCTAGCTGGGTATTCAGGAATTCCACATCCATCTTAAACGCAGGATAGCTAGTAGAGGGAGCGGCCTTCCGGAGCAGATCATACTCAAAGCCCATACCAGCAGGAGCATAAGTCTGGCGGTATAGCATTGGTTTGATAAAATCAGCATGTTTGGTAAGGATGGCATAGTCTTGTCCCACAAAAGGAGCCATGAAGGGTGCATACAGGTCCATGCCTATCTCAAGACCGCGACTGCGAAGACTATCGGCAATGGCTACCACCGAAGCGCTCACGATGTGCCCCTTAGCCCTGAAGAAAGCTGTTACCACTTTATTCTCAAACTTGAAGCCTTCAATGGATGTATAACTACTGATGGCAAAGAATGCATCGCCCTTGGTATGATATAACGACTTCACCTCATGAATATCAACACCTTCCTTGGCATAACGCTCCACACAGAGCTGACAGCCACAATTGAGCACCCCACTCACTCCACTCACAAACGACTGGGTGCGAATGCGGTCGAGAAACACGCCATCGAAGCCACAATCACTGAACAGCGAGTCGTAGACGGCCACCACATTAGCGACATTCTGCGGATTAGACGGACAGTTGAAACGGAAACCTTCGCCTGCTGCCGGATCAAAGTGGGTTGGCACCTTTCCCCACAGGTCTACCGCATATTTATTATCGCATACCTCTTCCGTTTCAGCAAACACGGGCAACCACAACAGCATACGGATGTTCTTTTCATGCAAGTAAGCACCCACCTTACGGTAAAGCTCCTTGTCCTGACTCCAGCCGATAATCACTTTCTGCACAGGAATGAGTCGACTCACGGTGTCGAGACGGCCGATAATCTGCTCAGCCGAATAGTCGGGCGAATGCCATCCACCCAGTGATACCTGCACAATATATCCGCTTTCCTGCTCCTGCTTCTGTTCTTGGCAAGCCAATATGGTCATAAGACCAATGAAGAAGAATAATATCTTTTTCATACAAGTCTGAACATCTGATTAATCCTCTAAACCAC
>JAEEGJ010008235.1_pt1 | contig 28928 bp, 10 predicted proteins | sample 8958761 | NCBI WGS metagenome assembly JAEEGJ01 (sample SAMN16246546, study PRJNA631951) | gut metagenome | biome: gut microbiome; feature: rumen; material: RS-attached | host: Bos | place: Iran: Karaj | collected 2018-10
TTGGTTAGAATGCCTGCCTGTCACGCAGGAGGTCGCGAGTTCGAGTCTCGTCCGGACCGCAAGAGCGCAAGTCCAAAAGACCTGCGCTTTTGTTTTATAATCAGATTGTTGAAACCGAGAGCGTTATGTCATTTATTGATGAAATCAACAGGCGACGCACTTTCGCCATTGTCAGCCATCCTGACGCGGGTAAGACCACATTGACCGAGAAGTTGTTGCTTTATGGCGGAGCCATTCAAGTGGCAGGAGCCGTAAAGTCAAACAAGATCCGCAAGACTGCCACTTCCGACTGGATGGAAATCGAGCGGCAGCGTGGTATCTCGGTGGCCACCTCTGTCATGGGCTTTGATTATAAGGATATCAAAATCAATATCTTGGATACCCCTGGCCATAAGGACTTCGCCGAAGACACTTTTCGCACATTGACTGCCGTTGACAGTGTCATCGTAGTCATTGATGCAGCTAAAGGCGTTGAGTCGCAGACGGAGAAACTGGTCGAGGTGTGCCGTATGAGGAATACCCCCATCATTGTGTTCATCAATAAGATGGACCGTCCTGGCATGGATCCCTTCGAACTGTTGGATGAAATCGAGCAGAAGCTGAATATACGACTCACACCGTTGAGCTGGCCTATCAACAGTGGCCCGAAGTTCAAGGGTGTGTATAGCATCTATGACAAAAGCCTCTATCTTTTCAACTCCGACAAGCAGCACATCACCGAAGGCATCGCTTTCGATGACCTCAACAATCCAGATCTGGACAAGATGATTGGCGAGGATGCCGAGACTTTGCGCAACGAGACCGAACTGGTGCAAGGTGTTTACAATGAGTTTACGCGAGAAGCCTATCTGAACGGCGACATCTGCCCTGTGTTTTTCGGCTCGGCCTTGAACAATTTTGGTGTAAAGGAATTGTTGGATTGTTTCATCGAGATTGCCCCTACGCCTATTGGCCGTGATACGGTGGAACGCCGCATCGAGCCGACGGAGGAGAAGTTTACGGGCTTTGTCTTCAAGATTCACGCCAACATGGACCCCAACCACCGCGACCGTATCGCTTTTGTGCGTGTAGTATCGGGCCGTTTCGAGCGCAACAAGAACTACTTCCATGTGCGCCAACGTCGTGAGTTGAAGTTCTCCAATCCTACAGCTTTCATGGCGCAGAAAAAGTCGGTTCTCGATGAAGCCTATCCTGGCGACATCGTGGGTCTTTACGATGCCGGCAATTTCAAGATTGGCGACACTTTGACCGAGGGCGAAATCCTCAACTATAAAGGTATCCCTAGTTTCTCGCCTGAGCAGTTCCGCTATGTAGAGAACGCCGACCCGATGAAGTCGAAACAGCTGGCCAAGGGCTTGGAACAGCTCACGGATGAAGGTGTGGCACAGCTCTTTACGGGCAAGATGACAGGCCGTAAGATTATTGGTACGGTAGGCGAATTGCAGTTTGAGGTCATCCAATACCGCTTGCTGCATGAATATAATGCCTCCTGCCGCTACGAGCCCATCTCGCTTTACAAGACCGCGTGGATTACCAGCACGAACGAGGCCCAGCTCGCCGACTTCAAGATGCGCAAAGCCTTGAATCTGGCCGAGGACAAAGAGGGTAGGGACGTGTTCCTTGCCGAGTCGCCCTACGCCCTCCAGATGGCTATGGAGAAATACCCCGACATCGAGTTCCATTTCACTTCGGAGTTTTGATTTTTTCACTTTTTTTCTTGCACCAAATAGTTTTATCCTTACCTTTGCGTTGAAAAACATTTCAACAAAACAACAACCAACAATTAAACATCAACATTATGGGTAAATTTATTCAAGAATTCAAGGAGTTTGCCATGAAGGGCAACGTCATGGACATGGCTGTCGGTGTGGTCATCGGCGGCGCGTTCGGAAAAATCGTCTCCTCATTGGTGTCCGACATCATCATGCCGCTCATCGGTGCCATCACGGGTGGTCTCAACTTCACCGACTGGAAGTGGGTCATCCGCGAAGCCGTCATGGAGGGCGAGACCGTGGTGAAGCCCGAGCTTTGCATGACTTGGGGTAACTTCCTGCAGGTCATCTTCGACTTCATCATCATTGCCTTGTCCATCTTCTTGGTCATCAAGGGCATCAACAAGATGAAGAGAGAAGAGCCCAAGCCCGAAGAGCCTGCCGCTCCCGCCGGCCCGACGCAAGAGGAACTCCTCGCTGAAATCCGCGATTTGCTGAAGAACAAGTAATTGTTTCAGGCAGATTGAAAAAGAAGCAGGGCGCACCTGATTGGGTGCGCCTTGTTTCGTATTATTGAAAAAATGTATATCTTTGCAGAAAAATAATTTCGTCATGCCAGAAATAAGTCGCTTTTACGGAATCATTATCAAGATGTTCTTCAAGCCGAAAGAACACGAGCCAGCGCATATTCATGCACTTTATAATGAGTATGTTGGCATTTTCGACATCAAAACCTTTGAGATGATAGAGGGCGATTTGCCGATCAAAGCCCAACAGTTGGTGAAGGAATGGCTTGGACTACACTATGAAGAATTGGTGGAAATGTGGAATACACAGAAAATGGGAAAGATTCAGCCGCTATGATACCGAGAATAAAACAATTTGAATTAGGAGATAATTGGAAGTTGTGGGTGACTTTCGATGACGGCTTTCGTGTGTGTTACGATGTGAAGGACGACATTGACACTATTGAAGATTTCAAGAGTCTGATTACTGAAATTGGTCTTTGGCCGATGGCACAGTTGGACGCAAGCCGTACCTGCATTACTTGGAACGAACGCATTGACTTACCAAGCGACACCATCTATGAATATGGTGTGCCGCTTAACTGAATACATATTATAAAATAAACATACAGTATTTAAAGAAAACGTAAGAAATAAAACTGACAAATATTTAAAACCTGAGCTTTGCTCTTGTTCTCTCCGCTGAAAACTGGACACTTCAATGATAGAGAAGAATAAGTGCTTTAAGTTCACGCTGTATGGCGTGGACTTTTTGTGCTTGCCTCTCTATCTTGGTAGTCCAGTAAATCCACAGCGGAAGGTAATGCAAAAAGTTTCCACGCCTTTTTTTGTGGTTGCTTTTTGAGGGCGAAACTCTGCAAAAGGGCAACGGAATGGACGAACTTCCACATATCGGAGAACGGATAAGGGCCGAGTTGAAGCGGCAAGGGCGCAGCAATGTATGGCTGGCGCAGCAGTTGTCGTGCAACCCGCGCACCATCAGCAAGATTTTCGACAAGCGATACATCGACACCTATCAACTTTGGCAAATCTCCAAAACCCTTGATTACGATTTCTTCCAGTTGTATTCCGAATTGTTGTAGATGCCCAAATTGGCGGGGTTTTGTGCCTGAATTGGGCATTGCATTTTGTTAGATTTTTTGGATTTTGAAGTACATTTGCCATGTTGAAATATACAATAATAGAGGAAACTAAAAACCCAGAATAGAGTAGGCAGAATCACACTCTCAAAAAGGAAGAGTTACAAGTATTCATTAATACGAAAAACAATCTTAATAATTTACAAACACAAGACAATTATGAAAAATGCTAAATCAATTTTGGCTGTGTTGTTGTGTGCAATGACACTATTCACAGTATCGAGCTCCTGTACAAAAGAAAGCACCTCTGGAAGCACTTCTGTAAACACCAATGAAAGCACCAACGAAAGAAGAATCATTGGAAAATGGGTGATAACTAGAGCTACGCGTTTTGATTATAATGCAGAAGGAACTCTCATAGGAGATCCCAAAGACATAACTGACATTAATGCTGGCAGTACTCAAGAATATTATAGCGATGGAACTTGTTCACAGGACGGTTTTATTATGAAATACTCTCTTGAAGGAGATGTATTGGTGGTAGGAGACGGACAGCTTGCGGATCGAAGAAGAATTATTGAGTTGACAAACTCAACCTTGATTTGGGAGAGGCAGACAGATTATGGTTCATATGGTTATATTGTTAGGCGCTTCGAATATGAGAGGCAGTAATTTCAGAAAAGCATATAACCAATAATAAGCATCAAAGCAATGCTCACATGTGGATGCTGCTTGTTATTACGATTGGTCAAACAAAACATAAGCAAATATACATGGAGAAAGCTGGTTTAATCATCCAAATCGTGACTGCAATGATTTATGCCGTCACATTAATTACGACTATTGTCATTGCTTTTCGGCAAAACAGAAAGGCAGATGAGATAGCGATGAAGCAAAGCCGAAATGACTTCTTTGCAGAATACACACGTCGATATCAAGACATCATCCTTGCCATGCCAGATGCGGTTTTTGAAGGTACGGCAAAAGCTGATGGAGCTACGCTTAAATACATGCAACTCTATTTCGACCTTTGTAGCGAAGAATATCATCTGCACGAAAATGGTCTGGTTCCCGATGATGTGTGGAACAACTGGAAAGAAGGTATGGAGATCACTACCCATTTGGAATTGTACAAGAAGTCGTGGGACAGGCTCAAAGGCAATTACAATCAAGATTTCTATCATTTTATGGAAAGGGATGTGCTGAAATTGAATGAATAATAAACAAAAGCAAATCCTTTAATATTGTACTACAAGGCAGCCGGAGGCTGCCTTTTTCCATCCCTTTTCCTATTTTATCCTCCGCGTAAACGACAAAATATATCAGCTTTACGCGAAGTATAGTTTCATTTTTGGCTATCAGATCATAAAAATGTATTCAAATAGCCAAAAATAATCTTCATTTTTGGCTATATAACATCAAATTTGATTCATGATAGCCAAAAATAATCAATTTTGGGAAATCATCGCCGTTTCCCCAAAAAACACTACATTTGCAGTTTCAATGAATAGGCACAATGAAGCGTAGGCTTTTGCTCATCATAGGGTTTCTCTTCTGCTTCGCCTTCACCGCGAAGGCGACGCACCAGCGTGCGGCCGAAATCACCTATAAATGGCTCGGCGGCAATGCCTACGAGTTTACGCTGACGTGCTATACTTACACACCTAGCCCCGCAGGCCTGCAACGCGACTCCCTGTTGGTGCAATGGGGCGACGGCATGGAGGAATACATTCCCCGCGTGGTGCTGCAAAACTTGGGCGAGGACTATACGTTAAATGTCTACAAACAAATCCACAACTTCTCAACTTCGGGCACTTATACTATCAGCATGGAGGACGCCAACCGCAACTTCGGGGTCATCAATGTGCCCAATTCGGTGATGGTGCCCATGCATATCGAGACGGAATTGGTCATTAATCCGTTTTTGGGCTACAACAATTCGGTGCAACTGCTCAACGCGCCTGTTGACAAGGGATGCGTGGGTAAGCTCTACCTGCATAATCCTTCGGCCTACGACCCTGATGGCGACAGCCTAAGCTATAAACTTGTTACCTGCAAAGGGCAAGATGGCATTGAAATCGCAGGCTACACATTCCCTCAGGCCTCGCAATCTTTTGACATTGACCCGCTTACAGGTGAATTGCGTTGGGAAAACCCAGTTATGCAAGGCGAATACAATGTGGCTATTATGGTGGAAGAGTGGCGTCATGGTGTGAAGATTGGCTCTGTTGTCCGCGACATGCAGATCCTGGTTTCGGCTTGTAGTAACAACCTTCCTGAAATCCAATGTGATGATCCATATTGTCTTGTGGCGGGCGAGCAGCTTAGCTTTGTCATCTCTGCTTCCGACCCTGATGGCGACAATGTCACGTTGACGGCTTCGGGGGCGCCTTTGGAAGTGGCGGTGAGTCCTGCTTTGCTCAATCCTCCGTCAGCTTTCGGGCTACAGCCTCAGATGGAGTTCCTTTGGAACACTAACTATGCCCATATCCGCAATACGCCGTATCAGTTGGTCATTCATGCCAAGGACGACGACACTCCCGTCAGCTTGACCAATGTCAAGACGGTGACCATCAACGTGATGGCTCCCAAGGTACAGAACTTTGCCGCAGAGGTCCGTGGTCATGATGTCGCAATGACTTGGTCGGCCTATCCTTGCTCCAATGCCTCGGCACTGTTGATCTATCGCAAGGCGGGCTGCGACGGCTATGTGCCTGACGAATGTGAGACGGGCATCCACGAGGGTTACCAGTTGCTTGCCACCCTCGACAACCCTTCGACGGTTGCCTACACCGACCACGACTTGCCTCAAGGTGTCGAATACGAATACCGTATCGTGGCTCGATTCCCCGATGGAGCCATGAGTGTGGTCAGTGACGCGGCTTGTGTGACGTTGAAAAACGATAGTCCACTGATGACACATGTCTCCAACGACAGCATCGACCTCGTTTCAGGCCATGTTGTCACTAGCTGGACTCGACCTAAAGATATTGATGAACAGTACGTTGCGCCGTTTAGCTATGCTTTGACTCGTGTCCTCGACGGCGAAACTGCTATCGTTTACGAAGGTGTCGACACAACCTTTCTCGATGCAACGGTGGATTTGGCGGAGCACACCTTATTAATATATAAGGTAGAGATGCGTGATGCTCAACACCAATTAATGGGGACGAGTGCGACAGCTTCAGCCGTCATGCTCTCGGTGAGCGGAACCAACGATGAAGCTTCGCTTACTTGGACCGAAGCTGTGCCTTGGATTGTGGACAGCACTCAGGTCTTCAAGGAAATGGACAACCATTTCGTGAGAATTGCTTCAGTGACGGACATGACCTATATCGACACCGATGTGGAGAACGATGAGACCTATCACTATTATGTTCGCACCTTTGGACATTACACATTGGAAGGTGTTGTAAAGCCATTGGTCAACTATTCTGCCATTAAGAAGGTGCGGATTGGACATGAAGCGCCTACGGAAGCGTTTTCTTACACTTTACCCAATGTCTTCACGCCCAATGGTGACGGCTACAATGATGTCTTCGAGCCCAAAGTGACCGGTGCCGATTTGATTGTCAGTGCCAAGACGGTCATCTTCAACCGTTGGGGCAACATCTTGTGCGAGACCGACGACCCACTCATCCGGTGGGAAGGCAAGAGCAGGCAAACCAAGCTGGATTGTCCTGCCGGTACCTATTTCTTCGTCACCGACATTACCTACCAAAACGCGACAGGGGAAGAGACGCTGCAATTGCAAGGGTCGATTACGATTGTACGGTAATGATATCCTTCTTTTTTCCCGCTTTATATATGCGTTGCTTTGCGTCATCGACTCCGTCGAAATCGAAGATTCGATGAAATCAATGCAGAGCAATTGCAACTACTATTTATTTCATTCCCGAAGGGAATAATAACCAAAATTAACGGTTAAACCCCGATGGGCGAGGAGTGGTGCCCCTTCCATGGCAGACTTATGCTTGGGTGTTGAAAACTCAATCCTTTTTGTTCTATTTTTTATTTAAATAGATAAAAATCAACAATTTAAATTATCAACAAGCCATGTTGATATATTTTTGTTTGAAACATAGAATTAATTGTGTCCTGTAAGGATAATAATTGTATCTTTGCAGTGCTATTAAAAGTGGGATGGGATTTTTATGTTCTATCCATAAGTAATTGTTGTAGAATGAGTTATAATATTATAATTAAATGCAAATGAAAAAAATGTTAAAAAGAAAGAAGTGTCTTTCGCTGAAGACGTTCGCGGTGGCCATCCTGATGGTCCTCTTCGCGATACCCGCGAAAGCACAAGTGAACACTGGTGACAACTACCAGGTGTACATGAAGGAAGGTAACTCTACGGTGGCCTCTGGCGCCACCAATGTGCGCTTCTATGATGACCACGGTCCCTCGGCTGCCTCTACCGGCACCATCAACTACTGGGATCGTTGGTATGTTACAGACAAGCACTACACCTACGTCTTCCGTCCCAAGACGGCTGGCGAAAAGATTAAGGTAACCTTCAAGAAGTTCAACGCTTACGAGTGGAGCGACACCGAACCCAACAACTGCCACGACATCGGCGAGTTCTCGTTGCGTATCAACGATGATTTGCTGAAGGTCTATAACTCCGACGGCGCAGTTGAGGCTGACCTTATTGCTGAACTGACCGGTACCGTTGAGAATGAGTTCACTTTCATGGCTGACGGCCCAATGACGTTCGAATTCATCTCCAACGAACAATACCGTGAGGAAGGTTGGGAAGCCCAGGTGACGGCTGTGTCGAGCATGACGGTGCAAGCCCCGCTGATCAGAAGAAACACTTGTTCCAACGACATCTTGATTATTCCCACCATTCCAGGAGCCACTATATATTATACTACTGATGACACTGACCCTTCGATTCCTACGAAGGACCCGCTCTCGGCTGGTATCCTCTATAATGGTCCCATTGAATGGCCAGTGGGCGACAATATCACCATTAGGGCGATTGCAGTTCTTAATGGTGTAGCTTCATCAGTGACCGCCATGACTTTTGTGGATCCCGACGACCGCATTGCCTCCATGGACGACAAGGCACCTACCATCGCGCCCGTTGATGGCACCAATTTAGTGCGCATCACCTGCCCTGCAGTGCCTGAGGGTATGAACGAAACTTTCTATGTGTCATATACTGTGGCGGATGCTGATGCTCCCGATGATATCCCTACTTCCACCAATGGTAATAAGGTATTCTTCGTCCTAGGCAGTAGTTACGAGTATCCGAGCAATTTGGGTGTTACGGTGCACACCAATACCTTTGAGTTTGAATGCACTACGCCGAACACCATCATCCGTGCGCGTACTTTCGCCTATTCTTGCTTTGAGCTCGAATCGCCTGAGGCTGCCCCGCTGACCATTACTTCGGTGTTGGTGGATACGCCGAGCATCACGTTTTCGACCACCAACCAGACCACAGGTGCTGGCCAGGCCACTATTGGCAACATTATGAGCGGTGCCACGGTGTATTACACCACCGATGGTAGCACTCCCAGCCCCACCAACGGTACGGCCTATACAGGTCCTTTTGCCGTGACCCCTGGCCAGACTGTGAAGGCCATTGCCCATGTTGCCACTACGGGTTATGTGGATTCTCAAGTGGTGTCCGAAACTTACATCCCCGGTGGTGAAGGACAAAGCGGTGCCTACGGCAGTGTGGTGGTCTTGGACGACCGTGAAGACCATAACTGGAGCTATTATAGCGACGCAACTAATCCTATCCATAGTTTAAATCCTGCTGATGTGAAGATTACATACTATGGTAATGGTAAGATGTACACCTCCACTGGAGCTACTCCTTCTGGTAATCTGAGCGATGTTACAGGTGTGAAAGTAAGTGCTTCTGAAAATGAACATACCTTTATTTACTTAAAGACCCTTGAACGTGCCGATGGCGATGCCGGAACAGGAAACTTAGCCTACAAGCTTATCCCCAACCCCTTCACCGTACGTCCTAAATTCACTTTGCAAGGCACAAGTTATTATACTGGTTTCTACGGTTGGCGTGTGAAACGCTTGAATGGCGTAACTATCAATGGTAATTATACCGAAGGATCCATTATTCCGGCAGAAACAGAAATTCAGTTTGTCACTAACAACAGCGAAGGCAACGAAGTTGACTTTGAAGCCGTTTGGGCAAGAGCATATGTGGTGACCAGTAATACTAGCTCAGGCCTTTCAAATGCTGTGGGTTATGAACGTAACTTCATCTATCTATCCAGCAATACGACTCTTGAGCGAAGAGGTTTTGATGGTTACAATGTTACCTACACTACTGTTGATCCTGCTACAGGATCGGGGACAAAAAGAACTTTAACTTTTGGTACTTATTCTTATAATTTCTTCTATTGCCGAGGCAATACTAAGTTCGAGAATGCTGTGCTTGCTTCAAGAAATGATGACACATATTTGGAAGCAAACAATCATGACCTCATCGTTGGAAGGGGAGTGACAGGTACAGTTAGTAGAGTATATGGTATAGAAGGCGGATCTTCCTCTGCTTTGGACTTTACTATTCGTCTTGAAAGTGGAACCTTTAATAACTTATGGTTAACTGATAATGGGGCTGAGTCATTTAGTAGTACCGTTTCCGTTAGAGCTGTATTAGGTTGCGATTACGACCGCGCAAAACCCGACAATGATAAGTTGAGTATTGCCCCAACCAATTCCTTCATCGAAGGTGGAGGTGGTTCAAATGTAATATCTTCTCCTGACAATAGGAATAATCTAACTTATGATTGGTATGTGAAGAGTGGTAAGATTCAAGCCAATACCTCTGTGAATACAGGAGACCCCTTCTATTTGGCTCATTATATTTCGGGTTATGATACGGATAATGCCCAATATATGGGAAAACGTCGTCTGACCATTGAAGGAGGAGAAATGGGTACCGTTGCAGGTGGTTGCGGCAATTCCGGTAGTAATTATTCTAATTATGCAGTTAATGATGGCAGCTGGACAGTAATGATTCGTATGAAAAACGGTACCGTTAACGGGTCTGTTTATGGAGCAGCTGTTTACGTAGGAGCTTCTGGTGACAGACGTATGGTGTTCACGGGTGGTAAAGTGAAAGGTTGGATTGCTGGAGGTTGTAATGGTACTGAAACTCAAGGTGGAGAACTTTATGGAGATACCTATATCTATTTTGGCGGCAAGGCCAAATGTGATGGGACACAAACCACCCAAATAGGTTCCTCAACGGCTGGTAACATCTTTGGTGCAGGTAGCGGTAACAGCAGCGCTACTGGAGAAACTGCTACTGTGGGTCGTGTCAACAACTCCAACATCGTCATCGCTGATGAAGCCGAGGTGGCTAGCAATGTGTATGGCGGCGGTAACTACGGTTATGTTCGTGTAGGCACAGGCAATAAGTCTGATATCTATGTCCTTGGCGGCACAGTGAGCGGCAGCGTGTTTGGTGGTTCCAACCAACAGCAAGGACAGATTGTCAATATGTGGATGAAAGACGGTACGGTTTCGGGTAGCCTTTATGGCGGTTCCAACACCAGCGGTACTGTTAAAGGTCTTGCAACTGTCAATGTTAGCGGTGGTACTGTCACTAACGTATATGGCGGTGGCTTTGGCGCTTCCACCAACATGGCAGCAGGTTCGGTAGTCAACGTCAGCAACGGTACTATTAATAATAATGTGTACGGTGGCGGCGAGTTGGGTACAATAACTGGCAATACCAATGTTACCGTGAGCGGAGGCACAATGAAGAACGTGTTTGGCGCTGGTAAGGGTGGCTCCACTACTGCTGAAATCTCTGGACAAACCTTTGTTACTGTCAGTGGTGGCACGGTGAGCGAATCGGTGTACGGCGGCGGTGAGAATGGCGATGTGGTTTCTGCAGATAGTGGTTCAAACACCAAAAACGTTGTTGTTACCTTAACTGGTAATTATAATCAGTCGCAGGCAAATCGCAGACCTAGATTAGTAATTACCTCTGCAGATGGTAGCTTGAATCAGACCATTTATTGGCCTCGATATGCAACTCAATCACCTTCTACTACAACAGTTTCTGTTCCTTGTAATAGCGAAATCACTGTTACATATGTTTATAACACCTCATATTATCCGAGTGGTTTGAGTTATAACATTAAATCTGAAGATGGAACGGTTACATATGTTGATCAACCAACTCAACCGACCAGCAATAATTTTGTGAGCAAATTCACTATTACTTCAAATGAGGCTCCCGAGCTTGCCTCCATGGTCACCATCAACGGTGGTACCGTTAACGGAGACGTGTTTGGCGGTGGTAAGATGGGTAAGACTGACGGTTCTGTGACAGTGAACCTCTTCCAAGGCAGCATCAAGGGTCATCTCTTCGGTGGTGCTTACGGTGCCCAAGGTAGCGTGTATTTGGGCGGCCAGAAGACCGTCAACATCACAGGCGGTCACGTGTTCGGCAATGTATATGGTGGTTCGCGTAACGCCAATGATGCCAATGCACTTACTGGATACAGCACTACAGAACAGGCTACCACCTGCGAAATCAACATGAGTGCCGGTAAGATCGACCAGAACCTGTACGGCGCCGGCTACTTCGGCCACACCTACGGCTCTGTCAACGTCTATCTCGGCGCCGAGGCCATCTCGAATGCTCCCAACCATACTGCTATAGACGAGACAATCAACTACTCTCGTGAGGGCGGCCTCAATATTGAGGGCACCATCTATGCGGGTAGTGACTGGGGTGACTTTGCTGGCGATTTCGGTGATCCCACCGTCTCAGGCATGTCGAATATCTATGTGGACGGCTCGGGCTACAACAGCACCTCCACAAGCACCGGCGTTGCCAACTACATGAAGGCGGGTCTCGCCATCTTGGGTTGCGGTACTTCTTGCGATGCTGGTACCAACGACCGCACCCTCATCGTGCGCAACTACGGTACTGCCGTTGCCGATGCAGGCAACACGGCCAACCCCTATAGCACGGCCTCACGCCAGCTGTTCTCCATCCAGCGCTTCAAGAAGGTCATCTTCGACAATGCCCACCTGCTCTTCACTGGTCAAGGTAAAGTGAACAGCCTCAGCCTCACCGAGAAATACGGCCTCTATGAAGACTGGACCGTATATCTCACTAATGGTTCTACTATGATGACCAACGTGCCTTGCTCGCAGATCAAGAGCTTCCAGAGCGTCACCTGCGGCAATACCTATGCCGCTACGCCTTCGTTTACCGAAGTAGCCATCGATGGTCTGGGCGCCGCTGGCAGCAGCACCGACAACAAGATTCGTGTGAACGGTGGTAGTTACATCGAAATCAAATATGAAGCCGATGGTGTTACTACACCTTATGGCGAATTGAAGGGTTGGGCTCACATGATGAGCTCCACCAACAATCAGGAGGCCACCTGCGCCTACGCCCGTCCGAAGCAGAGCCAAGAACAAGGCAACATCATCCCTGAATCAGAGAACAACGGCAATGACGGCGGTTTCGTGAGCTACGACGGTATCTATAACCAATACACTACCGCAGGTGCCTTGGTCTCTACAGGTATGCAAGACCAGATTCGCTATGAGAACCACACGCCAAACATGTCGAAAGGCGACTCACAGTACTTCCGTATCTGGCGTTATGGCGGCAACAAGTCCAATATTGAATTGGTGTTCGATGCCCATGCCACGGGTACCGACGGCTATAGGACAGTGGACGTCACTGTTACCCTGCCTCCGTTCCGTAGCGACAACCATTATTATCGCTTCCAGACTACGGGTGAGGCACCCAACCGTAACACCACCACGGAGTACGGTTCGGATGTGCTGACCTTCAACATGGCCTGCTACAACACCATGCTCGATTCTGACGGCGTGCATGGCACACCTGTTACGAATGGCTATATGTACTACCAAAACGGCCAACAGTTGGAAAAGACCGCTGGCGATTGCCCAGGCAAGACCGACATCGACGACAACCCCGATGTGAACTACGGTTTGGTGATTATGCCTAACACCAGCATGGTGACTGGCACTAACCACATTATCTGCGACGCTTCGGACAACTACTTGGCTGAGCTGGACAAGCCTTTCAAATGCGGTGACAACACCCAAGCACCTGAGTTCACTTTCCGCTTGACCTACAGCAATAAACTCAGTTCCAACATGACTTGGGATCCCATGAAGGTTACACTGGTACAATGCGAGGCCGATGGCACCATTACCGACTATGTGACCTTAGAGTTGGTGGTGGTCACCAGCACCTCCATTACACAGGACTTCAATACCAAGGTGTATGCCATCATGGACGGTCAAGGTCACTTGAAGGACACTTATACCTCCAAGATTATCCTTCCCCTCTACGATGTGCAAACCGCAGGTGAGAACTCCACCTTCAGGGTGAAGGCAGTCAGCTTCACTCCTGACCAGTATGTTGATGATAATGGTGTGGCGATTACTCCTCCTTCAGGTACGAATGTCGTGAATAATCCTATCAGCAGCGACAGCTACAACAAGAACAGTTTCGGTTTGGCCATTGAAGCTGCCGACACCTACGACAACACCAACGTGTGGTTCTCTACCGGTGACCGTATTGATGTAGCCGCGAGCACCAACCCTGTGGGCAAGGAAATCGGTAAAGAGTCTGGCCGTAACGAAGTCGGTATTGACGTCATCCTGTTCTATTCTGGTCTGGAACGAGTGAATCCCGAGACACACATGGGTACAGTCACTATCACTGTCGAATTCGACAACTATAAAGATACAGATGATCATATCGGCGAGCTTAGGATTGTGGTTGAAATTTACCGTGTGGGTGCGGGCTTGAACTACTATGTGGATGGCGAGGACGGCAAGGACGAGACTGGCTACGGTAGGCATCCCGACAAACCTGCTGCCACCGTCAACTACATCTTCAACCGTTGCGAATATCGCCCTGGTGGCAATATCTTCGTGGTGAACACCGTCACTGTTGACAAGCCCGAGACTTGGAACGGTGCCCGTTTCAACTCCGTGCATATCTACCGTTATCCTGGTGTGCATGAGATGAGCACGGGAGAATATGGCGATCCCGAGACTAACCCGGCCTTCACCGGCAAACTCGTTGAGGTGACCAATGAACTGACGTTGCGCGGCATTGTTATGGATGGCATGTATGCCGAAGCTACTGCTGCCAACCATGACAACACACAAAACATCTATCCTTCTGAGCAAGGCTGTAATTTCGATGGTGTAGCAACCGCCCCGATGATTAATGTGGCCGACGGCGGCCGTATTAACTTGAAAGACGGTGTGGTGCTGCAGAACAACTATAATACCACGGCAGCGGTCACCGAATTGAGCAACCCGGGAGGCGCCATGAGCGTGCAGTATGGCGGTACTGCCCGTATGAATGTTGATGCCGAAATCACGGGCAACATCAACGCTGTTGGTGGTGGTGTCTGGGTTGACGGTGCGCTGATTGTCTCCGATGACATCCGGATCTTTGACAACAAGATTGGCACGGCAGCCACCAGCCGCCAGAGCAACGTGTGGCTGACCGAGGCCACCGAAGATCAGTCCAAGGCTAATGTACATTATAAGGTCATCCAAATCGGTACTTCTTCCACGACCGATGAATACGGCTCGTTGGCAGAAGAAGGCAATCGTAAGATTGGCGTCGACAAAGAAGACTGGGGTCATACCATCGACGGCTTCATGCCGGTGGTGTATGCCGAGGACGGCACGCAGGAATGGCTTGAGTTGCCCTTCGCACAGCCTCAGACTGTCATCGTCCACGATGCCAATATTTACGAGTTGGAGAAATATTTCGACGATCACTATCTCTACTGGATCTTTACCTGGGTGGAGAAACAAAATCATGTTCCTACTGCTTCTGAAGAAGACGGCGGCGTGGAATGGGACGGCATTGGTAACATCACCACCGCCAACCAGTTGGCTTGGGTCATCTCCTTGGTCAATGGTGAGAACGGCTGTCAACCTGATGACTTTACCGGCAAGACTGTTGTTCTTAATAATGACGTTGACATGAAGGCCGCAATCTGGGTGCCTATCAAGAACTTCAAGGGTAAATTTGAGGGCAACGGTCACGTCGTCAAGGGCCTGAACAGCCCCTTGATGAAGGACGACATGGGTATGTTCGGTACGACCGACGGTGCCACCATCCAAAATGTGATTGCCAAGGCCGAGTTCAACGGCGACGCTGCCAACGTGGGTACACTCATCGGTACGATGAAGGGTGGTTCGCTGAACAATGTGGAAGCTGCCGGTACACTTGAAGGTAAGACACACACCAGGAACATGGGCGGTCTGGTCGGTAAGGTGGAAAGCGGTACCATCCACTCCTCCTTCTCCGTCAACGACATGACTACGAGCTCTTCCTCAACGGTCATGGGCGGCCTTGTGGGTACTAACGGTGGCGACCTCTACAACAGCTATGCCAACACCACCATGACGGTCACCGCAACAGGTACCCTCACTAATAAGATAGGTGGTCTTGTGGGTGTGAACGACGGCCACGTGGAGAACTGCTACGCTGTAGTTGGTGAGCAGACCTTCCCGGCCTTTGCCAACACGAACAACGGCGTCATTACGATTTGCTATGCCGACAACGCCAACGGTTATGTCACGACCACGGGCGAAGGCACGACTGTTGAACTCTCAAAGCATGGTCTCTACGGAACTGTGCAGCCCGACATCAAACATGTCGACTACATGTATCGCGACAACTTGGTGACCATTGTTGAAGGCCAAGAGAACGACTATGCCAGTCACGAGGAGAATGAATATCTTGGCAAGCATATCGTGGTATGGAACGGCTTGCTGAGCGTACTGAACCAATGGGTTAACGACGGACATACTTCTTATACGAATTGGCATCGTCCTATCACAACCACACTCAACGGTGACCTGCCCATCCTGGCCTTCCCGTTGGACAACTGCGTGGGTAACCTGAACACGGCCGCTGCCGACGGCAAGATGCTGCACTACAGTGCCTTTAACCTCTACCCGGAAGAGAATGAGACCTTCAACAACGGTCTTGACAACCTGTTGGGCACGGTTTATAAAGACCAAGCTGCCAACATCTTCCTCTATGACGATGCCATCGATGTAGAGAGCACCACGGGCAGCAACAACCTCTTCATTAACGAAGACGCTGTGTTGCTCCAGAAGAAAGCTGATGGAGCTTCTGACGTGGCACCTATCAGAGCCACCGTGGGTATCACCTTCGACAACTCCTGCAAGACAGCCACTGACTACTATGGCAACACGCTGGCATACGACTGGCACTTCATGTCAAGCTCGTTGAGGAAGGCCCCGATGGGTATGGAGTATGGCGATCCTACAGGATTCGGTGGAGCTGTCAATGTCAATAGAATGGTCAACAACTACTTCCCGAATGGCTTGCCGATGGGATCCGGCTATAATGAGGGTGTGAAATGGGATATCTACAGCTACTACGAGCCGCAGTACCACTGGATCAATCTGAAGCGTAGCACCAACGACCACTGGCACATCGATGGTAGCCATGACTCCATCCCTGCAAGTCAATACACGAATGAGGACATCTTCGTTCCCGGCAAGGGCTACATGATGGCTATCAGCCAGGACAGCTACTTGTGCAGCACGGATACACTGAACAATGGCAATGTGAAGATTACCCTCACCAACCAAGAACCTGCTTATGTTGAGAACTACAACAAGGGCTGGAATCTGGTCGGTAATCCTTTCCAGGCCTACCTCGACTTGACAAAGGTAGGTACGGGAACGTACTACATTTATGACGCTGACCAAAAGGTTTATGCACCGGTGACCGATGGACAATCGACCAACCCATGCATACCTTCATTGTACATCCACCCACATCAAGGCTTCTTCATGTATTCATCAACCGACAACAACGAAATTACATTCGATTATGCCGAGGGTGCGACGACCGAAAAAGATAACACTTCTTACTTCCGCGGCAATCGAGTGAACTACCCGCTGGTCAACCTCTTTGCCGAGAACCAGCGCGGCAACCGCGACCTCACTGTCATTGAGTTGCACCGTCCTGAATTGGGTGGTGCCACCAAGGCGATGGGCATGCTCAACTCCAGATTCCATATTGCAGCCAACTTAGATGGCCAGAACTACGGTATCCTGTTCACGCCCGAAGGCACCGAACGCGTACCGGTTCACTTCAAGACCGAAGAAAACGGCACCTATACGTTGCGTTGGAGTATGTACAACGGTGACTTCAGCAGCCTGCGCCTGATTGATAATAAGACGGGCGTCAACTACGACATGCTGGCCAACGACCACTACACCTTCGAGGCCACTACCGAAGACTACGCTTCGCGCTTCTACATCACCTATACCTGCACGAGCGTGGATGAGGAAGTCACGTACGAAAGCGACAACTTCGCCTTCTTCGATGGAAGCGAATGGGTCATCAGCGGCAAGGGTCAACTGGACGTGATGGACATGACCGGCCGTGTGCTCTTCACCGAGCATTTGAACAATGAACAGAATCGGGTCAACCTCAACGGCTTTGCCCAGGGTGTTTACCTGATGCGTGTGATTGACAATAAGGTCGTAAGAACTCAAAAGATTATTGTCAGATAAGAAAGCGCTTCGTCGTTGGCGCGAGTTCGCGCCAACGACGGCCAAAATAACGAAAGGATATTATTGTAGAAACAAAGATAACACACAATAAGATGAAAAAAGTAATATTGACAATTGTCGCGGTTTTGACGATGGCTTTCACACCAGCGATGGCTCAAATCTTTTTGGATGACGATGACTTGAATGACGGCCGTCTTCGTTCGACTTCCGAACAAGTCGGTGTCATGGTGCCAGAGCAGAACGTTCATTACGACCAATATGTTCCGGTTGGCGAAGGCGTGGTGCTTTTGGCTGGATTAGGTATCGCTTATCTGCTGGGTAAGCGTAAGAAAGAGGAATAATAGGCTCGTTTGGCTTATTTGATCGTAATCATAAGACGGCCCCGCCTAGGCGGAGCCGTCTTATTTTGTATTTGTCATGTGGACAAAAATCCAAATAAACCAATAGACCATAAACCAATAGTATATTCATAACTTCAGAACTAACGAAATAATATTCTTGAGATTTAGCAAAGTTTGCTTGTGGCTAACCGTTTTTTTTCTAATTTTGCACCGTCTAAGAAGGAGGGTTATACCCTGTCCGACTTAAGTTATAAATCAATTATTTATCATATAAAATACTGGAATACAAAATATTATAGTTTTTAGATTTTTTAAATTAAACATAGAATAATTGCTAGATGTACCTTAGTTCTATAACCTACATCTGGTGTTGTTTATGTATTTTAGGACAGAATGAAATAATGAATTCAAAATAAAGACAAATGAATCAAATGGTTACAAATTTAAAAATCGGAAAAACAATCATGCTGAAAAAGACCTGCATGCGGAAACCCCTTCTCATGATGAGAGCGGTTCTCCTGACACTCTGTATTCTGATCTTTGCTGTGCCTACCCAGGCACAAACTCGTGGTGCGAGTGAGATCAGAATGAAAACTGGTACGGAGACGATTACCGATCAGCTCACTTATGACTTCTACGACACTGGTGGCCCTTACATTATGCCCCCCTCACAGGACCCTAACAACAGCTACAACTGGGTGACGTGGTACCAGCACGACGAGTCGTATCTGTTGCACTTTGTGAAACCCGCTGGTTTTGACACCAAGGGTATCAAGGTAGTGTTCAACTATTTGCTCATCAACAACGACCACCTTAAGTTTTATGAAGGTGATCTTGAAACCCCAGAGAACCTGATCGCTGACCTTACTTGCAACGATTATTCTACGAACAATTACGCTGGTTTCACAGTGATGTCGCATGGCAACATGACCATCCGCTTTGAGTCGGACTACCATTGGCGTGATGCTGGTTGGGAAGCTCTTGTGGAGTTGTGGGATTACGCTCCTCAACCGCCAGTAGCCAATATGCAGGCTTGTGCCAGCTATGTGGAATTGCTCCCTGGCAGCATGGCCACTGGCACCAATGCTGTGACCACAATGTATTACACCACTGATGGTACAACGCCATATCCTCAAGACGCAAATGACCCGTTGGCATCCACCAAAGTGTACAACGGTCCTTTTGAGATTACCCAGGCAGGCACTACGGTGAAAGCCATATTGGTAGAAAGCGTGGGCGAAAGCGTACGCACTTCATCAGTTTCCGAATATACCTTCAATCGTCTGATTACGCCCCCTGCAGCACCCACTATCACGCATGTGGCCAATACTAACACTGTGATTATCACGGCTCCCGCAGTGCCTTCAGACATCAATGATACCTATTATGTGCGTTACAGCATCGATGGCACCGACCCGCGATATAGCACCCATGAACGGGCTAAAGCTGACACTATCGAGTTGACTCAGCCTTGCACGGTGAGAGCTGTCACGCGCGGTACCACCTGCCCCGATATCTTTTCGGAGACCGAGGACACTGAAACCATCAGCACTATCTACGTGCCTACTCCGGTGATTAGCATCACGGGTACGGGTGACAATGGTACGGTGGAAATCACCTGCTCGCTGACTGATGCCATCATTTACTATACCATTGACGGCAACAATCCCACGACATCTTCGATTGAATATAATGGCACCTTTACTGTGCCAGCCGGTACTACGGTGAAGGCCATGGCTTATATGGAAGGCCAAGGCTATGTGGCGAGCAACATTGCTACTGCCATTTACATTCCGGGCGGCCAAGGTGGCCAGGGTGTATTTGGCGATGTGGTCCTCTTGGACGACCGTGAGCCCCACACTTGGAGCTACTATAGCGACCCCAATAGCCCCGTCCGCAGTTTGAATCCTGCTGATGTGAAGATTTCTTATTTTGGCTATGGTAATGGAACCATGACTACCACTGATAATAACAATACCCCAACCACCTTCGCGGGTAATGTGACTGGAAACCAAGTGGCAGTAAGTGCTTCCGAATCAGCCAACCAGTTCGTATATTTGAAGACTCTTGAACGCAAGGGCGGCGATGTAGCCACTTCATTGGAAGCTTCTACGGGCCGTTGCCTTTACACCACTATTGCAAATCCCTTCACCAAGAGACCTACCTATGGTACTGGTGACACCCGTTGGCGTGGATTCTATGCTTGGCGAGTAAAGGCGGTGCGTGGTGGCAGTATCTATACAACTGCTACTGGTGGTACAGCCTTGGCTACCAATGCCATTGTGAATGCTGATACCCAATTGTATTTTGCTCCTAATGCCGAAACTGGTATGGAAGTTGAGTTTGAGGCGTTGTGGGCTAGGGCTTATGTGACAAATGCCACAACGAATGGTGCTAACAATGTAGGTAATTACACTGTTGGTTATGAGCGTAATTTCTTGGTGTTGGCTACAAATAATGCATATTACATGGGCGCTAATGCTGGTAATAATAGGAGGATTACAAACACCAACAATCGTGATGTTACTATTACTTCTACTTACCCTGACGGAAGCACTCCTAACAATAGAGGACAGTTCCGAGTTTATGGTACACTCACCTTAGGATATAATATGAAGATTGAGAATGTTACTATAAATGCATATGGGCAAAATGGAGATTTAGTTGCCAATGGCTTCTATCTTCATATTGGTCGTGGTCTTAACACGAATAATAATTTGTGCTATAGATTAGTTGGTTCTTCTGGAAGTGAAAAGAATCACGATTTCACCATTCGTGCTGAAAGTGGTTTGATTCGTTCGGTTTATCTTACTAACGGTGGTGTGCCTGACAATTATCGATTCCACTGCAATCTCATATTTGGTAGTGATTATGATAGAGCTAAGAACGACAATGCAAAGTTGCTGGTTGCTCCTAATGAACAAATCGTCTTCGGACAAGGTATGATAAGTGGAGCTGTCAATAAGAGCGCACGTACTTTGGATTGTGTGGTTAAAAGCGGAACTTTCCAATCAGGATACCAAAATACTACTGGTGAACAAGGTCAAAACACGCACTCTATTTATATCGGGTCAACCAATGGTCAAAATGAGACTGGTTATGCAGGAAAACGATACCTCACCGTTGAAGGTGGTGAAATTGCCAATATAGCTGGTGGTCGTGGCCCAAAGGGAGAAACTTATGCTCCTGCAGTTACCGACACCGTGGCTACTATCCGTATTAAAGGCGGTAGGGTGCATGGTAGCGTCTATGGCGGTGCTTCTTCCTCGACTTCGTATGGTAGCCGTAAGATTGTGATTACCGGTGGCGAAGTGCAAGGTTGGGTTGCTACAGGTTGTAACAGTACAAACACCGGCTATGGCGGTGTTACTAGTGGTACTGGTAATATATACATTGGTGGCAATGCCGTTATTGGTGGTAGTACTCCTAGAACTATCAACGGTACCACGGGCGGCAATGTCTTTGGAGCCGGTCATGGTAAGGACCTCGAAAATGCTGCATCCATGTCAGCCACTTGTGTGGTGATTGCCGATGACGCTGATATTTTGCACAATGTGTATGGTGGAGGTAACTATGGATATGTCTATCCTCCAGGTGAAGATGCTTACGACGGCGAACACAAAGCCGATCTTTACATTTTAGGAGGTACCGTGCACGAAAATGTGTTTGGTGGTGCCAACATGAACGAAGGCCAACACGTCTATATCACCATGAACGGTGGTGAAGTTCAAGGTAGCGTTTACGGCGGTTCGAATACCTATGGAAAGATTCATGAGGATGCATCCATTACCATGAATGGAGGTTTGGTTAAAGGCTCTGTGTTTGGAGGTGGCTATGGCGGAACCTATGATGGAAACCCTGACTACGATGGAACAGTTATGGCCAAGAACACATCTGTTACAGTCAACGGTGGAACCATCAATGGGAATGTGTATGGTGGTGGTGCCTTGGGCGTTGTCGATGGCAATACCAATGTCACTGTGGCAGGTGGTACTGTGAACAATGTGTTTGGCGCTGGTATGGGTCGTGCGGCTTCCACGGGTGTTACTGCTCTTACTGCTAACATCGGCGGCACTACGACAGTCAACATTAGCGGCGGCACCATCGCTGAGAGCGTCTATGGCGGTGGCCAGAACGGTAATGTGAAACAAGCCCAAAACCCCGATAACGGTAAAGGCGACGAGCCTGTGGATCCTCGCGCTATTCCTGCTGTCAGCACTGTGGAAATCACGGGAGGTAACATTGCACACAATGTATTCGGTGGTGGCTCCATGGGCTTCACCAACGGCGGTACCGTGGTCAACATGATCGGTGGTAACGTTGAAGGATCTGTCTTTGGTGGCGCCTTCGGCACCAACGGCCGCGTGTATGTGGCTGGTCAACGCACCGTAAATATGCGCGGCGGTACCATCAACAAACACTTATACGGCGGTTCACGTAATGCTGATGATGCTCTCACCTTCAACCCAGGTGCTTTCAGCAGCAGCACTGAAACTGCAACGGCTTCTGTGGTCAACATGAGTGGTGGCTACGTCCACTACCAAGTGTTTGCTTCGGGTTATTTCGGCCAGGTGTTTGGTTCCACCTATGCCTTCATCGGCACTAATGCCATCATGAATGCTCCGTATCACGTGGCTGGAACCGCTCCTTACAACGAAGAGTACTACAACCACCACTATGCCTTGCGTATTGGCGGTTCGGTTTGGGCTGGCGGTGACTTTGGTAACTACGATGGCACCAAGTTCGGTGATCCTACCATCACGGGACGCTCCCACATCTACATCGATGGTACAGGCTACGACACCGAGAGCAACAACACAACCAACACGAACTACATGAACATCGGTGGCTCCATCTACGGCAGCGGCACTTCGTGCGATGCTGGTATTCAAGGCCGTTACATCATCTTGCGCAACTATGGCCAGATGATCAACGCCAGCCAACCTACAGCGGCTATGCCTTACAGCTCGGCCACACGTTCGCTTTACAGCATCCAGCGCGCCGACAGCCTTACTATCGACAATGCACATGTTGTACTGCTCGGTGAAGGTAAAATCAACTCCTTGGTCACCACCGAGAAGTACACCATCCACGAATTCCGTCTCGCACGTCTGGCCAATGGAAGCTCCATCTTCCTCAATTATCCCGCCGACCAAATCATGAAGTTCGGTAGCTACACTTGCCCCGATGTGTACGACAACCTAGGCAGTACCACTTATACGAAGGTGGATTACAACGGCCTCGGCGCACAAGGTGGCAGTAGTGACAACAAGATTCGCGTGAGCAACGGTGCTTACATCAATATCTATCATGACGAGTTGAAATACACAGTCAACGGTCAGACTCAGACTGGCGGTTATGGTGAGTTGGAAGGCTTCGCTCACATGATGAGCGACGACGCCAACAACACTTGCGCCTATGCCCGTCCGAAGCAGAGCACCGACGATGGTAATCAAATTCCAGAGAATTGCGACAATCCCAACGACGGTGGCTTCATCAGCTATGACACCAGCCTTAACACCTATGACCTTGAAGGTGGTACGGTGACAGGCGGCAACAGCATCCAGATGCCTTACGAAAACCACACTGCGCAGCAGAGACAGGGCGAACAATACTTCCGTATCTGGCGTGCCGGTGGCACGAAGAGCTACCGTGAGGGCGTGTTTGTGGCTCAATCAAGACCCAAGATGATCGATGGTGAACTTTCATCTGAATACTACAGCACAGTTGACGTGGTCATCAGCCTGCCCGCTTTCGAAAACTGTGAATCAGGCACAGGCTATTACCGCCTCAAGACCTTAGACGGTAACACCATTATCGATCAAGGCACTGATGTGATGTTGGTCAATGCGGCCTGCTATGCTGATACGACCAATCACGGTGCTGGAGTCGATGGCGCCAACTGGATGTATATCGATGGTGATGATGCCCAAGCCAATTTTGTCACGGGACAGACGCAAGCGCAGCTCAACGCATTGCCAACCGAATTCAACAGCTTACATTATATTGCTGAAAACCCAGACGTTAACTTTGGCTTGATTGCTATACCATCTGGTGGTTTGGCAGGCAATGACAATATGCTCATCTGCGAAGCCTCCGACCCGAAGATTGCCACCATGCAATGGACTAACATGAATAACTCGGTCATGCCCAAGGTGACCTTCCGCCTGACTTATTACAACAACTTGACCAACAATGTAGTGTGGGATCCTATGACCATCACTTTCGAGCAGGTGGATTGCAGTGGAAATGTGGCCGCCACGATTGATGTGGCTCTTACGGTGACCACCCTCACGAGCATTGATCAGACCTTTGTCACTCAGGCTTATGGTATTGTACGTGGCACGGGCACGGGTACCGACAGCTATACTGCTAAAATAGTGCTTCCTCAATATGTGATGCACGTCAACACAATCGGTGAAATCTCAAAATGGTCTTGCGAAAGTGTTTCTTGGGAGCCTAAGGTTGAGGCCTATGAAGATAGTTTTGTTGGAGGAACGAATTACTTGAATGAGAACCTCCAAAGTGGTTGCAACAACAAGTTCGGCATGAACCTGGTGGCTGGCCTCAACTTCGACAACACCACAGGTTGGGAGTCGTGGGAGACGGTGCCGCAGGACGTGTACAGCTGGAGCAAACCCAACTATGTCTTCGGTGAAACTACTGCACGTACCCCCATCGGCTTCGACTTCACGCTGCTGTATGACGGTCGCCAAAGGGCCGAAGGCAACTACCAGTTGGGTACACTTACCTTCCATATGAAGTTTACCAACTACGAGGGAGCTGGTGTAGAGCCTTACTCTGGTTACCTCACCATCCAAATCGAGGTGTGGTTCCTTGGCCAAGGCAACAATTATTACCTCGACGGTGTGAATGGCAACAACCTTTACAGTGGTAAGTATCCTAACGCTGCCAAGAAGACCTTGAGTGGTATCTTCAATCGTACGGACTATGTGGCTGGCGACAACATCTTCGTCGTCAACGCTGTCACTGCCGATGGCAGCAGCAAGTTGACATGGAATGGTAAGACCTACAGTGAGGTGACGCTCTACCGCTACCCAGGCGGTCACCAGTGTGTCCCGGATGGTGTAGAACATGCCGAGTCGCATTGGTCAGGCTATGACATCGAAGGCAATCCTTGTTATCAAGGTCCGCTGGTCAAGGTGGAGAAGACTATGGACATGACTGGTATCATCCTCAACGGCTTCTATAAGGAATCTAAGAAGCCTGAAGGAGAGGCTGCCGGTGACTTGTTTGATCAAGTTGGAGATACGGCATATTACCATAAATATGTTGATCCTACAGCTCCTTTGGTCCAGATTCTTGATGGCGGTACCCTCTCGGTGTATGGTGCCAGCCGTATGGAATACAACAACAACGTCGGCACCGATGGCGGTGGTATCTACATCGAAAATGGCGGCGTGCTTAACCTCTACGACGGCTCGGCTATCGATACCAACTACGTGTCCAACTCGAAGAATGGTGGTGGTATCTATGTCAACTCCACTTCATTGGTGCAGTTGTCAGACGAGGTTTATGTCACGGGTAACAGAAAGGGTGTCCCAAGCGCCAAGGCTGATGGAAGCATTGAGAACAATGTCTACCTTTCCACTTACGACAGCCATGTCAACGTGGGTACATCGGATACCGACGATACCTACACTTTGTTGCTTTCTACTTCAAGAGTGGGTATCACCAAGACCCATGACTGGGGCCAATACTATTATGCTCCAGTGGCTTACTCCGACGGTGGACTGGGCTACCTCGACAACTTGGTTACAGAGGATGCACCCGCAACAGGTGCCATCATGTGGGACGATGAGACTAGGTATGAGATCCTCAGCCTGAACAACACCCACTTCAATCCGCCTACCGACTATGTCTATTTCGTGGGTACATGGGTGACTGCTGTCACCAGCGAACCTGATGACTTTGATGCCAATGACATCGACACTCCTGAAGAGCTGGCGTGGGCTATCTCCATCTCCTCGGGTTATAACGGCGAGACCGCTGCTCCCGATTCCACCTTTACTTTGACTGGTGATATTGATATGAACGCCAACATTTGGGTGCCGATTGGCTCAAATGGACATCCTTACACTGGTAATTTCAATGGTAACGGCCACGTTGTGACGGGTCTGCGCAGCCCCTTGAATCAGGAGAACATGGGTATGTTCGGCAGTACCAACGGCGCCACCATCACTGACTTGGTGGCCCAAGCCAATTTCGTGGGCGGTACGATGAAGAACGTGGGTACGGTCATCGGAAAGATGAACGGCGGCGTGTTGAGCAATGTGGAAGCTGCAGGTACACTTACGGGTACCAATAGCACAGTTAACATTGGTGGTTTGGTTGGTGATGCTGAATCAGGAACCATCCATTCAGGCTTTGCCGTCAACACGATGACGGGTGGCAACAACACTGTGGTGGGTGGCCTCGTTGGCACCAATGGCGCTAACCTCTACAACAGCTATGCCAATGTGACTTTGGGTTCGAGCAACACGGCCACCACCTTGGGCGGTCTTGTCGGTATCAACAAGAACAACTGCACCGTGGAGAACTGCTACGTCATCAACCCGATTGGTCCCGCCTTCGCCTATACTAACAACGGTAACATCAACTTCTGTTATGCGGCAGATGGCACGACTGATTTTGTGGGTGCAGGCAGCCAGGATCCCGTTGGTCACGGCACCTACGATGTGGTTCTCGACCGCAAAGACCTCGGCTATATGTACTTTGATAACAAAGTTGAGAAAAAGGTCGAGACAGACAACAATGGTTACATCACCCAGAAAGACACCATCTATTATGCTGGTGGTAAGATTGAGAAATGGAGAGGCTTGCTCAGCACGCTGAACCAGTGGGTTGTTGCCAATCCTAGGGGACTCGATCCTAATCCTACACCTTGGTACCGCTCCACCTCAACCTATAAGAAGAATAACGCGGTGAAAGCTTATATCAACGGCGACCTGCCGGTGTTGGGCTTCCCGAAGGACAATGCAATAGGTACGTTCGACAGCGATGGCAAGTTCTTGCGCTATGGTTCCAACGTCAATGGTAACGGCGTCGACACCCTGCTCACCTACTACAATGAGAATCTTGCCGATGTGACTGATCCTGCTGCCAGCATCTTCTTATATGGCTATGCCACGGATGTGAAGAACGTTCCTGGAGAAGATGTGAAAGTCTTCATCAATGAGGATGCAGTACTGAAACAGGTTGCCAATGCCCAACCGTTTGGCAACACCACGGTGGGTATCACCTTCGATAACTCTTGCCGCAACGCCCGCGACTATTATGGCAACTTGTTGGAATACGACTGGCACTTCATGTCAAGCTCGCTGAGCGATGCCCCGATGGGTACAACCTATAGTGGTACTCCCACGGGTTACATGAATCCGGTCAACATCACAGGTATGGTGGACAACTACTTCCCGAACAACGGCCTTACGATGGGTGCTGGCTATGAGGATGGTGTGAAATGGGATCTCTACAGCTATTATGAGCCGGAGTACCATTGGATCAACCTCAAACGTGAAGGCAATGACCACTGGCATAGGGATGGCTCACACGCACAAATCAATTATGTAAGTGGTCAAGAAGGTCTTGGCGCAAAGCTAAATGAGACCATCTTTGTTCCCGGCAAGGGCTACATGATGGCCATCAGCCAGGATAGCTACTTGAGCAGTACAGGCACGCTGAACAACGACAACGGCAACGTCGGCGGTGTGACGATTACACTTACCAACCAAGAGCCTTTGAATCCCACCTACAACAAGGGATGGAATCTTGTCGGTAATCCTTATCAAGCCTACCTCGACTTGAAAAAGGTAGGTACGGGAACGTACTATATTTACGACGCTGAAAGTAGTACGTATGTGCCTTATACCGTTGATCAGTCGGAAAATCCTGTGACGCCTTCGCAATACATCCACCCGCATCAAGGCTTCTTCATGTATTCATCAACCGACGACAATGAGATTACATTAGACTATGCCACTGGTGCGACGACCGAGACAGAATCAGGTTCTTACTTCCGTGGCAATGAGGAAAAGGTGAATTACCCACTGGTCAACCTTTTTGCTGAGAACCAACGTGGCAACCGTGACCTCACCGTCATAGAGTTGCACCGTCCCGAGTTGGGCGGCGCCACCAAGGTGATGAGCATGCTCAATTCCAACTTCCAGATAGCTGCCAGCCTCAATGGCCAGAATTATGGTATTCTGTTCACCCCTGAAGGCACCGAACGTGTACCTGTACGTTTCAAGACCGAAGAAAACGGCACCTTTACCTTGCGTTGGAGTACGCACAACGGTGACTTCACCAGCCTGCGCTTGATTGACAACATTACAGGCGTCAACTACGACATGCTGTCCAACGACCATTACACCTTCGAGGCCTCTACCGAAGACTACGCTTCGCGCTTCTACATCACCTACACCTGTACGGGCGTGGATGAGGAAGTCACTTACGATAGCGACAACTTCGCCTTCTTCGATGGAAGCGAATGGGTCATCAGCGGCAAGGGCCAACTGGACGTGGTCGACATGACAGGCCGAGTGCTCTTCACCGAGCATTTGAACAATGAACAGAATCGGGTCAACCTCAACGGCTTTGCCCAGGGTGTTTACCTGATGCGTGTGATTGACAATAAGGTCGTAAGAACTCAAAAGATTATTGTCAGAT
>JAEEGJ010008240.1_pt1 | contig 28920 bp, 24 predicted proteins | sample 8958761 | NCBI WGS metagenome assembly JAEEGJ01 (sample SAMN16246546, study PRJNA631951) | gut metagenome | biome: gut microbiome; feature: rumen; material: RS-attached | host: Bos | place: Iran: Karaj | collected 2018-10
CGTTTTTGCTGCGATTTTGCGGCGATTTTGCGGCGATTTTCGCCTTTTGAGCCATTTTTGCGCCGATTTCGCGTCTCAAATTTGGAAAATTTTTCCAAAAATGGAAATTGTATTTCCTTATACGAAACATCGAGAAACCCTTTATTTATGGGAGTTTCTCGATATTTTCGATTCGTGATCCCGTTGGGATTCAAACCCAAGACCTTCAGAACCGGAATCTGACGCTCTATTCAGCTAAGCTACGGGACCTGTTTGCAATAGCGGGTGCAAAGGTACAAAATAAATCATAATTCATCATGCATAATTCATAATTATTAAGAATTAATTTCTATTGTGGCTTGACGTTTTCCGTGCAAAATGTTAGGGAAAGTCATTAAATTGTGTCATTTTGCGAAAATATTTTGGCTTTTGCTTGTTAGTGTGTAAGAAAAGTGATACCTTTGCACGCAAAAATCAAAAATAGTAGATTGTTAAAGTGTAAATTTGCAAGATGAGTCAACTGATTAAACCTGTAGCGTATGAGGCGCTGCTTGATACGAAACAGACAGAGCAGGGTATAAAACTGATTAAAGAGTTTTTCCAACAGAATATTTCCACGGAGCTGAGGTTGCGCCGCGTTACTGCTCCTCTCTTTGTCCTGAAAGGTCTTGGCATTAACGATGACCTTAACGGTGTTGAGCGCGCCGTGTCTTTTCCTATTAAGGATTTGGGTGATGCCCGTGCCGAGGTGGTTCATTCGCTGGCCAAGTGGAAGCGCCTGTCGCTGGCGGAGTATAAGATTGAGCCAGGCTATGGCATCTATACGGATATGAACGCCATTCGTGCCGACGAGGAGCTGGACAATCTGCACTCGCTGTATGTGGACCAGTGGGACTGGGAGGCTGTGATTACGAAGGAGCAGCGTACCATTGCCTATCTGAAGAATGTGGTGGAGCGCATCTATGCCGCCATCCGTCGTACGGAGTATCTGACTTGTGAGACCTACCCGCAGATTAAACCTTTCCTGCCTGAGAAGATTACCTTCATCCATGCTGAGGAACTGCTGAACATGTATCCGGACAAGACGCCGAAGGAGCGTGAGGATGCCATCTGTGAGGCCTATGGTGCCGTGTTCATCATCGGCATCGGTGGTAAGTTGGCCAATGGTGAGAAGCATGACGGTCGTGCACCTGACTATGATGACTGGTCAACGGTTGGTGAGAACGGTCTGGCTGGCTTGAACGGTGACATCTTGATATGGTATCCTGTCTTGGAGCGTTCGTTTGAGTTGTCGTCGATGGGTATCCGTGTAGATAAGGAGAGCCTGTTGCGCCAGTTGAAGTTGGAAGGCAAGGAGGAGCGCGAAAGCCTCTATTTCCATCAGAAGCTACTGCATGATGAGCTGCCGTTGTCGATAGGTGGCGGTATCGGCCAGAGCCGTCTCTGCATGGTGCTGCTTCATAAAGGACATATCGGCGAGATTCAGGCCTCGATATGGCCTGATGATATGCGTGCTGAATGTAAGAAGTTGGGTATGCAGTTGATTTGATTATGCCAGCACAAGGTCAAATAGCTCCCGCAGTCTTCCGATTGCGGGATTTTCTTTTACGATCAGTTCGTATTGGTCTTTTCGTGACAGGACTGGCTCTCCTTCTTGGTGTTCTGCAATCCGCATTGAAAGCGTGATGGCATTGTTGTGGAGGCGAATCTTCAGGGTTTTCAGTATGCTGCCCTTGATTTGCTCCATTTGGTCCATGGCCAGCTGGTTGCCCACGATGACTTCTACCGCAGGATATTCCAGAATGGTTGGATTCATATTCTTCATGCGGGTGGCAATACCGCTCAGGTTTTGGGGCATGCGGTTGCACATGGACAGCCATTCCACTTCCAGTTCGTGCTGTGTGAACTCATGTTCTTCCTGATTTTGCGTGTTGCCTTTCTTGTCGTCTGGAGCAGTGTTTTCGACAAGTGGCCGTTTGCCGTTGTTGCGGATGTTGTTCCACGAGTTGGTGATGCCGCTCAGTTTGAGTTTGGGCGCACCAGAGGGTTTGGCAGACTGCCTTGAGGGGGTCTGTGATAACGGTTGGCTGCTTCGAACAGGCGTAGCAGCAGGCGTTGAAGTTGGTACAGCAGGTTCTGCCGCGGCTACCTGCGGGGCCGCTTTCTTGGGCAGAGGCTGTTGCATCAGATGCTTAAACAGGGTTTTCAATCTTCTGGGCTTACGCCCATTGCCAGGCGTCTCGCTGTCTGCCGGCTGGGTAATCTGCGCTATCTCGATAAGGGTCAGCTCGACAAGCAGCCGTTTGTTGGACGACTGGCGGTAGTTGATGTCGCATTGGTTCATCAGTCGCAAAGCCTCATAGAGGAAGGGTATCTGGCATTTGGCGGCCTGCTGCTGATAGCGCTCGCGCTGCTGGTCGCTGACTTCCAGCAGGGGGAGCGTCTGTGCATCGCGAGCCATGAGGACATTGCGGACGTGCTTGGCCAGTCCTTGTATTAGCAAGCCCGCGTCGAAACCCTTGTTGATGATGCTGTTCAGCAGTATCATGATGTCGCCGACCTTGTTCTGGTTGGCAAGGTCGACAATCTGAAAATAGTTCTCTGAGTCGAGCACGTTCAGGTCTTCGATGACCTTCTGGTACGTGATGTTACCCTGACAGAACGATGCTGCCTGGTCGAAGATGCTCAGCGCATCGCGCATGCCGCCGTCGGCTTTCTCGGCAATGACTGCCAGCGCCTCTTCCTCATAGGTGATGCCTTCCCGTTCTGCCACCGACTTCAGGTGATTGACGGTGTTTTGCACGGTCATGCGCTCGAAGTCGTAGATTTGGCAGCGGCTGAGGATGGTGGGCAGAATCTTGTGCTTTTCTGTCGTGGCGAGAATAAAGATGACATGTGCGGGCGGTTCTTCCAGCGTCTTGAGGAAGGCGTTGAAGGCTGCCGTCGAGAGCATGTGCACCTCGTCGATGATGAATACTTTGTATTTGCCGACCTGTGGTGGTATGCGTGTCTGCTCCATCAGCGTCTTGATGTGCTCTACACTATTGTTGGAGGCGGCATCCAGTTCAAAGATGTTAAAGGAGCGCTGTTCGTTGAATGCCTGGCAGCTTTCGCAGTGTCCACAAGCCTCGCCGTCAGCTGTCGGCGTCACGCAGTTGATAGCCTTGGCGAAAATACGCGCACAGGTGGTCTTGCCGACACCGCGGGGGCCGCAGAAGAGGTAGGCATGAGCCAGCTTTCCGCTCTTCACGGCATTTTTCAGGGTGGTGGTCAGCGCCTGTTGTCCCACCACGGTGTCAAAGGACACTGGACGGTATTTTCGTGCTGAAACGATATATTCTTCCATGTTTTTAGATATTTGCCCACAAAGGTACAAAAAATTTCATAATTCATAATTCATAATTCATTTTTATTTTTTAATTTTGCAAACGTAAATCAAAAGAGAGATGAAGAAACTAAAGAATATTTTCCTCCAGATTGGTCGCATCAAGGCGCTGAAGTATGTGCTGGTGTCTGTCATTGCCATTGTGCTGATAGGCTTTGTCGACGAGAACAGTGTCTGGCGCCATATTAAAAATAAGCAGACTATCAGCGACTTACAAGAAGAGGTTCAGAAGTATTCCGAACTGAACCGCCGTAATCAGGAGCAGATCCGCCTGCTGGACGGCAACCCCAAGGCTATCGAGAAGATTGCCCGTGAGCGCTATTTTATGAAAGCTGACGACGAAGACATCTTCGTGCTCAGTAGTGACCTCGAAGAGACGACGCCCCATGAGACAGCTGAGTAATACGGAAAGTGTCATCCTGCTTTTGGGCGGTTTGCTGATGGTGATTGGTTCTGGTGCGGGCCTGTTCCAGCAGTTGTGGGCGCCCTACGTGTTTGCACCCGGTGCCTTGATGTTTGCTGCCATGCAGATGCGCCAGACCTATAACGGACAGAATATCGTTATCCGGCGTCTTCGCCGCATGATACTCATCAGCGACGTGCTTTTTCTCGTTGCCGGCCTGTTGATGTTTGCCAATCAGGGCAATTTCCTCGGCCTGAACTACCTTTCATATATAAAATATGTACACAACAACTGGATTGTGGCGTTGCTTGTTGCAGCCATCTTACAGCTCTATACAAGCCACAGAATTGCTAACGAAATAGAAAAAGAGGCAAAAAAACGCTAAATATTTGCGCAAATGTTTTAAATTGCGCAAATATTTTTTTTTATTTCGATATAACGTAGTACATTTGTCAACGAAAAAATAGAAACAAGTATCTTTTTATGAACAAAATCCTATATGCATCCGTCATCGTCGCATTCTTTGCGTCGTGTGCCAGCTCATACAACGTGCAAGGCTCATCGTCAGTATCGGCCCTTGACGGAAGCAAGCTCTATCTGAAGGCATTCAAGTCTGGAGAGGTGAAGAACATTGACTCCTGCGACGTGGTACATGGTGAGTTCCACTTTGCCGGTCTGCTTGACTCCGTACGTATGGCAAATCTCTTTATGGACGACGAGAGCATCCTGCCCGTGGTCTTGGAGGAGGGTGAGATTTCGGTGAAAATCGGCCCTGCCGGTCCTTCTGTCGGCGGTACGCCCCTCAACGACAGCCTTTATCGGTTTATTGACAAGCACAACCAGTTGATCAACCAGATGAACGAGCTGGGACATAAGCAGAACCAGATGATACTTGAAGGCATTGATGAGCAGACCATTGCCGAACAGCTCAATACCGAGGCTGCCAAGATTACCGCAGAGGAAGACGAGCTTGTCACGAAGTTTGTCGAGGCAAACTTTGACAACGTGCTGGGTCCTGGGGTGTTTATGATGATTACCAGCCAGTATCGCTATCCTATCTTGACACCTCAGATTGAATATCTTATGTCGAAAGCCACCAAGGCCTTCAAGGAAGATCCCTATGTGAAAGAGTATTACCGAACGGCTCAGGAGAACGAAGAGCGCATGAACGGACTCAGCGACGCTGTCGCTCCTCAGTCCGCTCCGCAGCCTGCACCTCAGCCTGTTGATACTGCGGCTGTTCAACCTGCACCACTGCTGAACGTTCCGCAGCCATGAGAATACTCGTCAAGGGGGGCCATATTGTCAATGAGGGCCAGACGCTCGATGGCAGCATCGTCATTGAGGACGGCAATATCAAGGAGATTATTCTCACGCCAGATGACAGTCCTGCTGCGTCATTCGATGAAGTCATCGATGCTTCGGGCTGTTATGTCTTACCGGGTGTCATTGACGACCATGTTCATTTCCGCGAGCCCGGCCTGACGCAAAAGGCCGATATAGAAAGTGAGAGCCGTGCTGCCGCAGCTGGTGGTGTGACATCTTATTTTGATATGCCTAACTGTGTGCCGCAGACCACGACACTTGAGGCCCTTGAGGATAAGTTCAGTCGTGCCCGCCAGCACAGCCACGTTAACTATTCGTTCTTTTACGGAGCCACCAACGACAATGCCGATACCTTCGCACAGTTAGATGCGACGCGTATTCCAGGCGTTAAGCTTTTTATGGGGTCTTCGACAGGGAACATGTTGGTAGACCGACAGCAGTCGTTGGAGCGCATCTTCAAGACCTGTCAGCTGCCGTTGATGGTGCATTGCGAAGATACGGACATCATCAACCGCAACATGGCGGAGGCTCAGAAAGCCTGGGGCGACGACCCGCAAGTGTCGTTGCATGCCATGATTCGCAGCGAGGAGGCTTGTCTGGCATCCTCTACCAAGGCTGTGGCTTTGGCAAAGAAGTATGGCACCCGCCTGCATGTTGCCCATATCTCCACTGCCGAGGAACTGGAGCTGTTTGACAGCGAGCGCTTCCTTCCGAAGGGTAAACCTTCGTCTGCCGCCCGCATTACGGCAGAAGTTACCGTAGGGCATCTCTTTTTCACAATGCTCGACCATGAACGGCTGGGTGCTAAAATCAAGGTGAATCCCGCCATCAAGACCCCCGTCGACCAGTTTATGTTGCGTGAGGCCCTGAACGACGGTCGCATCGCCTGTATAGCCACAGACCATGCGCCTCATTTGCTGGAACAGAAGCTGGGCGGCTGTGTCAAGGCTGCCAGCGGTATGCCCATGATACAGTTCTCGTTGCCTACGATGCTCGAACTCGTTGACCAGAAAGTGTTGAAGATAGAGCGCCTTGTCGAGCTCATGTGTCATCATCCCGCCCTTCTCTTTGGTGTCCGCCAACGCGGTTTCCTACGCCAGGGCTATCGTGCCGACCTCGTCATCGTGCGTCCCCGTTCACCATGGACTGTCACCCGTGAACTGATTGAGAGTAAATGCAAGTGGAGCCCCATGGAGGGCCACCAGTATCAGTGGCGCATAGAGCGTACGCTTTGCAATGGACGTACCGTCTATGCCGATGGTGCCGTTCTCGACACGTTGGCGGGCGAAGAAATCAGTTTTGACCACCGATGATAGCACGTTTTGCCATACCGTTCTTCGTTTTGATGGGAGTGATAGTAGCCCCTCTGCTGGTTGCTTTGCTTTGTCGCATCTTCTTGCCGCGCCGCTTCAGGAAGTGGGCCATTATCGCGTGTACCTTATTAATATGGGGGATCTTAGCCTACGGCCATTTTGTTAGTTTTGAAGAGTTAGAGATTCGTCAGATTGAGTATGCCAGCAGCGACCTGCCTGCATCGTTTGACGGATACCGTATTGTGCATTTCTCCGATGCCCATGTAGGCACGCTGACAGGTCGTCGGCAATGGATGGTGCAGCGAATGGTTGACAGCATCAATGCCCTTCGTCCTGATGTCATCGTCTTTACTGGCGACTTGCAGAATATCTATCCTGACGAGTTGCCGCCACATATCCCTGTTCTTCGGCAGTTGCATGCCAAGGATGGCGTGTTCAGTGTGCTGGGCAATCACGACTACGACATCTACCAGTCGTGTGACGATGCCCAGAAGGAGAAAAACTGTCAGCTGACTATCGAGGCAGAGCGCAAGGCCGGCTGGCAGTTGCTGCTCAACGAGCACCGCTGGCTATACCGTGGCGGTGACAGCATTTGTCTGGCAGGCATGGAGAATAGGGGAGTGGCCAAGCGCATGCCCCGTCTTGGAGATGTCCGACAGACACTGGAAGGTGTCTCAGACTCGGCATTTGTCGTCATGTTGCAGCACGACCCGTCGAGTTGGCGTGAACAAATACTGCCTGAATGTCAGGCACAGCTGACGCTCAGCGGTCATACCCATGGTGGTCAGGCACAGCTGTTCGGATGGTCACCTGTCGAGCTGAACTATTCGGAGTGGGGCGGCATGACCTATGAGGGTTCCCGTGCCATCTACGTGTCTACAGGTGTCGGTGCCCTCATTCCGTTCCGCCTGAACCAGACTGGTGAAATTGCCGTCATCACGTTGAAGAAGTGTAAATAGTTTAAGGTAAATAAATCAATGAAATATCTCTATCGCATCTACCAAGTGTTCGTCGCTTTTCCCGTCACCATCCTGATGACCATCTGGACGGCATTCCTCGTTGGCATAGGATGCACGCTCGGCAATGGTCATTATTGGGGTTACTATCCCGGACGCTGGTGGGCTCGTGTCATCACCCGTGCCTTTCTGCTGCCCGTCCATGTCGATGGCCGCGAGAATCTGGAACCTAACCAGTCGTACGTCTTTGTGGCCAATCATCAGGGCGCTTTCGACATCTTCCTGATCTATGGTTTCCTGGGACGTAACTTCAAGTGGATGATGAAATACCAGCTGAAGAAGATACCTTTTGTGGGCTATGCCTGCCGCAAGTCGCATCAGATATTCGTCGACAAGCGCGGTGCCGGTAAGGTTCGTGCCACGTACAAGGCAGCCCGCCATATCTTGGAGACGGGTAACTGCTCCGTCGTGGTGTTTCCTGAGGGCGCTCGCTCGTTTACGGGCCACATGGCGGAGTTCCGCAAAGGTGCTTTTGCCCTGGCTGACGAGTTGCAGTTGCCTGTCGTGCCATTGACCATCAATGGCTCGTTCAACGTCATGCCGCGTACCCGTGACTGGCATTTTGCCAACTGGCACCCCCTCTCGCTGACCATCCATGCCCCCATCTACCCTGTGGGACAAGGTCCGCAGAACGTCCAGGCTACCATGCACCAGGCATACGACAGCGTCATGTCGGCCCTTGTGCCTGAGTATCAGGGCTATGTGGAGAATCCAGACCAGTAGAAACTAATCTTAATAATATAGGTGAATTATGAACAGGAAAGTCATTCTTTGCGTGATAGCCCTCATCGTGGGTTTCCACACATCCAAGGCTCAGAAGAGCATAGTGATTCTTTATGAGAACGACGTGCATTGCGGCATTGACGGCTATGCAAAGATGGCTGGCCTGCGCGATGCTATCAATAGTGCGGATACGGCATACGCTGCTGTCGTCAGCGTGGGCGATTTCCTGCAAGGCAATACGACGGGTGCTATCTCGAAGGGACAGTATATCGTCGACATCATGCGACTGATGGACTACCATGCCGTGACGCTGGGCAACCATGAGTTCGACTACGGTGTGCCGCACATGAAAATGCTGCTCGAGCAAATGAACGCTCCTGTGGTCTGTGCCAACTTCTACGAGATCGGTGAGCCGCAACCCGTCTATGCACCCTATGTCATTCGTCAGTATGGCAACAAGCGCGTGGCCTTTGTCGGCGCATGTACTCCTGAAACCATGATGCTTGAAGGCTATTCCTTCTACGACACCAACGGCATCCAGCTCTACGACCTGAAGCCGAAGACGTTCTATCAGCTGATTCAGCAGGCAGTGGATCAAGCCCGTGCCGAGGGCGCCGATTATGTGGTTCTGCTCTCTCATGTGGGTGAGACCCCACAGTCGATGGGCTTCAGTTCGCACCTTCTGGTGAACAATACCAAAGGTATCGACGTGGTGCTTGATGGCCATTCGCACGAGATTATTGAAGTTGCTAAAGCGACCAGTCTCGACGGCAAGCAGATTACCGTCACTCAGACGGGTACTCAGTTTGAGACTATCGGTAAGCTGCTCATCACCCCTGACGGCCATATGACAACACAATTGATCAAGCCTGCCGACATTCCATACGAGAATGCCCGTGTCGCAGCGGCCACTGACAGTATCCGTCAGGCGGTGAAAGCCGTGACATCGAAGGTGGTAGCCCATAGTGACTACACGCTGGTGGTGAGCGACGAGAATAGGCAGTGGATAATCCGCGGAAGAGAAACCAATGCCGGCGACCTTGTGGCTGATGCCTATCGTCATGCCATGAAGGCCGACGTCGGCTTTGAAAACGGCGGTGGCATTCGTAACGACATCAATGCCGGCGATATAACCTACGGCGACATCATTGGTATGCTGCCTTACGACAATACCCTGCGTCGCGTGGCTGTGACTGGCCAGCAGTTGAAAGATATGCTGGCGCGTTGTACTGCCATGGTTCCCGTTCTCGACGGTAATTTCCCGCAATGTTCCGGTCTGCGCTTCGTCATCCATAGCAAGAGCCATACCGTCAGCGACATTGAAGTCCTGCAGACTGACGGCAGTTATGCGCCACTTGACCTGCACCATACCTACAGTGTGGCCTTGACAAGCTATAACCACGAGGGGGGCGGCTTCTTCGACTGTTTCAAGAAGTGTCCTGTGCTTTTCGAGAGTACCCTTCGCTACTACGAGGCCCTGTCGGACTACCTGACTAACGTCTTGGGTGGCAGCACAGGAACTGCATACGCGCAACCTCAAGGCCGCATCCGCATTGTAGAAGATTAATCAAAAGGGGGGGCTATTCCTGTATGGTTGGATACTTGCGTGTCCAACCATCCCAGCGCAGGCGCATAACGCCGAAGAATGCCTCGCCGAAGATGCCGCCAGACATCTTCGAAGTGCCTTCGCGGCGATTGATGAAGATGACAGGAACCTCCTTAATCTTGAAGCCTATCTTGTAGGCCGTAAACTTCATCTCAATCTGGAAACCGTAGCCCTTGAAGCGAATCTTGTCCAGCTCAATGGTCTTCAGCACACGGCGCTTGTAGCACTTGAAGCCCGCCGTGGTGTCGTGTACCTTGAATCCCGTTACCACACGTACATATTTTGAGGCGAAGTACGACATCAGTACGCGACCGATGGGCCAGTTGACCACGTTGACACCACTGACATAGCGCGAACCGATGGCCACGTCATAGCCCTCGTCGGCACAGGCCGAGTAGAGGCGGGGCAGGTCGTTGGGGTCATGGCTGAAGTCGGCATCCATCTCGAAGATGTACTGGTAGTCGCGTTCCAGTGCCCACTTGAAGCCCGTGATGTAGGCCGTTCCCAGCCCCAGTTTGCCGCTGCGTTCCAGTAGAAACAGGCGGTCGCTGAAGTCCTCCTGAGCCATCAGTCCCTTCACGATGGCTGCCGTGCCGTCGGGTGAACCGTCGTCGATAACCAGGATATGAAAGCACTTGTCCAGTCCGCTGACGGCCCGGATAATCTTCTCTATGTTTTCCTTCTCGTTATACGTTGGTATGATAACGATGCTGTCGCTTATGTGCATAATGTTGGTTTATTTCGGGGCAAAGGTACGAAATAAATTGAAAATTGAAAATTGAAAATTGAAATTTTTGCTGCCGCCACGGCATAATTATGAGAATTTTCGGTTTTCAATTTTTAATTTCCAACTAAAAACCGTACCTTTGCATCCGATTTCGTTATGACGATTCAGGATTTGCTGCAAATCTATGCCAAGTCGCCGCAGGTAGGTGCACTGGCTGACACGTTGGGGAAAAAGTCGTTGAAGACCGTTTTCCTCGACGGACTCATGTGTTCCTCTGCTCCGATGGTGTTTGCGGCACTTTGTGAAAAGCAACGGATGAAGAGTGGTAAGGGTCATTCCGTCCCCATCCTCTTTATCTTGGAGGATGCTGACGAGGCTGGCTACTTCTACCACGACCTCGTGCAGCTGTTGGGCGACCGACAGGTACTGTTCTTCCCCAGCAGCTACCGCCGTGCCGTGAAGTACGGACAGCGCGACAATGCCAGTGAAATCCTTCGGACGGAAGTGCTGTCAAGACTCGCGACCTCTCCCGAGGTTCTTATTGTGACTTGCCCTGAGGCTGTTGCCGAACTTGTCATTTCCAAGAAACAGTTGAGCGACCGTACCTTGGTGCTGCGCCAGGGCGAGGCCATCGTCCCTGACGACGTGACGGCATTCCTCCGCGAGTTAGGCTTCCGCGAGGTCGACTATGTCTATGAGCCTGGGCAGTTTGCCCAGCGTGGCAGCATCATCGATGTCTATTCCTATAGCAGCGAACTGCCGTTCCGCATCGACTTGTTTGGCGACGACATCGACTCCATCCGTACCTTTGAGGTAGAGACGCAGCTGTCAAAAGACCGCTGTGAACAGGTTGAGATAGTGCCTGAGCTGGGACTGACGGAAGTGGAGAAGATCCCGTTCCTGACGTTCCTGCCTGAAAACACCGTGCTCGTAGCCAGGGATTTCCTCTATGTCCGTGATGCTATTGACCGCATCTATCAGGACGGTTTCTCTGATCAGGCCCTGACCGAGCGCCTTGAGGGTGCTACCGAACAGGAGCAGCAGGCTATCAGGCTTGAGATGAACAAGGAGGTGCAACTGCTTAGCGGCAGCCGTTTCTTCAGCGATGCCTCCGCCTTCCAGCGTGTAGAGATGGGGCACCATGCCACGGGACTTCCCGATGCCACCATCACCTTCCATATCTCGCCGCAACCCCAGTTCCACAAGAACTTTGACCTCTTGAAGCAGTCGCTGGCGCAGAGCCTCTCCGACGGCTATCGCCTCTTCATCCTGGCAGACAGTTCCAAGCAGCTCGCCCGTCTGGATGAGATATTGGGTGGAGGCTTCCAGCCTGTCGAAAGAACTCTCCACGCAGGCTTTGTCGACCACGACCAGCACCTCTGCATCTTCACCGACCACCAGATGTTTGACCGTTTCCACAAGTACAACCTGCGTTCCGACAAGGCCCGCGGCGGCAAGGTGGCGCTGACGCTGAAGGAGATACAGCAGTTCGAGATTGGCGATTACGTGGTACACATCGACCACGGCATCGGCAAGTTCGGCGGTCTGGTCAGAATGCCACAAGGCGACGGCTATCAGGAGATGATTAAAATCCAGTACGAGGGTGGGGGAACCATCTATGTCAGCATCCACTCCCTGTACAAGGTGTCCAAATATAAGGCACAGGACGGCGGTAACCCGCCACGCCTGTCGCATCTCGGCACGGGCCAGTGGGAGCGCATGAAGGAGCGTACCAAGCAGAAGCTGAAGGATATAGCCCGCGACCTCATCCAACTCTATGCCACGCGCCGCCAGCAGAAGGGTTTTGCCTTCTCGCCCGACTCGTTTCTGCTGCAGGAACTGGAGGCATCGTTCCTCTACGAGGATACCCCAGACCAGCTGAAGGCTACCAACGACGTCAAGGCCGATATGGAACAGTCGCGGCCCATGGACCGCCTGGTGTGTGGCGACGTAGGCTTCGGCAAGACCGAGGTTGCTGTGCGTGCCGCCTTCAAGGCAGCCTGCGACTCTAAGCAGGTGGCAGTGCTGGTGCCTACCACCGTGCTGGCCTATCAGCATTTCCAAACCTTCTCGTCGCGTCTGAAGGGCTTCCCCGTCCGTGTTGAGTATCTCTCTCGGGCGCGTTCCTCCAAGCAGACCACGGCCATTCTCAAGGACTTGGCCGACGGCAAGATAGATATTCTAATAGGTACGCATAAGCTCATCGGCAAGTCGGTGAAGTTCAAGGACCTCGGCCTGCTGATTATCGACGAGGAACAGAAGTTCGGCGTGTCTACCAAAGAGAAGCTACGCCAGCTGAAGACCAATGTCGACACCATTACCATGTCGGCGACGCCCATTCCGCGTACGTTGCAGTTTTCGCTCGTCGGTGCCCGTGACTTGAGCATCATCCAGACACCGCCGCCCAACCGCTATCCCATCCAGACGGAGATTCACACCTTTGGTGCCGACATCATTGCCGATGCCGTCAACTTTGAGATGTCGCGCAACGGACAGGTTTACTTTGTCAATCCGCGCATCAACGACCTGCAGCGCATCCGTGAACTCATCCAGAAATATGTCCCTGATGCCCGCATCGCCGTGGGGCACGGCCAGATGAAGCCCGAGGAATTGGAACAGATCATCTTCGATTTCCAGAACTACGACTACGACGTGCTGCTCTCCACCACCATCATCGAGAACGGCATTGACATTCCCAATGCCAACACCATCATCATCAACGGTGCCCACCACTTCGGACTCTCCGACCTGCACCAAATGCGCGGTCGTGTGGGACGCGGCAACCGTAAGGCCTTCTGCTACCTGCTGGCACCGCCCTTGGCGGCACTGCCCGTAGAGAGCCGTCGCCGTTTAGAGGCATTGGAGCAGTTCAGCGACCTCGGCTCTGGCATTCATATCGCTATGCAGGACCTCGATATTCGTGGTGCCGGCAACCTGCTTGGTGCCGAACAGTCGGGCTTCATTGCCGACCTGGGCTACGAGACCTACGTAAAGATATTGCAGCAGGCGGTAGTGGAACTCAGAAATGAATCCATTGACCATTCTGCTAAGCGTACGGGGACTGTCCCTGCTGTGCGTAGTTTACGGAGTACAGAGGGACTGTCCCCCAATGGCAATCATGGTCAATGGTCAATGGTCAATGGTCAATGGGTCTCCGATTGTACCTTGGAGTCCGACCTCGAACTCTATTTCCCTGACCAGTATGTTCCCAGCGACTCTGAGCGCATGCTGCTCTACCGCGAGCTCGACGGCCTGCATACCGACGACCAGTTGGTCGCCTATCGTAAAAGGCTCATCGACCGTTTCGGCGCTGTGCCGCATGTCGGTGAGGAACTGATGCGCGTGGTGCCTTTGCGCCGTTTGGGAAAGAGCCTTGGCTGCGAGAAGATTTTCCTCAAGCAGCAGCGCATGACGCTGTTCTTCGTTTCGCAGCAGGACAGTCCCTACTACCAGAGCGACGCCTTTGGTTGCATTCTCAACTTTGTCGCTTGCCATCCCCGTCGCTGTCAGTTCCGCGAAATGCACGGCAAACGGTCAGTAGTCATCACGGATGTTGCCACCGTTGAGGCCGCCGTTCAACTGCTCCAGCAGGTTGCTAACGAAAAGTCACCGGAATAACCAGTTTTACGCCAAACGAGCGCCCCATGTTGCAGATGCCTGGGGTCTCGGCATATTTCAGTCGGCTCAGATGCGACTGATAGGCACGGTTGGTGAGGTTGGTCGCCGAGAGATAGACGGAGGCCACAGTGCGGTTGTGCCAACGGAAGTCGGTGCCAGCAGTCATGTTGAGCAGCGTATAGGAGGGCGTGGCGGTTTCCGTGCCGTAAGCGGTGTGGGCATGGTTTTGGCGCAGATAGCACTCCAGCCCTACCGACACGAAGGTATTGGTCAGCGTGCGTCCGTCGCGGATGATGTCGTAGCGCAGGTTACTGTTCCAACGGGGGGCAGGCGTGAAGGGCAGCCAGCGGTTCTCCTCGGGCTGGTGCAACTGGCGGGCATTGACGTATGAGAAAGCGTTTTCGAAGTGCAGGGGCTCTATGGGGTGAATGTCTACCATCGCCTCAAAACCCAGCAGCCGTGCGGTACCCTGCCTGTACTGGTAGGCATTACTGCTGGCATCCTCGGGGAGTATGATGCCTGTTTCATCCGTCAGACGTTCTAAGAAGATGTAGTTGGAGATATGGTTGGCAAAGAGGGCCAGCTGTGCGGAGATGATTTCCGAAGAGTAGTCGATGCCGAAGTCCAACTGCCAGCTGTGTTCTGACGACAGGTTCCGATTGCCTATCTCGTAGCGGAACGTGCCTTCGTGCTCGCCGTTGGAACCCAACTCACTAAGGTTTGGCGCACGGAAGCCTTTTGACAGGTTCAGTCGCATGTTCAGCTCCGGCGTGATATTGTAGATGGCCCCCAAAGAGCCCGTCAGCCCTTGGAAGTTGCGGGTGAAGTCGGTAAAGCGCAGCTCTCCCTCGTCCTCCTGCTCATAGCTATGCAGATGGCGCATGTCGAAGCGCAGGCCTCCGCTGAGCGTCAGACGGTCCAGTTGGCGGGTGGCTGAGACAAAGAGGCCTGCATCCAACAGACGGTAGGCCGGAATGAGATACTCCTCGCCCAGGTTCTCAGAGTGTTGCCACATGCCGGAGATGCCCGCAGCAAACTGCCAGTCGTTGTTGGCGGCCTGCAGGTAGTGGACGTCGTAGTTGACAGTGTGCAGGCGGAAGTCCAGTCCCGGCTCGTCGGCAGCCTCAAACTCGCGCCGGCGGTTTTGCTGGTAGCCTACCACGGCCTTCAGCGACCCGTCGCCTATCAGGAACGAGTTGTCGAGCACGGCCTTGTAATGTCCAATTTTCTGGAAGGCTTCCGAGGGCAACAGCTGTCCGCTGTCCTCGTCGCGCTCGCCCTCTATCAAGCCCGGCTTCAGGTTGTAGTACGACAGCTTCAGATGAGAATAGCCCCAGCCGCGGTTGACGCCCACCATACCCGTCAGAGCCTTTTCGTGGAACTGTGACCCAGGTACGTGCCCGTCGGCCTTGTTCTTGTATTCGCCGGCATCTTTCTCGCTCCAGCGCCAGTCCCACACCCAGCCGTGCTGGTTACCCGCAAAGTTGACAGTATAGTCGAAGAGCTGATTGTTTGTCTGGTATTCCGAACCGACGTTCACCGCCATCGTGCCTTGCGGCATGACGGGCGTCTCGTGCAGCACCAGTACGCCAGCCATCGCGTCGCTCCCATACATCAGCGTGGCGGGGCCTTTCAGTATCTCTACCGAGTGTACGGTCTGTGCGTCCACCTCTATGCCGTGCTCGTCGCCCCACTGCTGTCCTTCCTGTCTGATGCCGTCGTTCACCGTCACGATGCGGTTGTAGCCCAGTCCGCGGATGACGGGTTTTGAGATGGCGCCGCCAGTGGTTATCTGCGAGACGCCGGGCTGATGGGCTATGGCGTCGACGATGTTGGTGGAGGGAGTGGTCTGGAGCTCGCGGGGCGTAACGACGGAGATGGGCGCTGGCGAACGGTCGGCTCGCGTAGAGCCTGTCAGTCCCGTCACCACCACTTCCTTCAGCATGGCATTGTTCTCCTGCAATACGAAGTTGCACTCGGTCGTTGTACGAAGGTCAATGGATTGTATGATGGTCAGGTGTCCCACGTATGTCACCTGGATGGTCGTCTTGACGGCTGGCAGGTCTTTCACCTGATAGTGTCCCTCGGCATTGGTGATGGTGCCTTGTTTCAGCTGAGGGAAATAGATGCTGGCACCCACGACGGGCTGCCCATTAATGGCATCGGTAATGCGTCCGTGCAATACCACCTTATTCGTTGTTGTTTCTGCTGATGTCGGTACACATACATATACCAACATCAGCAATATCATGGATATTGTCTTCATGTTGTCTTTGATCTAAATATAGTTTTAATACGGGAAATACTAAACGCGTTTATTCAGATAAAGACGGGAGGGGCGCGGGGGGAATGGCGGCGGCTGACAGCATATTGCAGCCTGGCCGATGGTTTGACAATAGCGGTATGGTGCCCCCACGACACGGCGGCAACGAATACAATGGACGCCGTCAGGAACGGCAGCGTTGCAAACTGACAAAGCACACAGTCGTTGACATGAATGGTATTTAACGACAGATGACCTTGATGCGGAATGTGGTTGACGCACTCCGAGCAACCGCTGCTGACAGGGACACTCTCATGAACGTGTAACGACGACAACAGTAGCATCGGCAGAAATACCGAAAGCAATAGCCATGCTGATAGTCGTCTCGTCCGTGTGTTCATAAATCGCCTGCAAAGGTACGAATAAGTGAGTGAAAAGCAAAAAGAAAACATGTTTTTTTCTTTTCGCTTTTCCTAACAGAAGTATCTTCGACCGCAAGGTCAAAGGTGTCTATTCTTCTTGCTCGTTATCCTCAAGTATTTCCGGGAACAGTAGCATCAGTTCCAAGGTAGCAGAATTGCCAAACCCCAATTCAGTATAGCGAGTGATGTTGTCGTATGATGCCAAGAAATAGAAGTCTCCGATTGCATAGATGTCTTGCGGATTCTTGATGATCTGCTGAAGGATTGTGTTCAGACAGCGATAGCGCATCTTGTTATACTTCATATTCAGGATCATTCTTCCGTCGTATGATTTGCTTACTTCTAACTGCCTCAGACATCGCCATGTGCGCCAGACTTCGTGCAGATAACGCGAGAACTTGCCTGACATCATTAGTTTCTCCAGCTTTTGAATGGTTGTGTTCCGCTCTTCTATTCGTAGCTGGTGAGCAGACTCCACCGTATAGAGACATTCTCTGTCAAAGCTCGGTGTCTGCTCTGCCATCAATCGCAGATAGCGCACATTCTCCTCTGACTGCTTTCGTCGTAAGTCATAGATGGAATCGTAATTTGGGATGAACTGCTTTATATCCATATACCTCTCCATGTCCTTCTCCGTGATTTCCCCATATTGTTCCAATGCGTATCGACTGAAAAGCGCCTCTGCGTATGTTGCATAGGCATTCCCAACCTTATCCCATAATATGCTGTCTGACTGTTTGTCAAAGTTTTTGTCTTTTGGCAGTATATTGACGAGATCTTTCACATAATTCTCTGTCGCTGTCCGAATAACCTTGTCCTTGATGATGTCCGTTTTAATCCGTCCAATCGCATCATTGACATTCATACGGAATTGAAACAACAATTCAGCATCACAATATGCCGCTCTCATGATCGCATAACCATTGGCAATATCTATCATATCATTGATGACAGGATTATTTGGTAAACCACTGTCAGGCTTGAAGTAGATGTTCTTGCCCGACAACGGCTCAACATGGAATCCGTCGCCATCACTAAGCGTCTGTTCCGTATCATGTTTGCCATCGTCATTCTTTACTATCTTTGGAAGAGCAACAATGACGACACCAACTAAAACCAAGGCAATGATGCCAAATATAAACTTCTTCATTTCCTAAACCTTCTTCCCAATACGCTCCGTACTAACTTGGACGCAACTTTTATAATGTCTCCGATTGTAATCTTCATTCCACGTTCTCTTGTTTTATCTTCTCACAAACATGAATGCAATAGGATTGTATAGTGGTACTACAGTATACCATAAGCTAACATCCATGTCGCGACAACGTTTAAAACATTGTAATATATAAAATACGAAAAAGGCATCTATCACCACTGTTTCAACAAAGAATCCATATCCGACTGTGCCGCCCCATACCAATGTGGTATAATTACAACTTAAAAGTATAAGTAAAGTAATTGGAAGAAGCCCGCTAAATATCCCAAGAAGGCCAAACATCCAACTCAGACAGACATTAATATTAAATTTCCAACAAGGATAAGGGTCATACAAATACCATAGTTGTGCAGCTATCATACAGAATATCTCAGTCATAATAAGAGCGCCAAAAAGTGTCGCTAAAAATCCGAGCCTCCCCATTTTTCCATTCAGCGAAAAGAACCTTTTAATCCCATTTGTAATGATATCACTCACACTCCTGCAATCTGCATTTCTCAACCTCAATATCCAATAATCCATAAAATATGCCATCTCATATTGCTACTTGTTATTATACTCTTTTAAAATGGTAATTATTGTTATTTGAACTGCCATATCGCTCTTTCCGAACTTGATTCTTCACCCATTGCTGGTCACTCTTCGTAGAGACATTGAAAATTCCTGCAATCTTCGACTTGTCTTTACCTGCTTTGTAACGATCACGTAGTTCTTTGCGGATAAGAGCTACGTTACCACTCTTCTTATCCTTGAACTCTTCTATCAACTCATCAATTGGCAAATTCTTGATACGCTCCTCACGTTTACCAACCTTGTCCTTAAATAGAGTGTTAAAAACTGATTCCTTGAAAACTTTGTCATCTTTCAACCACCTACTATGATATAGAGACGTTAGTTCCTGCCTGGAAAGTCCACCCAGCATATCCACGCACTTTCTCAGCTCCGTATCATCCCATTTAGAATAATGAGACTTCTTCGCCTGTTGTAAAATGTACTCGTAATCTGTCATATATTCATTATTTTATAGGGTTAAAATGGTAATTCTTCTTCAAGACCGAAAGAATCTATCAGGCTTTTGACAGCTTTATTATCTGTACCCAATTCTTTCATACTAACAAGCTTTGAGGAAGATTTGATAGTATTCTTCCTCACACTTACAACACCTGTATCCTGATGATAGTCTAAAAGGATGTTGCCTAATGGTTTTAGATTATTCTTCTCCACAAAGATTTCTATCAGTCCATGTAAATCCCGGCCATGGTCATCTTGATATATGCGATAGTATTCAGGACGGTGTACCATCATTATAACATCTGCAAGTCCCTCAATGTAACTGGAGTTTGCCAAATCCATTAATTGGGGCTGTTTTCCTTCTATTCCTTCTCGATTCTCTACACCTCTGCTTAACATTGATCCTATAACAATTGGAATATCGAAAAAACATGCCAGTTGCTTCAACGAACACATAACCTTTGCTATTCTCTCTGAAGAAGTCTCGTCTTCATTTGCAAAATCTATCATTTGCAAACAGTCAATAAAAATGATTTTTGTTCCTTTTTCTCTGATGCAGTTACGTGCAGTTTCAGTTAATTCATTAGACGGCAAATCCAAACTATCATGGATAAACAGTGGCGCATCTAACAAAGCACCTACGTTTTTATCCAACCTTTCCCATTCATGAATCTCAAGAAACCCTTGAGACAGATGTGTTATTGGAATGTCGCAAAGGATGGCCAGAAGTCTTTGAACGTAATCTGTTTTCAAATGATTGGTTGAAAACATCAGCACGGGTAATCTACTCTCCAAAACGATGTCTATTATCATTGACAGCATAAACTCCTCTTTCCCCATGCAAGGCCTTCCCCCTATAACATACACTTTTCCATTTTCAAGACCACCTGTCAAGTCATCTATTGGCTTGAATCCGGTAGAGATTCCTGGCAAACTGGAATTTGCAGCTCTTTCCTGAACTTCACATATGCAATCCTTTAACATCTCTCGCATACCGAAGTAGTTAATGTCACGCATCATTTCTTTCATACTCAAATTTATATACTGTGATATTGTCCTGCAAAAAAATCAGTGGCAAAGATACGAACTTGTATCTCTGCCACCAAATGATTTCGCTCCACAAGGCTTGTGAAACAGTGTTTTTATTCCCAAACAACTAGATTACGGGGCAAGTCAATCTTCTTGGGCTCACCGCGTAATCCATTAATATAATAATGAGTGGCAATCCGATCGTCAAACTGCTCTACAAACCCACTTCTTATCCTAGCACACTTTTCGTTTATAGAATTTAGTAGAGGATTTGTAACATCTTCAATACTCTGTATAACTCTGTCACTCATTCCGTAGGGCTTTAGCTTGATGTAAATCTTGGTCAACTCCTCTCTATAATCAGGCAAACATTTGAAAGGAATCCCTTCGGGATGTTTCAGAAAAAGAAAATATATGGCTTTAACCAAGGGTTCCATTTTTATCTCTATATTGTTATAGTCTGGCAATATAATATGGAAATCCTTTGTGACAACAAGTTTGCTCAATTTTAATTCAGGCTTTACCAATTGCTCCAATGCCCATTGACTAACTCCCAGCTTTCGCAACTGTAAGATGCGTTCTTCGACTTCTTTTATCAACTGCTTTGATTCTTTATCAAAGGACTCGTCAGCTCCAGCATTTTCTTTCCGTTTTTCCTTGGCAGTTTGATATGCGGGACCTGTTGGTTGGGGATAGTGATCAAATGTAGAGCACAATGACTTAATGAAATCTTTTTCATCAATATCGTCTTCAGGATTAAAGCCAACACATTCAAATAATGAACCTTTTGAATCTTCGCCTTGGTATCTCGCAAAACAAGGAGTAATATTCTTTCTGTTTTCTGGTACAAGCATGAAGTCAAGTAGTGTACTACTTTTGATAGTGATACTTGATGACGGCGACTTTTCCTTAAGATAAGGAGCAATATAGCCAATTGCTTGCTCTTCAAGTGAAATCTCCTTGATTAGATATGGTAAATAAACAAATTTTGATTTGAAGTATTGGCTTTTATTAAGACATTCTTGGATATAGTCTAGATTGCGTCTAATAAGTGAATCTAACTTATCGTTATATTCATTCTCCACATAGATGATTTCACATGATGTAGGTTTAAAAGGAAGATCCTTCAGTCTAAACGCAAATCGTTGAAAGTGATATTTCTTGGACTCCTCCCACTGCTTTTCACGTAGAGCCATTTCTGCCTCTATTTTTTTCTTTTCCCGATGCTCCCTATACTTTATGTACGGCCATACTAGAGCAAGAAACACACACAAAGGAATAAAGAAAAGGCCCATTAGAGGTGTTTGCCATTCTTTTATCCCCTTTTTCCATTTATCACACGAGACCCATATCGCAGAAGCAAATGCTACAATATTGATGATAACAAGGATGGTTATGACAATATCCCCTATATTCATTTTACTCCCAAACAACTAAATCGCGAGGCAAGATAATCCTTTTCACTTCACCACGCTCTCCGGTTACGAAATAATTCTTTGCCAGTCCTTCATCGAATTCTTTGATGAAAGCAGAACGAATGCGAGCGCACTTCTCATTGATAGAGTTAAGTAAAGGATTAGTCACATCTTCAATACTTTGAATAGTCCGTTTACTCAACCCCATAGGCTTCAATCCTTTGTATATGTCAAGTAGTTCTTCTCTATAATCACTCAGCTCTTTGAAAATGATGCCATCCGGATGTTTTAAAAACAAGAGATATACTGCTTTTACAAGAGGCTCCATCTTTACCTCTATATCATTATAATCTGGCAACAACACTCTAAAATCTTTAGTAATCACAAGCCGGCTCAACTGTGCCTTTGTTTTAAACAGTCCTCTAAATGTCCATTCATTCATACCTTTGGCTCTTAGCTTTTGAACGCGGACATCCATATCTTCCAACAATGTCAGGCTCACAAACCTTTGATCTTCGTCTAAGGCTAGAATACAAGGGATGTGATCATTCTCCTTACACTCTGCTTTTAGGTTGTTGAACTCAGAGTACATCACGAATCGGCACTTGTTGTCATTAAGGCTATGAATCTCCACTAGTGCGTCATATGTCAAGCCATCACATGTGAAAGAAATCTGGCACTGAGCATTCCTAAGTTCATATGGAGTAGCCCAAGTGATTTTTTTATTCCCTAGTTCTGTTTTAACATATTGCTCTATGGCAGCGACAGCAGCAGCTTGTTCGTGGAGGGAGGTCTGATGAACCACTCCAAATGGCGATGAACCACCAAACTGTTTTAACCACCAGTAAGGCGAGGGTGTTACTTCTATCTCCTTAATTAGTCCATCCTCGATTTTCAATCGGTGCATCAAATCTTGATTTTCGCCATCAACAGTAACTATCGCAACAGCGCGGTCATCTGATCCATCAACGTCCGCCCTATAACTCCGCTTCGAGTACTTAAGTGAATCAAACACCTTCTTCATGAGTTCAAGGTATTCCTTCTTGCCATGAAGCGTTCTTTCTGGTACACCTCCTGTCCATATTACATTCTCGTCTAAGAATGGTTCAATATAAACCATATCAAGACGATGCCAGCATAAGCATATTAACTCTGCAGCTTGCCTATATGATGACAATTTGCCAGGATTCTGCTCATTAGATGAATCCCTATGGAAGATATAGTCAAAAATATCCATATGCCACTTACTGTTTGTACTCGTTGTAATCTTTTGGTGCAAAATTACGAAAATTTTTCCAGATAATTATGCATTTATGATGAAAACAGTATCTCACAAGCCTTGTGAAACTATTATGATTTGTTTTATTGCAATTAATTGATTATCTTTGCCCTCGATTTGAAACAGTTAAATTATGGCAACCCGTGAACAGATAGAGTCAATGAAGATTGACGAGAACATTTTCGAATTGGTCGAGGATACTGAGTTAGAATACCTTGTGCATTTTGCGGCTCCTTTCACAGGAGGAGATAAATGCTTAGTTCCCAAAGGTACGGTTTTTGCTCCGCATAGTCCTATGCGAGGCGATGCTCTGTATATGCATTTGGTTGAAGATAATAATGATGATTTACTAGAGAAGATGAGAGAGCAGGTTAAGACCAATTACGAGAATCTTTTCACTCGACTACAAGGATTCTCATTCTTTATCACGGAAGAGCAATTGCAAACGCTTCCGTTAAAGTTCCGAAGTGGCAGTGCTGAACGTTTGTTGGAAATCATATGTAAGTTGCGATCACCATTATATCCAATGTTTCCATAAAGTAAAAATCACTTTTTGATTCAGGCATATTTTTCCCAATACCAACTGACAGTTTCTTCTAACCCTTTATAAAAAGAATATTTGGGAAAATAGTTTAGGTATTGTTTGGCTTTTTCTATGCTTGCCAAAGAGTGCGGAATATCACCAATTCTACTTGGCCCATATTCAGGCTCAATGCCACTAATCTCAGGATTATAGCGAACTAAAATGTCTTTTATGAAGGTTGTTAATTGTGAAATGGTAGTTCTCTCTCCGCATGCAGTATTATATATCTGATTAACAGCTGCAGGATTTGTTGTGTTTAATGCTAGCTCATTCATTTGAATGACATTATCGATATACGTAAAGTCACGGCTATTGGATCCATCACCATTAATATGGGGACGTTTCAAGTTTAAGAATTGTTTAATAAATAAAGGTATTACAGCAGCATACATACTATTCGGATCCTGTCTCCTTCCAAATACATTAAAGTATCTAAGCCCTATGTATTCCATTTTATACGTTTTTGCGAAAACATCTGCATACAATTCATCCACCAACTTTGTTAGAGCGTATGGAGACATTGGTTTGCCAATAATGTCTTCAACCTTAGGAAGGTCTTTGTTGTCACCATAAGTAGAGCTACTTGCCGCAAAAATGAAGCGCTTTATCTTCAAATCTCTTGCGGCAACTAGCATATTTAGAAAACCACCGATGTTTACATCATTGGTTGTTATAGGATCGTTTATACTCCTAGGAATGCTTCCCAAAGCAGCTTCATGTAAAATGTAGTCTACGCCAGAGGCAGCTTTAATACATGTCTCAAAACTACGAATATCTCCCTCTATTAGCTGGAATGAATTGGGGTGATTCTCCATTAAGGTGACAATATTTTCCATATGCCCTGTGGAAAAATTGTCCAAACAAATAACATTATGTCCTTTATTTACAAAGTATTCACATAAGTTGGAGCCTATAAATCCAGCTCCTCCTGTTACTAATATCTTACTCATATTTTTACTATTTCCACATTAATATTCCTGTTTTCGATATCTATTATTAAAAAACCTTCATTTCCCTTGTCGAGTTCATATTTAGCGAAATCTTTATTAAATGCGAACCCAACAGATGGTGCAGAAATAAAAGTTTTGCCATATTGTTTGTGTATCATATGATAGTGTATATGGCCATAAAGAATTAAAAACAAATTTTGATAATGCTGAATGGTGTCATTAAATAACTCTCTATTTTTAAGGATCTTATTGGTCATCCAACCACCAGGATCAATTGATGGATGATGCATAACTAGAATTGATGGATTATCTTGTCCTAATATGTTTTTCCTGAGATATTGGAAATCATTTTCGAATAGAACGCCCCTTGAACGGTTCAGATTTGGGCAATTTTCATCTGGAGCAACTGTATTCAGTGGTATAAGTTGAATCCCATTAATAGTTACGGGATTCTCAATAATGCTTTTTGATGATTTAGCAAAGGCGAAAAGGGTATCAACATTATCGTGGTTTCCTGGACACCATAAAACTGGAACAGAAAACGAATTTAACATATCATCAGCATATTGGTAGGTCAATAGATTCCCATCATCAGCTATATCTCCAGAAACAACGATACAATCAACATCATGGATACTACCAATTAAATTAAGTGCTTTAACAAATTGCTTATAAGTATCCACCCCCCAAATTGGATGTTTGTCTGAGGTTAGATGCAAATCTGACATATGTATAATTCTCATATTCATCTCACGCATTTATTTCCAAGTCTGATTCTATTTCATTACAAATGTTAATTATACCATTCATATTGAGTGCCATATTCGTCAACCTAGAGGCACCATTAGTAACTCCTTGCTCGAAAACAAGTTTCAATTCTGAGAGATTATCAATCTTACGAATATCGTAGTAACAGCCAAGTTTTTCTATGTTTTTTGTTTGTTCGTCATCTTCATCATTGTTTAGTACGGACATACTAAAAACCGTCTTATTTCTCCCCTGCATACTTTCTAATAACGAATTATAGGCTCCACTGCATATAACAAAATCAGCAGAAGCATGGAGCTTATACAGAAGATTTGTCCATTTGATAATTCTCGCGTTTGCGTTTAAACATTCTGGCATATCTTTTAGCAAGGGACTATAATAACCTAAAACAATATCAAACTGGAAATCTTCAAATCTTTTATCTTGTGAGAGTTTAATACATTCCTTGATGAAAGAGGCTCCTTTTTTACCTCCACCATCAGAACATACCACCCATTTTTTATAAGGTTTCCTATACCACTCCTGTTTGGTTTGCTCTATTTCATTTTCAGAAACTGGATAAGTAACAAAACCAGAATATACCATCTTAGTTCTTATATTCTTTGGGAGCCATAAGAATGAAGAAGGTGAAGTGATAAGAGAGTCACTTGCAACAAATATTTTGTTATAAAACCTTTCCAAATATAGAATATTCCGTTCAGAAAAGACATCATTATGAGTCAAAGCGTCTCCACCAATTTCACTTCTCAAAATAAAATATTTTTTACATGAAAAGCCAGTAATTATTGAAAACAGCTCAAGTCTTTTTCCCAAAGGAAGATAGTCTGTAACAAAAGCATCTGGTTTATAACTAAGCATAAGATTTCTTAAGCAGATGATTCTTTTCCCATTTACTTCGGCATTGGTTTTCCCTTTGTCTCGCTCTTCATAAAAATTTGGCAATAAATAGTAATCAATGCCAGAAGATATTAATTCAGGGAGTGCCTTATGACCTGAGACGACAAGCACATTGCATCTGTGAGAAAAACCTGATGCTATTTTAATGAGTCTCATTAGGTGTCCTAACCCTGTACCATCATACGCGAACAGCAAAACCTTCTTCTTTTCCATCATCAGAGTGATAAGATTTTTTCTAATGCGCTGTCATTACCACATTCAAACTTGTTATTAGCAAGTCCTCTTTCTATCATATTCAAGCAGAGTTCCTTTAAATCATCTGGCGTAATCTCTAAAGATGCAGGAACAATATTTAAATTTGAGAGACAATTCATATTCTGTTTTTGCTCATCTTTCCTATAAGAGCAACCAGAAACAAAAGATATAGCAGGAATTCCCAAATATACCAGTTCGCTTAATGTATTACGACCAGATCGTGTTATTATAAGGCAAGCATCTGAATAATATTTAGATGAATCTAAAACCTGATTATATATAGATACGTTTTGCGGAATGGAATTCTCATTTATTGCGTCGTATATATTCTGACTGGAACATACTATGTGCATTTTGTAGTCTGGGAGGATATTAGCGACTCTAACACAGAGTTCGCCAATTCTTATCGTGGACTCGAAGAACTGATGTCCGACATTAACAGTCCCACCACCTAACAGACAGTATATGTTTTTCTTGGGATGGTTGACAATTCTGAATATCTCTTTTCTAATAATTGTCCCAACAGAGATGTATTTACCATATTGGTATGGTGGAATGATAGTCCGTAATCCATGGATGACAGCCAAATCCGCTAAAGAATAAAGGTTGTTGAAGAAATCCATCGCCTCTTTGTCATTGCTTGGATTATCAACATCAGCAGGATTAAGCAAGGCTATAACATTCAAATGTTTATGAGATATTTTTATGGATTGTACCATTAATGGTTCTCCGTCTACAATGACAGCATCCGGTCTGAACTCTTTTATAGTCCTATGGATATAGGCCCCCATCTTATTTGTAGGAAGAAGACCAATAGAACAAAAGTCCATAGGAACTGTCTCTTGTAAATCGGTATAACCTTTTGATTCAAGGTATCGATTGCCTTGAAGATATGAAATAATCTTGATTTCACATCCATATCGCTCCTTTAGTGTTTCAAGTAGTGATACGCCAGAAACAACTCGTCCAAGTCCAGGGAACCCCCTAAATATACCAAGAATCTTTTTCATTTCTCTAACGAAAGCATTTTATAAATGTCCGATATTGAATATCTTCTTAATTGCAACTTATCTATCGCCAATGAAGTTCCACCCTGTGAAACAGCAAAAGCATATTTATAATACTTCTCGACACAGAACTTTATAAATCTATTATAAGAGCCATATGGATATGCATAGGTCATAACATCACCAACGATATTCGACAACACCCGTTTTGATTCTGAGAGTTCATATTCGACCTCTTTATCGCTAAGCTTCAATAGATTTCGATGAGTTACACCATGTGAGGCAATTTCCCACCCATTGTCTTTGAGTTTTATTATATCATCAAGGTCTAAATGCTGCCGTAGTGTAGCATCTTTATTGTTCCATTTGTTATCTTTTCCTATTAAATCTGTACAAACGTATACCGTAGCAGTATAGCCGTACTTAGCAAGCATTGGCATAGCCACAGATAACAGATTCTTGTATCCATCATCGAATGTACAAACAACATATCGTTTACGTTCTTCCTTAGTTTTACCCAAATAATCCCTCATAGAACATAATCCATAACCACCATCATGAATGAAATCCACGAACTGTTGGAAGACAGTTATGGGGGTTGTTATACTATCATGTAATTCACCACAGACATCATGCAGTCCAACTGCCAATATATTTTCAATCCCCAACTGCTTGGGAACAGATGTGTTGTATGATAAAAGACTATGCCATTTGCTAACAACCAATTCCCTATTACATTCCCTTTCCAAAATAGTCCATGCCTGTTCATAGAATTCTTCTAGATCTGGTTTATTTATAAGCTGTATTAATTGGCCAGCCATTTTCTTGGGATTAAAAGAGTCAAAGAATAGCATCGGGAACTCTTTGTATAATTGCTCTGCGATAAATCCGGTGTTTGAACTGATGAACGCATGCCCTTTTTCTAATGCCTCTGTAATTGAATTAGGATGTCCTTCACAGACTGATGCCTGAATATAGAAGTCCCAATTTGACATTGTATTACTCAGTTCTTCTCGTGTTTTATAACTATGGAATACAACATTACTGCTTATCTCCAAATTATTGATAATAGAAATATAACTATTTCTTAAATCTGAATCAATCTCTCCGACAAGCTCTAGAGTTATAGGAATATCGGCAATTGTTTTAAAATCTGATATCATGTATAAAAGATTACCGATTCCTTTTTTCTCGTTCAAGTGAGAAGCTGCACATCCAACAACTACCTTCTGGGGAAGATTTGGAAAGGAGATGGAGTCCTTCTTTTGACCCAATTCATTAGGGATAATGGTCACTTTGCCGTTTGTACCAGGAGCAATACTCAGAACATTATTTGCCATTTCATGTGAAAGACAGACAATTTTGCTTGCTCTCCGACATGCTTCTATCGTATACCAGCTATCATCTACTGACCATTTTGTAATATTGATATCACTTCCCCTAAAATTCAGAATAAACCTCGCCCCTAATCGATCAGCCAAAAGAGAAGCATAATAACCATTATATCTGCCACCAAAACCAATGACAACGTCAATGTTATTATATTTGTATTCATCTTCCTTTAACTTATATTCTTTTCGAATACCGTCTTCTGTAGCAGGGTTAATGCCTCCCCGGGCAGTAACAATAGGATATTCTGTGGAGAGGGATACTTGAACGTTATGCTCAGATGATAAAATGTTCATCAAACGGGTGCAAGATAACGACATACCTCCGCCGTCATAGCCAT
>JAEEGJ010008241.1_pt1 | contig 28912 bp, 31 predicted proteins | sample 8958761 | NCBI WGS metagenome assembly JAEEGJ01 (sample SAMN16246546, study PRJNA631951) | gut metagenome | biome: gut microbiome; feature: rumen; material: RS-attached | host: Bos | place: Iran: Karaj | collected 2018-10
CCTTGGTGGTGATCTGCCGCTCTTCGGGGAGGTACCAGGCAGCGCCTAGCGACTTGCCGCGCGGTACGATGGTCAACAACATCGAAGGTTCTTTCCGCGACAACGACGAAAAGGCATTCACTTCAAAAGATTTCAGATTCACTTATAAGAACGGTTATCTCTACGCTTTCTGCATGCATCCGGATGCTAAAGAATTCTGCATCAGCTCTTTGAAGATAAAGGGTGAATTCGACATCGTTACGGGCAAGGTTGAAGCACTTGGCGGTTATGTTGTTACTGACAGTAAACGTGATAGCGAAGGACTCCATATCGAATTAGACAGGATACCTGATTCAGATAAACCCATCGGATTTAAGATCGAGATAATCTGATCAGCTTAAGATGCTTTTCGCTGCAAGGTATGCTTCGCTCATGCATGCCTGAAGATTGAATCCGCCGCTTATGCCATCGATGTCTAATGCTTCTCCCAGGATGTAAAGACCAGGTACGATCTTTGACTGCATTGTCTTGCGGTCAACCTCATTTAATACGACACCGCCTCTTGTAACATATGCTTTTTCAAGATCAGGCGCCCTGTCGATCCCTATCTTAAGATGCTTCATCAGACGGCATATCTTCTTTCTCTTATCCTTCGGAAAACCCTGCGCGTACAAGTCAGATGCATCAGCCTGCGCTGCTATCTCTGCAGCTACAGATGCGGGTACGTATCTTGAAAGGATCGTGGTTATCTTCGTGTCAGCATGAGCATTGATCTGAGACTGAAGTTCGCTGTCGAAAGCTTCGTCATTCAATGACGGAACAAGATCAAGCTCTAGATATACATTCGTACAATCAATTGGGATCTCCCTTGAAATCTCCATCGGTGCGGGACCCGTAAGTCCGAATTCAGCGAAAAGAGTGTCACCTTCAAAAGATGCGGTCTTCTTATCTTCAGTGAAAACACTTACCTTAGCATTAACTGATACACCGCTTAAGTTCCTGCAAAGATCAGCTGACGCTTCATCAATCTTTACGGGTGCAAGCGCGGCTTTAACCTGATTTACCGTGTGGCCTAATCTTTTCGCAAACCTATAGGAATCACCTGAAGAACCTGTATGCGTAAAAGAATTACCGCCGCAAGACAGTATCACCTGATCGAAGTGGTACGTTCCTTTATCAGTTATTACTTCGAAGTCATCCTTTTTATTTATTTCAGTTACCTTTGTCTCACGAAGTATTTCCGTACTGTCAGAAATATAATCAACGATAGCATCCCTGACTCTGACAGCACTGTCACATACCGGGAATATCCTGTTATTCTCTTCTTCCTTGAGCTTTAATCCGAGATCATTCTCCACAAAAGACATGGTGTCTTCAGGACTATATTCCTTCAGTGCGGGATAGATAAATTTCTCTGCTTCGTGATAACACTTCTTAAGTGCGGAAGCGTCCTTGCGGTTGGTGATGTTACAGCGGCCATGTCCCGTAAGAATAAGCTTTTTACCGGGTACGGGATTCCTGTCGATAAGAGTGACTTCCATATCACTCCCCTCGTTAAGGCGCTTCAACTGACAGGCCGCAAAAAGGCCCGCTGCACCGCCGCCGATTATCCCAACTCTCTTTTTCATACAGATATTCTATCTCAATTATTCTGACGGAGAATAATCTTTTTCCATTCCGCTAAAATACCCAAGACAGACGGGCTTTGAGGCTTTAAAATATAACTGTTGTAAGAGCGGACAAAACATTATCGAAAATGACAGGAACTGTAATCCACCGGAAGTTATACTGACCTCATCAAGGAAGGAGAACACGAGATGGAGTGGCTCACGGGTATCAGATCAGCGATAGACTTTATCGAGAACAATCTTGAAAATGACATCAGTGTACAGGATGTCGCTGACAAGGTCTTTATCTCTCCGATCTTTCTGCAGCGCGGCTTCTCGCTCATGACGGGTTTTTCCGTCGGCGAGTACATCCGCAACAGAAGACTCTATCAGGCAGCGCTCGACCTGGTAAACACGGAGGATATGGTGATCGTCATCGCCTACCGCTACTGCTATGAGACTCCCGAGAGCTTCACAAAAGCATTCTCGCGTTTCCACGGAGTAACGCCTTCTCAGGTCAGAAACAGCACTCCGTTCAAACCTTTCCTTCCAATAAAGATCAACTTAACTGTTCAAGGAGGAAACAACATGGATTACAAGATCAAGCAGATGACCGGCTTCAAGGTCATAGGATTCCAGAAGGTATTTGACGCTGAGACTTCTTACGCAGAGATCCCGAAGTTCTGGGATGATATCTGCACCAAGTACGCAAACAACGTCTGGGCAGGAAAAACACCCGCTAACGCTTTGGAAAAGGCCGTAAAAGACAACAACATCGGTGAGTTCGGCATCTGCATCGACGACATCAGCGGCAACAAGTTCAGATATCTGATCGCAGGAAAGTACGAAGGCGGCGAAGTTCCCGAGGGCCTTGAGATCTATGAGTTCGCAGACAACGATTGGGCAGTCTTTGATATCTACGGACCCTGCCCCGGTGCACTCCAGTCTGTAAACACAAAGATCTTCACTGAGTGGCTTCCCGGCAATCCCGATTATGAGATATCAGGCAATGCCAATGTCGAATGGTACGACTGCAAAGCAATGCCGACCGACAAGGATTATCACAGTGCCATCTGGATCCCTGTCAAAAAGAAATAAGCTTAACTTATCTGCTTCAGAGGCTGCCTTCGGGCGGCCTCATTTTTGTCTTGTTGCTCTTCCCTGCCAAATGTGAAACAATATCAGGCGATAAAACGTAAGGCGGTAATCTTGTGGCCAAAGTAATCGTAGGAATGTCCGGAGGAGTCGACAGCGCTGTTGCAGCATATCTGCTGAAGCAACAGGGCTATGAAGTGCTGGGCGTTACTCTTCGCGTATGGGGTTCCGATGAGGAAGGCGACAGCAGGTGCTGCGAGATCGACGAGGCGAGGCGCATCTGCCAGCTTCTAGATATTAAGTACCATCCGCACAACTGTACCGCCCTTTTCAAAGAGAATGTTGTAACTCCCTTTGTTGACGCATATCTCGAGGGCCTTACGCCCAATCCCTGCATCGAGTGCAACCGTTTCGTAAAGTGGGCCAAGATGATCGAACTGGCTGACATTTTCCAGGCGGACTTTGTCGCGACCGGCCACTACGCATATATCGACAAGCTCGAAAACGGCAGATTCGCTGTCCGCAAGGCTTCGCATATCAGCAAAGACCAGACATACATGCTCTATAAGCTCACACAGGAGCAGCTTTCAAGAACGCTCATGCCTTTGGGTCAGTACACCAAGGACGAAGTTCGTAAGATCGCTGAAGACGCGGGTCTCCCCTGTGCCCACAAAGAGGAATCCCAGGAGATCTGCTTCGTCACAGAAGGCAGATACACGGATTTCATAAGCGAGCACACAAACAAGGTGCTTCCCTCAGAAGGCAATTTCGTTGACGAGGAAGGCAATATCCTCGGTAAGCACAAAGGTATCCACCAGTATACTGTCGGCCAGCGAAAAGGCCTCGGAATCGCTTTGGGCTACCCTGCCTTTGTCACAAAGATCTGCCCTGAGGACAATACCGTTGTTCTTGGAACAGAAGAATCGCTTATGTGCGATACTTTCCTTTGCAGGGACGTCAATTTCCAGGCGATTCCCGCTCCCGCAGCCGGAGATAAGATCCGCTGCCTCGCCAAGGCCAGATACCATCAGACCGAGCGTCCCGCCACCCTCGAAATGCGATCTGACGGACTTGTAAGCGTTAAGCTGGATGAGGCCGTCAAAGGCGTATCCCCCGGTCAGTCGGCAGTTTTTTACGATGACGAAGGCCATGTTGCAGGCGGAGGCCTGATCGTCAGATAATCCTTGATATTAAAGGCTTTGTAACAATGTTACAGGGCCTTTTCTTATCTCCGAACCGCATTTTTCCGCTCAGTTCAGGACAGATTTTTGTTTTTTGTTTGTTTACACCAAGGAAACTACAAAAATAAACTTAAAGATATAATTAGGGTAAGAAGCCGGCATTTATTAATTCTACAGGGGACAGCCATGGAAACTGCGATCAACCTGCAAGCCGTATACATTACCGATCTGGTCGGAATAACGATCCTCGTGGTCATACTGGCGACGAAAGGCTGGAATCTGCCGGCCCGTAAAGATGAGAGCCATATCCTCCTCGCCCTGCTCCTCGTTTCAATACTCAACTGCATCGCTGACATATATGTTTTCGGCTGTGACGGACTCCCCGGTCTGAAGCACTACTATATCCTGCTGATCGGCAACACCTATCTCTACTTCTACAACCTGATCGTCGGCATCGGAATAATCTATCTCATCATCAAGCACATAGACCGCAAAGCCAAAGGATGGCACATTATCCTGTTTTGGATACTTGTCATAACTGAAGCTGTTCTTCTGGTCATCAATTTCTTCAAGCCCGTTGTCTTCGGTCTGGACGAAAACAATAAATACTACAGAGGTTCTTATTATCTGCTGTTCGTCATAGTGGGCTTCGTGCTTATCTTCTACGGATATCTGTATTACCTGATAAACAAACTGAGGAACCCATCGCTCAGATACTTCCCCGTTATCGGATTCTTAACGCCTATCCTGCTGGGCAACGCGATCCAGATGCAGATCTATGGCATTTCCCTCCTTCCGATCAGCTTTACCGTTGCGTTCTCGGCAATAGCGATCGCGCTGCAGAATGAGTGTATCTACATCGACAAACTGACAGGCGTATATAACCGCTATGAGCTCGACAAGGTCTTAAAGGGCCGCATAATAAAGCGTCATATGAGGATCGCTGCGCTGATGCTCGATCTCAACGATTTTAAATCCATTAATGACAACTTCTCACATGAGGAAGGTGACAATGCGCTGGTGGCATTTGCAAACATACTCGCTGAAACAATTTCAGCAGAAGGTATCGTCGTCAGATTCGCAGGTGACGAGTTCATAGTCCTGATGCCCAAGTTCAAAGGCGATGACATATCTGAATACAGAGAACGAATCCACACCGCGCTCGACAAGTACAACGAGACTTCCGGCAAGCCTTACAAGCTCTCGGCGGCGATCGGCGGAAGGATCTTCGATTCAAAGCAGGATGATATGAATGATCTCGTAAGCCAGATCGATCAGCTCATGTATTCCGACAAAAAGGCGTTCTACCAGCAGCACGACAGACGAGGCAGACGGCGCCAGGAAGACAAACAGTAAACAACAAAAAGGCAGCTCAAAAGGCTGCCTTTCGTTTTCATTCTGAGTTTAGTATCAGTAAAGACTTACCGACTTGCCGTCATCGTTGTAGATCTTCTTCTCATTTACGACTACGTAACAGTTGCCGCCGAGCTTTGCAGCCTTTGCTTCGATAGTCTTGAAGTCGATCTGTCTGCCGTTGATCTCCAACATGATGGTGCCGCTCTTCTTTGAAGAAGATGTTGTCTTCTTCGCAGTAGTTGACTTTGAAGATGTGCTCTTCTTTGTCGTAGAAGCCTTCTTTGCAGCTGTCTTGCCTGCATTTGCAGCCTTCATAGCAGCGCTGGACATGGCTGAATTGGTCTTGGAAGCAGAAGTCTTCTTTGTTGTTGTCTTTTTCTTTGTGGTCTTCTTTTTCTGTGTTTCGCCTGAAAGCGCATCAGAGATCTGCTTAAAAGTATCTCCGAAGATTGAAGAAATATCGAGCTTGTCGTCTGCCATTATAGATACCTCCGTGTAAAAAGAATTTGTTATTTATTCACCAATGATTCTATTAATAATCGAAAATATCGTCAACCGAATATTTATCGCACTACATTTGTATTGATACAGTAATGATATAGCAGTATGATATGCAGTATAAGTAATAACTATTGGAGGCACATTATGTCCAGCACTATACAGATTAGAGTTGATGATGAATTAAAACAGAAATCCGATCTTTTATTCAAAGAATTAGGAACTGATACAACTTCTGCTGTAAGAATGTTTCTTACTCAGGCTGTAGCAGTCGGCGGTTTTCCTTTTGAGATCCGAAAAATAACTCATAACCCGTTTCTACCATTATCCGAAGAAGAGATATACGACAAACTGGAACGTTCGCGCGCTCATAGTAAAAGAGGTTCAAACAAAGACGCCGAAAAAACCATTTCGGATTTGAGGTCAAAGTATGACCTATAAAGTAAGAATCACACCGGATGCCGAAGAGGATCTTGATGGATTTTTAGCCTGCCTGATCAATGAACGTAACAGCAAACAGGCTGCAATAAACGTTCTTAACGATTTTGAAGCAACAGTACAAACCCTTACAACTGTAGCAGGCAGTCTTAAGATGTGTGACAATCTGAAATTAAAAGAACTTGGATACAGAAGAATCAATTTTCTGTCTCATAGATACTTTATGCTCTATAGGATTGAAAAGAATAAAGTATACGTAGATGCAATCTTACACGGCTTGCAAGATTTAGAGAGAAAAATGATGTAATAGCAACTGCTTCTATCACTTAATGAAGTTAGTCCAGGCATGCTCCTCTGTCTCGGGCAGACCGATCTTCTCTTTACCGAGAGCGATACTTTCCATGAGGAATACCATGTTCCTTGCAAGGACACGCATTGTCTGTTTGCCTTCCTCATCAGCATCTGCCTCACCGGGCGCGCCGCCGTGGATGTTGTTCCAGTACTGGCTCGTTGCGACCGGCATGTTAGCTATCGTGAAGAACTTATTGAGCTCGTCAAATGTCGCGGTACAGCCAGAACGTCTAGCGCATACTACGCTTGCTCCGACCTTGAACCTCTTATCGAAATGAGAGCTGTAGAATAACCTTTGAAGCGCAGACACGAGCGTTCCGTTGGCACAGCCGTAGTAGACCGGTGAACCGACTATCAGACCGTCTGCCTGCTCAAATTTGGCAGCGATCTCATTGACCGCATCATTAAAAACGCACTTGCCCGTACTTCCGCAAGAACCGCAGGCAATGCAGCCTCTGATATCCTTTTTGCCGAGATGTATTTCTTCGTATTCAACATTCAGTTCATCGAAGATCTTTTCCATCTCGCGGAAAGCAACAGAGATGTTTCCGTTCTCCCTGGGGCTTCCGTTGAGGAGCAGTACTTTAAAACGTTTTTCCATATTTACCTCAGATGTAATAAACGTAGTCAGTTTTGCGCGGAGCTGCTTCTTTTGCAGGCTCTGCTGCATAACCCAATGCGCAATGACCGATGCCCTCGTATTCATCAGTTATGCCAAGCTTTGCAATGAGAGCTTTGCCGAAATCAGATTCAAACTCTTCTTTCGCACGGTGGATCCAGATGCTCGCAATGCCTAAGCTTTCTGCGGCATTCATGAGATTTCCCATTACGAGAGAACCGTCGTAAACATGCGTCCATACATCCTTTTTAGCGAGAACGATAAGTATGACGGGAGCTCCGTAGAAAGGATCAAACCCTGCGTCCCATCCGCCTATCTTTCTGTTGGCTTCAGAGATGTCGTCACGTGTCTTCTTATCCGTTACCGCAATGATGATCGGGCTCTGCTTGCCCATTCCGGTAGCGGCGTATGTGCCTGCCTTGATAATGGCTTTAAGATCATCTTCGCTGATCATGTCGGGCCTAAAATTCCTGCAGCTTCTTCTGGTTTCCAATACTTTAAGTGTTTCGTTCATGGTGTCACCTCAATAACCAATTTGGGAAAGGATCATGTCGAGCAGCTCTGCATTCCTAATCGAAAATTCAGGCGTGATGTGCTGTGCTTCACCTACCTCGATGCATCTTCCGAGCTGTTCAACTTCGAGCATGTAATTCTGTGCCGCATTGACCGTGGGATTGTACTCTTTCGAGCCTGACTTAATGGTGTATGTAAGTCTTCCGGCCTGGTTGTATTCAACGTCTGAAACAATGGTTCCCTTTGTGCCGTGAATATAAAGCCTGTCTAATCTTCCGTCATTTGCAGGATCGAATACCATGCCAACATTGAATGCCGCTCTCACGCCGTTCTTGAACTTCAGGATGACCGATGCAAACAGATCTGCGCCCTCATCGTTGAACTCGGCGTCTGCTTTTACGTAATCGATATCAGAATCGACGAGTGAAAGGATCATGGTCGTGCAGTAGCAGCCGAGATCGTAGATCGCTCCGCCGCCCATGCTCTTGTGGATCCTGATGTCCTCGACATAACCCTGGGTATAGAATGCAGTCTCAATGAAATCAACGTCACCGATGATGCCGCTGTCGAGATCATTCTTCAAAGAAGAGACGTAATTCGTATGAAGATAAGCATATGCTTCCATGAGGATCACGTTGTTCTCTTTTGCAACGGCGAACATCTCTTTCGCATCTTCAGCATTGAGAGCCATCGGCTTTTCGCACAGAACGTGCTTGCCGGCCTTCAAAGCCTTGATAACCCATTCCTTGTGAAGGTGATTCGGAAGCGGGATATAAACCGCCTGAACTTCAGGGTCTTCCAGAAGTTTTTCGTATCCAACATAGCCCTTCTGAAAGCCGAAGGTTTCCTTGTATTCATTAACCTTGGCTTCGTTTCTGCCTGCAATCGCGTAAAGCTCACAGTTGATCGCATCTTTCATGCCGGGGATCGTGCATCCCTTGGCAATGTTTGCAGTTCCTAAAACGCCCCATTTTACTGACATAACGGATACCTCCTCTTACATGCTCATGCGGAAGATCTCAAGCATCGCCTGTTCATTTAATACCTTGGCAGAACCCATCTCTCCGCCTACACCGACAGCGCACTTGTGAGCCATCGTAACAAGATCTTCCTCGGTCGCATTGACTCCGAGCTCACGAAGATTTGTAGGCATCTTTATAGATCTGTAGAAGTCCTCCATTGCCTCGATGCCCTTGAGAGCGATCTCTTCATCAGTGCCCTCGTCCTTAACATCCATTACGTTGACCGCAAACTTCTTGAACCTGGGCAGGCAGTTCTTGTAAACGTATCTTGCCCATGAACCCCAGATGGCAGCAAGACCTGCGCCGTGAGCGACATCGTAAAGGCCTCCGAGCTCATGCTCGAGCTTATGTGTCATCCAGTCACCGCCGTCGTTGCCGCAGCCGGTAAGTCCGTTATGTGCAAGACTTCCTGCCCACATTACTTCATCTCTTGCATCGTAGTTCTTGGGATCGTCACGAAGGATAATCGCATTTTTCTTAACGGTACGCAGAAGACCTTCAGCCAGGGCATCCGTGATCTCCATGTTGCCGCCATTGGTGAAATATCTTTCCATCGTATGCATCATGATGTCTGTGCATCCGCATGCTGTCTGATAGTCAGGCAGAGTCATAGTAAGCTCCGGGTTCATGATCGCAAACCTGGGGCGCCCGAAATCACTGCTGTATCCGCGCTTAACGAGTCCCTCTTCCTTGGTGATTACGGAAGAATCACTCATCTCGCTTCCCGTAGCAGCGATAGTGAGGATGACGCCCAAAGGCAGACATCCTGATACCTGACGCTTGTAATCGTAGTAATCCCAGACATCGCCTTCATTTGCGACACCGTATCCGATGGCTTTTGCAGAATCAATGGCGCTTCCGCCGCCTACGGCAAGGAGGAAATCGATATTTTCTTTCTTGCAGAGCTCGATGCCCTCATAAACAAGCGAAAGATGGGGATTGGGAACAGCTCCGCCCAGTACGACATACTTTATGCCTGCCGCATCCAATGTATCGGTAACACGCTGGAGAAGGCCGGAACGCACGACGCTTCCGCCGCCATAATGGACCAGTACCTTCGTACCTCCGAACTCCTTGATAAGGTCAGAAACCTTACTCTCGGTATTCTTTCCGAAAACAACTTTGGTGGGGGTATAGTACTTGAAATCAAACATGGTCTCATTCTCCTCTCAAGAAAATTTAAACTTTTTTAATTTTATCATCATCAAAAGGGGCTATATTATAAGAAACCTCGCATTTTTATCAGATTTAGGCTATTTCAAAGACGGAGGCGAAAAATGAAGCGGCACATAATCGCATTAACTTGCATGATCCTCATCACATCATTTTCGGCAGGCGTTCTAACCGGTTGCAAGCCCAAAGAGACCACCCCTTCAGAAACTGAAAACACAACCGCAGAAGAAACAACAACAGCTGAAGAGACAACAACTTCAGAGGAGACCATCGTTTCAGAAGAAACTACGTCTTCTGAAGAAACAACCACATCTGAAACAACTGCAGCTCCGACATCAAAACCTCTTGGTAAAGTTACCGTTTCTAATCAATATACGCATAAGAAATCGAAAATTCCCAAGATCACGATTGAAGGTGTTAGTACTACTGCAATAAACAAAGAGATACTGAAGAAATTCAAATCTGATGCAAATGACAAGGATGTTATCGTTAAATATTCGTATTATATCGGCAAGTCATTTGTTTCTATCGTAATCGTCCCTTCATGGACAGGTGAAGAAACAGGCGGTGATGCACCGGATCCGGTCTATGTTTATAACATCTCCAGGACAACCGGTAAAAACATGACGAGAAAACAGTTGCTTAAAACACTCAAGATCTCAGACAAGAAATTCAATTCAAAGGTTAAAAAGGGAATCAAAAAGTTCTACAAGGACACATTCGGAAAAGACTTTCTCAAGTATTTTAAGTCTGACTATAACAGATCGATCAAAAAGAAATATCTGAAAAGAGCAATTCCCTACTACAACACAAAAGGAAAACTCTGTTTTTACATTCACGATATAGATGTTCCGATCGGAATCGGAGCAATGGACATGACCGGAACTTTATAATTTGCGGAGTACTCCCTAATGAAACACACAGCTAAATCAATTTGTTCGATACTTGCAATTTCAGTTCTGCTTGTTCTCTTAAATTCCTTTACAGGTTGTTCATCCCAACAAAAAAACAACCGTGAAACTACTATCACCGGAGAAACGCAGAATACTGTAAATCCAGACATTTGTGAGCCGCAAGGCAGCATCCCGAGTGATGCCATGATTACGGAAACGGAGCCCGAAGGCCAGGCCACTGAGAGAAGAGAAACAACCATAACTGAAGGCACCACGGTTTCAGAAGAGACAACAATACCTGAAGAAACGACAACCACCGAAGAAAGTACTGTCCCAACAACCACAAGCGCTCCTGCATCAACCAAGAAAACAGCCAAAGTAACAGTCAAGGTTGTGGATGCGGTTAAAAAGACCATCAAGAGAAATAAGGATACTTACACATACCGGATTCCTAAAGTCATCATATCCAATAAGAGCACAAGTGCTGCCAACAAGAAGATGATGACCACTTTGAGCAAGATCAACTCAAAGTACAACAAGATGACTTATTCATACTATATCGGCAAGGGTATAGTCTCTATTCTTATAAGCATCAATAAGATCGATATGTTCGGAGCTGATTACAAAGTATTCAACCTGTCGATAAAGACCGGAAAACTGATAAGCGACAAATCCGTAGTAAAAGCTTACGGAACTACTGACAAGAAGTTTTTCTCCATGGTAAAGAGCACTTACAAGAAGGTTGGAGGAATTATGCAGAACTCCAGCAAATTGATTTCACAGCAATGCGCAAACAGAAATGTCAGCAGAGCATCCTACAAATACGTTCATCCGTACATAAGCAGCAACGGTCATCTGAGTTTTGTCGGACTCGTATATTACGACGGAGAAGCCGGTTTCCCGCGCGACATCAGATGGTTCCCCTTTGATGCGGTCAAAAAGAAATGCCTGTTTAAATTCAACTGATCTATCTGCAACATTTTTCTTCTTTTATCTGTATTCAGGTTAAAGGCACGAAAACGGAGGGCAGAAAAATGAAGATCACTCAGGCCAAGAATTATAAGAAACCGCTCTATGCGATAGGTATCGCAGCAGCAATCGTGGCTGCATCAGTATCCGGATGCACAGACTCCGGTAAGATCAGCTACGCAGGCGAAATGGATACACGCCCCACAGAAACATCTGAAGTAAGGCTCGCGGGCGAAACATACGAAACAGAGAAAACTCCCACCGAGACATCTGAAACGAAAACTGCCAGCGAAACAACTAAACGTCCCACCATGACTACAAAAGTTATACTTGATGGCGGAGCCCCAATCGATGATAATGACTGCTATGAAGCATGAGGTTAAAACATGAAGATAACGCCTTCCAAAAACCATAAAAAGCCGCTCTACGCGATTGGAATTGCCGCCGCACTTACGGCTGCAGCAGTATCCGGGTGTACAAATCCTTTTGTCCAGCTCGCCGGAGAAACGACAACAAGTGCGGCACCCACCGAGACCGAAGTCGAGCTCGACGGTGACGTTGCAATTGAGCAGACAGAACCAAAAAGAGAATCCATTGTCGAAACGATAACGGCCGGAATAGTTACCATCACACTTGATCCTAATCAGTAATATGAACTTTACGCTGCATCTTACAGATAATTGCAATATGAACTGCAGCTACTGCATCCGCGAAAAGTGCCCCAAAGACATGAGCGAAGAGGTGCTCTTTAAGGCCTGCGATCTTGCGTTTTCAAAAGGAACGCGCGCGGGTCTTTGCTTTTTCGGCGGCGAGCCTCTGCTCAAGAAAGATCTCATATATAAAGCCCTGGACTATTGTGAGAAGAAGTCTGAAGAAACAGGCATCAGGTTCGATTGCAAGATGACCACCAATGGAACTCTTTTAGATGAGGAATTCCTTGAGCGCGCAGCTAAAGCTAAACTCGGGATAGGATTGTCTTTTGACGGCAAAGCGCAGGACGTCTGCAGGATCTTCGCGAACGGCAAGTCCACTTCTTCCGTGGTTGAGGAAAAGGCAAAACTCCTTTTGAAATATATGCCTGAAGCATCAGCCCTTGCTACCATCGCACCTCAGGCTGTACCTTACTATGCCGAATCAGTTAAGTATCTTCACGATCTGGGATTCAAGAATGTCTCCTTCGTCATCGCATACGGCCACAAGGTAAACTGGACTGACAGAGACCTCGATGCATTAAGAATTCAGCTTGAAGAAACGGCTGCATATCTCAAGGAACTGTTTCTCAAGAACGAAAAGTTCTACATGTCCGCCATAGACTCTAAGATCAGAGACTGCATCAGGGGCAAAAACCCTGCCGAGCGCTGCCATCTTGGCACGAGGCAGATGCCCGTCACACCTGACGGAACACTCTATCCCTGCACTTCTTTCATCGGCGATGAGAAATACATACTCGGGAATGTTTTCGAAGGTATAAACGAAGAAAAAGTGATCGAACTTGCAAAACGTTCTGCCACGCCCGAGACATGCAAAGAATGCGATCTTGTAAAGCGCTGCACCAATTCATGCGGATGTGCAAACAGGATGAATACAGGCAATGAGAATCAGGTATCTCCTCTTCAGTGCACATATGAGCGCATGCTTATTGAGATCAGCGACAACTTAGGTGAGGAACTGTATCAGATAGATCCTGAAAGATTTGCGAAATTGTTCACTTAACTTAATAAACTTTCATCTTCTATACTGGGAATGCTCCATTTTTCTTCCACCTTGCCCCATTTGCCTGAAGCTGAATCGTACGTCTGAATGTATTCCTTTTTTTCAACATCCAGAAAGATCTCATATACGAGTTTCAGATTACCGTCATTGAAGTCTATGCTTCTGCGCATTACCCTGCATCCGCCGCGTTTTGATATCTCGCCTTCCTGGAGATACTCGGTACAGATATATCTGCCCTGTTTAACCTCAGTGTTCTCGAGTTCTGAGAGACTTGCAAATTCGGATTTATTGTCACTTATCTTTTTATCAAATACGGTGACGATTCTATCCTCAAACAAAACAACCTGCTCAAGTCCGAACATGTTATCTTTCGGGCAGGAATATGCCTTGAGTGCGTTTTCAACACCGTCAACTTTATAACTCCCGCAGGAAGCAAGAACAAACAGCATTATTGTGATCAGCATTACGGATAGACTTTTTCTCATAAACAGCATTCCTCCGGCCTATTACCATCTATACAGAACCACTTAAGATAATGTTGCAGAGCTTTTCAAACAATCCCGACATTCCAGCTGTCGTTACCTAGCTTAAACAATAACACTTTTGAATACGCCTAATGATGAAGATAACGACTGCCACCGCGATAACAAAGCTCATCATCAGTGTGTCTCCAGCCAGTTTTTGACCAAACCTTCAAATATCTCAGGCTGTTCTATCTGAAGATTATGTCCCGCCCTTTCAACTGCGCAGTAAGTTGCGTTAGTGTATTTCTGCATTAGATCGAACTGGTCTTTGTATCCGACTTCAGTATCCTGTTTTGCAGCAATGATCAGGCAGGGTTTGGTGCAGGGCTCTTTCAGATCATCAGGATCGAAAGAAAAGCTTCCTTCAAGCACGTTGTTTAAGAAATCCCAGTCTGCACTGTTTAACGCAGGCAGAAGATACCTGTTATATCTTTCCCATACGTCTTTCGTGAGCACGACATTCATCATGGTGAAATTGTCTCGCTCTTCCTTAGTAAGTGAAGAAAGGAGTTCATCATCCTGCTCTACCACGGTAAGAGGCTCAACTCTTCCCTGCCTAACGCCGGGAATTATGCACGGTACAAGAAATATTATCTTCTTTATAAGATCGGGATACTTATTTACAAAACCTCTTGTAAGAAGTCCTCCGTAAGACTGTCCGGTAATTATAAACGGCTCACCGATAACATCAACAGCAAAGCCGTGGATGAGTTCGAGCATGTCATCCGAATTCTTCACGTCACCGTGTCCGGAATTACCCATTCCGGGCAGATCGATGTAATAACGCTTGTATCCGTTAAGTTCTGCGAAAACAGGTTCGAACGCACCCTTCATCGTGAGCTTGCTTATTCCCCAGCCGTGAATTATAAGGACCGGCGTTCCGCTGCCGATTACTTCATAGTCTATTATCCCGTATTTCATATCTGTCCCTTCTGATTTTTAATTCCAAACCCTATTATACGCATTTTTGTGCTCAGATTTTTCTTTTGTGAGAAAATACAATCCTGATTCGTATTATGAGTGAGATCTCAAATAACGACGGAGGTTACAGACTTGAAAGACGAAGAAGCAGTCAGACTGTTTGATCTGTATTCAGATGATCTTTTCAGATTTGCTGTCTCATATGTCGGCTCGAAGCACGATGCCGAGGATATCGTTCAGGATGTTTTTCTGAAGATACTCGGAAAGCATCTGCCCATCATCAGGAGCACCGAAAAGACATATCTAATGACGATAACTGCAAACATGTGCAAGGATCATCTCAGGTCATCTGTGCACAGAACAAACGTTGACCTTGAGTCGGCAGAGCCGGAACTCCAGTATTATGACGGTTTCACGGAAAGGAATAAGGCCGTTTTTGACGAACTCATGAGATTGGATGGCCAGTACAGGGTCCCGATCTATCTGCATTACTATGCTGGGTATTCGTACAAGGAAATCGCAAAGATACTGGGATTGTCCGAATCCGCAACGGCGATGAGGATCAACAGAGGAAAAGAGATAATTAGGATTAAATTGGAGGAATAAGATGAAAGATACATTCGATAAAGTGGTCATGGACGAAAGCAAGAAGGCTGAAATACGCAGTTCCATGATGCAGAGCAAAGCAAAGGTAAGCAAGCTCAGCGTTCAGATCGCAGCAGCTGCGGCAGCGCTCGTAATCGCAACACCGATCGTAGTAAACGCAGCCACCGGCGGCGAGCTGTTTGGCAGGATCTGGGGTAACCTCGGCAAGAAGAACGTACCAAGCCATCAGGCTACGGTAATAGATGACGGAAAGACTGATGATAAAGGCAATCCTGTCACTCATACCGAAGTGATGCCGAAGATCGAATATGTGGCTCATGACCCAGAAGAAGCAGAGCGTCTTATCGGCGGTAAATACACAACAACTCCTGTCGTGACAACGATCGGAGACACAACGATCAGCGTTGAAACAGTAGTCCGTGACGGAATGGGTTACGTTGTAGCTTTCAGCGTTGAAAACGAATCCGGAGTAGACTGCCTTAATTACAGTCAGCAGGACAACGAAGGCATGGGCGCACGAATGAACGAAGATTCCAAGATCGAGTTCGGTTTTGCGGGCGGCGAAGGCAAGATCTGGGTAGACCTTGAGAGTTCAACCAAGACAAAGCTCTGCTGCTATGAATATCTCTCTGATCTCAGCGCGCTTTACACAAAGGGTGAAGCAAAGCCCATCACCGACCACATCACACTGGTATGCCGTGAATTAACCAAGACGAGAAAAGAGATTGCTGACATGAACCTTGAGAAGGGTGACAAGAGTTTCATCAAGGAAGAAAAGACAGTCAAGATCCCCGTTGCAGACAAACTCAGCTCCACGACATTCAAAGCTGCAAACGGCGAGACCGTCAAGCTCTCCCCCATCGCAATGCAGTGGGATTCCACCGGTGGAAAGGAAAGCAAGGGTAACAATCTTGATTCCGTAAACAGCTTCAAGATCACATATAAAGACGGTTCTGAATACATCGTATTTGACCGCACCAACCCTGCTGCAAGCTATGGTGTCTTAACCAATTCCGATACAGGATTCATCGTTCTTTTCAACAGACTGGTTGATGCTGAAAGGATCTCAAAGATCACCGTAAATGATACGGAATTTGTAAAGTAAAAAGCTCCTCTCGAAAACAGGAAGCGGGATGTCTCATAACGAGGCATCCCGTTTTCTTTTCGTATGTAAGAATCAGTTAAGGATTACACAAGGATTGTGTTAAGCAATAAGTCATTGCTTTCAATATCATCTTCATATAGCTTAGCAGTCAATATGAATGAAGGATATTAAGACAATGGTATTTAGGAAGATAACTGCAGTTCTTTTAAGCACAATGATGATATTGACCATGACTTCGTGTGGAACAACGCAAGTGACAAAGCATGTGAATGAAGCATCTGACAGATATACAAATATTGACAAGGCCCTTGCCGATAACGTAAGTAAGTATCACGTTCCCGCAATGGCAGTTATGGAAGTAAGCAGCGATGAAATTCTTTTCTCGGGCTGTTATGGCGAATGCACAGGTGCCGATCAGGACTTTATCATCGGATCTCTTTCCAAGTCATTTACTGCCCTTGCAATAATGCAGCTGTCAGAAAAAGGTCTTGTGGATGTGGACAGTTCCATAACGGAATACATGGATTGCAGCAGGTATTTCAAAAAAGGTACGGATTATAAGCGCATAACCGTACGTAACCTTCTGAACCAGACTTCCGGAATAGACACATATGCAACGTTAGGAGATCTTGTAAGCACTGATTCATACGGCAGTCACGTCTATGCCAATGCCAACTACAGCCTTCTCGGCGTGATAATTCAGAATGTGACCGGCATGTCTTATTCTGATTATATGCAGAAGAATGTGTTTTCACCGCTTGGGCTGAAAAATACATATGCATCATTAAGCGAAGAAGCCAAAGAAAACATGGTGAAAGGTTACCGCAATTTCTTCGGCCTGGAGATAGCAGGCGCGCCGGACTATCCCAATGACCTGGAAAAGGCAACGTGGACCAGCGTTCCGGGTGGATATATTATCTCGTCTCCTACTGACATGGGAAGATATCTTCAGATGTATCTTCGTGGCGGTGAGAACATAATCAGCCGTGATTCCATAAAGCGTATGTTTTTCGAGAATGTCCCCGGAGAAGCCGAAGGTGAATGCTACGGCATGGGCTGGTTCTACACTGCCGAGAATGGCAAGACAAAGATCTGCCATACCGGACTTGTTGAGAATTATGTGGCATACATGTATATCTATCCTGACGATGATAAAGCAGGTATAGTGCTTGTTTCCATGAATGACTATCTGGTAGGCAACATGTATCTGAATAATGTAATAGCACCATTAACCGGCGAGGGTCTTCCTGACAGATCAGTGATGTACCTGGTCCTTCACGGTGTCATCGATCTTGCTTGCATCATGCTGCTTGCAGTGGCTATATATCCTGCCGTTACCATTAAAAAGTGGAAAGCGAAGAAAAAGAGCGTTGTTTTCGAGATATTCAGACACCTTGTGTTTCCTGCAGGACTCTTGACCGGTATGAATTGCCTTGCACCATTATTCGTCATATGGCTCTTTGCAAAGGATATCTGGTTTGTTACGGTAATATGTGCAGGCCTGCTGCTTCTTGGAGGATTATATAAACTCGGGATCGTTATCCGTACGAAGCAAAAGGGATAAACAAATATCAGCGGTCCCTTCCCGCTTTGTGCTGCTTCTTCTCCTCGTACATCTTCTCATCAGCGGCCTTGAGATATTTCTCTGATATCTCCGTAATGCTGCCCATGTCAGATGAAGGAACCATGATGCAGTTGCCCGTACTGAAGCTGACGTTGAAAGGCTTTCTGTCGCGCTTGTTGATGCATTCAAGATGTTCTCTCATGTTCGAGACAAACTGCTGTGCCATCTCTTCGGTGTAACCCTTGGCGATCATGGTGAATTCGTCACCGCCTGACCTTACGCAGATCTCGCCGTTCTTCGCGGCAAAGTTCATTGATTCCGCGATCGCGCAAAGACTGTAATCGCCTTCCGCGTGACCGTATTCATCGTTTATGCGCTTTAAGTCATCCATGTCAAAGAGGAGCAGTGCAAGCGGTGTCTTTGCATCGATACAATCTTCACAGAACTCATCAAAGAAAAGCTCAAATCCATGTCTGTTGTAAAGGTTCGTGAGCATGTCCCTGTTGTAGAGGTTTTCCATGTGCCTTACGGCAGAACTTAATTCCTGCCTGACTCGCCAGTTATCGAGCATGCATCCTAAGTTGACGATCCATGCAAGCATCGTAAGCTTGTTGTATGTTTTGTCTTCCGGCGAAACGATCATGTAACCCAAATAGTACTGGAGATGATGTATCGGGAAGATAAAGTACGGCTTATCCGAATCCATCAGAGCCTTTGGAATGATGTCTTTCTTCCTGAAGGTCTGCTTTTCAACAGGCTCCCTGTTTATGAAGCCTGCAACGACCGTCATCTCCTCATCGATCTCATGGAAATGCTCATCGATCGTTCTCTTCTTGTTCCAGTCGTGAGGCAGACAGAGAAGCATGTCTTCAAAGCCCGTATCGACTGCCGCATTCTCCGAAATCTCGCGGAAACAGTCTTCGATCGTATCAGCGCCTGACACTCCAAGCGAAAGATTTATCATGGACTGTGAAAGATAAGATGCACCGTCAAGTCTTCCCTGGAAAAGCTTTCTTATGTCATCGATCGCATTGGTCGTAAGCGGCTCACATCCGCATGACTGCTTGCACATGAGCTTGCCGTGAATCCTGATGTTGCCTTCAATCTTCTCGCCGTCCCAGATCCTGTGAAGCGCATAAACGCTGTCGTAACCGGACTGATAGAAAGGCTGCTCTGAAGTGGTGATCGAAGGAAAACCCTGATATGCTTCTTCGATGCCGTCATATCCCGTGATTATGATGTCACCTGGAACTGCTATTCCTCTTTTCCTGCAGGCAGCAACGAGTCCCATTGCGGAATAATCGTTTGCACAAATGATGGCTTCAGGATACTTCTTCCCGCGCTTATTGCTCTGTTCGAGGAAATAGTCGAGAGCCGCTTCACCGCAGTCTCTCCAAAGTGTTCCGTAATAGACCTTTTCAGGATCAAATTCGATACCGTGTTTTATAAGGGTATTCTTGTATGCCTCAACTCTTTCGATCGTGAAATACTTGTCTTTGATGCCTGCCAGGTGGTATATGTCACTACAGCCGTGAACGGTTATAACGTGCTCAACGATATTTCCGAACGAAGCCGATTCATCATTGAGGATATTGATAAGTCCGTCTTCTTTGCTTCCGACGTTAATGACGGGAAGTTTTGTTGCCGTAAGCCTTTTCATGAGACAGCCGTGGGCATGGCCGTTCATCGACTGATCGACCTTTATGATGCCGTCAAAATCATCGAGATCGGGAAGTTCTATTGCTACGACATCGCCCTCATCGTAAAGATGGAACTTGCCGTAGACCTTGCTGCTGTATGAATCGGAAAAGCTCGTGAAGCAGATGACTTTGTCGCCCGTTTCTTCTGTAGCCTTGATAACACCATTGATCATGGTGCGTACCATAGGCTCGTAAATACTCGATGTAAAAACTGCGATCTTTCTGCGGGTTCCCATATCATTCAGCCTGTATGTCAGCATAATCAGCACTTACACTGATTACATTATACAGTGAATAATTTTAGGACATTGTAAACAATCTTTTTCGGATTGGTTATGTCAACAGCCGTGAAGGAAACCCAAGACCAGGCCGTTAAACTCCCTGTACTTTTCGATACTGCAGACATGGCCGCACTTTTCCAGGAAATACATGGATGCCTCGCTGATCTTCTCATGAGTCTTCTTAACGCTCTTTACGAAGAAATAGTCTTCGTTTCCTGAAATGAACATTACAGGAAGCTTGCTCTCTTTGAGTGAAGCAAGATAGTCCTTGAGCTTAAACTGTGTCCTGAACAGTTCGGTGAGCCACTGCCTGAAGGCTGCAGACCTCATCTTGACGGATTCCCTGATGAAGAAATCCCTGGACTTCTTGTGGTGCTTTCTGGGCATCATGAGATTTGCGAACATCGGATAGAAGAACCTTTTGGGAACTATGAACTTCAGTCCTTCTACAAATGCCAGAAGTGACTTGAGGCCGATGCCGAGGTTAAGGACGAAGCCTGCGAGTACGATGGACCTTACCTTTTCCCTGTACAGATAGGCAAACTCCATAGCGACCAGGGTTCCCAATGACAGAGAGATCACGTGGACCTTGTCGATGTGCTCCTTTTCGAGGATCTCATTGATATCTGAAGCAGACCTTGTCAGCAGATGCTTCCCCTTCACGAAAGAAGAACCGCCATGGCCTTCAAGATCAACCGCGAGCACGTTGTACTCGCTGAGGTCCTTCAGCTGATATTTCCATGTGTTAATGCTTCCACCCAGGCCGTGGATCAGGAGCACCCATTCTTTTGAATCGTTGTTATATATCTTATAGTTCATATTTGTCCTTTGCTTTGAAGAACATCCGTAAACAGCGTTTGGTTCACGGACTGTTCTTAAAGCACATATTAGACTCTTTTTGAAAATAACCTACGCAAATTTGGGGCAAAAATGAGGTATTGTTTGATAATCAAAGTATTTTGAAAAACGTCACGCTGTTGTTGGCTCTTTAGTGTGATAGAGCCGCTTCTTAGTATTCTGTTCCCGCATTATGCAACGGCGGGTTTATCCTTTTTATACAATAATAGATAAGCGCCAAGGAATGTTGCAGTGCTTGCGATTGCGAAAACGGTATCAAATGCCCAGTTCGGTATGCTTATAACGTCGGCCAGCATAAGTCCTCCAAACATATCGATCAGCGTATGGATGATGACTGCGAGCGGATAAAGCCAGAACTTTTTCTTATCCTTACAGGCATAAAATACCAGGATCGAAGCTCCAACATGGTACATTACCGCAAATACCCTTTCGATGATCATAGGAAGAAGCGACAGAACCGAGAAATCAGTCAGCTGCTTGATCACACCCTCAATCTGGGAAAGCTGGGATGGAGCAAGTTCTTTGATCTGATCAATGATAGTGGCGATCTCGCCGGTGTTGATCATTACCGCATAAATGATGTAAACGATCATCGTATATGTCATTAAGACAGATACTTCTGCAACTCCTCCGTGGCCCAAACCATATGAGATCGAAGTTTCTCTTTGCGTTCTTTTCCTAAGGACCGTCTTAAACGCGACCAGGCGGCCCGTCTCTTCAAAGATCCCGGGGAAAAATCCTACCGTAAAAGCCCAAAGAACCGGCCTTGCATTTATGAAGGACCCTAAAGTATTGGCATCAGATATGAAAAAACTCTGTATGATCTTTTCGACCGTAACGAATAATAAGAATGCTGCCGCACCGATAAGGACCGTCGTGAACGGTTCGTTCTTCTTTTTCTTCCATATGATCGAGATAACTACCGGCACAATGAGGAATAACGCTGCACCGATGCCTAGCAAAACAAAGGTCTGATCTGATACTGTCCCGTAATCCATCAGTTGCCTCCTTTTGTCTTGGTAAGAACCTTCTTGTGATATCCCTTCTGACCGCAGTAAGGGCATACCATTTTTCTGGAAGTGCCCATGTGTGGTGCCATGACTACAGCCTTCATTGTCGGCACATAGCGCTCACCGCAATTCGGGCACTCATAGTAACCGGCATCGTGTTCGATCCGAAGACCGATACAGGCCAAAACGGCTACTAGAGCAACTGCCATGACGATCAAGGTGATTCCGAGCGGAATATTACCGCCTTTGCAGACATAGGCACCTATAACTATCATTGCGGCATAGAAAGGGATCGCGACAGCGATCATGATCTTTTCCACTTTGAGCAGGAGCTTATCTTTCTGCTCAACCTTTGCGCTCATCTCCAAAAGATTTGCCTCTGCCTTATTCTTATAGTTTTCCATGGTGACATGTTCCCCGGTCAGGAGTTCATTTACGTCAATTTCAAGCAGTTTGCAGAGTTCGAGCATTATTGAAGCATCTGGAAGGCTCTTACCATTCTCCCACTTGGAAACCGCTCTGTCTGTAATACCGAGCTTTTCCGCAAGGGCAGCCTGAGTCAATCCTTTCGCTTTTCTGCATTCTGCTATGAATTTTCCGATCTTGACCTGATCCATTTTTGAGGGAATCCTCCTTTCACCACGGACAATAAATCAGCCACGGATATTTTACCACGAACCCATGGTTGAGTTGCCCTAAAAAGAGCTGTTTCGAGCTTCCCAACCAATGGTGGAGTTTGATGCAAATGCAATAGATTAAATGCTTTTCAGCTCGAAGAGTCTGTAGATCCTGCCGTACGTCTTTCCCGTAAACAGCATCTTGAAAAAACCTCTTTCAATAGGCTTCAGTTCATCGATAAGGTGCTTCGGAGTGAAAGAATGCTCGGCAGTCTTCATCACGCCAGTGCCTTCACATATGGCATCAATATCATCCACACCGTAAACCTTGGTAACGCCCACATCATTTATCGGATTTTTCTTTTCAGATGCTCTGGCTCCAAACTGTGTGTAAACATCAAGCAGAACATGAACATAAAGATACTTATGGCGGAGCGCCGCTATAAGCGCTTTAAGCTGGTCATTGGTCAGATACATTGAGATACCTTCAAGGACAACGATAACGGTATTCCCTTCAGGGAGTTCGTTTATCTTCTGTGTATCAGTCGCATCGAGTTCCATCATGTGATAAGAGGAAGACTCCTGATAGTACTGTCTCCTGACTTCGATTACGTCAGGGAAATCACAGTCATACCAGCAGCTGTAAGGTTGTTTTACGCGAAGGCACCTGCCGTCCAGACCGCATCCGATATGAAGTACTATGGCATCCGGGTTCTTTTTGAGTTGTTGACTGGTCCAGTCATCGAAAACACGGGCGCGCATCGCCATATTGTACGCAAGCCATTTCGACTTCGATTTTCCTTTCAGCTCAAAGCCCTCTTTCGCCCATATTTCTTCGGCCTTTGAGTCATGGAGTATGATCCCTTTCCTGCTGACAAAGGATTTACCGTAAAGCGGGATATAAAGTGTCTTATTTACTTCGTTCATTTAACAGGTGTCAGCTTTCCGAAAGCTTTCTCAAGATCTTCTTTTAAGAAAGGCTCATATCCGCCTGAATAAAAGGTGATCTTATAAAGTATCCTGTTTCCGCGGAATATATAGAGGTCCCCCACGACTGCCTCATCCTCGCTCCTTGTGTCGACAAAAAGTCCGTCTATTCCGGAAATCGTGGTCTCGTAGTAATCACCGTCATCCAAAGCGACATAGAGCTGGCCGTTTGAGATCTTGAAATACATGTTGTTGAAGGATTCCATAACAGGACTTATCGTTTCCTCTTCCTCTCCTTCAAAGAAAACGACCTTATCGCCTTCTCTGCTCTTGACCGTCTGGTTTATTGTGGGGATCGTCGGCCCGTTTGTATTTGAAGAACAGCCGCAAAGACCCGCGGTAAGAACAGATGCTATGGTTATAAAAAGCAGTATCTTTTTCAAATCAAAGCTCCTTTTTCATCTTGATGCACTCAAAGTTTCCGCACCTTTCCACGTGATCGTCCAGATGCAGATAGCCGAGCTTGGTGTAGAATTCAACGACTTCAACTCTGCTGTCGATAATGATCTCGCTGTAACCGAGTTCTTTTGCCCATTTCTCAGCCTCTGTAACAACAAGAGTACCGAGTTTACGCTCCCTGTATTCCGGAAGGACCACAACGCGGCCCAATGTTACAGCATTTTCCGCTATTTCATAGAATCTGCATGTGGCAACCGGGTAACCGTCATCCAAAAGGACTATATATTTAGTGCCCTCGCAGTCGTGCTCGTCGAATTCGTCCCTGAGCGATATGTGGTGCTGGCGGTTCATGCCTTCGATACGAACCGAGTAAGCACCCGCCCTCTGCCATTCGGCTTCCGCTCTCATTACTTCCATGGTGTTATTCTTCTCCGAAACGGTTGAACTTAACACGCTCGTTAAAAGGTTTCTTCGAAGGAGCGTGGAAATCGTCTTGCGCCCTGCCTACGGGAAGAACACAGACAACATCGTAGCCTTCGGGCACACCGAGGACTGAAGCTATCTTGTCGCAGATGCGGTCGTCATCAGTGATGTGGCCTTCATACCAGCAGCTCTGATATCCGAGCTCAACGATCGCCAGAAGCATATTCTCGATCGCCGCGGAATAATCCTGTATTGCAAAGCATCTGTCACGGTATGCATTGATCTTTCTTGAGAGAACAACGATAAAGGCAGGCGCGGTCTGCGCAACAGGCGGGTCTATCACGGCCTTGACCACGTCAAGCGTCGCAGGATCGTCAACCACGACCAGATCCGTTGTCTGCTTGTTGCATCCCGAAGGCGCATTGATGCCTGCATTTGCAATGATCATCAGATCTTCCCTCGGAACAGGTTCTGATGAGAACTTACCGCGGTAGCTGTGTCTGACAGATATCGTATCAATTGCGCTCTTTAGGCTCATAACATATACCTGGCAGGGATTTGCCGCATCCCAGTACTCCTCAAAGACCTCAAGCTCTTTAAAGCCCAGGCTCTTATAGAATTCATTTGTCCTGTCGTAATCCTCATACATACCCGAGCGGACAGTCTTGACCTGAATAAAAGAGTATCCCTTGGCTGCGGCATAGTCCTTGGCGGCAGCGAAAAGCCTCCTGCCGACTCCGTGCCTGTGAAAATCCTTCTTCACGCCCATGACTGCAAGCTCCATGGTCTCTTTTCCAGTCTCTTTCAGGCAGAGAAAGCCAGCAAGAGCATCATTATCAAAGGCAGCCCAGAAGGGCTGATCAGCTGATTCACTAATGAACTGTTCACGGCTCTCATCTACCTCGAACCATTCCTTTAAGGCCTCAAGTACCTCACGGGATATCCTTTTCTTCTCTTCTTTATCCTCGATAAACCTGATCATGTTTACCTCTGTTTGCTTATGAATTAACTCAAAATCAGTTTAAGGTTTATTGTACCATTGTAAAGAACGGTTTCCGATATTACGTTATAATCGGGAAAAACAAACCGGATATGGAGTTATTTATGGCAGGCAACATACGAAAGACAATATCTTTAATGCTCGCTATTTCAATGTCAGCTGCCGTCTTCGGCGGGTGTAACATTGTTACAAAGCCTGTGGCGGACGCATCTTCCGCCCCTGGCACTGAGATTTCCACAACAGAGGCTTCCACAACCATGAATACAGAAAAAACGGCAGAACCTTCAGCTTCTGAAAGCATCATATTAAAGACACCTGACGGCAAAACGGTCGTTGATACCACATATGTACGCACCATAAACGGCGTAAAGCCCGAGATGATGTATGCGGATTACTGGATCAAAGAGGGACACGACCAGGTCCTCATGACTCCGGAGCAGATTGAAGAGTTCAACAAAAACAACAAAGGCGTGATAAAGGCATCTGATAAGACGATCCTTCCCCACCCTGATGACTACGAAGACACATTGGACGGCAAGGTCTTGCGATCTTTCCTCAAGGATAACGAAAAGGCTGTTCCGAAAGATCCTTCAAAGTACTTCCTGAACGGCAAACCGACGACTGCGGAGTACTGGCAGGAATTGGCCGCTCTTTCAAATATCGACGGAGTTCCGGAGACGATAAACGTCAGATACGGTTTTACGACAAAAAGGATGACATTAAGGCAGTTCCCTACAGAAGACCGCGTTTTCGACAGCAAGTCTGACCGCTACTACGATTCCATCCTCTTCTCCGAATGTATGCCTTATATGCCTGTTGTGGTGCTTCATGAAAGCACGGACGGAAATTATCTTTATGCGGTTTTCGACAGTTTTGCCGCATGGGTAAGAAAAGATGCCATTGCGTTCTGCAAAGACAAAGCAGACTGGCAGGCAAGACAAAACCCGGGTCAGTGGCTTGTCGTAACAGCCAGAGAGATCAGGCTGGGCAACGACCCTTACAGTTCAAAGACAAGCAATCTCGTATTACCCATGGGCACACGCATGGAGCTCGTCCCCGTAAGCAAAGCACCCCATAGCATAAGCCAACGTACCACTTACGGTGATTATGTGGTCAAGGTTCCCACCAGAGGAAGTGACGGCAATATAAAGGATGAATACGTACTGATACCTGTTTCCGATGACGTCAATGTCGGATTCCTGCCTCTGACGCCCGCCAATATCGTAAGGCAGGCCATGAAGCTCCAGGGCGACAGATACGGCTGGGGCGGCGACCTTCAGGCAAATGACTGCACGGGCATTACAAGAGAGATCTACCGCTGCTTCGGTGTTCTTCTGACACGTACCGGCCAGTCAGGTTCAAAGGGCGTAGCTAAGACCGATATGAGCAAGATGAACGACAAGAAAAAGCTCGAAGTCATTGAAAAGCTTACTCCCGGCAGCCTTATCTCAATGCCCGGACACATGATGATCTATCTCGGAACGGTAAACGGAAAGCCTTATGTAATAAGTGCCTGCGGCACATTTGTCGATCCTGCGCCCGGATCGACCGAAGCAAGACATCCCAACAGCGTTATAATCTGCAATCTCTATGTCAGGACAAGAAATGCTTCGACTTGGCTTTCCAAGAGCACTACGGCGCTGACCGTGACACCGGTAAGCTCTTAACTCAAAACCAACATTACTCTTTCGTCAGTTGAAGCATTTTGTCTTTAGTAATAAAATTAAAAATTGTGGATAATTGTCCCGCTCCACTAGCGAAAGAGGTGTTTTATGGAGTATTTGAAGGTTCTGTACATCGATCCGGGTACCGGTGGTATGCTCTTTACCATTCTGTTCGGTATCTTTGGTGTAGCCGTATTTTCGATTCGCGCGCTTATGCTCAAGCTCAAATACCGCGTAAGCGGCGGTAAAAGCGCAAAGATCAGTGACCAGAAGATACCCATCGCGATATTTACCGACCATAAGAGATACTGGAACGTATTTGAACCGCTCCTCGACGAATTTGAGAGAAGAAAACAGAAGGTCACTTACCTTACTTGTTCCAAGGACGATCCTGTCTTTAACAAAAAGTATGAATACATTACCGGTGAATTCATCGGAGAAGGCAATAAGGCCTTTTCAAGGCTTAATCTGCTTAACGCTTCCATAGTGATATCTTCCACACCCAGCCTTGATGTTTTCCAATGGAAGCGCTCGAAAAATGTGGACTTTTATATCCACATTTTACACGCTGCCAACGAAGTAACCCTTTACCGTATGTTTGGTACAGACCATTACGACGCTATACTCGTTTCCGGTGATTATCAGATAAAACAGATAAGACAGTTAGAGGAACTCCGCGGAATACCTGCCCGTGAAACACCTTTATGCGGTATCCCGTATCTTGATACGCTTAAGAAAAGGCTTGATGCATCAGGGCCTGTTCCCGCTCATGAGAGGACTATTCTTCTTGCGCCTTCCTGGGGAGCTGTCGGAACTCTGTCGAGATTCGGCGAGAAACTGCTGGACCCGCTGGTAGCAACCGGATACAAGATTATAATCAGACCTCACCCTCAGTCTTTTACTGCAGAAAAAGATATGATCGACCGTCTCATGTCCAAATACGGTAATAATCCGAATGTCGAATGGAACAGGGATAATGACAATTTCGAAGTGTTGAAGAAATCAGATCTTCTGATTTCTGATTATTCCGGAGTAGTCTTTGATTTCACGCTGGTATTTGACAAACCATTGATCTATACGGATACCAACTATGATCTCAATCCTTATGACGCTTCCTGGCTTGAAGAACAGCCCTGGACTTTCGGCATCCTTCCGAAGCTCGGAATTGAGCTTAACGAAGATAACGTCAGCAACATAAAGGATCTTATCGATAAGTGTATTGAAGATCCGTCTTTCAGCAAAGGGCGCGATCAGGCTCGTGCGGAGACATGGGTACCCATGGGCAACGGAGCAGAGCTGGCCGTCGACTTTGTAATGAAAAAGCAAGCCGAGCTCAAAGCAAAGAGATCTGCGGAAGCAGCCGCTAAAGACAAGGAAGCAAAGCCGTCCAAGAAGAAATTGACTTTGTCTGGTTCAAAAGCGTAAACCATGACTCTTCTGTCAGTTCTATACACATTGATAATCTCCCCTTTGGAGCTTCTGTTTGAAGTTATCTTTACGCCGGCATGGAATCCTTCAGAACTTGAAGGAACCGCTTTCCCTGCAAGCGACAGATATGTGATCAGCGGTGGCAAGCCTCATGATCCACGAAGCTGGACATTCGCCGGGAACGGGAAATAACACTTTTAGCAAATTTAACTACTCTTTCACGGCAATTACTGAAAACATCAAAAAAATAATAGTAGTGCTCATTTTTTGGTAGTATAATGTCAAAAATGAGCACCGTGTCGTGTGCTCACTGATCAGCTTCTATTTAGGGTACAGAGGGAAACAGGGCAATGACAAGAAATGAATTCAATCTTCTTTATGCCATCAAAAAGCACGGCATGAAGAGTCAGCGAAAAAT
>JAEEGJ010008243.1_pt1 | contig 28907 bp, 22 predicted proteins | sample 8958761 | NCBI WGS metagenome assembly JAEEGJ01 (sample SAMN16246546, study PRJNA631951) | gut metagenome | biome: gut microbiome; feature: rumen; material: RS-attached | host: Bos | place: Iran: Karaj | collected 2018-10
CTGAACCCATATGGGTCACGTGCACAGATCAGTTTCTGCGGGGAAAGCAGGATCAGCGAATAGGCTCCTTCCAGAATATTCATCGCCCGGCTGAGAGCTTCTTCGATCGAAGGGGACTGCAGCCGTTCCTTGGTCACGATGTATGCGATCGTTTCCGTGTCAGAAGAGGTGTGGAAAATCGCGCCGGAAAGTTCCAGTTCGCTCCGCAGCTCTGCCGCATTGGACAAATTGCCGTTATGCGCGATCGCCATGCGTCCTTTCTGATGGTTCACTTCGATCGGCTGGCAGTTGTTCCGGTTTGAAGCTCCGGTCGTGCCGTAACGGGTATGGGCGACTGCCATCGTCCCGGCCGGGAAGGAAGAAAGAACTTCTTTGGAAAAAACATCGTTCACAAGCCCTAAGTCCTTATGCGACACAAAGACGCCGTCATCATTGACGACGATCCCGCAGCTTTCCTGTCCTCTGTGCTGAAGGGCATACAGCCCGTAATAGCAGATCTCTGCTGCGTTGATGGGTTTGCTTGCGATGACGCCAAAGACACCGCACTCCTCATGGACATCCATGCTTTGTAAACTCCTTATTCCCACTCCACCGTAGAAGGCGGCTTGGATGAAATATCATAAACGACCCGCGAAATCCCACGGACCTCGTTCGTGATCCGGCTGCTGGCTTTCTCCAGGACTTCATACGGAAGGCGGGAGAATTCCGCGGTCATAAAATCATCTGTTTCCACAGCACGGAGCGCCACGACATAGCCATAAGTTCTGGCATCTCCCATCACACCTACGCTGTGTGCATTCGTCAATACTGCAAAGTATTGATCTGGTGTATGCTCCAACTGTGCTTTTGCAATCTCCTCGCGGAAGATGGCATCTGCTTCCTGTAAAAGCAGCAGTTTTTCTTTTGTGATGTCTCCAATGATCCGGACAGCAAGGCCAGGTCCCGGGAAAGGCTGACGATAGACCAGCTCCTTCGGCAGACCCAAAAGGGTGCCGACCGCACGGACTTCATCTTTAAAAAGATCCCTCAGCGGTTCTGCGATCTCATCAAAGGAAATGACATCCGGAAGACCGCCGACGTTATGATGGCTCTTGATCACGGCCGAATCTCCTTTTCCGCTTTCAATCACATCCGGATAGATCGTGCCCTGCGCCAGAACGTTGATCTTCCCAAGCTTAGAGGCTTCTTCTTCAAAGACCCGGATAAACTCTTCTCCAATGATCTTGCGTTTTGTTTCCGGATCGGTCACGCCGGCTAATTTATTTAAGAACCTCTCTTCCGCGTTCACCCGGATCAGATTCATCTTCTGTTCTTCTTTAAAAGTCTTCTCTACAAAGTCGCCTTCGTTTTTCCGAAGGAGACCGTGGTCTACAAACACGCAGACCAGATTACTGCCGACGGCTTTATGCAAAAGCACTGCTGCCACAGAGGAATCCACCCCTCCGGATAATGCCAGAAGCACCTTCTTCCCCTGCAGCTGTTTTTTATATTTGTCAATCAGCTGCGCTGCAAAGTTTTCCACCTTCCAGTCCGCGCTGCATGCGCAGATGCGGAACAGAAAATTCCGCAGGATCTGTGTTCCGTATGCGGTATGTGTTACTTCCGGGTGAAACTGCACGCCATAGAGTTTCCTCGTGTCGTCTGCCATAGCCGCACACGGACATTTGACGGTGTGCGCTATTGTCATAAATCCGGATGGTGCTTCACTGATATAATCCGTGTGACTCATCCAGCAGATACTTTCTGAAGGAACCTCCTGAAAAAGAATATGCTCTGAAACATGCAAATTCGTCTTTCCATATTCGCTGGAAGTTTCCGCAGATGACACCGTACCGTCCGCCATATATGCCATAAGCTGATCGCCGTAACAGATCCCTAAAATCGGAATACCTAAATCCAGCACAGCAGGGTCATAATGCGGCGATGACGGATCATAGACGCTGTTCGGGCCTCCAGTAAAAATAATTCCTTTATATCTTTCTTCCCGAATCTCTTCCAGCGTGATCTGCTGCCAGGATTTGATCTCTGCATAGACCTGCTGGTCACGCACTCTGCGTGCAATCAGCTGATTGTATTGTCCGCCAAAATCCAGGACCAGAATTTTATCCATAATTTCCTCTCTACAGGTCAATTGTTATATCCTGTTTCTCTGCTGTCGAAAGAATTGGCTGCAGACGTTCCAAAAACAGGCTTACCTGCTCTTTGCAGCGGCCAATATATAGTTCCGGTTTCAGAAGCTCTTTCATTTCCTCTTCCGAGAGGCCGAACTGTTTTTCTGCTGCCAGACGGGATAAAAGGTCACAGTCTCTGCCTGCTTTCATTTCTGCCGTCGCATCCATGGAACATTTCCGAATGATCTCGTGCAGCGCCTGCCGGTCACCGCCTTTCTTTACGGCTTCCATCAGCAGATTTTCCGTCGCGATAAAAGGAAGATATTCCTGTACAGACCGTTCGATGATTTTTTCATTTACATGCAGACCGTCTGTAACATTCTGTGCCAGACGCAGGATGGCATCCGCACAGAGAAATCCCTCCGGCATGGAGATACGCCGGTTTGCAGAATCATCCAGCGTTCTTTCCAGCCACTGCACAGATGCCGTCAATGGGGCATTCATAGCATCTGTCATTAAATAACGGGACAGTGAACAGATCCGCTCACATCGCATTGGATTGCGTTTATAGGCCATTGCGGAAGATCCGATCTGATCCTTCTCAAATGGCTCTTCTACCTGCCGGTCATGCTGCAGAAGTCGAATATCATTTGCCATGCGGTAGCAGCTCTGCGCCAGAGAGGAAAGAGCATTCAGGATCCTGACATCGACTTTTCTCGGATAAGTTTGTCCGCAAACGTCATAGCAGGCATCAAATCCAAATGTTTCTGCCAGTGCCTGGTTCATTGCATCGATCTTTGACACATCTCCTTCGAACAGATCCAGAAAACTTGCCTCGGTTCCGGTCGTTCCACGGCAGCCAAGAAATTTGATATTTTCTAATGCGAAATCTATCTCCTTCAGATCGGAATAAAAGTCCTGCATCCAAAGGGTTGCCCGTTTACCAACCGTCACAAGCTGTGCAGGCTGATAGTGCGTATAGCCCAAGATCGGCATTGCTTTATACTGATCGGCAAACTGTGCCAGATTCTTTAAAACAGAAAGCAGTTCCCTGCGAAGATAGATAAGGGCGTCCCGATAAAGGATCAGATCAGCATTATCAGTTACATAACAGCTGGTCGCACCCAGATGGATGATTCCGGCAGCCGAAGGTGCTGCCTTTCCATATGCATAAACATGAGCCATCACATCATGGCGAACTTCTTTTTCCCTTGCTTTCACACAGTCATAATCGATATCTGTGATATGCTCCTCTAATTCCTTCACTTGCGCTTCATTAATTGGAAGCCCCAGTTTCCCTTCTTCACGGGCCAGTTCGGTCCAGAGTTTTCTCCAAAGCTGGTACCTTGCGTCCGCAGAAAACAGTTTTAACATATAATCTGAGGCATAACGTGATGCCAACGGTGATTCATAATGATCTGTCATGGTTTTCTCCTTCTTTCATGCTGTCAACAATTCTTATTATCGGATGATCAGGCTGTCTCTCTCCGGACCAACGGAAACAAATGTGATCGGACATTCAATAGCTTCTTCGATCATAAGAATATAGTCCTGTGCTGCCTTTGGCAGATCTTCCCACTTTCTTGCGCCAGACAGATCGCACTTCCATCCCTCCACGTATTCAATAACCGGCTCTGCGTTTGCCAGTTCCATTGGGAACGGGAAGCGGTCGATCAGTTTCTCTCCAACTTTATAATGTGTGCAGACTGGAATCTTTTCCATATATCCTAATATGTCCATTTTTGTCAGCGCGATCTTGGTCGCTGCCTGCACTTCTACTCCATAACGGGTGGCAACCAGATCAATTGGTCCGACACGGCGCGGCCGCCCGGTCTTGGCGCCATATTCACCACCAATCTTTCTGAGCTGCTCAGCCTCTTCTCCAAACATTTCACAAACGAAAGGACCCTCTCCGACACAGGTGGAATATGCTTTTACCACACCAACTACATCGGTCAGCTTCAGAGACGGGAAACCTGCGCCGATTGGTGCATAAGCGGCTGTTGTATTGGAAGACGTCGTGTATGGATAAATTCCGTAATCCAGATCCCGGAGCGCACCAAGCTGTGCTTCAAACATAATACTTTTATCTTGTTTCTGCGCATCACGCAGAACAGCACCGGTGTCACAGATAAATGGTTTGATCGGGTCGCAATAATCATGCAGCCATTGCTCCAGCATTTCTTTCGTATATGCCTTTCCATGATAGACATTCGTCAAGGTCAGGTTTTTCCATTCCATAAGATCGGAAAGATGCGCCTTTAATTCCTCCGGATAAAACAGCTCACCCGCAAGGATCGTTTTTTTCTGATATTTATCAGAGTAAAACGGTGCAATGCCCTGTCCGGTAGAACCGTATTTTTTATCTGCAAGCCGCTGTTCCTCCAGGCCATCCAAATCCCGGTGCCACGGCATCAAAAGAGAGGCCCGGTCACTGATCTTCAGGTTTTCCGGAGTCAGGGGAACGCCTTTTGCAATGACTTCCTGCATTTCTTTCCACAGGTTTTCCGGATCCAGCGCAACACCGTTTCCGAGAATATTGACTACACCTGTATGAAAAATGCCGGATGGAAGAAGATGCAGTGCAAATTTTCCTTTATCATTAATGACTGTATGACCTGCATTTCCTCCTCCCTGATAACGAATAACAATATCATAGTTTCCAGTCAGGTAATCGACCATTCGGCCTTTTCCTTCATCTCCCCAGTTAATGCCGACAATTGCACATGTTTTCATGTTCTGCTCCTTTTTCCAGATATCTGGTTCATTCAAATATGCTGCTGCAAACGTTTCATGATCTCCTGGTAGGCTTCCTCTACACCGCCAAGATCACGGCGGAAGCGGTCCTTATCCAGTTTTTCTCCGCTTGCGGCATCCCACAGCCGACAGGTATCCGGACTGATCTCATCTGCCAGAACAATCGTTCCGTCAGAAAGTCTTCCGAACTCCAGCTTGAAATCGACCAGTGTGACCCCGCAGGCATTCCAAAAAGATTGTAACTCTTTATTAATCTGGAAGGAATAGTTTTTGATCGTTTGGATTTCATCATGTGTGGCCAGCCCTAAAGCCGTCGCATGGTATTCGTTCATCAGGGGATCCCCTAATGCGTCATTTTTATAAGAAAACTCTATGGTTGGGTTCGCAAGTGGTCTGCCTTCTTCAACTCCGTAATTTTTGGCAAAGGAGCCCGCCGCAATATTACGGACGATGACCTCCAGCGGAACAATAGTCACTTTTTTCACGACAGTTTCTCTTTCATTAATTTCCTGCACAAAATGAGTCGGTATCCCGCGCTCTGACAGATAACCCATCAACGCATTACTCATCTGGTTATTAATGATGCCTTTTCCTGCAATCGTCCCTTTTTTCAGGCCATTGAATGCGGTTGCATCGTCCTTATAGGAAACGATCAAAAGCTCCGGATCATCTGTTGCAAAAACCTTTTTGGCTTTGCCTTCATAAAGCTGTTCCTTTTTTGTCATACCTGCTGCCTCCATAAAAATATTAAATACCGCTTTCGCCATAGTTTGATAAAACACGGGCGGACGGGTCATCTACATTACAGCCCTCCCATTCCTTATTCGGCATCCAGAAATCTACTACCATCTCTGCCTGGCCCGGATAGTACTTTTCAAAGATTTCGCGGTAAAGGAGGGATTCTTTGGTAAACGGCTGTGCATAGGAATATTGTGTGCGTTTTGTTTCAAATTCTTCATCCGAATACTGTGCCTGGGCATATTCTTTCAGGTAATCCACCATTGAGTGTCCGACAGCATCAGAAAAAGCTGCTTTTTCCCGCCAAAGGATTGAATCCGGGAGATATCCCTGCCCCTCAAATGCATGGCGGAGCAGGTATTTTCCTTTTCCATATTTATTGACTTTCAATTCCGGATCAATATGCATCACATATTCCACAAAATCCAGATCGCCAAACGGGACCCTGGCTTCCAGGGAATTGACGGAAATACAGCGGTCTGCCCGGAGCACATCGTACATATGAAGCTCCCGGATACGTTTTTCCGATTCTTCCTGAAAGGCTTTGGCCGATGGCGCAAAGTCTGTATATTTATAGCCAAACAGTTCATCCGAAATTTCCCCGGTCAAAAGCACACGGATGTCTGTCTGTTCATGGATCGCTTTGCAGACTAAATACATGCCCATACTTGCACGGATCGTGGTGATATCATAGGTCCCAAGCAATTCGATCACTTTTTCCAGAGAGGAGAGAACCTCGCCGGGTGTCATATAGACCTCTGTATGATCTGCTCCGATATAATCAGCCACCTGCTTAGCATATTTCAGGTCGATAGCATCTTCACTCATGCCTATGGCAAAGGTCCTGATAGGGGCCTTGCTCTCTCTTGCGGCAATCGCACAGACCAGCGAAGAATCCAATCCTCCGGAAAGCAGGAAACCAACCTTTGCATCAGCGATAAGACGCTTTTGTACGCCTGCTGTCAGTTTATCGTGGATGTTCCTGCAGACTGTTTCCAGATCATCTTCACATACTGTATCCACCTGTGTGATGTCGCAGTAGCAGATGAACTGCCCGTCTTTATAATAGTGTCCCGGTGGAAATGGCATGATCTTTTTTACAAGTCCCACCAGGTTCTTTGCCTCGCTGGCAAAGACGATCACCCCTTTTTCATCATAACCGTAGTAGAGCGGCCGGATACCGATCGGATCTCTGGCCGCCAGAAATGACTTTGTCTTTCCATCATAAATAATGCAGGCGAATTCTGCGTCTAATGCGGCAAAAAAATCGGTTCCATACTCAAAATATAAAGGGAGGATGATCTCGCAGTCACTGTCACTTTGGAAACAATACCCTTTTGCCTCCAGTTCTTTTCTTTGCTTTTCAAACCCGTATAATTCCCCGTTGCATACAACATAACTCCCATCAAGCGTAAAGGGCTGCATGCCTGACGGCGTCAGCCCCATGATCGATAATCTGTGAAATCCCAAAACACCCTCGCCGGTATCTATGATCCGGCTGTCATCAGGTCCTCTGGAGATTGTACGCTCAAAACCCTCTTTGAATTTTTCCATATCGGCATCTCTGCCGCAATAACCCATGATCGAACACATATCAGATAACTCCTCCGGCCTTTTTATTCCACATCCTGAAGTGCGTCATAGCCTTCTTCACCGGTACGTACCTTGACTACGTTCTCTACGTCATAAACAAAGATCTTGCCATCACCGATATGTCCGGTATACAGTACGCTTTTGGCTGTTTCGATCACATCACGCACTGGTATTTTGGAGACAACGATATCCACCTGTACTTTTGGTCGAAGGTCCGTTTCCACCGGAACGCCACGATAAAATTCCGTGTGTCCTTTCTGCATGCCATACCCCATAACATGGGAGACGGTCATGCCAGTTATTCCCAACTTGCTCATGGCATCCTTCAAGGCATACAGTTTTTCTTCCTTGAACACGATCTCCACTTTGGTAAATTTATGTCCATCACCAGCAAATGATGGCTCCCGTTTCACCGGAACCGCTTCAGCCACAGGAGTCGTTCCTGTTACGGCTACAATATGGTCGCCGGTTCCATACTCAGCATATTTATCCACTGCAGGCATAAAGTCAGCATAAGCGCTAGGCAGTCCGTGTTCGCTGCCATCCAGGCCGGCTAACTCATCTGCGGGTTCTGCCCGTAAGAAATTCACTTTTTTAAGGAGCAGGAAGAAAAGTGTCATCGTCACAGCGGCCCAGGCTGCAACTGATATAAATCCAAGGAACTGCAGGCCCAGCTGCCGGAAATCACCCGTATAGAAGAGCCCCCTGAGTCCAGCAGGCGCATTTGGATTTGCCAAAAGACCTACGGCAATCGTTCCCCAAATGCCGTTTGCACAATGTACGCCAACAGCGCCTACCGGGTCATCAATATGAAGTTTCAGATCCAGGAATTCAACGATGATCACAACCAGAATGCCGGAAACAACTCCTACGATCGCTGAGCCAAAAGCATCTAATGCATCACACCCTGCCGTAATTCCAACCAGGCCGGCCAGAGATGCGTTGAGGCACATGGAAACATCCGGCTTTCCATTTTTGATCCACGTATAGATCATGGTCGTACAGGTTGCAATAGCCGGGGCAATTGTAGTCGTCAGGAAAATAGACGAAAGCTCAGACGGAGAAGTTGCTGCCGCGCCATTGAAGCCGTACCAGCCCAGCCAAAGAATGAACACTCCTAATGCCCCCAAAGGAATGGAATGTCCCGGGATCGCATTGACCTTTGTAACTTTTCCATCTTTATCAGTCACATATTTTCCAATACGCGGCCCAAGAACGATCGCACCGATCAGGGCAGCAATGCCTCCGACCATATGGATCGCACAGGAACCGGCATAATCGTGAAAGCCAATCTGGCTCAGCCAGCCGCCTCCCCAGACCCAGTGAGCCTCGATCGGATAGATGATCAGGCTGATCACGCCCGAATATACACAATAGGCAGAAAATTTTGTCCGCTCCGCCATAGCCCCGGAAACGATCGTTGCCGTTGTCGCACAGAAGACCAGGTTGAATACAAAATAACTTGCATTTGTAAATCCTTCTGCAGGAGCGGCGATAAACTCTTTAAAATGCAGGAACAGATCCAGATTTGGCTTGCCAAGCAGACCAAACAGTGTATCTTCTCCCATCATCAGAGCATATCCCAGAAGGGAAAATACAACAGTGCCGATGCAGAAATCCATCAGGTTCTTCATGATGATATTGCCGGCATTCTTTGCCCGGGTAAATCCCGTCTCCACCATGGCGAATCCCGCCTGCATCCAGAATACCAGGGCTGCACCAATTAAAAACCAAAATTCGACTGTCATGTTTTCTTCCTCCGATTATTATTAATTACTTCACTCCGAAGAGCAGATCTTCATAAGCCGGGAACGGCCAGTAGCTCTTTGCCGTCAGCAGTTCCGCTTTATCACATGGAACCCTTAACTCACTCATGACCGGAAGCAGGTGATCCCGGATCAGGTAGCCCTCTTCCACAATGTCTTCTGCTTCCTGAACTTTCAATAAAGCCGCATCAAGCTCTTCTGTCTTATCTGCAATCTCATTGACCAGTGCAGAAAGCTTTCCAACCAGTTTTGTTTCATATTCGCATTTCAATGTTGGTGAGATTGCTTTCTTTGCTGCTGCAGCTTTTGCGATATCTGCTGTATAGGCTTCGATAGCTGGTGCGATCAAAGTCCTTGCCATATCCACCATGGTATTGCCTTCGATCACAACACTCTTGCAATAGTTCTCCAGCATGATGTCTCTGCGGGATCTCAGTTCATCTTCAGAGAAGACCCCAAGAGAGGTCAGCATATCCACATTTTTTTTGTCCAGGAGATGCGGCATGCAGTCGGCCGTTGTACGGTAATTCAGGAGACCTCTCTTTTCGGTCGCTTCCCTGATCCAGGCATCATCATATCCGTTTCCGTTAAAGATGATGCGCTTGTGATCTTTGATTGTTTTTTTGATCATTTCATGCAGTGTCTTTTCAAAATCTTCAGCCTGCTCCAAACGATCTGCATAGATGCGAAGACTTTCAGCGACTGCTGCGTTCAGCATAATATTTGCGCAGGCAATGCTGTTGGAAGAACCAAGCATCCGGAATTCAAATTTATTACCCGTAAAAGCAAACGGTGATGTGCGGTTACGATCTGTCGTATCCCTGTTGAAGATCGGGAGCACATCCACTCCAAGCTTCATCTGTGTTTTGGCTATGCCTTCATACGGCGTATCTGTTTCGATGGCCTCCAATACAGCGTTAAGTTCATCACCCAGGAACATGGAAATGACGGCAGGCGGAGCCTCGTTTGCCCCAAGACGATGATCATTGCCTGCTGTTGCAACAGATATTCTTAAGAGATCCTGATAATCGTCCACTGCCTTGATCACCGCGCAGAGGAACAGCAGGAACTGTGCATTTTCATACGGAGTCTCGCCCGGTGTCAGAAGGTTTTGCCCTTTATCTGTTGCTATGGACCAGTTGTTGTGCTTGCCACTTCCGTTCACGCCTGCAAACGGTTTTTCATGCAGCAGGCAGACCAGTCCATGTTCTGCTGCCACTCTCTGCATTATTTCCATGGTCAGCTGGTTGTGATCAGTAGCAATATTGGTTGTTGTATAGATAGGAGCCAGCTCATGCTGTGCAGGTGCGACCTCGTTATGCTCTGTCTTTGCCAGAATGCCGAGTTTCCAGAGTTCTTTATTCAAATCTTCCATAAAGGCCGCTACGCTTGGCTTGATCACGCCAAAGTAATGATCATCCAGCTCCTGCCCTTTCGGAGGCTTAGCGCCAAACAAGGTTCGGCCGGTAAAGCGCAGATCCGGTCTTTTGTCATACATTTCTTTGGTAACCAGGAAATACTCCTGCTCCGGTCCCACAGAAGAAACCACTCTTTTTGCTGTATCATTTCCGAACAGCTTAAGAATCCTGAGTGCCTGCCGGCTGAGGACCTCCATGGAACGAAGAAGCGGTGTCTTTTTATCCAATGCGTGACCGCCATAAGAACAGAATGCAGTCGGAATACAAAGCGTTTTGCCTTTGATAAATGCGTACGACGTAGGATCCCATGCCGTATAACCTCTGGCTTCAAACGTTGCCCTGAGACCGCCGTTCGGGAAAGAAGATGCGTCCGGTTCTCCTTTGATCAATTCCTTGCCGGAGAATTCCATGATCACGCTGCCATCCGGTGCCGGCGAGATAAAGCCATCGTGCTTTTCTGCCGTAATGCCTGTCAGTGGCTGGAACCAATGTGTAAAATGAGTTGCGCCGTGTTCGACTGCCCAGTCTTTCATTGCCTGTGCTACAGCATTCGCGACGCCGCTGTCGAGTTCACTTCCTTCATCGATCGTTTTTCGCAAAGATGCGTAAATGTCAGCAGATAATGTTGCCCGCATTACGCGATCATCAAAAACCAGGCTCCCAAAAATATCTGATACTGTACTCATTGTTCCTTCTCCTTTCGAAATAAAAAACAAAAAAGAAAAGGCGCCTTCGAGTAAAATACTCAAAGACGCCTTTGCCTTTATGCATTGCATTTTACACCTGTGAAACCGTTTGTCAACTGCTCATTTTCAAAAAAAGCATTTCTCACAAAAAACCTATTTCAGTCCATGCTGTTTTTTAAATATTGCACAACGGAGCTGTTAAGATCAGCTGCTCTCCCTGCAGATCATGATACAGCCGGCATCCCTTGCCGCTGACATCATAAAGCGAAAGTACATGATTGAAATCTTTGTTTTCATAATTCTCGATTGAAAGTTTTTGCCCCGCCTGCAGTTTTTCCGGATGAAACTGCACCGTCTTCTCATTTGCAAAGATGGCTGTGTACAAAATCTCCGCTTCTACCAGATCCTGAAAAATATGGCTTCCATAGGAAAGCTCCGGATTATAGCCTGCCCCTTTTTCTTCCATCTCACAGATCACATCGAACTCACTGATATCCGAAAAGGATGTCGGAACTCCCAGTTCCGGAGATGACGTTCCTATCCTTCCAGGCACCATTAACATCATGTGTTTCCCCTGATTGCGGTATTTCCAGTTGATATTTCCAATTACCCGTGCCACCGTCGGCTTGTCCACATAGGCAAGATTGTAATATGCAACCGGATCTACATAAAGGATCAGATCCAGTTCAATGCTCCTGGACAATCCCATGGAAGCGCCTCTGCTCTCCAGCACGATCTGCTCCTTCGAAAGATCCTCCGGGATCGTAACCTTTCCGGTATCTTCAAACACCTGCAGCGGACGGCACTGCAGTAAGTTGATCGTATACTCCCCATCTTCCGAAAGATTCATCGTATATTCAATGTCCACCGGCTGGCCATATTCCTGCTGGATAATCTGCATCAGTTTCTGGATCTGACCCATCAATTCCCGATTTTTCACCAGACCCTGACAGGAAATAAACCGGACTTCTCCGCTTCGCCCCAGCTCCCGAAGCCTGTATTCCGCATCCGTATCTCTTTCGGTAAGAACATGAAGCAGGTAATTTGGCATTTTTGCACTGATCTCCTGCAGATTCAGTTTTTTAAGATTGTGGTCGTTTGTATCTACAACCTCCACTCTGCGCTGTGAATACTGGTGTTTTTCCGCTGCGCTGGTATAGACGCTCGCTTCCGGCCTGTCCAGGCTGACCAGTCTTGGATAAGATCCTTCGGTACGATCAACTGCAGATGTTCCCAGTCCCATGACCAGCCGAAGCATCCCCGCTTTCGGATCGGTGTTTTTCATAAACTGATATGGGCTGTAGGAATAGCCAACACCGGCTGCACACGGCATATAATAAGAACCATAATAGGAACCGGAAACCCTTTGGATCAGAAGTGCCATCTGTTCATCTTTTTTGTCCAAACCCCGGCGCCGCCGATAATCCAGTGCGGACATGCTCATTGTGCTGGCATAGACTGTCTTGATCGCATTCTCAAACTCTTCCAGACGTTCTTCGATCGTGCCCCGGTTTGCGCAGAAGACCGATTCGTACTTGCCGGCAAAGGCATTGCCAAAGCCGTCTTCCAGGATACTGCTGGAGCGGACAATAAACGGATCCTGTCCATAGTATTCCAGAATATTCCGGAATTGCGTCCGCATTTCTTCTGAAAAGCTTCCGGTCAGAAGTTTTTCTGCAAATTCCTCTGCCAAAGCAAAGAAGCCCTCCTCTGTCCGCTGCCTGATCCTAAGATCCCAGAAATCGTTGTCCACAATATAGGTGTAATACATATCTGAACCAATAAAAAACGAATCATGCGGTTCCAACACTCCGTCAATATCCGGTGCGTTGTTTCTCAGGATCGCCCGGGCAAGCAGCATGCCGCAGGCCTTGCCCCCGATCATTCCGGTTCCGATCATATTGCTCCTGGTCAGAAAATAATCCTCCGGAGTAAAATGCGTTTTCACCATTTCCCGCATTTTCTCATCCCGGGTCATCATAATATTGCACATTTCACTGCAGTATTCATCGATCGGGGCACCTGCTTCATGCAGTGTTTTTGCCGTATTAAAAAACCGGTCCCAGGAATCCATGTACTGCTCTTCTCCGGGCCTCTGATATTTACGCAGGACCTGATAAAAGCGGCTGGAATGAACCCCGTCTAAAACAGGGCGGAAACTTTTTGTATCCGGTGTGTAAAGATGCGGCAGGAACATGGTCTCGCTGTTACGGTTCCACACTTTAGATGGCCGTACATACACCCTTTCCTGATCAGAATAAACATCCAGGAACAGCTGGGTCGTATTGCTGATCTTGTTGATCGCCGCAATCGAATGTTTTCCGCGAAGGACTGGAAAAAATGCCACCGTGTCCAAAATGAACAAAAACGGACAGGTAACACGGAAAAAGTTTCCCATCATCAGATCTGTTGCCCACGCCGTCTGCAGTTCCGAAAGACAGTCGAACACATAAAATGCATCCCTGCCTTCTTTTTCAATAATATTGTGAATCTCCACAGTGAATGTCTCAAACTGATGTGACAGAGGGATCACATATGTTTTGACTTCCGGGCAGTCCTCTACCAATGGTTCATGACTGGCGAAGCGGAAATAGATCAGATTCCGTTTGTCTTTTTTTGCCTGCTCCACATATGGGTCAACAAACAGATGGAATTCTTCCAGATCCGAGACCCGAAAAACAACATTATCTCCCAGCCGAATGTAATCCAGTGCAGTATCCATTTCCGGAATTCCGGATAAAACTTTATCAAATGCTGCCATGGTCTCCCTCCTGTTCTAAATAACGAAAAACAAAAAAGGCAACGACGCTCGCACGTAATGTGCGAAAAGACGTCTTTGCCTTTCTGTCTGCACTTTACACCTGCCATTATTCACTGTCAACGGATTTTATAGGAACGGTTGACATTTTAATCGGGCAGGTGTAATTTTATTTTAATGAGCAAAGGCGTTCATTTGAATGGAAGAGAATTCTCTTCGAATCAAATGGGCGTCTTTTTTTATTTCCTGAGAAAGAAGGATCAAAAAAATGAAACAGGAAGGTCAGGTGCGCATCCCTTCCGGATGTGCCATCGCAGCAGTTATCTCAAAAAGCGGGGAGCGGATATCCGGCGAGCTGATCACCAATGCCATGTGTCCGATGCACGATCGCAGCAATGGCTTGGGCGGCGGATTTGCAGGTTACGGGATCTATCCGGAATACAAAGATTTCTATGCCCTGCATCTCTTTTTTGACGATCGCTCCGTCCGAAAAGATTGTGAAGCATTTTTAAAAGAGTACTTTGAGATCGTGCATTCGGAAGTCATTCCGACAAGAAAGATCCCGGCGATCACGGACGAGCCGATCATCTGGCGGTACGTTGTCGCCCCTTTAAAATCCATCCTGTTTGAACTGCAGGTGGACGAAAAAGAACTGGTCGCACGCGTCGTCATGCAGATCAATGCAGAGATGAACGGGGCTTATGTTTTTTCCAGCGGAAAAAACATGGGTGCATTTAAAGCCGTGGGCTTTCCGGAAGATGTCGGCCGCTTTTACAAGCTGGAGGAATACGAAGGGTATTCCTGGACCGCACACGGAAGGTATCCGACAAACACGCCGGGCTGGTGGGGCGGCGCGCATCCATTTACCCTGCTGGATTATTCCGTGGTGCATAACGGGGAGATCTCTTCCTATGATGCCAACCGCCGGTTTATCGAAATGTATGGATACAAATGTACACTGCAGACTGATACTGAGGTGATCACCTATATCATGGATTACCTGGTCCGGCGTCAGGGACTTTCACTTTCTGAGGCAGCCAGTGTGATCGCTGCTCCGTTCTGGAGCACGATCGAGCAGGAGCCGGATGAAGAAGACCGCAAGAGACATGCGTTCCTCCGGACGGCATTCCCAAGCCTTTTGGTTACCGGTCCGTTTTCCATCGTGCTTGGCTTTACCGGCGGATTGATGGCGCTGAACGACCGACTGAAACTAAGATCTATGGTCGTCGGTGAAAAAGAAGACAGAGTGTTTATTGCCAGTGAAGAGGCTGCGATCCGGACCATGGAACCGGATGCGGAAAATATCTGGGCTCCGGCCGGCGGAGAACCGGTCATCGTACAAGTGAAAGAAGGTGCTTATTAATGGGCATTGATTTTATTTATCCGGAATTTGAAGTTGTTCGGAACGAGAATCGCTGCATCACCTGCCGTGTCTGCGAACGGCAATGCGCTAATGAAGTTCATTCATATCTGGAAGACTACGGCATAATGATGAGCGACGAAAGCAAATGCGTCAATTGCCAGAGGTGCGTTTCCCTCTGTCCGACCCGGGCATTGAAGATCGTCAAGAGCAACTGCCAGCTTCGGGAAAACGCCAACTGGCAGAACGATACGATCCGCGAGATCTACAAACAGGCACAGAGCGGCGGCGTGCTCCTTTCTTCCATGGGGAACCCGAAACCGCTTCCGGTGTACTGGGATAAAATCCTGATCAACGCATCACAGGTCACAAACCCTTCCATTGACCCGCTCAGGGAGCCGATGGAGACCCGCGTATCGCTGGGAAAGAAAATCGATAAGATCAGGCGGGACGAAAACGGAAAGATCATCTGCGATCTTCCGCCGCAGATCACACTGGACATGCCGGTCATGTTCTCGGCCATGAGCTATGGGTCCCTCAGTTACAACGCGCATTCATCTCTGGCAAGAGCGGCGGCAGAATTTGGAATCCTATACAACACAGGCGAAGGCGGTCTGCACGAGGACTTCTATCAATATGGTCCAAATACCATCGTACAGGTGGCAAGCGGACGATTCGGCGTTCATGAAGATTATCTGGAAGCTGGCGCCGCGATAGAGATCAAAATGGGACAAGGTGCAAAACCCGGCATAGGCGGACATTTACCTGGTGCAAAAATCGTGGGTGATGTTTCCCGTACACGTATGATCCCAGAAGGATCCGATGCTATTTCTCCGGCGCCTCATCATGATATTTATTCGATCGAGGACCTGCGGCAGCTGGTCTACTCCTTGAAAGAAGCAACGGAGTACCGCAAGCCGATCATCGTAAAGGTAGCAGCGGTTCATAACATCGCTGCAATTGCCAGCGGTATCGCGCGGAGCGGCGCGGACATTATCGCGATCGACGGTTTCCGTGGAGGCACCGGCGCGGCACCAACCCGCATCCGGGATAACGTGGGTATTCCAATCGAGCTGGCATTAGCGGCTGTTGACCAGCGGCTGCGCGACGAAGGGATCCGCAACAACGTATCCCTGGTGGCTGGCGGATCCATCCGCAGTGCATCCGACGTTGTCAAAGCGATCGCACTGGGTGCAGATGCCTGCTACATCGCAACGGCTGCCCTGTTGGCATTAGGATGCCATCTCTGCAGGACCTGCCAGACAGGTAAATGCAACTGGGGCATCGCCACTCAGGAACCGGATCTGGTGAAACGTTTGAATCCGGATCTGGGCAGCGCTCGTCTGGTGAACCTTTTGACCGCCTGGAGAAATGAGATCATGGAACTCATGGGCGGCATGGGGATCAACTCCATCGAGGCACTGCGCGGCAACCGCCTGATGCTTCGGGGAGTCGGGCTGAATGAAAAAGAATTAGAGATCCTTGGTATCTCTCATGCAGGAGAATAAGGACGATGAAAAGAGTTTATGTAAATGAAGAATGGTGTCTGGGCTGTCATTTGTGCGAATACAATTGTGCATTTGCCAATTCGCATCTGCCGGATATGGCGCTGGCACTGAAAGGGAAACCAATCTACCCGCGCATTCATGTCGAGGAAGGGGAACGGATCTCCTACGCCGTTTCCTGCCGACACTGCGAAGACCCGCTCTGCGTGAAGAGCTGCATTGCCGGCGCACTGTCCAAAGACGGAGAAGTCATCGAAGTCGACCAGGATAAATGTGTCGGATGTCTGACCTGCGTGCTGGTCTGTCCTTACGGGGCGCTGGCACCAAATGAGAACGGGGTCATGCAAAAGTGCGAACTGTGTCTGGAAAACGCCGGCGGGCAACCGGCCTGTGTCATCGGCTGTCCAAATAAGGCGATCGTTTATGAAGAGCGAGGTGCTGTGGAATGAAGCAATATGTTATCATCGGCAACGGCGTTGCCGCCACCGGATGCATCGAAGGCATCCGCAGCGTGGACAAAGAAGGGGCGATCACCGTGGTTTCCGAAGAAAACCACGAGGTCTACTGCCGTCCTTTGATCTCTTATTACCTGGAAAAGAAAACGGATCTGGAACGGATGCGTTACCGCGATGAGGCCTTTTATGAACGCATGGGCTGTCAGGTCCTTTACGGCAAAAAAGCGGTTTCGATCGATAAAGAGAAAAAAGAAGCCGTGCTGGATGACGGATCCGTTCTTCCATATACCTCTTTGTGTCTGGCAACTGGCTCTTCCCCGTTCCTGCCGTCTTTTGAAGGACTTGATACTGTGCCTGAAAAATATTCCTTCCTGACACTGGATGATGCACTTGCGCTGGAGGAAGCCATTTCCGATACCTCACGCGTCCTGATCATCGGCGCCGGACTGATCGGCCTCAAGTGCGCCGAAGGAATCTGTAAACGCGCAGCATCTGTTACGGTCTGTGATCTGGCTGACCGTGTTCTTTCCAGCATTCTGGATAACGACGCGGCCGCCATCGTGCAGCGTCATCTTGAAGCGAACGGCCTTTCTTTCCTGTTGGGAGACAGCGTAGCCCGCTTCGATAAAAAAACTGCTCAGATGAACAGCGGCGCAGTTGTGGACTTTGATGTGCTGGTGTTAGCCATCGGTGTCCGGGCAAACATCGCACTTGCAAAGGATGCCGGTGGAGAGGTGGGCCGCGGGATCCGGATCGATTCCCACATGCAGACGTCTCTTTCCGATATTTATGCAGCCGGTGACTGTGCGGAAGGCATGGACATTTCCTCCGGAGAGATGAAAGTATTAGCAATCCTTCCAAATGCCGTACTGCAGGGTTATACAGCCGGACAGAACATGGCGGGAGAAAACGTGACCTTTGAGAAAGGTATTCCGATGAATTCCATCGGCTTTTTCGGTCTGCACATCATGACTGCCGGCACATACGAGGGAGAGGTTTACGAAGAAAAAACAGAAGACTCCCTGAAACGAATCTATACAAAAGATGATCTTCTGAAAGGCTTTATGCTGATCGGGCTGGAAGAGCGGGCAGGGATATTAACTTCGATGATAAGGGAGAAGACGCCGCTCTCCTCCGTTAATTTTGAGATCATGAAAAAGGTTGCAACAACAGCTGCCTTTCCTGCGGATATCCGTAGAAAAAAGTTTGGAGGTGTGGTATAAAATGAGGATAATTCAAGCAGAAGGCCTGGATCACAAAGCGCTGAACGAAGCGATCCGCGGCACGGAGGAAGACTGTCAGATCAAAGGCTGCTGCGGACAGCGGTTCATCGCTGCCGGCATGACAGGCAAAAACATCGAGATCGAGGGTGTGCCGGGAAATGCTTTGGGCGCTTATCTGAATGGCGGCACCATCACTGTCCGAACCAATGCGCAGGATGCAGTCGGCGACACCATGAATGAGGGCGCGATCATCATTCATGGAAGCACCGGAGACGCCGCCGGTTACGCAATGCGCGGCGGAAAGATCTATGTCAAAGGAAACGCCGGCTACCGCGCCGGGATTCACATGAAGGCCTATGAAGAAAAAGTACCCCTCATGGTGATCGGCGGAAAAGCCGGAAGCTTCTTGGGAGAATACCAGGCCGGCGGCATCATCGTTGTTCTTAACTTATTCACGCCGGAAGAAAAGATCGTGGGGTATTTCCCCTGCACCGGCATGCACGGCGGAAAAATGTTCCTCCGTTCGGAATGCAGGGATGTGCTCTTCCCGGAGCAAGTCACGGCACGAGCTGCCTCTCCGGAAGATATGGAAGAGCTGCGATTAACCTTATCTGATTATTGCAACTTGTTTGATATTAATATAGAAGAAGTGCTGTCCGCTCCGTTTACAGTGGTGACCCCGGACAGTAAAAATCCTTACAGACAAATGTACGTGGCAAACTAATGCCGCCAGGAGGTTTTTATGAAGTACGCAAAGGAAGAGGTTATCCAGTATACACAGGAAGAAGATGTAAAGTTTATTCGTCTTGCTTTCTGCGATGTCTTTGGAAAGCAAAAGAATATTTCCATCATGCCGGAAGAACTGCCGCGCGCGTTCGAACACGGCATCGCTTTTGACGCTTCTGCCATCGCCGGGTTTGGAGATGAGACACACAGCGATCTTCTGCTGCATCCAGAGCCGGATACTCTTATGCCGCTGCCATGGCGGCCGGAACACGGACGCGTCGTCCAAATGTTCTCCGAGATCCGATACCCGGATGGAACCTCCTTCCATTGTGACACTCGCAGCCTGTTGAAAGCAGCTGTTGCCAAAGCAAAAAAGGCTGGTTTTGAATTTACCTTCGGCGCAGAGCAGGAATTTTATCTTTTCCTGCTGGATGAAAACGGAAATCCGACCAAAACCCCTTGCGATGATGCAGGATATATGGATATCGCACCAGAAGATCATGGTGAAAATGTCAGGCGGGAAATTTGCCTGACACTGGAAAAAATGGGCATCCGTCCTGAAAGTTCCCATCATGAAGACGGTCCGGGGCAAAATGAAATTGATTTCCGCTTCTCCGATGCCTTAACTGCAGCAGACAATGCACAGACTTTTCAGCGTGTTGTAAAAACTGTCGCTCACAGAAACGGTCTGTTCGCTGACTTTTCGCCAAAACCTTTGGAAAACGTGCCGGGAAATGGCTTTCATATCAATATGTCTTTATACCCTTTTGACGAAGAGACGTTTTCTCACATGATTGCCGGAATCCTTTCAAATGTGAAGCCGATGACCCTCTTTTTTAATCCGACTGCAAACTCTTATCTTCGTCTGGGCAGGCACAAGGCTCCCGGCTACGTTTCCTGGTCAGCAGAAAACCGCTCGCAGCTTGTCCGAATACCAGCTGCTGCCGGAGAGTATCGCCGGATGGAACTGCGTTCTCCGGATCCTGCGGCCAACCCTTATCTGGCATTTGCACTGATGATCTATGCCGGCCTGGAAGGGATCCAGAAGAAACTTCCATTGGGTGATGCAGCAGATATCAACCTGTACAAGGCTGATCTTAAGACGCTTTCCAACTTTGAAAAACTGCCGGAAAATTACCAGGAAGCCTGCGCAGCTGCATTTGGAAGCACTTTTATCAAAGAACACATTCCTTCGGAAATTCTGGAAATCTACGGAAGAGGATAAAGAAAGGCACCTGTTATGAGTTTGAAAGAGCGCAGCTACCGCGTTCTCGTCGTTTCTGCGGCGGAAAAACTGAATACAGCTCTTTCTTCCCTTCTGGCAGAATCTCAGTACGACCCTATTTTGGTCGTTTCCAACGTGAGCGCCGCAAAACGGGCATGGAGCGAGCAGGAGTATGATTTTGTGATCATCAACTCTCCTCTGCCGGACGACCCTGGTATCCGGCTGGCGATCGATCTGTCTGCGTCTCAGGGAACGGTTGTTCTTTTGTTTGTCCGTGCAGAATTACATGAAGATATCTTTGATAAAGTCGTGGAACATGGCGTTTTTACATTGTCCAAGCCTGTTCCGGTTCCGGCGATCGAACATGCACTCCGCTGGATGGAAAGCGCCAGGGAGCGTCTTAGAAGTATGGAAAAAAAGACTCTGTCTTTCGAAGAAAAGATGGAAGAGATCCGGCTGGTCAATCGCGCAAAGTGGCTTTTGATCTCTGAGCTCAAAATGGATGAACCGCAGGCCCACCGCTATATCGAAAAACAGGCGATGGACCGCTGCATTCAGCGCCGTGAAGTCGCAGAGGAAATCATACAGACCTATTCGTAATAGTTCTATTTTAATATATCTCCCTCTATCGATATCGTCACAACCCGGCATGGAACAGACTTGCCGCTGTTGTTCAGTGCCTTCTTTACCGCCATTTCCAATCCGCCGCAGCACGGGACTTCCATACGAAGGACCGTTACTTCCTGAATATCATTATTTTTAATGATTTCTGTCAGTTTTTCACTGTAATCCACCGCATCCAGTTTTGGGCAGCCGATCAGCGTTATGCGTCCTTTCATGAAATCTTCATGGACGGATGCGTAAGCATAAGCGGTGCAGTCGGCTGCTATCAACAGTTTTGCTCCATCAAAAAACGGTGCGTTCACCGGTACCAGTTTGATCTGACACGGCCATTGTCCTAATTGAGATTTTCCCTGCATCTTCTGCTGTTTTGCTGCCTGAACGGCCGCTTCGTTATAGGCCGGCGCTTCCCGCTCTTCAAACGTAATGGCTCCTGCCGGGCAGGCAGGAAGGCAGTCTCCTAAGCCGTCACAATAATCTTCCCTTGTCAGAACTGCTTTTCCATCTATCATTTCAATGGCACCTTCGTGGCATGCACTTGCACATGCGCCGCAGCCAATACATTTGTCTTCATCAATATGAATGATCTTCCGTTTCATTTTTATTCCTCCTTCTGCAGCTGTGCTTCCTTTCGAAGCTTCTGCTCTTCCGCAATCTTTTTCAGCTGGCGGTATCTTTCCTCACCAACACACAGCTTTGCATATTTGCACCACTGTACACAGCTGAGGGTATCGTTATAAATCTTAAATCCGCAGTTCTCACAAACTGCCTCCGTATCTACGGAGAAGATCTCTATCTCTGCGCCGCAGTTCGGACATGTTTTTTCATAAATCTGAACCTGCGGTTTTCCCTGACATCCGCTGAATATCATGTTTCCCATTGGTCAGCTCCTTTTTGGATTTTCCCCTTGTTTTTACACTGAAATACTATCATAATAATTCTAACAAGTATGTTTGATTTCAAACAAAACGAAACTTTAAGGAGACTCATTTGAAAAAATACCTGAACCAGTTAAAACGATGTCCTTTTTTTACCGGCATGACGGACGAAGAGATCCTTGCCATTCTCCATTGTGTCAGCGCCAGAGCGCTGTCGGTAAAAAAAGATCAATTTATTTTCCGTGCAGGTGACGCCACTGAAGAAATGGGCCTTGTCCTGTCCGGATCTGTGATCATCATTCAGGAGGATCTGTGGGGGCATCGCAATATTATGGGGAAATGCCTGTCGGGAGATTTTTTTGGAGAGCCTTATGCCGCTACGCCAGGCTCTGTGCTTAACATCAGTGTGACTGCAAGTGAAGATTCCGTGGTCCTTCTGCTGAATATCCGCAAAATGCTCACTACCTGTCCAACCGCCTGCGATCATCACAATAAGCTCACGCGAAATCTGGTTGCCGTTCTGGCCAATAAGGTTCTTCAGTTTAATGAAAAGATCACGCATATGAGTAAACGGACCACACGGGAGAAGCTTCTTTCTTATTTATCTTCTGAGGCTCTGCGTGCAGGTAATACATCTTTTGAGATTCCGTATGACAGGCAGCAGCTTGCCGACTTCCTCTGTGTGGAGCGCGCTGCAATGTCAGTGGAACTGTCTAAACTGCAAAAAGAAGGTCTTCTAAAGACCACCCGGAATCACTTTGAACTGCTGAAAGATACTTCTGAAGAAGGAAACCATTGAATTCCCTTTTGGGGTTTGGCAAAATAAATACAGAAATAAAATAAGTACCATCAACAAAAAAGAAAGGAATACGCCATGACAACCACAATCAAACGCTCCGGAACGCAGGATAATTCTCCTCGTCCATATGAAATCGAGCATAGTGCGCTTGCCCGCCAGATCGCGACCGAAGGCATCGTTCTCCTGAAAAATGAAGGAAACGTTCTGCCGCTGAAAGAAAACAGCGAAGTTGCTTTGTTTGGCGCCGGTGCCTTAAAAACCGTAAAAGGCGGAACCGGCTCCGGCAATGTTTATGCACGCCGAACGGTGAATGTTTTAGAAGGTTTGGAAGAAGCCGGTTTTCAGATCACAAACCGCAGCTGGCTGGAGGGCTATTCCAGTCTGTATGATGCTGCACGGGAAGCCTGGAAGAAAGAAGTCTGGGCAAAAGCAGATGAGCTGAGTAAAAAGCCAAACGGGATCGGGCCTTTGTTTGAAGCCTATATGATCACGCCATTTGATATTCCTGCCGGAGAACTGCCGGATGAAGCCCAGCATGGCGAAAATGCCATCTTTGTTCTCTCCCGCAATGCAGGAGAAGGTGCCGACCGGCGTCTGGAAAAAGGTGATTATTATCTATTAGATACGGAATATGCTCTGATAAAAGCCGTCTGTGACCAGTACGAAAATGTGATCCTCATCATCAATGCCGGCGGTGCGATCGACATGAATTTCACGGAAGATTTTCCAAATATCAAAAGCATTCTTTACGTTGCTCAGCCGGGACAAAACGGCGGACCAGCCATTGCTGATATCCTTCTTGGCAAGGTGACCCCGAGCGGAAAACTTGCCGCTACATGGCCGCTTCAATATGACGATATCCCGTTTGCAGAAGAATACTCCAATCTGAACGGCGATCTGGACTATGATTATTATAAACAGGGTATTTTTGTGGGATACCGTTACTTTGATACATTTGACGTTCCGGTCCGTTATGGATTCGGTTTTGGACTTTCTTATACGGATTTCACTCTGACAACAGAAGATATAACCTTAGATGGTGAGCAGCTGACCATCAAAGTACGTGTTAAGAACTCTGGTTCCGCTTATGCAGGAAAAGAGGTCGTTCAGGTCTATGTGTCCTGTCCGCAGGAAAAACTGCCGAAAGAATATCGGAAATTAGTTGGCTTTGCCAAAACAAAAACACTGGCTCCGGGAGAGGAAGAAATGGTTTCTCTATCCATCTCTGTTACCTCCTTTGCTTCTTTTGATGAAGAAAAATGTGCCTGGATCCTGGAAGAAGGTCTGTATGGACTCTTCATCGGAAACAGTCTGGAAAACGCTGCTTTTATCGGCTCTCTCCAGTTGGATGCAGACGCCGTCACAGAGCAAACGCAGCACGCCTGCGCAAGAACAGCGGATCTGGAAGAGATGGTTCCGGACAAAGGGATCATCTCTCATCTGAGGGGAACATGGGAAGGTCAAAAAGCAGACTATCCATGCATTGCCCTGAAGGCAGCAGATATTCCATACAAGGAAAATGTTTATGGCAGATATGATCTGGCGGAAGATGACGAAGATCTGGCATTAGTCAAAACACTCTCCCGTGACAAGCTGATCAAACTATGCACCGGCGCATTTACAGCGACCAGCGACCAAGGCGCGCTTGGCGCTGCCGGCTGGATGGCTCCGGGTTCTGCTGCACAGACAAGCAGCTGCGCCGTAGAGGACGGTATTCCGGTTGCTATTCTGGCAGATGGTCCAGCCGGAGTCCGACTGGTACAGGAATACCAGGTCGTAAACGGTGCACCAATCGTCCCGACACTGGAAGAATCCATTGAGGGCGGCATCCTTCTGCGGGGAGAAAAACTGATCGGGGATGAAACCTGGTATCAGTACTGCACAGCCTTCCCGGTGGGAACATTGATCGCCCAGACCTGGGATATCGAAACGATGATGGCTTTTGGCCGCGGGATCGGAGAAGAAATGGAAGAATTTGGTATCCGCTTCTGGCTGGCACCGGGTATGAATATTCAACGGAATCCTCTTTGCGGCAGAAACTTTGAATACTATTCAGAAGACCCTCTGATCGCAGGCATTGCCGCTGCATTTGTGACCATCGGAGTTCAAAGCTATAAAGGATGCGGAACGACCATCAAACATTATGCATGCAATAATCAGGAAAATAATCGTATGCGCGTCGATGCCGTAGTTTCCGAACGGGCCCTGCGTGAGATCTATGTAAAAGGTTTTGAGATTGCTATCAAGGGAAGCCAGCCGATGGCCATCATGACCAGTTATAATCTGATCAACGGAATCCACGCAGCAAACAATTACGACCTTTGCACTAAGCTTGCAAGAGATGAATGGGATTTCGACGGAGTGATCATGACCGACTGGACAACTACAAACCATGGTCCGGACTGCACAGCAGCCGGATGCGTGCGTGCCGGCAATGATCTGATCATGCCAGGGCAGCAGATGGATCATGATAATCTGAATGAAGAGCTGGATGCCGGCACACTCTCTATTGAAGAAGTACAACGCTCCGTGGTCCGTCTTCTGAAGGCTTTAAAGAAGTGACGAAATTTTTCGACAGATATAAAAAAGGACATCGCAATGCGATGTCCTTTTTTTCGTTTCGATTTTTGTGACCTTTAGTTCTCCTGCAGGTATTCCTGAATCTGCTGCAGGATATCTTCCACATTTTTCTGATCGGTGAGAAGGTCATAGATCCCATCCTCTGATAATGCGCCTCTGTCGATATCTTCCGGAATCAGCCCGGCTTCATCATCCTCAAAATCCCGCAGCCAGTCGCTGCTTTCATAGTACTCTGCCAGCTGATCGATATGCTCTAATTCCTGTTCATATTTTTCCAGAGCATCTGCTAATGCTTTCATGGCAGCATCTAATTCATCACAGGCTTCTTTCGCGGATTTTAAATAGCTGCTCATTTTTGCGATGCGTTCAAATTGATCCATGGTTCCTCTCCTTTATCTACTACTTGTTTTTGCAGACCGATTTTTCAATGCTCCTGCAAAAGATAAAATGATAACTGCAGTGCCAGCATCTCTTTTTGATCTTCCAGATGAATCCCTGTCATCTCCCGAATCTGCTGCAAGCGGCGGAATAAGGTGGTGCGGTGTACAAACAATGCATCTGCCGCCTGTGTGACATTCTGTCCTTTTTCTGAAAACACCCGCAGTGTTTCTGTCAGTTGACTGTCGTGTGTTTTGTCATAGTCTGTAAGCATCTTGATTGCCGGATGCAAAAGCAATTCTCCACCTGCGCTTGTCGCCCTTATCCGATCGATCATATAATCCAGACGATAATCATCAAACCGGTAAAACCAGTAACTTGGGTTCTTCTTATATCCTGTCCTGAGAGCAGCCTTTGCCTGATCAAAGGCATCCGCCAGCTGTGCGATCTCTGCAAAGGCACTGCTGGCTCCCGCACGAAAAACGGTTTCCCTTAAAAAGAGGAGCAGCTGTTGATAAAAGGCATATCGTTCATCCGCTGTAACGGATGCCGGACGCGTTGCCAGCCATAAGATCTGCTGCCCAACCGCTACTGCGCAGGATCCCGGCCATTCCTGTTCCAGCTTCCGGACGGTAACCGGGAGCGTTGTCTCCATTTGTGTCTCCCATCCGCTGGTCTTGTATGGCTCCAAACAAAAAACCTGGTATGTCTGTGAGGTTGACCGGAAAAAAACTTTTGCCGCTTTCCGGATCTCGTCCGGATCGACCACCTCTCCTTCGGCGATCAAACTGCAAAGCTGATGCAGCAGTTCGTTCTCATTCGAATATGTTTTCAGCGTTTGATTCCGGACCATTTGTGTGAGGACGTCTGCAAGTTTATCTGCAATTTGTTCTGCGCCGGAAGGAAGCGTTGACTCATCTGCATTTACATGTACGACCAATCTGGCGTTATAGATGCCATCTGGGGAAATGTTAACGCAGTAGCAGTTCTGATCTGCACTTTCCATGTAATAATAAAACGGTGCTTCGGATGTGGCTACATCATGAAAATCTTTTGACATGATTAGTTCGTCAACGATCTCATCCGAAAACCCCTCTCCCAGTTTTGCCCGTAATTCACGTGCGATGCCTTCTGTTTCAAACATCACGAACATATCACGGTCAACTAACGCGAACTGCCGTTTCAAAAGCCTTGCTGCCAGATCCAGAACTCCTTTCGCGTCCTCCCCCTGTGCCTTCTCCAGAATCTCATTCTGCGTTTGCAGAAACTGATTCCAGGCAAGAAAGGTCCGTTCTGTCAAAACGGATATATCTTTTTGTTTTGGAATCCAGGCGGCACTGACGGTATTCATCCATCCGGCTTCTTTGGCGCCCGGATGGGAAAGCATTTTCAAGCTTTCTTCTGAGACAGCACACCTTTTACTGCAGACAAAAAGCAGAGCGCCCATTTTCTCCAGATACAGATATAATACTCCTGCCTCTGTCTGTTTCTGTCCCTCATATTTCTGAAGACGCAGCAGCTCAACACGGTCCGCTCCATGCAAGATGTGTTGCGCGCCATCTTCTTCGCTCAATATAAAAAATAGGATTCCTGCCGTAATTTTCAATGTTTTTCCTCTGCAACATACTGTAGCATGGATTGACGTATTTTTCAATGTTCTGCGGCTATCTTTCCGGAAGTACACAATTTTATAATAAATCATAATTAAGAAACCCTTGTTTTTGTTTTTAGGATAGGAGGATAACACCATGGGTGAAGAACAAATGGGCGGAAACTTTGCCGCATTGGGACAACGTCTTGGACGTATCAAAACAGCCGTCGCTTTAGGACAGCCGGACCGTGTTCCGGTCCAGCCTTTTTTTGACGGTATCATTACCCGCTATACCGGCGGCAGCTATGAGGATCATTTTTATAATTTTGAGAAAGCCGGCAACTGCGCGATCGAATTCCTGAAACGTTATCCAAACGTAGATGCAGGATGCGTTCCGCTTTTCTACAGCGGACCGGCAAACGAGCTGGCAGGAACCAGGATCATTGACTGGCCGGGAAGACCGGGAAGCAAGGTCGATAAATACAGCACACATCAGATTCATGAAATCGCATTTATGGAACAGGACGAATATCCGGAACTCCTTTCTGACTACACTGGATTCATGCTGCGCAAATATATCCCGCGTGCATTCCCGAACATTCAGGGAACGCAGAACATCGTTTTTGCGGATGGTACCATTCTGGACAGCTCCGCATTGAACGGATTGTATAACCCGCAGACACTGGAAGCAATAGACCTGCTCCGGAAGATTGGGGAAGAAAACGCAAAGGCGTTTGAAGCAACCATGAAGTTTTCCGGCATCATAGCCGGAATGGGATACCCGGGCATGATCACAGGTATTTCTGAAGCACCGTATGATATCTTAGGTGACTATTTCCGCGGAACCCTCGGAATTTTTGAAGACGTTACCGATGAGGACATTCTTCCGTTCGTCGAAGAAACGGTGAATCGTTTTGCTGATATGCAGATTGCAAGATTACAGTATCTGCGCTTCGTGGATATCCCGTTCAAATCCATCTTCTTCCCGCTGCATAAGGGAATGGACGGATTCCTGAGCGAAAAGCTGTATGAGAAATTGTACTGGAAACCGTTAAAGAAGATCATTATGGCTTTGATCGATATGGGCGATGTTCTTCCGTATATTTATACAGAAGGTCCGTATGATACCCGCCTTGACTTCCTGACCGATGTGCCTGCCGGCAAAGTCCTGTATCACTTTGAGAAGGTCGACATGAAAAGAGCGAAAGAAAAACTTTCCGGCATTGCCTGCATTTCCGGTAATCTCTCCATTTCCAGAATGGAATTCGGAACAAAGCAGCAGATCATTGATGATACAAAATATCTGCTGGATACCTGCGCTCCTGGCGGTGGTTATATCTTTGATTTTGACGGCAGTCTGGAAAATGCAAAAGAAGAAAACCTGGATGCTATGTTTGAAACATTAGAGCTTTACGGAAAATATTGATCTGACAGAAACCTGATTAGTTTAACGGCTGGAGCCTTTTTGGTTCCAGCCGTTTTTATTAAAGCAGGATTTTTTTGACCTTTCAAAAAGGGATGCTATAATTAATTATCAATATACACGCATCTTGGAATTGTACGAAAAGAGGAGAAAGATCATGTTCTGTCCAAATTGCGGAAAAGAAATAAAACCGGATGATCTGTTCTGTACCAGCTGCGGAACCAAGCTGGACTTCCTGCAGCAGGTGGCGCAGGAACAGCCTGACTTGCTGGAAGAGGCACTGCAGGAAACACCAGAACAGGAAACCTGGCAGGAG
>JAEEGJ010008245.1_pt1 | contig 28906 bp, 26 predicted proteins | sample 8958761 | NCBI WGS metagenome assembly JAEEGJ01 (sample SAMN16246546, study PRJNA631951) | gut metagenome | biome: gut microbiome; feature: rumen; material: RS-attached | host: Bos | place: Iran: Karaj | collected 2018-10
TTGGCGGTCAAAACTCCGAGTCGGCTTACCTGGCCACCCGCCAAAAGCATGGCAATCATCTCTTTTTTTATCATTGATGCCTCCAAATATAGCTTATTATGGAGCGAGAATGCTCCGAAAAATGCTCTATATTAAGTGTACCCCACTTTTTCCTTTTAATCAACGAAAGTTTCGTTTCGTTTGCGTTTTTTGTCAGTAATGCTATAATCAATCTGTCGGATTTGGAAAAAGAAAGTGTCCGACGGGAGATTTAGTTATGAGTATTACTTTAAATTCTGATATGCATGTTTATTTTATAGGCATCGGAGGTATCTCCATGAGCGGTCTTGCAAGCATTCTTCTTGCGGACGGCTACAAGGTTTCCGGCTCCGATTCCAAGGAAAGTGATTTGACAAGAAAGCTCTCCGAAGACGGCGCTACCGTCTACTACGGTCAGGAGACTTCCCATATTACCGATGATGTTGATTTAATTGTCTATACCGCGGCCATCCGTCCCGACAATGCCGAGTACAAGGCTATGATGGAGTCGGGCAAGGCTCACATGACAAGAGCCGAGTTTTTGGGCCAGCTTATGAAAGGCTACAATACTCCTGTAGCAGTAAGCGGTACACACGGTAAGACCACCACTACTTCGATGATTTCGGAGATTATGCTTGAGGCCGATACAGATCCTACCCTTTCGGTCGGCGGTGTTTTAAAGAGCATCAATTCCAACCTTCGCGTAGGCGCTCATGATTACTTTATTTTTGAAGCCTGCGAGTACACCAACAGCTTTTTGAGTTTCTTCCCTAAGATTTCGGTCATACTTAATATAGAAGAAGACCATCTCGATTTCTTTAAGGATATTAACGATATTCGCAGTTCTTTCAAGCGTTTCGCGGATTTGTTGCCCGAAGACGGTTTGCTTGTTATAAACGGTGAGATTGATAACTATCGCGAGATAGTCAAGGATATCAAGTGCCCTTATGTTACTTATGGTTTTTCACCTGCGTTTGATTTCTGGGCTTCCGATATAAGTTTTGATAAGAACGGGCATCCTTCTTTTACCTGTCATGTTAAGAAAACGGGTGGAGAGTTTGATGTAACGCTTGCTACGACCGGTATCCACAATGTATCCAATGCACTTGCGGCGATTGCTGTTGCTCGTAATCTTAAGGTATCCGCTTCCAATATTAAGTCTGCTCTCCTTAAGTGCAGCGGTTCGAAGCGTCGTTTCGAGGAGCTTGGTTCCTTTAACGGCGTGACTGTAGTGGACGACTACGCTCACCATCCCACAGAGATCCGCGCTACATTGAATGCAGCGTTGCAGAAGCCTCACAACAAGCTTTGGGTTGTGTTCCAGCCTCATACATATACACGTACGAAAGCGTTGTTGCCTGACTTTGTCGAAGCACTTTCTTTGGCCGACAAGGTTGTGTTGTGTGATGTATATGCGGCACGTGAGAAAGACATATACGGTTGCAACTCGCAGACGCTTTACGAAGCGATGAAGAAACGCGGAATCGATGTAACGTATATTAAAGATTTTTCGGAAATCGAAAAATTCGTTAAGGAAAATTGCACTACCGATGACCTGTTGATAACTATGGGTGCGGGAGACGTCGTAAACATCGGTCAGAACCTGGTTTCATAATATTTATCCACAAGTCCACATTTTTGAGGGTTGAAAAGCCAATTGAAAATGTGGATTATTTTTTACCCGTTTTTCTGCGTGTTTTAGTGGGTTTTTCAAAATGCATCCACATTATCCACACTTTCCACAAAATCGCCCTGTAAGCTCGAAAGCCTTGATTTTGCTGGCTTTTTCGGCATTTTTCCCATTTTATTCGGAGCCTGTTTTTGGTAGAATCAGCCTTGGAAGTTCCGCTTGGGGTACCCTCACGCGGCCACGCAGTGGAGATGCGTGTTTTCCAAATTTTGTATAGACTTCCTCTTTAAGGGGATAGGGGAGATTTCCATGAACTCTTTGACAATTTATAAAGATGACTATGCCGGCAGCACCGCCATTTCCAACCGATTTATCGACAATTACATGACGGAAGCCAACGATGCCCAGCTCAAAGTCTACCTTTATCTTGTGCGCATGATGAGCGCCAATCTTCCTACCGGAATCTCCGATATGGCCGATAAGTTCAACCACACCGAGAAAGACATTATGAGAGCTCTTAAGTACTGGGAGAGACAGCACCTTATTGCTCTTGAATATAACGAAGCGAAGTCTCTTACGGGAATTCGCTTTCTTTCACCGTCGGAAGCAGCTGCGAGCGTTGAGAGACCTCTTGCTCCGATTGTTCCTTTGAAACTTGTGTCCGCGCCTGCGGAGGTTAAGGCTGCCGAGCCCGCTCCCATTGAGCCTGCGAAGCCCGATTACGACAATATTTCATATTCCAGAGACCAGCTTAAGGCATTCAAGGAAAACGCCGAGACGGGACAGCTTCTTTTTATAGCAGAGACTTATCTTCAGAAGCAGCTTACGCTTAAGGATATCGAGATTCTTTATTTTATTACCGACGAGCTTAAGTTTTCGTCAGACCTTGTGGACTACCTGCTTCAGTACTGCGTAGACCGCGGCAAGACCAGCTTCGCTTACATTAAGAAGGTTGCCATTTCCTGGGCCGAGGCGGAGATTAAGACTCCCAAGCAGGCCAAGGCTTTTGCCGGCAACAGTTATGACAAGACCGTATACACTATCCTTAAGTCCCTCGGACGCAACTCGACTCCCACTCAAAAGGAAGCCGAGATGGTTACCAAATGGTACAAGGACTACGGATTTGACTTAGAAATCATCAATGAGGCTTGCGGCAGATCGGTTCTTGCTGTCGAGTCCCACAGATTGGAATACTGCGAGGGTATTCTTTCTTCCTGGAAGAAAGCAGGCGTTAAGAATCTTTCCGATATAGCCGCCGCCGATGCTTCTTACAGAAAGCCTAAGGCTACAGCTTCAGGCACTCCCTCCAAGAATCAGTTCAACCAGATGATTCATACCAAGTACGACTTTGATGAAATAGAACGTCAGATATTAAGCAATTAGTGTTTGCTGTTCGTTGCCTGTAATAGGTTAGTATGAAAGGGTCAATATGGCATTATCTCAAGCTCAGTTTGATACTATATTACAAAGATACGAAGTAACCAGACTTAAGAACCAGCACATTCTCAACGACAGAAGAGATTACGTATACAAGAACGTGGAAGGCTACAAGGAGCTCGACGACTCCGTTGTATCCGTCTCCATGGACATGGCCCGCAAGAAAATGGCCGGCGACAAGGACGCCATGGAAGAGCTTCGCGCTCTCCTTGCGGACTTAAAGAGCATGAAGCACAGCCTTCTTAAAGGCGCAGGACTTCCCGAGGATTACCTCGAGCCTATCTACGACTGCCCCGATTGCAAGGACACCGGTTACATTAAGAACGAAAAGTGTCACTGCCTTAAGCAGCAGATTATCGAAGTCTTATACGAGCAGTCCAATATCAAGGAATTCCTTGAAGACAATAACTTCAGCAAGCTTGACTATACCTATCACACCGGCGAGGGCTTTGAAGCCTTTAAGCGAGCAGTCTTTGTAAGTCGCGAGCTCGTTGAGAAGATTGATTTTGAACACAAAAACATTTTGTTTTATGGGTCTGTAGGCACCGGTAAATCATTCCTTTCCGGATGTATTGCCAAGGACGTACTCGACTCGGGGCACTCGGTTATCTATTTCAGTGCCGTATCCCTCTTTGAAGCTCTGGCTCGAGAAACCTTTGACAACAAGGCCAAAGAAGACCTTTACAATTTCCATGAATATATATATAATTGTGATTTGCTAATCGTAGACGATTTGGGAACCGAGGTTTCCAACACCTTTGTTTCCAACCAGCTCTTCTCGTTTATCAACGAGAGAAACCTTCGTAAGAAATCTACAATTATCTCTACGAACCTTTCTCTTGAGCAGATAAGCGACAGATACTCTGACAGAGTTTTCTCCCGTATTATCAATACCTATACGGCCTGCAAGCTTTCGGGAGCTGACATAAGAATCGTCAAGCGTAAGTGTTGATTTCGAAAGTGAGGATTCTTTTTCATGGCTGTTTTTGAAGACAAGCGTAATCTTGAGACCATCCCCGTTGGTTCTCTTGGTATTATTCCTCTTGAGGGATGCAAAGAATTGGGACAGAAGGTAGACAGTTATCTCGTTAAGTGGCGTGAGGAGCGCGAGAACGAGCACAAGGAAAGCTTAGCTTTCTCGGGTTACATGAGACCTTCTTATATTCTTCAGGCCAAGGTTCCGAGATTCGGTTCCGGTGAGGCAAAGGGTCTTATCCTTGAGTCAGTAAGAGGTACCGACTTATACCTTATGGTGGATGTATGTAACTACTCTCTCACTTATTCAATGTGCGGCTATGAGAATCACATGTCGCCCGACGATCACTACCAGGATTTAAAGCGTATCATCGCAGCTGTAGGCGGTAAGGCAAGACGTATCACCGTAATCATGCCTTTCCTTTACGAAAGCAGACAGCACAAGCGCACAGGTCGTGAATCTCTCGACTGTGCAATGGCTCTTCAGGAGCTTACCAATATGGGCGTTGACAACATCATTACCTTTGACGCTCATGACCCCAGAGTTCAGAACGCAATTCCGCTTCACGGATTTGAGACCATACAGCCTGCTTACCAGTTTATCAAAGGCTTGCTTAAGAACGTGAAGGGCTTAAATATCGATTCAGACCACATGATGGTTATCTCGCCCGATGAAGGTGGTATGGGACGTGCCATTTATCTTGCCAACGTACTTGGTCTTGATATGGGTATGTTCTACAAGAGACGTGACTACACCAAGGTTGTCAACGGACGTAACCCCATCGTTGCTCATGAGTTCTTAGGCTCAAGCGTAGACGGTAAGGACGTTATCATCGTAGACGATATGATTTCTTCAGGCGAAAGCGTTCTCGAAGTTGCAGCTAACTTAAAGTCCAGAAATGCCAATAAGATATTTATTTTCTCATCCTTCGGACTTTTCACCAACGGCCTCGATCGTTTCGATAAGGCATATGAAGACGGTACTATTACAAGAGTTCTTACCACTAACCTTGTTTATCAGTCACCCGAGCTTCTTTCCAAGGAGTGGTACATTAACTGCGACATGAGTAAGTACATCGCTTACATCATCGATACACTTAACCACGATACCTCTATAAGCGACCTGCTTATTCCTAACGAGCGTATCCAGCGTATCGTAAGCAGATACAAGATGGGCGAGCTTGATTAACATTGATATACATTCAGCCGGTGCATTGTTTGCATCGGCTGTTTTTCTTTTACCGCTATTAACTTAAAAAGGCGCCCCCTCTCGGGGACGCCTTAATTCTATGCCCTTTAGATATTTTTGAATCTTGATACTTCGCCCTGAAGGGAACCGGAAATGGTAAGGTTTTCTTCTGCTTCGTTCTTGATGTTCTGAATAGCGGATACAAGGTCTCCTGTATTTTCAGCCGCCGATGTGATGGCCTTGGAGCTTTCTTCGGTAGCGGAGGAAATACTCTTCATGGAGTTGGTAATATCCGATACGGTCTTATCAAGTGTCTTAACGCCTTCACGATATGCTTCAAAGATTCTGTCCATATCTTCTGCGTCAGTATAGTAGTGATCGGCTACGCCTTCAAAGTTCTTGTAGTCTTCGATGATATCCTGAGACAGGAATTCAATAAGCTGGTTCGCGTTGTTCATAAGGCTTTCCACCGCGCTTATAACCTTGGCGCTGATGCCCTGAATCATATTGGCTGTTTCCTGGCTGTTGCCGGCAAGCTTACTGATTTCTTCCGCAACTACCGCGAAGCCTCGTCCTGCTTCACCAGCTCTTGCAGCCTCAATACTTGCGTTAAGTGCAAGGAGGTTGGTCTGGCTTGCTATATCAAGGATATCTCCGGTAAGTCCGTCGATTTCGTTAACTCGCTTACTTTCTTCGATAGCTGTTTCAAGTTCTTCCTTACGGGTTTCAACAATCTTGAGAATCTTTTCCTTACGTGAGTTAGCATCGCTCTTAACGCCCTTAGCACGTCCTTTGATTTCAAGTACAAGATTGCTACCCTGATCGGTTTCATCACTCATAGCGGTAACGGAAGACATTACATTCTGTATACCGTCGTCCATCTGATGAATCATGTTGGTAACTTCAACCATGCTGGCCGAGAGCTGTTCCATAACTGCGGAAAGTCCCGTAATATCGTCGTCGGAATCGGATACGTTTCTGTCCATTGTTTCGATGGAAGCCTGCATCTTTTCTGACTCTTCACCAATCTTCTTCATGATACTCTGGAGATTTTCAATAAAGTCATTGATACCGACTGAAAGTACACCGATTTCGTCCTTGGTGGTAACATCGAGTCGTGCAGTTAAGTCACCTCTGTCATGCTTGATATCACTGATAATGGTCTCAAGCTGTTTACTTGCTCTGTTGGCAGGGCTGCTGACTGTGCGAACGATAAAGATAATGCCCACTACAACTGCAAGTACGAATACTGCAGAAAGAACAAGTGTCATCATCTGAATATTCTTAACGGTAGAAGCAAATGTCGCTTCGGCCTTCTTGTTAACATCATCAAGTGCCGCATAGAATGCGTCGCTGGCGGGTTCACCGACACCTATTACAAGGCCCATAAAGTCGGAACCAAGCATTGAATTGGCAGTATCAATATCTCCCGCCAAGATGCTCGACATAGCGGTATTAAGCATTCCGGATGCCGTAGCAAGAAAGCCTTCATATGTGGCATGTGCTTCCGTAAGGGCTTTATCGTTAATGGCGGGAACCAGTTTATTAAGTGATTCTCTGTACTCATCCACTAAACCCATCGAACCGTAGAAACCACCGCTGATGCTTTGTACCAGGCCCGGATCTGCATCGGGCATTAACGCCAAGAGGTTAGCGTCCAGCTTACATACCTCTATGTTCTTACCAATCTGTGCAGCCGCGTACTCGGCGGGGATAATCTTATCGCCCATGAGGTTACCGGTTGTCTGCACATTTTTCATTGCATTTAACGTAATTACGACGTTACAAGCAAATGCAACAAACAGAACCGCGACAATAATCAGTATCTTCGATCCAATTTTTCTCATGTATACTCCTCCATCAAATTATGTAGCAATATTTCTAAATATAATTATAATGTCGGAAATAAACGAGAAATTACAAAAAATCAAAATTATTCCTGTTTTAACGGTACATAAGTAATGAATCGGTTACCTGTATTTTCAAAGAGTTTCTCGGCCTCATTCATGCCCAGTTTATACCAGCCTTTCTTGGAGTCGAGCACCACTACCGCTATCTGGTTAAATCCTATTACAAGATACGCATCATCGCCCGCTATACCGAGCACAGGTATATCTCTGTTGACGTAGTACAAAATACTGTCAAGCGAGCATCCGCTCAAGTCAAGAACTTCAGCATTTTCAAGGCTTCCGCGCAGTATCGAAAGAACAGAGTTGCCACGAGCCAGCATGTAGTCCGAGTTACGTACAACCCCCTCATACTCAAGCATCTTATCAAGACAAAAAGCAAGCGGGCTTCTGGTCTCTTCACCTACAGGATTAACGCTCAAATTCATTATCTGGTTGCGCTGATTTCTGTTGGCTCTGTACCATACATAGCGGCCGGAACCGTTTAAAACGGTAGCATAATTGAGGTTAGCTTCCTGAACCGCATTGGCCGGATTTGTATAAATTTTCTGGAGCCTTCCTTTGTAATAAACATAGTAATAAGCATGCGTAGAAACCGCGCGTTTCATCTCGAGTTCTCTAGTTCCTTCGTATATTACTTCTCTGGGAACAATCTTAACAATCTTGGCTCCTGCGTCTTTTTTCAGAATAATGCGTACAACTTTTTGATAGTCTGCATATGTAAACACGTCAATTTTATTCTGAAGGTCTTCTTTTTTCTGGTTATTGGTGATGTATTCGTTGTCAATTCCTACGTACGAAAGTGTTTCTTTGTCCGTTTTTTTAACTCTTGTCAGGGTAAGAAGGCTATCCTTAACAGTGCCGCCGATTACGTACGCTCCGTCTTCACTGTACTGCTTACGATTCTCGCCGAATTTACTTTGAATCTTAACGCAATACATAGGGAATGTAACTCGGCCGGTATTGTCCTCCGTAACATCGCTCTTGTACGCAAGGCCATACGCAAAATCTTCACCGAGGAACGCTATCGGCTTAATGTACTGTCCGGCAGGCGCTTCGATGGTGGAAATCTGCTTGGTAAGCATGTTCATGAGTTTAAGGCTCGTGGAAGCGTTAACGTCGGCGCCTTCCTGCCACACCATCATTGTAGAGTTATCGGAAACTGTGTATTTGTCTTCCTCAAGATTCTCAACCAGAATCTCTGTGGTCTTGTTCTCAACATCAATCGCATATATCGACTTATCAAGCATCATGTAGAATATGCCTTCACGATTTAAGAAGCAAAGCTCCTCCAAATCACGCATAACTATATCCGCCGACTTGTCCGAGGAAATAAAGAATTCTTCCTCAACTTCGTTGGTAACACCGTTAAACTGATACAGCGTCACGCCCACGCGACCCTCATAAGTTCCGCGATTCATATATCCGTACACTGCGAACCACACGTTACCGGCCTCATCAACGCTGAGCGCTTTAATCGCGTGATTGTCGTTGTACGTTCTTTCGTCGAAATTGCTCTCGTCGTAAAAAGAAAACAGCTTAACAAGGCGATTTCCGTCTGCATTGTAGGAATAAAGAACGTTCTCATTGCTAAATGCTATTACGTTGCCGTCGTCGCTCTCTATAAGGCCTTTATCATCGTCGGTAATGCCGAGAAGTATATCCTCGCCTCTTACTATGGGAGTGTCGATGTAGATAACCCTGCCCATCGTCCTCTCAAAATCAAGCAAGTACATAACCTCGCCTGTATATCTTATTCGGAAACATTCCTCCACGAAGTACTCCGTCTCTTCAGCCGCAGAGCTCGCCTTGACTATATAGTTGGCCGTAAAAACCGCGGTTTCATTGGCTATTTCTTTGATATTGAGTACGGGATCGGTCACGCGCTTCACATTAAGATTGCCAAAAGAAAGCTGCTCGAGAGAACTGTGGATATTGACCTTGGCAAGGGTAGTGTTGTCGCCGCTTGAATTGGACTCCATGTAAGTTTTAAGTGAGCCGGCGGTTTCGAGCGTCATTTCATTGGCGCAGAAATCAGTGATGAAAGCGATTTTTTCTTTGACGCAATAGCTGGGGGCCTTGATAATGCGGGTGTGATAGAATGCCTCGGAATTGTCACTGAATGTAAGATAAATCTGAAGGCTGTACTCAGTGTACTCCTGCAGAAGGTCCTTGAAACGGATAGACGCGTGAATAGTATAGTCGTCCTCGGTGTAATCGGTTATGTCGGTTGATTCAATCAGACGGCTGCCGTCCACTGTGCGGACCTTGGCCGTAATCTTGTCCACCACGCGACCATGCTTGGTAACACGAAAAGTAACCCCTCTTTGATCGTCAAGGGGGGTTATGTTCTCGCGAAGCAGGCCTAAATCCATTTCGGAAGTGTAGCCGTGAAGCTCGTTAACCGTCTCGCCGCCGATGCTCATGCTGATTACGGGGAGAGTCGCGCGCTCCATATCGCGGGTAGTATTCACATTACCTCGGTTCATCAAAAATCCTGCCAGAAACATGGTTCCGACAAAAGTAAGAATCGAAGCGATAATCTTAAGTATCGTTTTCTTCATATGGTGTATCTCGTAATAACTTCTTAAGCGTAATCTCCCCGCCCGCAAGCTCCGTCAGTGATTCAAGGCTCTTGGAAAGGGTCTTGCCCGGAACCATGCGATTCTTCTTCACGCCTCTTATAAGGAGGTTCTTGGGAGTATGCTCCATATCTATAAATTCAAGAATCTGCGTATCATATCCCGCCTGAGTAAGGAGGTTGGCGCGCATGGCATCAGTAAAAATCGCAGACATTCTTTCTTTCAATATTCCGTATTCGGAGACGGCGCTGAGCACCGGCGAATTCTTAAAGCGGTTAAGCTCATGCTGACAACAGGGAACCGCCATTATGACTTCCGCGCCCCATGTTATGGCCTTGTGAAGTGCATAATCGGTTGCAGTGTCGCAAGCGTGAAGCGTGATAACCATATCAACCTTGTCAACGCCTTCAAACTTGCCGATATCGCCCTCGATGAACTTAAGCGATTCATATTTATACTTATTCTTAAGCTTGTTACATTCCGCTATAACATCGCTCTTGAGGTCAAGCCCGATGATATCGGCCTTTATACCCTTAAGCTTCACAAGATAATAGTATAAAGCAAAAGTAAGATACGACTTTCCGCAGCCAAAATCTATAACGGTTATCGTCCTTGAAGTATCAAGACTCGGTATTACGTCAGCCACAATTTCAAGATACCTGTTAATCTGCCTGAACTTATCGTACTTCGAACGAACAATCTTGCCGTCCTGCGTCATAACTCCGAGGTCCACCATGAACGGAACCTTGGTGCCCTCTTCTATAATGTATTTCTTGGTACGATTATGATCTAGGGATGCTTTCTTACCGGTCACCGACTTATTCTTAACTACAGTGACAGTTCCCTTCTTATTGGCAAGAACGGTATAGCCGCCGTCTTCAGTCTCGAATAACCCCTGGTAAAAGAAACCGGGTATTGCTTCCTGCAGATATTTTTCAAGCTCGGGTGCCTTAAGATTCTCATGAACCTCCTTGCAGGTATTCGAACTCTTAGAACCAATACTCTTGGTTACCTGAAAAAGAATCTGCTCCTTGACCTTTATGGGTCTGATTCTGACTCCCGAGGCCTCCGAATCTTTGGCGGGCTTGGAAAGTACAATTCTTATTAAGTTATCGCCCGTTATGGACTGTAAAAGCTTAAGATAATCCATGTTATTTTATTCTAGCCTTAAATTGTCAGAAAGTTTGATAGTATACATTCATGTTTTTATTGCGATGCAAGTTTTCTTGCACGAAATCGTACCCATGAATTTAATAATTCGTTAATAGAAGATGTGGTTCCCGATTTGGATACCGCTCAATCCTTCAATCGGGGTCCTGAAATGGAGGCAATCTCCTACGTTGGTAACACCGCTCATAGCAGCATCGGCTGCCGCATAGCAGTCGTTATTGGTCTTACCTGCCGCCAGGTACAAATCGAATCTTCCGCTGTAAACAGGAGAGAACTGTTTTCTCTGTCTGATAACCTCCACAACGGTAGCAGGATAAACCGAACTTCTTACGCGGTTAATTACAACCGCTCCGACAGCAACCTTACCTTCATACGGTTCACCGCCGGCTTCACAATATATAAGTACCGCGAGCAGATATCTGTCGCCGTCCGCAAATTGTATGTCTGAAATATCACGCCAAACCGATCTTGCCGCAAGGGCTGACAGTCTCAGCTCTTCTTCGAGCTGTTTCTTGATGGCTGCCACGTCGGCTTCTTTGGCCTTTAAGTCTGCTTCGTAAGCAAGAAGTTCTGCTTCGGCATCGCTTATAAGGTCGGTGTACTGAGCCACCTTACCCTTGGTCTGCTCTGCGACTTCCGCAACCTTGGCTTTCTCCTCTTCAGCCTCGGCTTTCAGTCCGTCAAGCTCGGCCTTCTCGCCCTGGAGCTTCGCTTCCAAAGCTTCTATTGTTTTGCGGGTAGCTTGATATTCATCGAATTTTTCTTTGTCGTAATCCGCAAGCGCTTCCATGTAATTGCTAAGCGTTATGAAATCCGAGAAGGACTTCGCCTGGAACACAATCTCAAGGTAGAGGCTCTTGCTGTCCTTGTACATGAACTGGATACGCTTCTTCATGGCCTCGTACTGCTCGGCCTCAATGTTACGCGCCTCTTCAAGTGCCGCCTGAGTTTCGGCGATTTCCTGTTCCTTGACCTCAATCTTGCCCTCTAACTCTGCAATTCTCTCACAGATTTGGTCTAGCTCGGCATTGAGCTTATCAAGCTCGCGCTTAAACTCTTTCTTACGGGCATTGAGTCCGTCGACCTCGTCTTGTTGCTCCTTAACCTTTTCTTTGGCGGCGTCACGATCCTTTTGGGCTTCGTTAAGCTTATCCCTGGTAGATTGGGAAGCAAAAGAATGACTCGGTTCAACCCTTAACGATATTACGACAAGTAAAAGAATCAGCAGGATTCTTCTAACATGTTTTCTTATCATATTTACTTCCCTACATTTCGATTTCAACCTTACGTCCGGTTCGCTGGTACTGATAGTACTTAACTCCGGCTGCATCAAGCATGCGCTTTGATGCCTTGGTGGAGGGGGTGTCTGCGTACTTGTCGCTGTCGTACACTATAGTCTTGATTCCGCTTTGAATGATAGCCTTGGCACATTCGTTGCAGGGGAATAATGAAACGTAAATCTTGGAGCCCTCTAAGCTTCCTCCGCGATAATTGAGGATTGCGTTAAGCTCACTGTGGGTAACAAAAGCATACTTGGTATCAAGTGTGTCTCCGTCTCGTTCCCACGGAAAATCATCGTCGGAACAGTTCTTGGGGAAACCGTTGTAACCCATTGAAAGAATCTTGTTGTCGGCACTTACTATGCAGGCACCGACCTGTGTGTTGGGGTCTTTGGAACGCATGCCGGAAAGTGCGGCAACGCCCATAAAATACTCATCCCAGGAAATGTAATCTGTACGTTTCATAATAATATCCTCCGAAATTCGCTGTGCGAAATAAAGACCTAATTAACAAATACGTGCATAATACTTTCTTTTACTAAATACAAGAAAAGGCCTTGGCGTTACCGCTTCGGCCTTTAAAAATTACTTGGTTCCGAAAATACGGTCACCGGCGTCGCCGAGTCCGGGAACGATGTAAGCATTCTCGTTAAGGTGATCGTCAAGCGCTCCGATGTAAAGATCGATATCGGGATGCGCTTCCTGCATTCTCTTAACGCCTTCGGGAGCTGCGATAATGCACATGAAGTGAATCTTCTTGCATCCTTTATCCTTAAGCATCTGAATGGCCGCTACTGAAGAACCGCCTGTAGCAAGCATGGGGTCAACTACGAACACTTCTCTCTCTGCACAATCAGCGGGAAGCTTGCAGTAGTATTCAACAGGTTCATGAGTCTCGGGATCTCTGTACAAACCGATGTGACCAACCTTGGCAACAGGGATAAGTGTAAGCATACCGTCTACCATACCAAGACCTGCGCGAAGGATAGGAACGATAGCAAGTTTCTTACCTTTTAACTCCTTAACTGTAGTCTTGCAGATAGGGGTTTCAATCTCAACATCGGAAAGTTCCAAATCTCTGGTAGCTTCGTAGCAGATAAGCTGAGCTATCTCGGAAATTGTCTGTCTGAAATCCTTGGTTCCCGTATCCTTTCTTCTGATATAACCGATTTTGTGCTGGATAAGCGGGTGATCCATAATAACTGTTTTTCCCATTTTCATTCTCCTCTTTAATTATTTTTCTATAAGTGAAATACGTCTGGAATGTCTTTCCTCACCGGAGAACTCCGTATCAAGGAAAGTATCCGTTATTTTAACGGCAAGGTTAGGTCCCACAATGCCTGCGCCCAAAGAAAGCATGTTGGCGTCATTGTGAAGTCTTGTAAGCTCTGCGCTTAACACATCCGAGCAAAGTGCACATCTGATGCCCGGAATCTTATTGGCGGTAATCGAAATACCGATACCTGTGGTACAAATAACGATTCCCTTCTCACACTCTCCGCTTGCAACAGCCTTCGCAACAGCGCGGCCGTATACGGGATAGTCGCAGGAATTCGTGTCGGGACAACCGAAGTCCTTGTACTCAATACCTCTGTCTTTGAGGTGTTTCATGATAATCTGGCGAAGTTCGTATCCGCCGTGATCGCTTCCTATAGCAATCATTTCCGTAAACCTCCGTAATACTCTTTTCTCTATGTGATAAGTCACGAGGACTTATTCCGTCTCAATAACTTTATGTCCCGCAGCCTTCAACAATCTGTTCATGACTGCTGCCCCAACTCCGCTGTCCGCAAAGGATTCGGAGTACATCTTCTCTATTCCTTCATCATCAAACTCGCGCAGAATCCTGAACAAGTGATGCGCAACCTCGTCTTCTCTGCCCGCATGACCGACACTCTTAACCGAATCGGCATGATAACGGGCCTTGGTCTCCTCAGTCGCTATAATACCTGTCTTGAATCCGGCCAAAGAAGCCTCTTCCGCCAGGCGATTAATCTCGGCTACAACCGCTTCGGACTTGCCCTCAACAATCGCAAGCTCACCCTTGGGTGCGTAATGTCTGTATTTCATGCCCGGTGCTTTGGGCGGGGTCTTCGAATTGGTATCGATTATTGCCTTGTCAATTGTTACATCCTGAGAAAGAGCTTCCTCAAGCATTTCCTTGGTAATATATCCGGGGCGAAGTATCATAGGCTCGCCTGCGGTAAAGTCCACAATTGTAGACTCAAGTCCCACCTCGGAATCGCCGCCGTCGATTATCATGTCGATGCGACCGTCCATGTCCTCGATTACGTACTTGGCAACCGTGGGGCTCGGGCGTCCCGAAAGGTTGGCACTCGGTGCCGCGATATATCCTCCCGCCGCTTCAATAAGTGCTGCCGCAATCTTGTCCGAAGGCATTCTGACCGCAACAGTATCAAGCCCGCCCGTAGTCTCGCGGGGAACAAGGTCGTTCTTATTAAAAATCATGGTAAGGGGACCGGGCCAGAAGCGACTTGCAAGCTTCAAAGCTCCGTCAGGAATCTCTGTAACGATTTTCTTAAGAGCGTCCATCGTAGCGATATGCACGATAAGAGGGTTGTCACTGGGGCGACCCTTCGCCGCATATATCTTGCGGGACGACTCGGGATTAAGCGCATCTCCGCCGAGACCGTATACAGTCTCCGTGGGAAAAGCAACCAATCCGCCGGCCTTGAGAATATCTCCGGCACGCTTTATAACCGATTTATCTATATTATCTTGATTAAGTACTACTATTTCTGTATCCATATTTAAGTAATTATAACACAAAAGCAAGGCGGATGACACCATCCGCCTCAAATTCATCATTATTAGTAGTTCATATATGCTTCAATCAAATCCCAAACTTCGGGAATTTCCTGACCAAGCTTCCACTCTGCCACTCCTGCGATGCCGCTTTCTTTGATTACGTTGAGACGTACCTTGAGGGAATCAAGGTCTTCCATCCATACCTGATAAAAAGTACCGCCGATGGTAGCCTCTGCGTAGTTCTGATTGGTGGCGTCGTCCCACTTGGCCTCAAGACCGTTACGTGCAAGGAAGTTTGTTGCCACCTGCATGGTAACCGCTTCACTTGTGGTCTCGTCGCCGACGGTCTTCCAAACTCTGGTGTAGAAAGGAATTGCGTTGATAACCTTCTCAGCAGGGACAACATCAACCGTATCCTGAATACCCTTAACCATCCAAGGCATACTTGAAACCGAACCCGCATCGCTTCCTGCGTAATGCTCATCGTATCCCATGATGATTACGTAATCCGCGAACTTACCCTGCTCTTCCCTGTTGTAAAAAGCAGTATATGCGGTAGGCACATAGTTATCTACCGAAAGCACGAGGTTATTGGCATGACATGCAAGTGCCAATTCTCTTACAAACTGTATATATGCATCTCCCGTCGATGTGGGAACCTGCTCAAAGTCAAGGTTGATACCGTCAAGATTGTACTGAAGAGCTGCAGAAATAAGGCCTTCGATAAGGTGCTCTCTCTTAGAAGTATAAGTAAGAACACTTGTGGTATCTACATCTGTATATGAATGGAAGTTAGCGATAAGTCCCCAGACTTCCATGCCCATCTTGTGAGCTGCATCTGTGTATTCCAAGCTTGCAACGCTGTCGAAATTACCGTCATTATCTGTAAGCCAGAACCATGTGGGAGAAATAACGTTAACACTCTTAACCTTCGCACACTGTGCATAGAGCTCGCTTGCTCCCTGTACGTATTCCATGTTGTGCCATGCAAGATTGATCTTATGGCCTCTGTTAAGAGAAGAATAATTCTCAGGCGCCACTTCCGTTACAGGAGTCTCCTGCTCGTAACGCTCATCTTCAATGAACTTCTGTTCAAGATAACCGATAAAACCATCTGCGGTCTTAACCTTCATCCAGTCATCAAGCGGCTCAAGAAGCTCAACAACATCACCGGTCGCAACCTCGGTAAGAATCTCGCTCTTAACGCCTGCGCGCCATCTGACAGCCGTAGGCTTCTTAACAGTAGCAACTTCTTTCTCACTCCATTCGGTATAAACCTGCATATGGATGGGGTCGCTGTATAACTCGTATGAGAAATTCACAAATTTCTTAATATATTCAATCGCCACGTAAACCGTGTCGCCCTTCTCAACCGTAATGGGATAGCTGAAATTCCTGGTCTCGCCAAGTTCGATATAAGAAGAACTTCCTATCTCAGTGCGAATCGTAGTCTCTGCATTAGTATATAAAAGAAGATTCTCATTGTAATCATGATAGAATCTCTCGGTAAAAAGATCTTTAACCGTCTCAAGAGAGAAATAGATATTTCCGTCTATCATCTTAGCCTTCTGTTCAATCTTTGAATCCTGTAAAATAACGGGCACCTCATCCGCCGAGTAAATCTCGAAGTATGAATTGTAATCTGCCCATTCCTGTCCGTATGAATATTTATCAAGAAGCTTCTTGCCGTAGCTTACGCCTATAACGACGCAAATCAGGACAATCGCCACCAAAGCCGGAATTACTTTCTTCATCTAAAACCTCCTGTGGTCTCACGCGACCGCCCTAATTATAGCAGACAATCTTCTTAACGTCATTTTAAAATTCTATTAAGATTGTCCCGCGCCGTAAGTATGGCTGTAAAGCTGTATGCCTTCTTTCTCCGGTTGCCGCTTTTAAGTGCTTGTAACCAAAAGAAGTCGTGATAAACAATTATAAGTGCTCCTACCCGTGTTCCAAATAAAAATCCGTATGCTTTTGCTGTCTGCATGTAATAGTGAATTATTTGTAAGTGGTAAATTTAGGAAAACTTTCTGTTCCCAAAACGGCACGCTCAACGCGCCGAAAGACTGTAGATATCTCCGACTACGGAGATACGTTTATATCTTGTTTCCTCGTGCGAGGACTGTCTGCCCCCTTTCCGAACACCGATTGGCCCGGAGCACAAAGGGTATTATACACGAGGCAAAAGAAAATGTGTGAACAAACTGTAAACAAATTTTGAACAAATTATGGACGATTAATTTTCCGCTAATTTCTATATATTAGGTTATGTTCCTACCCAAATCAGCCGATTAATATATTACAAATAAACTTTAAGTTTATTCAAAGTTTTAATATCCGCGGTGTATAATATAAGTATGAGGAGGTCGCGAAAGCTTCTGAAAAGCTTGAAGATTTGACAGTTCTTTCTTATATTTATTAAAACTTTGAAAAACATCAATCGTATCACTTGACTAAGAAGCAACGGGGGAATAATATTCAAATATGAAAATTGAAAAAGTAAACGATCATCAGATCCGCTGCACGCTTACACGTGAAGACCTCGCATCCAGACGCCTCAAGATGAGCGAGCTTGCATATGGCTCCGACAAGGCCAGAGATCTTTTTAAGGATATGATGGAGAAAGCAAATATTGAATATGGATTTGAAGCCGGCAACATTCCGCTTATGATTGAAGCGATTCCCGTAAGCGGCGAGTGTATCGTGCTTGTCATTACCAAGGTTGAGGACCCTGAGGAACTTGATACCAGATTCTCTAAGTTCGCGCCCGGTATTGATGAAGACGATGACTCCGAAGACGACACCGAAAGTGTTGACGAGGAAGTTGTGAACATTGCCGATTTGTTTAAACGTTTCAGAGATGCAGTACAGAGCAAGGAAGGAGACAAGGATGCCGCAACCGAAGCGTTCGACGGCATGGCGTTTTCTTTTGACAGCATCAGCGATATCTCTCGTGTATGCGAGCGCGTGATTGCTCACTTCTGCGGAGACAGTTCTTTGTACCACAATGTTGAATCCGGCGAGTACTTACTCACGGTTAACCGCGCCAAGATGGATATTGCGGACTTTGTACAGATCTGCAACCTCTTCTCCGAGTACGGTGCCGCTCTTCGCGGTAAGTCAATCTCAGAAAGCTACTTAAGAGAGCATTATGAGACCATCATTGACAAGGATGCGGTAAGCACCCTGGCTAAGTTCTAATTGAATAGAGTAAAGAAAAAGCCCGGTTCATTACGAATCGGGCTTTCTTAATGCAATTATGAATTACATAGCTTTGAGAGCTTCCATGAGTGCATCAATGTCAATACCGTGCACCATTGCTGCTTCTTCGATGCTCTCGCCCTGAGATGCGGGACATCCTAAGCAGTGCATGCCTGCGCCCATTAAAATGGGTGCTGCTTCGGGTGCTTTATTAAGAAGCTCACCGATTGTCATTTCCTTAGTAATATCTGCCATGGTAACTACCTCCTATCGTGGCACATTAATTAACGTCACGGTCAGTATAGTACAACACCCTCAAAGTTTCAATAAACTTTCTATAAATTCTTATCTGAGGCTTCGCGCCAGTTCTTCTCTGATTCGGGAGACTTGGTCGATGGCGTCGTCGCACTGTGCTTTCGCCTTACCGATTTCGTGCTGTACAAGCGCATCCATTAAGAATCCGTCAAAAACAAGGTCGCCAAATTTAAGGAAAGAATCGATGTGAACCGATGAGTATCCACTTACATCGCGAAGTTCCTCGGCAAATGTTTCCAGGGATTCTTTGGCAAGCGCAATTTCTTCCTCGGCACTTTCTATCTTACCATGCTTGATAAGGCCGCTTATGAAACCGCCGCCTATCATATCATAAAGGCCCCAGTTTCCGGCACTTTTTAAATTCTTCTTGGCTATGTTAAGGTGATACAATGCCTCGTCTGCCGCTGCGATTGCTTCTTCTATTTCAATTCTTTGTGATTCGTCCATTTTAATGCTCCTTTCGATAATATAAGTATAGCAGTCATTTTGTGCCTTTTATATGGAAACTATCGCATATTAGGGCGCTTTATTTTGTCGCGAGAAAGGTAATATGCCGTTACGCCTAAAGTTATATAATCATATCAAATGCGCGCTTATGTAACCGCTTTTTGAGTAAAGTGTTTGCGTTGTTAAGAAATCGGTTTGAATTGCATTGCAAATTGACGAAATTGCCTTTAAATTGCGCATTTGTACTAAAAAAAGAACACTGGGGATTATTGACTGGCAAAGGGCATTATTCTATAATGGATGATGCACAAATTATAATGATCCGATGAATAGTTTCGTCGTCATTCAATAATTTAAATTACACTTATCTAACAAACTTACAGGAGGATTTCAAAATGAGACCAGAATGGAAAGATTTTGTAGGTGGCAAGTGGGAGAATGAAATCAACGTACGTGATTTCATCCAGAAGAACTATCATCCCTATGACGGAGATGACACCTTCCTTGCAGGTCCTACACAGAACACCAAAGACTTATGGGCTATGGTATTAGACCTTCAGAAGAAGGAAAGAGAAGCAGGCGGTGTTCTTGATATGGATACCAAGGTTATCTCTACTATCACTTCTCACGGCCCCGGCTATCTTGACAAGAATAAGGAGACAATCGTAGGTTTCCAGACAGATAAGCCTTTCAAGCGTTCCATGCAGCCTTACGGCGGTATCCGTATGGCAGAGAAGGCATGTGCCGATAACGGTTACACAGTTGATCCTGAAATCAGTGAGTTCTTCTCAGTACACAGAAAAACACACAATGCAGGATGTTTCGATGCTTATAACGACGAAATGAGAGCTTGCCGTTCTTCACACGTAATTACCGGTCTTCCGGATGCTTACGGACGTGGACGTATCATCGGCGACTACAGACGTGTTGCTCTTTACGGTATCGACCGTCTTATCGAGGACAAGATTGCACAGAAGAATTCTACCGGACGTGTTATGACAGATGATGTTATCCGTCTTCGTGAAGAACTTTCCGAGCAGATTGTTGCTCTTAAGATGATGAAGGAAATGGCAGCTTCTTACGGTTGCGATATTTCCAAGCCCGCTTCCAACGTTCAGGAAGCTATCCAGGCTACATACTTTGGTTACCTTTCAGCAGTTAAGGAGCAGAACGGTGCAGCTATGTCCCTCGGACGTACCTCAACCTTCATCGACTGCTACGCAGAAAGAGACCTTGCAAACGGAACCTTCACCGAGGAGCAGATCCAGGAATTCGTAGATCACTTCATCATGAAGCTTCGTTGCGTTAAGTTCGCTCGTACACCTGAATACAACCAGATTTTCGCAGGCGATCCCGTTTGGGTTACCGAGTCTATCGGTGGTGTAGGTGTTGACGGACGTCACATGGTAACAAAGATGAGCTTCCGTTACCTTCACACTTTGACCAACTTAGGTTCCGCTCCCGAGCCCAACCTCACAGTTCTTTGGTCAACAAGACTTCCTCAGAACTTCAAGAAGTTCTGTGCTAAGATGTCTATTCAGTCAAGCTCCATCCAGTACGAGAACGACGACCTTATGCGTGTAACTCACGGTGATGATTACGGCATCGCTTGCTGCGTATCCTCCATGAGAATCGGTAAGGAAATGCAGTTCTTCGGCGCTCGTGCTAACCTCGCTAAGTGCCTTCTTTACGCTCTTAACGGTGGTGTTGACGAAGTTACCAAGAAGCAGGTTGGTCCTAAGTACCGTCCTGTAGAAGGCGACTACCTTGACTACGATGACGTTATGTCCAAGTACACCGACATGATGGAATGGCTTGCTGACGTTTATGTAAATACCCTTAACGTAATTCACTACATGCACGATAAGTACTGCTACGAGAGAGCACAGATGGCTCTTCACGACAGAGACGTTCGCCGTTACTTCGCAACAGGTATGGCAGGTCTTTCTGTAGTAGCTGACTCACTTTCCGCTATTAAGTACGCTAAGGTTAAAGTTATCCGTGACGAAGACGGTATCATCACTGACTTCGAGACCACCGGTGACTTCCCTAAGTACGGTAACGACGATGACCGCGTAGACTCCATCGCTACCGACCTTGTACACAAGTTCATGACAATGATCAGAAGACATCACACCTACAGAGACGGCTTCCCTACAATGTCAGTTCTTACCATTACCTCTAACGTAACCTACGGTAAGGCAACAGGTAACACCCCTGACGGACGTAGAAAAGGACAGCCTTTCGCTCCCGGTGCTAACCCTATGCACAACCGCGATACTCACGGTGCAGTTGCTTCCCTTTCCTCAGTTGCTAAGCTTCCTTTCATGGATTCTCAGGATGGTATCTCCAATACCTTCACTATTATCCCCGGAGCTCTTGGTAAGGAAGACAAGGTATTCGCAGGCGACATCGATCTTGATTTAAAATAATTTAAACATCATACAGGAGGTGAATCTCATTGGATCAGAAAGATATGATTGACGATTTGGTTAAGATGCTTGACCAGGATATGAGTAAAGGCGTCGGACACGTTAACGTTGACTTCGACGAGAAGGCCGCACAGGCCAAAACCGTGCAGACAATGGGATGCACGGACTGTTCCAGAACCCCTCTTGCATGCAGCGTTCCTACGTTGCATCAGGGTCTGGATGATTATGAATAATTAAGGAGGAACTAACAATGGCAACAGTAGCTAACAAACAGCAGGTTGATAACCTTGTTCATTTGCTTGACGGCTATGTAACAAAAGGCGGACATCACCTTAACGTAAATGTACTTAACAGAGAAACTCTTATTGATGCACAGGCACATCCTGAGAACTATCCTCAGCTTACAATCCGTGTATCCGGTTACGCAGTTAACTTCATTAAGTTAACTCCCGAACAGCAGGCAGACGTTATCTCTCGTACATTCCACGAGTCATTCTAATTACAAGATGCTTAAGAGGGTCCGGAGTAATCCGGGCCCTTTTTGCAAAAGAAGGATTAATTATGCAAGGTAGAATTCATTCACTTGAAAGTTTTGGAACCGTAGACGGTCCCGGCGTAAGATACGTTGTATTTATGCAAGGCTGCCCCATGAGATGCAAATACTGTCACAATCCCGACACCTGGGAAGTGAACGCCGGCACCCTTATGGACGCCGACTACATAATTGAACAGTATGAACGCAATAAAGGCTTCTATACCGACGGTGGCATTACCGTTACAGGCGGTGAGCCTTTGCTTCAGATTGATTTCATTACCGAACTTTTTGAAAAGGCCAAGGCCAAAGGAATCCATACATGTATCGATTCTTCCGGCATCACCTTTAACCCTGACAGCCCTGAAGTTATGGCCAAATTTGATAAGCTTATGCCCCTTACCAATCTGGTAATGCTTGACATTAAGCACATCGACGACGAGCATCATTTAGAGCTTACCAAGCAGCACAACAAAAACATTCTTGCTTTTGCCCAGTACTTAAGCGATAAGGGTGTAGATACTTGGATTCGTCACGTTGTTGTACCCGGTATCACCGACGATGAAGAATATCTTTACAAGCTTGGTTACTTTATCGGCGGCCTCAAGACTTTAAGGGCCCTTGACGTACTTCCTTACCACGACATGGGTAAGGTTAAATACGAGAAACTCGGCATCGACTATCCTCTCAAGGATACACCTCCCATGGATAAGACCATTCTTTTGGATAAAAAGAAAGCCATTATCGATGGTATCAAGGCTCGCAGAGCCGAACTTGAAAAGGCATAAAGTTTTTTAATAGTTTACCGATATAATACTTGGTGACTGACAAGTCATTGTCCAATCGTGTTTATTTTCTTTTAAGATATGATTTGTTGCATCTTTCAAAAAAATGTAATACAATTATCGCGGTTGGTTAATTAAGAATATAAGGAGGACTAATACTATGGCATTTGTTATTGGTGATTCTTGCGTATCTTGCGGTTCCTGCGAATCTCAGTGCCCCGTTGGCGCTATCTCTGCAGGCGATTCCAAATTCGAAATCGACGCAAATACTTGCATTTCCTGTGGTTCCTGCGCAGGCCAGTGTCCTGTAGGAGCTATTTCCGAGGAATAATCTTAAACAGGATAGAGACGGCCCCATGTTTACGCATGGGGCTGTTTTATTGCTCAAAAATACCCTTTTGACTTAATATGTTGTGCCAAATTTAGTGGTATTAATTTAAATAAAACTCTTGCGAATCAAAAACTTTTCGTATATAGTATCACTGTTGGCCGAAATGTTAGCAATTGCTAACTCAAATGAATATATTAAGGAGAATGGTTAATGAAAAAGAAAATCTTATCCGTAGCTTTGTCTGCGGTATTTGTTCTTTCTATGTCTGCGTGCTCCGAAAAGGCACCGGAATCTGTGTCTCAAGTTTCCACAGAAGTTTCAACAGAGGTTGAAGCCTCAGTATCTGCAACCGAGAATAACGGTACATATGTAGTTATGAATATTCCTTACGGTGATTTCTTTGCCGCAGAATTTGAAGGCGGTGAAAATGTTGACGCCGTAACAAGCGCCACCATGAACAAAGCTGCCAACGAAAATCTTACAGGCGGCACCTATCATCTTGAAGATAACAGCAAAATTCTGGGTGTTTCCTTCCCCGTACTTGTAAAAGAAGGAGTTTCTCTTGACGATTCTTTAAAGGTTGCAGACGAAGCAGCCCTTTATGCAGCCGCAGACTTTTCTTACACAGAATTAAGCGACGTTCCCACCTATTACAAAGAATTAAGCGTTGATGAATCCGGCAAGTTCGTATTCGGCGAAACCCTCGGTGAATCCGAAGAGCTTTCAGGCGATACAGCTTCCGTTAACACTGCAACTCACTGGGGCGATTACGAAATCGATCTTGACCAGTCCCTTTCAGAGTTAACAGTTTTTGCAGCCAAGGTTCACACCACCGACGGTGCTTCTTACGGTTTCCGCTCTCTTGAAAACCTCTGGAGAGGCTTCGAGATTGCTTTTGCCACCACCGATTCCTACGTTGAACCTCACGGCAATACCGTAGTTTATGAGCCCTATGCAGACCTTCCCGGCAAGACCGTTGATGAAGTTGTTCTTTATACCAAAGAAGGTGTTAAAAAGATAAACGTTAACCTCTATCTTCCTCTGAAGTTTGACAACACTCTCGAGGTAGCAAATGCCAAGGTTAGTGATAAAGCTGCTGCCCTCACTGTTGAAGGTTACCCCGAAGGTTACGACTTTGCCTATGAAGTTTCAGGCGACAGTAGCGACATCTCCTGCGACGGTTCAAACGTAAACTGGGAGAATGCCATTGCCGGAACCTACACCCTTAACGTAACCGACAATTCAGGCGTATACGCTCCCTACAGCACCAGCTTTGTTCTTTCTACCGATAAGGCAGTTGCAGTTGCCAAAGAAGACGGAATTGAAAAGGCAAAGGATGCTTCCGATGAAGAGTTCACTGCTTACATCAAGAACATCACATCCTATGTGGTAAACGGTGAAGAAGTTGCGGGAAGCGGCAAGCGCGGTGCCAAGATTATCACCGAAGACGGCTCAGCCGACAAGACCCTTAACAGAGTATTCAAGGAAGTGGGCGAATATGAAGTAGTCATTAAATCCGCCGGTTTCCCCGATCTTACCATTAAAGTTAATGTAACCGAAGTTGCCCCCGAAGAAGAGAAAAAAGAGGGCCAGCACTAATCAATAAAGAAAGGATTAATATTGCCACATGGTATTTTTAATAGCGATACTCACGGCGATATTGTTTGTCCTGATATTCGAAAAACCTCTCAAAAAGAATCCGGTAGCTTTCTACCTGATTTTTGCAGGATCATCCCTTGCCGTTGTCATCGTCGACAGGCTTGGGATATCCTTTGAGGGTTTTTTTGGCAATTACATATACCCCTTATTCAGTAAGGCAACTTTGGGTGCAGGCTTCTTTGTCCTTGTGATGTATGCCGTTACCTTCAAAAACGGCTCCCGCGCCATAAAGCTGCTTATGTCTCTCAGGGGAGAGCTCTCCATAATTGCCTCGATTCTTACTCTCGGACACATTGTCGCTTACGGAATTACATATTTATCCAGGCTTTTCACCGCTCCTTCCAAAATGCAGCCGGTAGTGCTCATCGCCACGATTTTTTCTGTCGTGATGGTTGTAGTTTTGGTGCCTCTTTTTATCACTTCTTTCAAAAAAATCAGGCGCAAAATGAATCCCCTTAAGTGGAAAAAGCTACAACGGTTTGCCTACGGCTTCTATTTTCTCGTATATCTCCATGTAGTGCTCTTTAACATCACAGCCGCTTTGAGGGGCTCAGAGCGCTCCATAATTAACGTGAGCGTATATTCGGCAGTATTCCTCTGGTACCTGATATGCAGAATCCTTAAATATCGCAGTACAAAGAATAAAGACCTGAATCTGAATCTTTACAGATACGTGTCCCTTGTCATAGTTCTGGCATTATCTGTCGGATTATTCTTTGCACTTAAGGGTAAGACCGCTGCCAAAGAAAGCGATGCGCCGGAAGAAGCCACAATTTCCGAGCCGCAGCCTTCCAAAGAAACCGCAGTTGTGGATGGGACTTACAGCGCTACCGCTCTCGGATATGAAGGAAATATCACAGTAGAAATAGTTGTTAAAGATGGGGAAGTAACTGATGTTTATTTCTCTTCTTACGAGGATGACGAAGAATACAAGACATATTCCGACGACCTTATTAAGGCCATCAAAGAGCATCCCCTGGACAACATTGATACTGTCAGCGGAGCTACTTTTTCCACCCGCGGAGTCATTAAAGCTTATGAAGCAGCCCTTAAAAAAGCGGGGATTGAAAAGCAATAAAAAAACTGTTATAAAGAGAACATGATTAGAAAAAACATAAAGATTATTGCGCTGTGTGCGCTTGTAATACTGACTGTCTGCGTGGCTTTGATACTTCGCTCTTTAAGACACGAATCCACTTACGAGACGTCTTTTTTTGCCATGGACACATTCATGTCCGTCAAAGCAACGGGGCATAATCCCAAGGCCGCTGTAGAGACCGTCAGAGACGCTATTATGGCTCTTGACAACGATTTATCCGTCACCAATCCCGAAAGCATTGTATACCGCCTCAACAAGACCGGTGCGTGTGTTGCGGATGACGACCTTATTTTTCTGCTTAACAAGAGCGCTACGGCTCGTGAACTTTCGAACGGTGCCTTTAACATTTCTGTGTATCCCATCATGAAAGAATGGGGCTTTACTGGCGATGAGTTCAAGGTTCCCGAAGAGGCTGTTCTGAATGACCTTTGTAGGGCACTTTCCGTAGCTGAGATTTCCTACACAAATTCTGGCGAGCCTGTCAAACTGTCTGACGGCACTATGATAGATTTCGGCGGTATAGCCAAGGGATACGCTTCTAAAATTGCCGGAGACATATTTGCCGGTCGTAAAATAAAGTCAGCACTAATTAACCTCGGCGGCAACGTTTACGCAATAGGCAAAAAGCCCGACGATTCCCTATGGAACGTAGCCGTCAACTCTCCCGATGAAACGCACAAGTATCTGGGAATTCTTTCTTTGTCCGACAAGGCTGTCATAACTTCCGGCGGATATGAGAGATACTTTGAAAAAGAAGGCGTCATCTATCACCACATAATCGACCCTTCCACCGGTTATCCCGCCCGCTCGGGTGCACAGTCCGTGACCATTGTTTCAGATGATCCCACTCTCGCTGACGCTCTTTCCACAGCCCTCTTTGTCATGGGCCTTGACAGAGCAACAGAACTGTGGCGCAGTAATAGCGCACTTTTTGACTTTATTTTCTACGACGATAAAGGAAATCTATTCATCACGGAAGGAGTTAAGGATGTCTTCTCGTCGGATATCGCTTTCGAAGTTATCCAAAAATAACCTCATACTGTTCGTGTGCTTAATCCTCGTGGCCGGCGTTCTTTATCCCGTATTGAACCGTTCCGGCAGCGAAGGTTCCGTAGCCGTTATTGAAATAGACGGCGAGGAATACACCCGCGTGGATTTGTCTCAGGATACCGTTTTTACGGTACCCACTCCCGCAGGCACCAACACGGTAAAGGTTTCCGATCATGAAATAAGTGTAGAATCCGCGGACTGTCCCGACAAAATCTGCGTTAATCACGCCGCCATACATCAGTCCGGGGAGATTATAGTCTGCCTTCCCCACAAGCTTGTCATCACCGTTATTACCGACACTGCCAAAGAAAGCGAGGAGCCTCAAATCGATGCTGTTACAGAATAATCCGGGCAAAAGAAAAACCCCCGCTGCCCTGGTAGCTCAGTCGGGAGTTTTAATAGCGCTTGCTCTTGTATTCAGTTACGTGGAGCATCTTATACCCATACCCACACCGGTTCCGGGTATTAAAATAGGTCTTGCCAACCTGGTATCCCTTACGGGACTTTTCTTTTTACATCCCGCACAGATATTTATTATACTTGTGTCAAGAATACTGCTGGCGGGACTCATGTTCGGTAATATGTCCACCATTATCTACAGTCTTGCAGGCGGTGTAGTGAGTTTCCTGATAATGTATCTGTTTAAAAGACTTAAATTATTCTCTGCTCTGGGCATAAGTATGCTGGGCGGAGTATTTCACAACCTCGCCCAGCTCTCTGTGGCTTGTATTTTATTAAGCAGTACATCTCTGTTAATGTACCTTCCCGTGTTGATAATAGCGGGAGTCGTAAGCGGTCTCCTCATAGGAACCGTTACCGAACTTGTATCCAAAACCGTTCAAAAGAACTTCTACTCCTGATCGTTATTGTAATCACGAGCAAGATTGGCAAATTTGGTAAGTTCAGGAAGCCAGGCCAGCTTGACGGTGCCGATGGGGCCGTTACGTTGCTTGGCTATAATTATCTCTGAGACACCTTTGTCGGGGCTCTCATGATTGTAATAATCGTCTCTGTATATGAACATTACTACGTCGGCATCCTGCTCGATGGCTCCGGATTCACGAAGGTCCGAAAGCATGGGGCGCTTGTCGGGACGGGATTCAACCGCACGGCTCAACTGTGAAAGAGCAATTACCGGAACCTGAAGTTCACGGGCAAGTCCCTTAAGTGAACGTGAAATTTCCGAAATCTCCTGCTGACGCGATTCAGCGTTTTTACCCGAACCTGTCATCAACTGCAAATAGTCGATCATGATAATATCGAGGCCGTGCTCGAGTTTGTATCGTCTGCACTTGGAACGAAGCTCACCGATGCTGATACCGGGAGTGTCGTCGATAATAAGCTTGGACTGTCCTATGTCCGTAGCACCTTCGATAAGGTTTTCCCAGTCGGACTCATCAAGGTTACCGGTACGAAGCTTCTGGGCATCCACACCGGACTGAAGGGAGAACAGACGGTTAACCAGCTGTTCTTTGGACATTTCCAAAGAAAAAATAGCGCAGGAAAGATTCTGCCTGAAAGCAACGTGCTGGGCTATATTAAGCACAAAAGCCGTCTTACCCATGGAAGGACGGGCCGCTATAAGAACAAGGTCCGAAGGCTGCAAACCGGCGGTCTTGAAATCAAGGTCGATAAATCCTGTGGGAATACCCGTTACAGCGCCCTTATTGCGGGCTGCAATGGAAATCTTATCAAGAGCATTGTTGACTACGGTGCTGATGGGCACGTAGTCTCCCGCATTACGCCTCTGAAGCACCTTGAAGATATTCTTCTCGGCTTCGTCCATAATGGTGTCCACAGGGTCCTTCTGAGCGTAGCAATCGTTCTCTACACTTTCGGTAGCCTTTATAAGCTTTCTGAGGGAAGCTTTCTCGGCCACAATGCCTGCATAATATTTGACATTGGCAGATGTGGGCACAGAATCCAAAAGGTCGCGCACGAACTCCATTGATGTAATCTCAGGCGGTACGTCCTTCTCCTTTAAGCGATTCTGAAGAGTGACGAGGTCAACGGGCTTGCCTTCATTGTGAAGCTCCACCATGGTCTCAAACAATATTTGGTTTTGCTTAACGTAGAAATCATCCCCAACAAGTAT
>JAEEGJ010008249.1_pt1 | contig 28900 bp, 21 predicted proteins | sample 8958761 | NCBI WGS metagenome assembly JAEEGJ01 (sample SAMN16246546, study PRJNA631951) | gut metagenome | biome: gut microbiome; feature: rumen; material: RS-attached | host: Bos | place: Iran: Karaj | collected 2018-10
GTTTTGTCACAACATAACTTTGTCACATTATAACATTAAGGTGGTGACAAAGGTGGAAGATTAGGGTTTAGAATATATATATAATAATATATTATATATATATTCTAACCTTTTTTTTGCGGTATCGGCAGGTGCTTATTGTTATAAAGTGACAAAGTGGCAAAGTGGCGAAATGGGCTCCTGCTGAAAAACGCACGAATTGATGTTGAAAATCGCCCCAAATCGATAGCCGATTTTTGGAAACCGCACTCTCTGTGTCGTATCTTTGCAGTGTCAAAACAAATGAGAAAATTTGCGCGCCAACTTAAGAAATTTTTCCCGTTAGTTAGACGAAATAAATAATGGTTATTGGTTATAGGTTATTGGTTATTGAGAAGCCATCCGGAAGGCAACTCCTAACTCCTAACTTCTAACTCCTAACTAAAAAAATTTGTTAAACCCTTAAATTTAAAAAACTATGGCACTTAAAGTTAAAGCAAAGCAAAAGCTTCAGAAAGTAGGTAAGTATGCAGACACTTATCGTTTCGTTCTCTCTCCAGAACTCTACATCGCTCTGGCACAGAACAAGGTAATCAGCGAGGCGGCTCTCCGCTCAGGCATCAGCAAAGGCGTGATGCAGGCATGTTGGGATGCAGCAGGCGAAGTAATCAAGGCATGGGCAACAGAAGGTCACTCAGTGGCACTGCCAGGACTCGGAACAATGCGTTTCGGACTGCGTGCAAAGTCAGTGGCAACCGTTGACGAGGTAAAGTCAAAGCTCATCACCAGCCGACGCATCATCTTCACTCCATCAACCGACCTCAAGGACGAACTGTCTAACACAGCCATTCAAATCACTTGCTACGACAAGGAAGGTAATGTCCTCAAGCGCGTAACTTCCGCTGACGAAGGCGTAGTCGAAGATGACGAAAACGGTTCGAACGAAAACGAAAACGAAAACGAAAACGAAAACGGTTCTAACGAAAACCAAAACCCAGGTGGTGGTAACGGAGGTGGCGGCACCGAGGATGGCACTGACGAGTCTTAAACTCAAATTCTCAAATTCTCTAATTCTTGATAAAAATGAAACGCGATATTCTTGAGACAGTGGTGAAGGTTATAGTAGCCGCGCTCACAGCATTCCTCACAGCTATCACAACTACAAGTTGTATGGGACACGGACCATTCTGATAGTTAATAGTTAATAGATAATAGTTAATAGTTAGAGCTGACATTAGTTTGTCGGCTCATTTTTTTGTTGTATATTTGCGACCTCAATAACCAATAACCTATAACCAATAACCTATTATTCATGAAAGTAGGAATAGTACAAATCGCATGCACGGCTGACAGGGAGCAGAATATGCAGAAGCTGGCGACACGGATTCGTGAGGCTGCACGGAAGGGTGCGGAGCTGGTGGTGCTGCAGGAATTGCACAATACACCGTATTTCTGTCAGACGGAGAACGTTGAGTTGTTCGACCTGGCAGAGACCATTCCGGGACCATCGACGGAGTTTTTCTCACAGGTGGCACGGGAGTGCGGTGTGGTGCTGGTGACAAGTCTGTTCGAACGCCGTGCAGCAGGACTCTACCACAACACGGCGGTGGTGCTCGACAAGGACGGCTCGATTGCAGGCAAGTACCGCAAGATGCACATCCCCGACGACCCTGCCTACTACGAGAAGTTCTACTTCACTCCCGGCGACTTGGGTTTCAAACCTATCGACACGAGCATCGGCCGACTGGGCGTGCAGGTGTGCTGGGATCAGTGGTATCCGGAGGGAGCACGACTGATGGCTCTCGCAGGTGCCGAACTGCTCATCTACCCTACTGCCATCGGTTATGAGAGCAGCGACACGAAGGAGGAACAGGAGCGCCAGCGTGAGGCGTGGACAACGGTGCAGAGGGGTCATGCGGTGGCTAATGGACTGCCCGTAGTGGCTGTGAACCGCACCGGTCACGAACCCGACCCTTCGGGACAGACCCGCGGCATTGAGTTCTGGGGTTCCAGTTTCGTATGCGGACCACAAGGCGAAATGCTTTTCCGGGCTCCGAAGAACGAGGAGTGTGTGGAGGTAGTCGAGGTGGACATGGCGCGTTCGGAGAATGTGCGCCGTTGGTGGCCGTTCCTGCGCGACAGACGGATTGACGAGTACGGAAACATACTCAAACGCTTTGCAAAATAAGAAAATTGCAGATTTTCTTGGACATTTTTCTTTTTATACATACTTTTGTAGCGCTTTTTACGCACTTTACGAAAATAGACAATTATTCACCAACCCATAACAGACTAACAAATATGAAGAAAAGTCTCATTTTTTCTGCACTCGCCTGCGGCATTATGTTGCTCGCCAGCTGTGCAGGTTCTGCCATCAAGATGGCTGCGGACAGACTTGACAGTGTGTGTCCGAAACAGATAAACGAATTTGTCACTATGGACAATGTGTCATACAAAAATCAGGTGATGACTATCAACTACACATTTGACGACTCGATTACAGACATCGACTCACTCTTTGCTGTCAGCGACGTAATCAAGAACACAGTGATGCTGCGCCTGCAGAGCGACGACGAGATGAAGGAGTTCATACAGGTTTGCGCGGAAGCAGAAGCCGTAATCAACAACATCTACACTGGTCGCGACTCGGGCAAGACCTTCGAGATATTAATCAATAAAGAGGACATTCAGAAGATTCTCGAAGGCACGGTGACTCCGAACGACGTAGTGGAAAACGCTGTGGAGCAGGATGTGGAAGAGGCAGCTGAGAACACCGTTGAGGATGGTGAGAAAATCATCGACGACGCTGTCAAGGCTACCGAAGTAGAAATGCAAAACAAGGATTAAGTTTTACACATTATATATATAAGAAAAGAGCCCTACACCGATTGGTGCGGGGCTCTTCGTTTGTTTCTTCCCTACCCTGACATCCTTCCCACTCAGGGAGGATGACAGGAGAGGGTCGGTCTTATTCTTCGTTGAGAATCTTCATGAGTTCGATGCACGACTTAGCCACGTTGGTTCCAGGACCGAAGATAGCAGCTACACCTGCCTTGTAGAGGAAGTCGTAGTCCTGAGCAGGGATGACGCCTCCGGCAGTGATGAGGATATCCTCGCGACCAAGTTTCTTGAGTTCCTCGATAACCTGCGGAATGAGGGTCTTGTGTCCGGCTGCGAGTGAGCTGACTCCGAGTACATCGACGTCGTTCTCCACTGCCTGACGAGCTGCCTCGGCTGGAGTCTGGAAGAGTGGTCCCATATCGACGTCCATACCGCAGTCGGCATATCCGGTTGCAACTACTTTGGCACCACGGTCGTGTCCGTCCTGTCCCATCTTGGCTATCATGATACGAGGGCGACGTCCGTTTGCCTGAGCAAATTTCTCTGTAGCACGACAAGCTTCTTCGAAGATTTTGTCGTTTCTTGATTCTGAACTATACACGTTGCTAATGGTTCTGATGATTGCTTTATAACGTCCTACTACAGCTTCGCAAGCGTCGGAAATTTCTCCCAGTGTACAACGGAGTCCGGCTGCCTTCACAGCGAGGTCGAGCAGGTTGTTCTCTGACTTCTTGCCGTCCTTGAAGTCCTGTACGCACTTAGTGATTTCGGCGAGAGCTGCCTTGCAAGCTGCCTCATCACGGTTGGCACGGAGTTCCTTGAGTGCAGCTTCCTGCTGCAGACGAACGGCTGTATTGTCGATTTCGAGAATGTCGATTGGGTCTTCGTGGTCGAGACGGTACTTGTTCGTACCGACGATAGTCTGATTGCCTGAGTCGATGCGAGCCTGAGTGCGGGCAGCAGCCTCCTCGATACGCATCTTTGGCAGACCAGTCTCGATTGCCTTAGCCATACCACCGAGTTTCTCGATTTCCTGAATGTGTTCCCAAGCCTTGTGAACGAGTTCGTTGGTGAGGGTTTCCACATAGTAAGAACCTGCCCAAGGGTCAATCTGTTTGCAGACTTTTGTTTCGTTCTGGATGTAGATCTGAGTGTTGCGGGCAATACGAGCCGAGAAGTCGGTAGGCAGGGCGATTGCCTCGTCGAGGGCATTGGTGTGTAGCGACTGAGTGTGACCGAGTACGGCAGCCATAGCCTCGATACAGGTACGGCCTACGTTGTTGAACGGGTCTTGCTCAGTGAGCGACCAACCAGATGTCTGTGAGTGGGTACGCAGAGCGAGCGACTTAGGATTCTTGGCACCGAAGCTCTTTACTATCTTTGCCCAAAGCAGACGACCGGCACGCATCTTGGCAATCTCCATGAAGTGGTTCATACCGATAGCCCAGAAGAACGAGAGACGAGGAGCGAAAGCATCCACATCGATTCCGGCATTCACACCCGTACGCAGGTAGTCCATACCATCGGCAAGGGTGTAGGCAAGTTCGATGTCGGCTGTAGCACCAGCCTCCTGCATGTGGTAGCCTGAGATAGATATAGAGTTGAACTTAGGCATCTTCTGAGAAGTGTATTCGAAGATGTCAGCGATAATCTTCATTGAGAATGCTGGTGGGTAGATGTATGTGTTGCGCACCATGAACTCCTTGAGGATATCGTTCTGGATAGTACCAGCCATCTCTTCGAGTTTTGCGCCCTGCTCAAGTCCGGCATTGATGTAGAAAGCAAGAATTGGGAGCACGCCACCGTTCATTGTCATAGAGACAGACATCTTGTTGAGCGGAATGCCTGCGAAGAGTGTCTTCATGTTTTCGAGCGAACAGATAGACACACCTGCCTTACCCACATCACCTACTACGCGTTCGTTATCAGGGTCGTAACCGCGGTGAGTAGGAAGGTCGAAGGCAACGGAGAGTCCCTTCTGACCGCTGGCGAGGTTGCGGCGATAGAATGCGTTACTTTCTTCCGCTGTAGAGAATCCGGCATACTGACGGATAGTCCAAGGGCGGAACGGATACATCATTGAGTACGGACCACGGAGGTAAGGAGGAATACCTGCTGCGAAGTCGAGGTGCTCCATGCCTTCAAGGTCTTCTTTTGTGTAAACTGGCTGAATGTCGATTTGCTCTGGTGTGCGCCAGTTGGCAGAAATGCCGTTCTGCTTCTGCCACTGCTGACCATCCTTCTTCTGGATGCCAGCATATATATCTATATTGTTAAAATCTTTGCGTGCCATAATTAGATTCCGAGTTTTGCATTGTACTCACGGAGAGTTTCAAGCTGGTTAGACTTAACATGAATGAAATTCTCGATGCCTGCTGCCTTGAGGTCTTCAGAACAAGCAGGAGCACCGGCAACGACGTACATAGCACGACCGTTCAGGTACTTGAATGCAGGAATAGCATACTCTGCATATTCATCGTCGGAAGAGCAGATGACTACGATGTCGGCATTTGCCTTGAGAGCAGCATCAACACCTTCTTCGACAGTCTTGAATCCGAGGTTGTCCATCACCTTGTAGCCGGCAGCTGCGAGGAAGTTGCAAGAGAACTGAGCACGTGCCTGACGCATAGCGAGGTTTCCGATAGTGAGCATGAAGGCAATAGGCTGCTTCTTTGCACCCTCTGTCTGCAGACGGAGAGCTTCGAAGTCGCTTGCCATGCGCTGGGTGTTCAGACGAGCAATGTCGCCCTGGTCGCCACACTTGCAGCAAGACTCAACCGGACGCTTACCCTCTGACTGTTCTGTGAAGTTAGGGAACTGGTTGGTTCCGAGGATGAACTCCTTACGCTTAGCAGCATCAGCATGACGCTTAGCGTTGCTTTCGTTCACTGCATTCTGGATGTTGCCTGCAAGAGCCTCAGCGAGGAAGCCGCCTGCATTCTCAACAGCGAGGAAGAGTTTCCAACCCTCCTGAGCAATAGCGTCGGTGAGGTGTTCGATGGTGTAAGAACCACCAGCCACATCGACGAGTTTGTCGAAGTGAGCCTCTTCCTTCAACAGGAGCTGCTGGTTGCGAGCAATACGCTCAGCAAACTCTGTCGGAGTCTCGTATGGAGTGTCGAACGGAGTTACGATGATACTATCTACGTTTGCAAGAGCTGCCGACATAGCCTCGGTCTGAGAACGCAGCATGTTTACATAAGAGTCGAAGATAGTCTGGTTGTACTCAGATGTGATGGCGAGCACGTGCATCTGGCAAGCACAATCGCACTTAGGAGCAAACTGCTTCACGATTTGAGCCCAAAGCAGACGAGCTGCACGGAACTTGGCAATCTCCATGAAGTAGTTGTCGCTCACACCCATGTTGAACTTGATACGCTTAGCAGCATCGTCGATAGCTACGCCTGCCTCAGTGAGCTGATTGAGGTATTCAGCACCCCAGGCAAGGGCATAACCGAGTTCCTGGTAGATGTAAGCACCAGAGTTGTTGAGCATCACTGAGTTTACGTTGATACACTTGTAGCCAGGCAGTTCGGCAAGAGCCTCGATAAGTGTCTTTGCCTCAGCAAGCACAGCTGATGTGTCTTTACCCTTGCAGAGAATCTTTGAAATTGGGTCGAAGTTGATAGAACCCTTGAGTTCTGCAAGCGGATAACCATTCTCCTTGAAGTACTCAACAAGCACCTTTGCCAGTTCAACGCAGTGGCGCTGGCAAGTCTTGAAGTTGAGTTCTACGTACTGTGGCAGGATTCCGTTGAGCAAAGTAGCGATGTAAGTCTTGCTAATCTGATCCTTTGGAATGCAGAAGCCGAGCGAGTCAACACCCTTGTTCAGAATGTCGAGAGCTTTTTCGTTTGCCTTTGTAGGGTCTGCCTCGCAGATGTCCTGACGAACAAACCAGATGTTGTTGTCGGTCTTGTTGCCACGAACGAATGGAAATTCACCTGGCAACGAGTCAACAGCCTTCAAGTCCTTGAGGTCTTCACGACGATAGAAAGGCTGTACGTTGAACCCTTCATTGGTTCTCCAAACCATTTTCTTCTGAAAATCGGCACCCTTGAGGTCAACCTCAATCTTTGCCAACCACTCTTCGGTGGTAGGGGCCTGGAATTCAGAAAAAAGTTTTTCTTTGTTGTTAGCCATAAAAAAATATCATTTATTGTTGTTAAAAGTAAGTGTGTATCTTTGTTAGGAGTTAGGAGTTGGGAGTTAGGAGTTCCCTGATGAGCGGGAGGAGGGTTTTGCGAACCACTTTTTCGTTGAGCTGGTGTTCGCCCTCGAAGCGCTGTGCATGAGGATAGTGTTTCTTGAACAGGTCGTAGGTATGAACCACCGGGTCGTTGATTCCGAAGAGTCCGTAGCAGAGTTCCTGCTCCTCGGGTGTGATGCCCTTGAACTGCTGGCGTTCCATCTGGTTGAAGTGTTGTATGATTTCCTTCGTGATGCGAAACTCCTTCTGATTGTCCTTACGACCATTGTGAAACTTGAATGTTCCAGTCTTCAGCACCTTGCTGTTGGTGGACATATTGAATGCCGGATTGACACAAATACGGAGGAATCCGCGCATCTGCTGGGCATACATGCCGCCCATGCTCGTACCCACGATGATGTCGGGCTGTTCGTCCTGACAGAGTTTCTGAAGGAAGGGCAATGCCTCAACCGGGTCAACGGGAATGTCGGGGGCTATGACTGTGTCCTCAGGCATCATGTTGCGCAGCAGTTCTACTGTACCACTGGCTCCAGATGAAGCAAAACCATGAAAATATATCAGTTTCATGCGTATTCCTTATAATATAATGTGTATCCTTTACTTTAAAGTTTACTTGCTTCCACCATCTACCTCATCGCCATTATCGTCCGTGTCAGCTTTTCCGAACTGGCTGTAGATGATATCGAGTTTAGTATCCTTAACGAGTCGTGCCTGATTGAAACTGAAGTCGTGATTCAGCTTCACGAGGTTCTTGGAAGTGTCGTAAGTTGTGGTTACCGGAATGAGCAGCACCTTATTATAATTAGCCGAAGCCTTTCCGCTTTTCTTCTCCTGGATACATTTGTTTATCAGTTGGGCAATGTTGGAGAAGGTGTAGGTATTGCCAGTTGCGCTGAACGTAGTGACATAGGATGTCTTGTTGTCAGCAACTCGGTACTTCTCAAAGAAACCGTTATTGTATTCGTCGAGTCGCACCATAAGCAGCGTCTGCGGAATGCCCAGTTTGTACTTCTCGCCAGACGTATCGTTGTAGCGCTTAAACTGAATCGAAGCAGAATTGATAGAATCTTTAGTGCTGATACTTTCGATAGGCAAAGTCAGCTGAGTAAACAATCCTGCAGGAGTTCTCAGATAGGTGCAGGAAGGGTCGGTGACAAGCGAAGAGAGGTCTTCCGTCTGGAAGTTTGTCACCTCAATCACCTCTTCAGTAGAAGACATAAGTGTGACACCATCGACTTCCTTCTTCAACTTGTCATCATAATATTTGTAGTTGATACGAATCTGGGTGATATAGACATAAGCCACAGCACCTTCACCATATTCGAGCTTGAAGTAAAGTCCCTTACTGCAAGGAAGTCCGCTATGGAGCCACTTGTAAGTGCTGGTAAAGTCAGACTTATCTTCCTTATAAGCATCGTAGATGACCTGACCTACTTCGCGAGGCAGAGGAATACGGATGTGACGCACATAGCCAGTGGCTGTACGATCTGCCTCCGAGATAATTCTATCAGAGAGCGTAAACCACTTGTGAGACATCGGCTCTGAAGTCTCATCAATATAATCGTTCGGATTAATGTCGGTATAGTAGTCAGCTTCCGGGTCGAGGTCGGTATCCAAGTCGTAAACGCTGACCTTAAAAGTAGTCAGTGAGTCACCGATAAAATTATCGATATAGAGTCGTACGTCGATGCTGGTTACATAGTCATCTACAATTTTCGGAGGGAAGAGATTACCCGTAGAAGACTCTGTGATATGGTATTGTGCTATAAAGTCGGCACTTGCAGAAATACCTGTTTCAGGGTCGGTAAACCGTCCGAGGTAAGAACGGGAAGTTCGTGCAAGAACAGCTTCATCAACAGGAAAAGTCTCTGTAGGTACAGAATATGTATCGTAGAACACTCTCACCGTGTCGGACGCAGGCATCATATCAAGACCCAAACCTGCCGTGTCGTCAGAACAGGAATAAAAAAAGAGGAATGATAAGATTACGGTCAGGCACTCAACTATTTTAGAAATTTGTTTCATAAACGACGAATTGCTTATAAACGACGAATTGCGCGAATCGAACAAATTTTAATCATCAATTCTCATCACCCATTACCAAATCATAAAACTCACTGTAGGCATCCTTGAACTCTTCACCCTTGTAGTCGAGTACAGGAATATTCTTGCTCTTGGCATATTCAATAACGGAAGCATCAACATTAGGATCATCCAGAATAATACCATCAGAGAATTTTGTAGCCATCTTCATCAACTCCGTATATCCGAAGTCGTCGGTAGCAATATCAGCAAAATCGTTTACAGAAGTATTCTTGAACGACACACAATCGAGGGTGTGCTTTGCAAACTTAGTTGCTACGGATGGAGAAGAAACAGAATAAACTACCTTCACATTTGTGAACGACGGCTCATCCTTGTATGCCTTCTTGATGTAGAGAGGGGCAAATGCCGGCATCCAACCCGAACAATGGATCACGTCTGGAATCCAACGCAGTTTCTTAACTGTCTCCAGTACGCCACGAGCAAAGAATATAGCACGTTCTCCGTTGTCATCATACTCCACACCATTGTCATCACGAGCCATCTTGCGACGAGAGAAATAATCGTCGTTATCGATGAAATAAACCTGCAGACGAGCAGAAACTACTGATGCAACCTTGATAACCAGAGGACGGTCGGTTTCATCAACAATAATATTAATACCCGAAAGACGAATAACTTCATGAAGTTGATTACGACGTTCGTTAATCATACCCCACTTCGGAGTGAAGATTCTAATTTCGTGACCATTCTCTTGAATTTGCTGTGGTAAATTCAAACCCATCAAAGAGTCAGCCGATTCGGGCACGAACGGAGACATCTCAGTGCTAATAAACAGTATTTTTTTTGCCTTCATATTTACTTTATTCGAGTTTTCGACCGACTCATCTGATATTTATCAGACACATTGCCAAAAAATCTTTGCAAAGATATAAAAAAAATCCCTCAAATAAACCAGATTTTTGGGATATTTAATAAAAAAACATAGTTTTTCTTCCTTTTTAGGGATTGAATTAAAATAAAAATCCTCCAAATATTTCATATTTTCTTTAATCGCCCTTAACTTTGCAGAGAACATTTTTTACGATGCATACACCTCCACTGAAAATATACAGAGCATCTGCCGGCAGCGGAAAAACATTCACGCTGGCTGTGGAATATATCACTCTACTCGTTATCGACCAGAGTGCTTATCAGCACATTCTGGCTGTGACTTTTACAAACAAAGCTACAGCAGAAATGAAATCAAGAATACTTGAAACTCTGGAGGGCTTACGCGATTCGAAGGAGAGTGCTGAGAACTATTTCCACAAAATCAAAGAAGCACCAGAAATAAAAGCCCTAAACATCTCCGACGAGGAAATAAGGAGAAGGTGCGGAGTAGCTCTCCACCTCCTCTCTCATGATTATAGCCGTTTCCACATAGAAACCATCGACTCGTTTTTTATTTCTGTAATCAAGGATCTGGCACGGGAACTGAATCTGCCAGCCAACCTGAATATCGACCTGAACAGCGACGACGTGTTGAGCGAAGCCGTTGACAACATCATCGACTACACAGACGAAGCAAGCAAGACGTTCCAAAGTCTCACCAGTTTTATCATGGAAAAAATTGACGATGACAAAAACTGGAAAATGGATGAAGAGATAAAAACTTTCAGCAGAAATATCTTCAATGAGAAATATCTGAAGGACTACAATTTGCTAAAAGGAAAGATTGACGACAAGCAGTTTATGCAGAATTACAAACGACTGCTTTTAGACATAAAAACCAAAGCCGTAAACGAACTACAAAGTCAAGGAGAACAGTTTATACAATTATGTACAAATCACGGATTTAACGTAGATGACTTCAAGCAAAAGAAGAGCGGAGTTTACGGATTCTTTCAGAAGCTTGCAATGGGCAAGGAAATACCAAATGTGAACTCGTATGTGGAGAAGTGCAGAGACAATGTCGAAGAATGGAACAAAGAGAATAAAGCGCTGCAGAATTTGGCAGAAACAACTCTGATACCACTTCTGAACAAAACCATCGACATGCTTCCACAAGCTACAAAAACTATCTCTACCGTAAACGTAATTAGCAAACACCTAAATCATCTCCAATTACTGGCTGCAGTAAGCAACGAAATAGACCAACTAAACCTTGATTCCAACCGTTTTCTGCTAGCCAATTCGGCATATTTTCTGCAAAGGATGATTAACAAATCGAGCGTCCCCTTTATCTACGAAAAAAGCGGTAGCCGTTTCAGCCATATCATGATTGACGAGTTTCAGGACACTTCAGACTTACAATGGAGTAATTTTCTGCCTTTGCTCAACAACTGCCTGGATTATGGTCAATCATGCTTAGTCGTGGGTGATGTGAAACAGAGTATCTACCGATTCAGAAATAGCGATTGGAATATTCTGAACACACTCGATACAAATCCCGAATTGGATGGAAAAATCAACATTCCCGACCCTCTGAATACCAACCGAAGAAGTATGGGGAATGTGATTAATTTCAATAATTCTTTTTTCAAAAGTGCCATATCCGTTCTAAACGAAGACTACAAGCAAACTCATGATGAAAAAGACTGTGCAGACTTAATCAAGGCTTATAGTGATGTAGAACAGAAGATTGTAGATAAAAACGAAGAACTTGGGTACGTCTGTGTCGAAGTGGTAGAAAATGAAGATGACACCACCGAGGGGTATGAACTGGCAACTCTTCAGCTACTACTTGAACACATAAACGATTTGCTTGACAAAGGGCTGGAACAGAAGGATATCACCATCCTGCTCAGATTCAACAAATACATACCACTTATAAGCCAATATTTCTCAGAGAATGCACCTGAGTTGAAAATTATCTCCGACGAGGCCTACAGATTGTCGGCTTCATCAAGCATAAATATAATTATCAGCGCATTGAGATATTTGATAGACCCAGACGACAAACTCACTTTGGTTAATCTCGTCGCAAACACTACCGATTTGCAATACAGCAGATTGTTATTATTCAACATGGAAGAACTAAAGAAGCTGTTGCCGGATGATTTTAAGAACAACATCGACACTCTTCCATACATGCCTATAAAGGATTTGGTAGAAACAATTTACGATACATTCCAACTCGATAAGACAACCGATCAAGATGCATTTCTGTTCTATTTCCATGACCAGATTACAGCTTTCTTGGAAGATAAACACAACGACATAAACAGTTTTCTTGCATACTGGGACGACACTTTGTCGCAGAAAACCATCCCAAGCGGAAATACCATAGACGGTATTCGTATCATGTCTGTTCACAAATCGAAAGGACTGGAGTTTCACACTGTCATCATTCCGTTCTGCGACTGGAGCACTACAGGAAAACCAACTGACCTATTATGGTGCAATCCTACAGAAAATCCATACAACGGCATACCACTTGTACCTGTAAACTACACAAAGGAGATGCAGGCAAGCATATTCAGAACAGACTACGACGAAGAAACCCTGCGGAATAACGTAGATAATCTGAACCTACTGTATGTAGCCTTCACACGAGCAAAAAACAATTTATTCATTTTTACAAGTGAACAGAAAAAAAGTACTGGCAAAGAGAAGGAAGACACAATCAACGACATAAGCAAACTTATTCATAAAGTGCTGTTTAAAAGTGCAACTGAAACACCCCACTACGAAACGGGAGCACTAATTACAACACCAAGTAAAGCCGAAAAGAGCAACACGGAAAATATCAAGTTTTCAACCAGTACTCAACTGCCCGTTTTCCGACAGTCGAACAAATCAAAGGATTTTGTCGCAGAAGAGGAAGAAAAAACACCTTATATCGACAAGGGACTACTCTACCACAGCGTTTTACAGGACATTTTTACCATAGATGATATAGACAAGGTAATAAACGAAAAATACTCAGAAGGAGTATTCAAAGATAAAGCGGAAAAAGAACAAGTAGAGAAGGACATCAAAGAAGCTATGTCCAACCCAACTGCGTCTCAGTGGTTTGACAAGAAATGGGAAGTAATAAACGAACGAACCATTTTGAAACCTATTAAAGGCAGTTCTGAATGGAAGGAGCATAGAGCAGACAGAATCATATCATCACCAGAGGAAACCATCTGTATTGATTTCAAAACAGGAGCATACAACAAGGAACATTTCTATCAGGTAAAAGAATACATGGAATTACTTGTTTCTATCGGTTACCCAAACGTCAAAGGGTATGTATGGTATGTATTGAACAACAGAATAGAAAAAGTATAAGATAATGGCAGAAAAAATAATCATGGGCGTTGACCCCGGTACAAACATAATGGGTTACGGACTTTTGAAAGTAGAAGGCAATAAAGCAACACTCATTGCCATGGGGGTGATAAAACTGCACCAATACGAAAGCCACTATCTGAGACTGGGAAAAATCTACGAAAGGATAACCAGCATAATTGACTCGTACCACCCAGACGAAATGGCTATTGAAGCACCCTTCTACGGAAAGAACGTACAAAGTATGCTCAAACTGGGCAGAGCTCAGGGAGTAGCCATTACTGCTGCCATCATGCGCGACATTCCTATAACCGAATACGAACCAAGAAAAATAAAAATAGCCTCAACAGGAACAGGTACTGCTTCGAAGGAGCAAGTCGCAGGAATGCTACAACGAATTCTGAAGATTCCAAAGGAAGAGATGGATGTGCAGTTTGACGCAACCGACGCTCTTGCAGCCGCATATTGCCACTTTATTCAGATGAGCCGGCCAACCGTGGAACACAAATTTTCTTCATGGAAAGACTATGCAATAAAGAAGGGTGTGTTGCCAAAAAAAGATAAAAAATAAAATTTTATTTTGTAGTGCGCTCGCTAACTCGTAAATTTGCACGATTTTAAAATATGAGTTGGTCAAAAAATAGCATACTACTGGGGGTGTTATTGTTTTGTTGCAGTATTGTAATCAAAGCGCAAGATACTTTATCAGCAAAAACTCCTGAACCCTCCCCTTTCCGTTTCTCTGTCCTCACTTGTACACCAGGAACGGATGCTTATGCCCATTTCGGTCATACCGCAATCCTACTGGAAGACACTATTAACAAACGTAATGCGGTGTTCAACTATGGTTGTTTTGACGACTCTCAGAAAAATTTCATTCTGAACTTCATGGCAGGTAACACCAATTATCTGCTAGAAGCAGAGTCATTGGACTTTTTTCTTTGGCGCTACAAACAAACTGGTAACGGTGTAACCCGACAAGAACTAAGTCTAACAGCCAACGAATCACAGCAACTATGGGATTTGCTCGTTTGGAACATGCAACGGGAAAATCAGACATACCTGTATAATTGGCTTTACGACAACTGCACAGAACGTGCACGCGACATTATAGAAAAGGCTATTGACGGAAAGGTAACATACGAACGAAGCAGCATATCACTGACTGCAAGGGAAATGTTGCACGAGAAACTTGTTAATGCCCCTTGGCTGCAATTGGGCATTGACATAATTCTAGGCAGTGAAATAGACAAACCTATTGAGAAACGAATTCAGATGTTCCTGCCTGATTTTTATGAAGCAGAACTTACAAAAGCTTATATCGTTGACACTAACGGAGTGAAACGGCCGTTGGTTTCTGAAACAGAAATAATGCAGGAACCAACCGAACTGAGTCGGGAAGTAGCTTCACCTATCACGCCAACAATCGTTTTTCTATTCATTTTGGGATTAGTCATCTGTCTTTCAATTATAGATATCATCAGAAAGAAACTCTTCATCTGGCTTGATATACTATTGCTGACATCACAAGGCATAACTGGAATTGTCGTTGCTGGACTTTTCTTTTTCAGTAAACACCCTGCAGTTGATAGCAATTGGATGGTGATAGCATTCAATCCACTATTTCTTATCTATGCCATTTTCCTTATTTACAACTGGAAAACGAACAAAGGCGAGATGTGGAAGAAGAGAATTGAATCTGTCAATTTGGCAGTATTATTAGTATTCTGCGTTGTGTTATTTCTGCCATATCAGTGGTTCCACCCTGTCGTAAACTTGATGGTATTGACTTTGTTGATAAGATGCATCGTGCGATTAGTCTTTTATTATAAACTTCGTATAACAAGAAAGACGGAAAAGGAATGAGACGATTACTTACACTCTGTATGTATGCAGCTATATGCGGCATTGCGGTGGCTCAGGAGTCGCCTCAGTTGGTTGTTGGCATAACAATAGACCAATTGCGTACCGATTTTCTTGAATCGTTCTCGTCACTATATGGTGAAGACGGATTCAAACGTCTGCTTCAGAACGGGCAAATATATAAAAATGTAAGCTATCCATTTAAACATATATCAAAAGCATCGGCAGCAGCAACAATTGTAACAGGAACATCTCCATATACCCACGGAATAGTTGCAGACGGATGGATAAACCGCAAAAATCTGCTATTTGAAAATTGTGTAGAAGACAGAACCATTGCGGGTTATAACACTCAAGTAGGTTCCTCACCAAACAAACTCCTCGTTTCAACCATTGGTGACGAAATAAAACTCGCTACCGAAGGAAAGGGTTTAGTTTATTCTATTGCCACAGACCGACTTATCTCGGTTTTGTGTGCAGGACATGCTGCCGACTGGGCATTGTGGATTGATGAAAACACAGGAAACTGGGCTGGCACCAAATATTACGGAGAAAGACCTCCTTATTGGGTTAGTCCTCTAGAATTTGAAGAACGCAGTCTTGCCGAAAAAGGAAGTAATAACACCAGAGTTACCAGAGCTGCAAATTACTGTATCACATCTGGCGCATGTGGAGCAGACCATATCACAGACTTCCTTTCTCTAAATTACGACGCAGGTGCAACTGCCAATGCCAACATCGATAAGATTCGTCAGACCTACGTAGACCTTGACACGGAAATTGCCAAGCTACTACAAACAATCGAACGTACGGTAGGCATTGACAAAACCCTAATATACCTAACTTCGACTGGTTACACCGAATCCCCCACTCTGCTTCAGACAATAAACCACAGAATCCCAACTCAGGAATTCAACATGAGCAGATGTATGGCCTTGCTGAATATGTATCTGGTCGCTCTGCACGGAAAAGGTAATTATGTAGAAGCATACTTTGACAATTATATTTATATTGACAAGAAACTTCTGGAAGAGAAAAAACTGAAAACTCAGGATATATTGCAAGAATGCGAGAACTTCCTCTATCAGTTTGATGGAATTCAAGAAGTATATACAAGTACTCAATTACTTCAAGGAGCATGGTCGCCACAGCAGAATCTTATTCGCAACGGATACCACAGAAAACATTCGGGTGACATAATAATTGAGATTGCCCCAGGTTGCACCTTAGAAGACTCAGGAAACGGAAAAACAAAAATATGGCGTACGACTTGGATTGACTTCCCTCTGATTTTCTACGGATACAAACTTGAAGCAAAACAAGAAGAAACACCTAAAAGCATAGAATACGTAGCACCAACAGTTGCTAGATATGCCAGAATCAGAGCACCTAATGGATGCGAAGAAAGATAACAACTTTGAGATAGATTTTCAACAACAACGATAACATCATTACAATATATATATATGGGATTTTCATTAAATGCATTTTTAAGTAGTATTTTCGGCAATAAAGCTACAAGAGATATAAAGGAAATACGTCCTATCGTAGAACAGGTTCTTGCTGTTGAGCCACAAATCAAATCGCTCAGTAACGACGAACTACGTAGTAAGGTGGACGAGATAAAGGCAAACCTGCAAGATAGTGTGAAAGATTTGCGTGACAAGGTAACAGAACTCACCCAACAGATAGAGAGTACTGATATCGACAAACGCCAGCCTATTTTTGATGAGATAGACAAAACAGAGCAACGCATTACAGACCATTTTGAGGAAGAACTGAACAAAGTTCTCCCTACTGTTTATGCTATCGTAAAAGATACAGCAAGACGTTTTGCAGAGAGCGGCGACGAAGGAGTCGTAGTAACAGCAACCGATTTTGACCGCCAGTTAGCTGGTGAAGGGCGTGACTTTGTGGACATAGATGGAGACAAGGCTATTTGGCACAACCATTGGGTAGCAGGAGGAAATGACACTGTATGGAACATGATTCACTATAACGTACAGTTGTTTGGCGGTATCGTATTGCATCAGGGTAAGATTGCAGAAATGGCAACCGGTGAAGGTAAAACACTTGTGGCTACCTTGCCTGTATTCCTCAATGCACTCACAAGAAATGGTGTTCATGTAGTCACAGTAAATGACTATCTTGCAAAACGTGACTCAGAATGGATGGGACCTCTCTATATGTTCCACGGTCTTTCTGTTGATTGTATAGACAAACACCAACCAAACTCAGAAGCTCGTCGTAAGGCATATCAAGCAGATATCACATTCGGTACAAATAACGAATTTGGTTTCGATTACCTGCGCGATAACATGGCTATGAAACCAGAAGATTTAGTACAGAGAAAACATAACTATGCTATTGTCGACGAGGTAGACTCTGTGCTTATTGACGATGCACGTACTCCACTCATCATCAGCGGTCCTGTTGCTAGAAGCAACGACCAGATGTTTGAACAATATTGTCCTATTGTAGAACAACTGGTAGAAGCACAGCGACGTCTGACTCAGAACTATCTGTCAGAAGCAAAGAAACTGATTGAAAGTGACAATAAAGATGATGTCACAGCTGGTTTCCTATCTCTGTTCCGCGCATTCAAGGGTATGCCAAAGAATTCAGCTCTTGTAAAATATCTTTCACAACCAGGTATTAAGACTGGACTTCTGCAAACAGAGGAAATCTACATGGAGAATAACAACCGCAGGATGCCAGAGGCCACAAATCCCCTTTTCTTCGTAGTAGATGAAAAACAAAAGTCTGTAGAAATGACAGACAAAGGTAATGAACTTATCGCAAACATTGTGAAAGATGACCAGTTCTTCGTTCTGCCTGACATAACAACACAACTTGCCGAACTGGACAACCTAAAGATGAGCGACGAGGAAAGACTGGCAAAGAAAGATGAGTTGATGCAAGATTATGCAGTGAAGTCGGAACGTGTTCACACAATGCAGCAACTGCTGAAAGCATACACTATGTTCATCAAAGACGATGACTACGTAGTAATGGACGGAGAAGTAAAAATCGTAGATGAGCAAACTGGTCGTATCATGGAAGGCAGACGTTGGAGCGATGGTTTGCACCAGGCTGTGGAAGCAAAGGAACGTGTAAAAGTAGAGGCTGCTACACAGACATTCGCAACAATTACCCTGCAGAATTACTTCCGTATGTACCACAAACTGGCTGGTATGACTGGTACAGCTATAACAGAAGCTGGAGAATTTTGGGATATATACAAGTTGGATGTTGTTGAGATTCCGACCAATCGTCCTATTGCGCGTAAAGACATGAACGACCGCGTGTATAAGACCAATCGAGAAAAGTATAAGGCTGTAATCGAGGAAATCGAAAACATGGTGAAAGCCGGACGACCAGTTCTTGTAGGTACTACATCGGTTGAAATATCAGAAATGCTTTCAAAGATGTTAAAACTCAGAAAGATTGAGCATAACGTATTGAACGCAAAATTACACCAGAAGGAAGCTGACATCGTAGCACAGGCCGGTCAGAAGAGTATTGTTACGATTGCAACGAATATGGCTGGTCGTGGTACCGACATCAAACTCTCCGACGAAGTTAAAGCAGCAGGAGGTCTTGCTATCATCGGTACAGAACGCCATGAAAGCCGACGCGTTGACCGTCAGTTAAGAGGACGTTCCGGACGTCAAGGAGACCCTGGATCTTCTGTCTTCTACGTATCACTCGAAGACAAACTGATGCGTTTGTTTGCGAGCGACCGAATTTCAAAGATTATGGACCGTCTCGGATTTGAAGACGGAGAGATGATTGAGCACCCAATGATTAACAAGAGCATTGAACGGGCTCAGAAGAAAGTGGAAGAGAACAACTTCGGTATCCGTAAACGTCTGCTCGAATACGATGACGTGATGAACAAACAACGTAAGGTTATTTACGAACGTCGTCGCCATGCCCTTATGGGACAACGTATAGGAATGGACATCTCGAACATGATTTGGGATCGCACCCTCCACATTATGGAAGCAAACGATTATGAAGGATGCAAAGAAGACTTCCTGAAAATCTTTGCAATGGAAGTTCCATTCTCTGCACAGGAATTTGAAAACAAAAACCGTCAGGAACTGGAAGACGAAACTTATGAGAAAGTAATCAGTCATTTCAAAGAACGTACTGCAAGACTGGCTTCTATGGCATATCCAACTATCAAACGAGTGTACGAGGAATCTGGTCATATGTATGAAAACATTCTTGTTCCTATCAGCGACGGAAGAGGTGTTTACCAAATTAGCCTGCCACTGAAAGAATGTTATGAATCAGAAGCAAAGAACATTCTTATTGCTTTTGAGAAGATAGTTCTTTTGCATACAATCGACGAGGCTTGGAAGGAAAATCTGAGAGCATTGGACGAACTGAAACAATCAGTTCAGAACGCATCGTACGAACAAAAAGACCCGCTGTTGATATTCAAACTGGAATCAGTAACCCTGTTTGACAACATGGTTAATGACATCAATGATAGAACAATTTCAACATTGATGCGTTGTTCATTGCCAATGGCAGATCCAAACGATGTCAAACAAGCACCAGGTAATATTCCTGACGCTCCACGTCAACGACTGACAGAGAGCAAACAAAATCTTGATGAGCCTCAACAGAGTCAATCTGCCCAGCAGAATGCCGCAAATCGAGATACACGTGAACAGATCTCTAGACAGCCAATTGTAAACAGCACACCAAACATCGGTAGAAATGATCCATGTCCATGTGGAAGTGGAAAAAAATACAAAAATTGCCACGGTAAAGGATTATAATTCACATTTTATAGTAAATAATTAACAAAAAAAACGCTTTTTATTTGTAAGTTATATCAAAATATATAATTTTGCACCCGAAAAGCAAACAAACAAAAAAAGTGATAGCATAAATCATGAAAGAGACTATTTTAGTTACAGGTGGAACAGGATTTATTGGTTCACACACGACAGTAGAGTTACAGCAAGCAGGCTACAATGTAGTCATAGTTGACAACCTTTCAAATTCCAATGAAAATGTCATTGATGGTATCGAAAAGATTACAGGTATCCGTCCAGCATTTGAAAAAGTAGATTTGAATGAGATTGACAAAGTTGAGGCAGTTTTCAAAAAATATCCTATTAAAGGTATTATTCACTTCGCCGCATCTAAAGCCGTAGGTGAATCAGTGGAAAAACCTCTACTCTACTATCGCAACAACCTAAACTCTCTGATGAACGTCTTGGAGATGATGACTAAATATGATGCTAAGGGAATTATTTTCTCATCTTCATGTACAGTTTACGGACAACCTACTCCAGAAAACTTACCTGTAACAGAACAGGCTCCTATTCAGAAAGCTCTTTCACCTTATGGTAATACAAAGCAGATTAATGAGGAAATCATACAAGATTTTATTCACTCTGGCGCACCAATAAAATCAATCATATTGAGATATTTCAACCCAATTGGTGCTCATCCATCTGCAAACATCGGAGAATTGCCTAACGGAGTTCCAATGAACCTTATTCCATTCGTTACTCAAACAGCTATAGGCATCCGTAAACAACTGAAGATCTTTGGAAACGATTATAACACTCCAGACAAAACTTGTATACGTGACTACATTTATGTTGTTGACCTTGCAAAGGCACACGTAAAAGCAATGACACGCGTACTTGATCAGGAAACAGACCCTGTAGAAGTATTCAATATCGGTACAGGTCATGGATATTCAACACTTGAAATTGTAGAAGGTTTTGAGCGTGCAACAGGAGTGAAGCTGCCATGGGAATATGCTCCACGTCGCGAAGGCGACATCGAAGCTATTTGGGGTAATGTCGATAAAGCAAATAAAGTGCTTGGATGGTCGGCAGACACTCCACTTGACGACATTCTGCGTTCAGCTTGGAAATGGCAGCAGAAATTACGTGAAAATGGTATCCAATAATAGATATCTATAGAAGCAAACTACTTTATGTAGTTTTGTCGTGTTTTTATTTTGTGTTTGTGTTGTGGCTATTCTTTCGCGCGAGCGACGGGGTAGCCCTTTTTTTGTAAGTATATTTACAATAAATAATGTTAACTTACGTTTATAAAATAAATAGTATATACCATGCATAAATGCTCTACATATAGTCTGAATAAATTATTCATATTTGCACTGTATTTCTTTATAACTGTTTGTTGTGCCGCTCAGAACTTGGCTAAAGGTTTAAAACTTGAAGCAGAAGTAAGCGGAACCGCAAGTAGTGGCAGTTATGCACCTTTATGGTTGTCAAGTAACAAATATGGTAAAGTATCGGCATTTGACAACTCAGCATACGAACGAGTTGGAGTATTTCGTTCTATCGATACTGACTCAGCCAGAGTATGGAAACGAGGATATGGAGTTGACCTTATGCTGAACCAGCACTCCACTTCTATTTTCTTTATTCAGCAAGCATATATTGAGGCTGCATACAAAAAACTCACTCTTTCATTAGGTGCAAAAGAAAGAAGTATCGACCTTAAGAATAACGAACTGACAAGTGGTGGCTTGTCTGCAGGATTAAATGCCCGCCCTATTCCACAAGCAAGAATAGACATAGACTATTTTAGTTTTCCATTTACCCGTGGATGGTGGAAGTGGAAACTACGCGGTTCCTTCGGTTTTACGACAGATGGAAGATGGCAAAGAGGTTTTGCTGCTGCTAATACAAGATATACTTCCAATATTTTATACCATGAAAAAGCTCTGTATTGGAAATTCGGAAAAGAAAATGCGACCAAATGTCCTCTTACATTTGAAATAGGACTGCAAATGTTCACACAATTTGGCGGCACAGCCTACAACGTTAACTACCGTGAACATACAGGAGGCAAACAGACTATAAATATGCCAGAAAATTTAAAAGCATTTTGGCAAGCAGTTTTTGGCGGTGGACGAGATGTAACTGATTTCACAGAAAGCAACAACTCTGGAAATATGCTTGGCAGTTACAACATGAGACTTGCCTGGCATGGAAATACAGGAACTGAAAATGCATGGGAAGTAGGAGCATATTTTGAGCGATTTTTTGAGGATCAATCAATGCTAACAGTTCAATATGGAATACAAGATCACCTTATAGGAATTGATGCAACTTTCCCAAAAAATCATTTTGTATCAGCCGCTACTATAGAGCACATGAGTACAAGAAACCAGTCTGGTGCAGTTTACCACGACCGTACAAAATCTATCCCCGACAAAATGAATGGAAGGGACAACTACTACAATCATAATATATATTCAGGATGGCAACACTGGGGAATGGCAATAGGCAACCCACTTATCACATCGCCAATCTACAATGAAAACGGTTATATACACTTTCGTAATAATCGTGTAAAGGCATGGCACATTGGATTATGCGGAGATCCTACTCCAGAATTACATTGGCGTCTGTTCTTAACATTCACTCAAAACTGGGGAACATATAATACTCCATTCAAGGATAAATTGAAGCAACAATACTATATGGCTGAAATCGGATACAAACCACATAAGTTGAAAGGCTGGAGCGGGAAATTAGCATTCGGTTTAGACCATGGAGATTTAATAGGCAATTCATTTGGAGCTCAATTAACCGTACATAAGAGTTTTACACTAATAAAATGAAAAAACTGGTTTACACATTATTCGCTATAATATGCTGCTGGATTACAACTGCATGTGATAAGTTGCCTAAAAACGGCGACTTAGATGGTATGTGGCAACTAATGACCATAGAACACAGTGGTACTACAGACGATGTAAAAGACTCACAACTTTACCTATCTTTCCAACTCGACCTGTTTCAGCTGACAACCGTCAAGAATAACAAATTCTATTATGGTTATTTCGATCATATAAATGACAGTATTATATTCAGACAGTTTTCTGATATGGCAGAAGAACACCCAACTGCACCAGACAACTACCCTATTACTCCGGAAAACATATCCATAATAAACCAGTGGGGATTTTATGCCCTGAAGGACACTTTCAAAATAGAACATCTCACAAAAGATGATATGATACTGCGTTCAAAAAATGCTCGTATAACATATCGTAAGTTTTAACTACAATGATATTAAACTCCAACTATATGATACCATTTACAATTTGTATTGTTATAGCACTAGCTATCATTCCATTCATTGTAAGAATGTGCTATAAACATGAACTGTATGATATGCCCAATGGTCGGAAAATACACAAAATTGCAATACCACGCCTTGGAGGTATCATTTTTATGCCAATCACAGCTATTGGTATGTTGGTCGGTCTTATGTTAATGAATAAAGGTCACAACGAAGAGGTCGAATTTTATCTTTCTTCATTTCTAATGATTGTCGGAGCTATGCTCATCTATATTATCGGATTAATAGATGACCTGAAAGGATTGAAAGCTTCACATAAATTCATCATACAAACAATCGCAGCATTAATCTTTCCTCTTTGCAACCTGATGATAAACAACCTGCATGGTCTTTTCGGATTATACGAACTGCCACTATGGGCTAGTTACCCCTTAACAGTATTTGTAATATTACTAATCGTAAATGCAATGAACCTTATTGATGGCATAGACGGTTTATCATCCAGTCTGTCTATTATTATGCTTCTTGTATTTGCGTTTTTGTTTCACCAACTCAACGCGCCCCTATTTGTATTGCTATCCATAAGTCTGACAGGAGCACTAATTGGTTTCTTCTACTATAACTACTATGGCAGAATTGGCAAAAACAAGATATTCATGGGCGACACCGGCAGCTTATTTATAGGATTCGTCATTGCATACCTTGCGATAAAATATCAAATGAAAGGATGGGTTAATATTACAAATGGCGATGCTACACTACTAACATCAATAACACTTGTATTCATTCCATGCATTGACGTAGCAAGAGTTGCACTGACACGATTATTCAAAGGAAGAAAGATGTTTGCTCCCGACCAAACTCACATACATCATATTATCATGCAGATGGGACTAAGCATGCATCACGCGCTATATACCATCATAATATTATATATTGTAATAGGAATATTAAACTGGGGACTTTATGTAAGTAATGTAAATATCAACTGGATACTCCTTATCGATATATTAACATACTTTACATTTATCTGGAGTGCAGAAAAAATCGGAGAAACCAAATAAATCTCTACAATAATTTCTACCTTTGCAGAAAAGTAATGACCGTTTCTTTTTTCCAGAGTAAAATAACAACATAGAAATACAAATACCCAACAGATATGGTAACAAATGACACCACTCCTAAGAGCCTTGATCTAAAAAAGATTATACAAACATTATGGGAAAACAAAAAGAAGTTCTACAAAGTGTGGGCATGGACTTTTGTACTTTCATGTATCTGGATTTTCCCTCAGCCACGCTTCTACACCAGTAGTGTCACCCTGGCGCCTGAAATAAATGGCGAAGATGTAGGAGGACTTTCATCAATCGCATCATCTTTTGGTTTCAACATCGGGGGTATGACAGGTCAGGATGCCATCTACCCGGAACTCTATCCCGAACTGTTTGAAAGTCCAGAATTTATTGTAGGTCTCTATGGAATACAAATCAAAACGATGGAAAAAGAAGATGAAGAAAGCATAGAGACAAACTACTATACCTATATCCGGAAGCATCAAAAGAAGAACTGGCTTACACTCCCATTCAATTGGGCAAAGCAACGAATTTCCGATCTTATCAGTCCAAAGGAGCCCTCTTCTGACAACATCGCCGACATAAACCCATCCATGATGAGCTACAGCGATTATATGTTGATGCAAGCCATAATGTCAAACATCAATTGTGCTGTTGACAAGAAGACCAGCGTCATCACCATCAGTGTTACCGATCAAGACCCACTTGTCTGCACACTTATGGCCGACAGCGTAAAGGAACACCTGCAGAACTTCATCATCCGCTACCGTACCAGCAAGGCAAAAGAAGACGTTGCCCACTACCAGCTGATGCGCGACAGTGCTGAGATAGAATACAACAAAGCGATGGAAAAATACAGCCTTTATTGCGACAGCCACATGAACACCATCCTTCAATCCTATCAGAGTGAGCGCGACAAATTGGAGAGCGATATGATGCTGAAGCAGAATGCCCTTGCCGCTATGGAAACCCAACTGCAGAGCACCAAAGTAAAACTGCAGGAGAAGACCCCAGCATTTACCACTCTTAAAAGTGCAACCGTACCTATAAAGCCTGCCGGTCCTAAGCGTATGATTTTTGTCATAGGCATGCTTATTCTGGTAACTACTGTGAAGGGCTTTCTACTTATCCGAAAAGACATTTTATAATTGCAGAGTTTCCTTTCAGCATGAGCAGTGAGTCACTGAAACAGAAAACCTTCAACGGGATGAAATGGGGATTGCTCGACAATCTCGCCAACTCAGGAGTGACCTTTCTGGTCGGTCTGATACTTGCTCGCATGCTTTCACCCATTGAATTTGGCATTCTGGGTATTATCACAATCTTCATAAATCTTTCCATCGTTATCATTGACGGAGGCTTTGCCACTGCACTTATACGTAAACCCAATGCAGACAACAATGACTATAACACAGTATTCTATGCCAACATTATCGTATCTATCAGTCTTATAATCCTACTCTACTTTACATCTGGCTCAATAGCCGCCTTTTTCGATCAACCTTTGTTGGAACAGGTACTCCCTGTAATGAGTCTTATACTTTTATTCAACGCATGTAGCCTAATACAGAAAACCATACTCGTCAAGCAACTCGATTTCAAGTCTCAGGCACTGGTATCGCTCGTCAGTTCCACTACCAGCGGCATTCTTGGTATATCAGCCGCTTTTCAAGGCTGGGGTGTATGGTCTCTTGCCATTCAGCAAATATCCCGTCAATTTATCATGATGATAGGACTCTGGATAGCAAACCACTGGATTCCTGCATTCAGATTTTCCGCCCATAGTTTCCATGAACTTTTTGGTTTTGGTTCAAAGATACTATTAGCCAACATCATCAACTCAATCTACAAAGATATGTTCCTTGCTGTCATCGGCAAGATGTACACTGCCCGCGACCTTGGTTATTACAATCGTGCTGAACAATTCAACCTAATCTTCAGCAACAACTTCGGACAGATAGTTCAGAAAGTATCGCTATCAGCCCTCAGCCAGGTACAGCACAACACAATCCGTTTCCATGCTTCACTTCGTAAGATGACACGCTACGTAGGTATTTTCACCTTCGCAGCGGTCTTCGGACTTTCAGCCATAGCTAAGCCTCTTATCATCACACTTGTGGGACAGAAATGGGAATACTCTGTCCACCTGCTTCAGATTATGAGTCTCTATGCAGCCATCTATCCGCTGCAACAACTCAACCTCAACATACTTAATATCAGGAAACGCAGTGATATAATTCTCCGACTTGAGATACTAAAAAAGACGCTGTTCACTTTTGTCATCGTGGTCGGTTTCTTTTTCCGTCTTGAATGGATGCTTTGGGCTGCAGTCATCTACTATTACATCGAATATATACTCAATAGCTGGTATTCAAAGAAACTCGCTGGCTACGGCACATGGAGTCAGTTGAAAGATCTCCTCCCCTTTTATTTCATTTCTATCGTTGTATCCGTTGGGGTATGGACATTTACGTTTCTCGACATTTCCTACCTGCTGATGATTCCGCTTCAGATTCTTTCAGCCCTATTGCTCTACATAATAATATATGCTCTGATGGGCACACCTGAATACTACGAAGTGAAAACATTTTTCATTACAAAAATACTGCATTGATGAAACAAGGGCACTACATATACGACCTCATACTCTACATACTCATATCGCTGCTTATCTTCGGCATGATAGGCAACGGAGCTCAGCCTGTACGCCTCTTCATCATAGCCATCTCTCCTTTTATGATATTAGATGCGCTTCGTCGTCCACACCAGAGTTTATACTACTACCGCTACGAATGTTTCTTCCTGCTCTTCTGGTTTCTCTGGTCCGTATCGTTTTTTTTTAAAGCTGTGGATGAAACAGAGAGTCTAAAACATATCATTTATCTGCTTATCCACTCACTGGGTTTTCTCGAAGTACTTTGGGCTGCCAACAAAGCCGTCAGCCCTCAACACGCCATTAAGTACGGATGGCTTACAGTCATTGCACTTTCCATTCCTGTAGCTATATATGAATTTCTGACAGACTTTCATTTGACCATGTCATTTCAGGAGACGGGCTCCACGCTTTACGTCCACGGAGTACATATAGAACGTCCATTTGCCTCCGTCACCTTCGGAAACCTCAACAGCTACAACACCGTACTCTGTTGGGCACTCCCCAGTCTTTTTATGTGCAACCTCTATCCGAAAGGCAAATTTGATAAAATCGTCGGTCTTTTGCTTATGGCAATGGTTACACTCATTGTCGTGGCCAATGCATCGCGCGGAGCAATCATGTGTCTGGTACTGATGATGGCGACCTATGTCTATGCCTACTATAAGATGGGGCGCAACCGCACCCTGCTCATAATAATCATAGTCCTTGGCCTCGGCGCTTTGTTTTATTATTTAGGTGAGCTCTTCATACTTATCCTTGAGCGTTTTGACGACCAGGGAATGGGTGACGATGGACGTACGGAAAACCTCGTCAAGGGTTTTCAGGCATTTCTTGACAGCTATGGACTAGGCATCGGAATCGGTAACTACGGACCTATTTTGGGCGACGTATATCGTGTAGAATTTGCAGCTCCTCACAACATTTTCCTTGAGATTCTGGTGTGCTTCGGACTCATCGTGATGATAGGATTTATCTGTCTTTGCATCCATATTATACGTATATGCTTACAACGCGGAACACCCTTCAATCGCAACATGCTTATTTTCTGCGGTGCAGCCCTCGTTCTTGCTGGAATCATCGACAGCAACTACTGGATGAAAGCAACTACATGGATGTTTATCGTCTCAGCCTATATTTATCTCGACCCACGCTATAACAGAATAACTGACCAACAGCAACTATGACTATCCTGAATCTGCTTGTCAAATCATATGCCCGACTCAACTACTATCCAGGGCTTCCCTTCTGGGCTTTAACACCCTTTCGCAAGGTACTACGCTTCATAGCCAAGCACATATTGCCATCCTACATGGCAAAGCCTGCGAACCATGAGCAAAAGCAGACGACTGACATCATAGTTTCCTTCACCTCCTTCCCTGCCCGTATCGATAACGTATGGCAGGTCGTAGAGTGTATGCTGCGTCAGACCTACTTACCACACAAAATACTCCTGTGGCTTTCCAAAGAGCAATTCCCTACCCCCGACAGCATACCCGCTTCGTTGCGTCAGCGCGAAAACGATATCTTTCAGATAAGGATGGTCGATGGAGACATTCGTTCCCACAAGAAATACTACTACGTATCGAAGGAATATCCCGACTCGCTCATATTCCTTATCGACGACGACATATACTACGACACTCAGATACTCGAACGTACAGTAAAAGCACACCAAGACAATCCTGAAGCAGTAATATGCAACTATGGCTACCACGTCACCTACGACACCGACGGCAACTTAAAGCCATATAACAAATGGACCCACGAAACAGGCACATCATACTCGCCCGACCTCTTCTTCGGCTCCGGAGGCGGCACACTGTTCCGTCCATCCGACCTACCCCCCGATTTGACTGACATCGATTCTGCCCTCTCCTG